>Ga0315336_1001143_pt1 | contig 56176 bp, 57 predicted proteins | sample ASW5metaG_FD_204512 | JGI IMG/M metagenome (GOLD analysis project Ga0315336, IMG submission 204512) | Ammonia-oxidizing marine archaeal communities from Monterey Bay, California, United States - ASW #5 | ecosystem: Environmental > Aquatic > Marine > Intertidal zone | place: USA: California...
CACGTGGGAGCATATGATCTTGTCATTCGGGGCGGACTAATTGTTGATGGCGCGGGCGGCGAACCCTATACGGCTGATGTTGCCGTATATGCCGGAAAAATATCGAAGATTGGCGCCATATCTGAAAAAGGCCATGAGGAGATTGATGCGCAAGGATTGATCGTCACGCCTGGCTTCGTTGATATTCATACGCATTATGATGGGCAAGCAACCTGGGATGATCGGCTGACACCTTCGTCGCAACATGGTGTAACCACGGTTGTTATGGGGAATTGCGGCGTCGGTTTTGCACCCTGTAAAGCCGAAGACCATGACCGCCTAATTCGGCTGATGGAAGGTGTTGAAGATATTCCTTTTCCTGTCCTGACCGAGGGGTTGCCGTGGAACTGGGAAAGTTTTGAGGATTATCTTGCCGCGCTGGAGGCCCGGCGTTTTGATATTGATGTCGCAACACAGCTGCCGCATGCGGCACTCCGGGTTTTCGTGATGGGCGAGCGCGGGGCAAATAGAGAAGACGCCACAGAAGATGATATCGCACAGATGGCAGCCATAGCGCGAGACGCAGTTGAAGCCGGCGCCCTCGGCTTTTCCACGTCCAGAACGCTCAATCATCGCACCTCTGACGGACAACCCACACCGACATTAACAGCAAGTGAAGCCGAGCTGACCGGTATTGCCATGGCGCTGGAAAGTGCAGGAAAAGGCGTTTTACAATTTGTTTCAGACTTTGATGAGCCAAAAAAGGAGACGGCGATGTTACGTCGTATCGTTGAGCGTTCGGGTAGGCCATTGTCTGTCTCTCTTGCTCAGTCAGACGTCGCGCCGGAAGGTTGGCGCCATACACTCCGAACTATGGAGGAGGCGACAGCGGACGGTCTGACAATGCGAGCCCAGGTGTGTGGTCGGCCTGTCGGTGTTTTATTGGGGTTGGAGCTAACGCTCAACCCGTTTTCCGGACATGATGTTTACAAGGAAATTGCAAAACAGCCTTTTGACGAGCGGGTGGCAAGGCTCAGGGAGCCTGAATTTCGCGCCCGCCTGCTCGGCAGCATGCCGGAATCAAAAAACCCGTTTGTGACCAACATGCTCCGTAATTTCGGGAAAATTTTTGTCCTAAGCGACGCGCCGGACTATGAGCCGTCAGAAGAAAATACCCTTGCCCATATGGCGTTGGAGCGGGGTATTTCCCCGCAAGAACTTGCCCTTGATCTCATGCTGGAAGATGATGGCAAAGGTATGCTGTATTTGCCATTTCTGAATTATGCGGGATCCAATCTGGATCCGTCTTATGAAATGCTGAAGCACCCGAATACGGTGCCAGGGCTGTCGGATGGCGGCGCTCATGTGGGGACAATTTGTGATGGGTCTTTCCCGACAAGCATGCTCACTCATTGGACGCGGGATCGGACGCGCGGTCCCAAATTTCCACTGGAATGGATTGTCAAACGCCAGTCATTTGATACGGCAGAAGCCGTTGGGTTGATGGATCGCGGGTTATTGAAGCCGGGGTATCGCGCAGATATAAATATCATTGATTATGAAAATCTGACCCTGCATAAGCCTGGCGTCGCATATGATCTTCCAGCAGGTGGCCGTCGTTTAATCCAGACAGCGTCAGGATATGTGGCAACGATCGTTGCGGGCGAAGTGATAAGCAGAAACGGTGATGCGACCGAAGCACGCCCCGGCCGCCTGGTTCGTGGCGCTAAGCAGGCACCAGCGGAGAAACTAGAGGCGTCTCAGCGATTTTCTGATGAGACCTTTTCAGCAATGTTCAATGCGTCCGTCGGGTCGGTGTTCAAATCAGCTTGCAAGAATGCCTCTGTTTCCGGAATGGCAATATGCACGTCAGTTTCGAAATGCAGCATTGCAGAAAGGTCTCTGGCTTTTACATTCATTAAGTGACCACCTTTTGTAAAATCTTTCGAAATAAAGTGAAGATGGTATCCAGGGACATTCAATGTTTTTGCGTATTCCGGAGACCAGAAGCCGACGAGAGTGCCTTCAATATTTTCAAAGCTGAACTCACTTTGGTGGGCGGTTGCGGCGACAAGATCTTCTCCTGCATGAGCCTTGCAAGCGGCTCGCAGGTCAATTTTTTCAAAAAACCCTTCAAGACGGACGCCAACGAAAATATTTTCGGAAGGACGTTCGGAATTGAGCTGTTGTTCTAGCTCGCCGATATTACCGACAACCGGTACTTGCCGTACGAGATCGGCTTGAAATCGCGTGACCGTCGCGAAAGGGGTTGTCCAGTCATCTTCCGCCTCTCGCGTGACCCCATCTGCTCCCGCCTGAAAACAGCGACCATCCAGCATCACCATTTCTCCGTCCAAATTGTCGAAAGTCCCGAGGCCAAAATCACCGTGGGATTTAAGGTCACTAATACGGGTGCAACCTTGAAATACTCCTTGCACAAGGGCACCGCTGGTCGACACCTGAAAAATCGAATGATGATCAAGTCCCAAGGCTGAGGAGACAATTTTTTCTAAAGTATGGGACAAGCTGTCACCCGTGCGATCTACTTCCTGTTGCAAGGCTGCCCAGATGCTTTCAGAGATCCGGCAATTAAGTTGTTTCTGCATCTCGATACTCTCTATCTCCAGATTTTTGTTAGCCCGATCCCGCGCCGACCAAATCTATCATGAAATATACAATCCAGACATAGCTGACAGCTATGGAAAAAATTGTCACTGGTAGAACCAACCGTGAAAATTCCCAAAAGTTAAAGGGTTGGGCCCCGAATTTTTCGGACTGCTGAACAACGATGACATTGCTCGCAGCGCTGATGATAAAAAGATTGCCCGCAAGCGTACTCATGCTGGCTAGCAGCATCAATGTCGCCTCATCCGATTTTGTCAGTAAGTTGAGATAAATCTCAACGACCGGGACGTTTGAAAAAAGCTGGCTGGCCCAAAAGGCAATATTGGTGACAACAACAGGTTCATTCAATCGCGAATGCCAAGGCCCCAGGATGGATTGCAAGGCGCCAGATTCAAGAACCGAACCAGTCACAACAAACATGGCAACAAAGAAAATGAGTGTCGCCCAATCAACTTCTCGCGCGACAGCGACGCGTTGCGGGGAAAAAATATAGACTGGAAGACAGGCAATGAGACTCAACCAACCCAAGGGGACATCAAGATTAGGAAAGCTTTCTTGTAAGACACTATCACCGATCACCAGCACGGCGAGCAAAATCGTGCTTAGATAAGCTGGCCAGGTCTTGTTCGCGGTGGGCTGCGGTAAATCGACGGGTTTTTGGTCTGTTGGTGCTTCACGATCGAGACAGAATTTATACCAAAAATACGCGAAAACCATCGACAGGATTGTCGGAACGGCAAGCCAATATAGGAAAGTTCCGATAGGATTTGTGAAATGCCCATCGGCAACAATCAAAATATTTTGAGGATTGCCGACGGGCGACATCATGCTCCCCACTGTTACGGCGACACATAAGGCTATCAGAGGTATCGCTGGACGAATCCCAAGACTGGCAGCAATAGTCAGAGCAATAGGTGTACCAATTACCGCCGCTGCATCGTTGGTTAAAGCAGCGGATCCAATAGCGACAAGCGCCATGAAATAAATGAGCGTGCGCGAGGTTTTGATTTCACCCTTGCAGAGAAAATTACTGATCCGATGCGGCAATCCACAATCATAAAGTGCATGAGCGATTGAGAAGACGCCAAAGAGGTAAGCAATTACGTTCCAGTCGATCACTGACAGGGCTTTGGAAGGAGAAATTTCGCCAATTAACAGCAGAATAATTGCACCGCCCAACATGATTTGCCAAATCCGTATTCGGTCGGGAAGCCACTGCCGTATTGAGATAAAGAAAAAAATAGCAATAGCAACGGCCAGGCTGATAGTCATTGGATATTTCTCTTTACACTCTGGAACTATTGTAATGCACTGTGATTTCTCGGATATTGAAGAGATTGTTTAGCACGTTCATATCATTGTTATGTTAAACAGCCTACATGACAAGAGTTGCCAAGCATTTTTCCAGCAATTTTAGGTGGAATAAATATTATTAAATTAGAAAAGCATCGCATTATATTTTTTGGCGGAGCCTGCAATGAGTTTAAATAAACCTCTCCTCGGCGTGAATTTTTTTGCAGGGGATGTGCTCGCTGGGCTAGGCCCGTATTTGGCCATCTATCTCTTGTCTGTTTTAAAATGGGCGCCGGGTTCCATTGGCATTGCTTTGGCTCTTTCTACAATTTGCACAGTTATTGTTCAAACACCCGCGGGGGGGATCGTAGATTCGGTGCGTTGGAAGCGGGGTCTATTGGCGATTTGTGCCATGACAATTGCTGCCAGTGCGGTTGCCATTACTTTTTTTCACTCGCCTTTTGCCATATACGCCGCGCAAATGGCTATCGGAGTTGCGCTGGCTTTCGTCGGTCCAAGTATTGCTGCTATTACACTAGGACTTGTCGGTCCTGAAAAATTCACGGCACAGACAAGTGCTAACCAGGCCTGGAACCATGCGGGCAATATGATTGCCGCGGGCCTGGCCGCCGGGATAGCGCTCTGGATTTCCGTGCTGGGTGTTTTTTGGCTAATTGCAATGATGACCGTTGGTATGGTTGTGTGTATCTGGATGATTAAGGCCGATTCCATCGATCATGATGTTGCGCGAGGGGGAGAAACACTCGAAGGCATTGTTGAGAAGCAGCCGTCCGGTTTTGCAACGCTTATCAAAGACCGACGATTGCGTATTTTTGCTATCTGTGTCGTGCTTTTTCACTTCGCGAATGCGGCGATGTTACCTCTTGTTAGTCAAAAACTATCCGAAAATAGTGATGCAGAGCATGGAATTGCATTTACGTCCGCCTGTATTATCGCAGCCCAACTCGTCATGATACTGATGGCTTTGTTTTGTGGATGGAAAGCCGATGTGTGGGGACGTAAACCTCTTTTCCTCCTTGCTTTTGCCGTACTTCCTATTCGCGGCGTATTGTTCACTCTCGGTGATGAAGCGGTGTATCTCATCGCCGTACAAGCATTGGATGGTGTGGCAAACGGCATCTTCGCCATGCTATTTTTGCTGATACTGGCCGACATAACGGCAGGCACGGGACGCTTTAACTTGTCTCAAGGCGCGTTGGCAACTTTGGTTGGCGTTGGCGCTTCGTTGAGTAACCTGATTGCAGAAGAAGTTGTTGAAATTACAAATTATACGACAGGCTTTTTAATGCTGGCCGCAATTGGCCTGGCTGGCCTGCTAATTTTCGCGGTGTTCATGCCGGAAACGGCACCGCATATTACGAATAAGACGAATGATACGTAATTTTCTAAATTTCAAAACTGATTACTGAGCACCAAAAGTAAGGCTAATTATCGCCAGGCACCCAATTTGACGGCGACGGCGATCGTAACGCCGAGTGTTATCATACCGAAGGCTGCCAATGCGTAGACATTTTCAATTGTCGGGCCCCAATAGTAGATCAAAATCGCGCCCCCGACGCTAACCACAAATAAGCGGAAAGCCCCTGCAGCGACGGGCCAAAAAAGCCGTCGCGCTCCCTGTGACGCAAAATACAAGGATAATCCAAGCCCGAAAAAGCCATAAGTCGGGCCGGCTATTTTCAGGTATAGCCGACAGGCCTCTCGAACCGCTTCTACATCCGTAAAAAGATTTGCCCAAAGATCCGGGAACACTGCGAGGAGCCCGCCGATAAATCCTGTTACAAGCGCAGCCCCAAAAGCTCCTGTCCAGGCAATCCTGTGTCCGCGGTCAACCTCGTTGGCTCCAAAGTGAACGCCGACCAAAGTGATCAAGGCAGCGCCAATACCGAAGATTATGGGAATAAGGAGAAATTCCAAACGGACGCCAATGCCGTAGCCGGCCAATATTTCCGGCCCGAGTCGGGCGACGAGCGCCGTTATGACGATAGCGCTCCCAACAGAAGACAAAGGAGAGACACATGCGAGAAGACCTGGACGCAGTAGGTGGGCAAATTCCGATCGTCGAAAGGATATGCCTTTGAGGTTTAGCCGGACCGCAGACTTAGCGCTCATTAAAAAGAGAACAAGCAACAGGCTACCAAAACTTGCACCGAGAACAGCAGCTAGTGCCGCGCCGGAAATACCTAATTCTGGGACGGGGCCCCATCCGAAAACCAGTAAAGCACCCAAACCGATTTGGGAAAAAGAAGTTACAATCATTATTGTGGCGGCGGCACGCATATGGCCGCACCCTCGCACAACACTGGATAAGAAGTTAAGGAGCCAGATGCTAACGCATCCAGCGAATAATATATTTGAAAATGCCAGGGCCTCCTGGAGGACCTGACCTGATCCACCAAGTAACCCATAAATTGACGGTCCCAATGTCAGAAAAACTAAAGAGAATAGTCCGCCAGCTACCAGAGCGATAAATATTGCATGCATAGCAAGCCGTTCAGCGTGATCGCGATTGTCAGCACCAAGGGCCTGTGCGACCGCACCGGCGACTGCGCCGCCCATGGCACCGGCGGACATCATGGTCATTAACATGAACATGGGAAACGCCAACGCCAGCCCGGCAAGCGCCCCCGTTCCCAACTGACCGACGTACCACGCTTCGGCTGCTGACGTAGCCAGCATTACAGTCATTGCCAGCATGTTTGGAGCGGCTAGCCTGAAAATAGACGGAATTATCGGAGCGGAAAGGAGAGCGAGCGTGTTCATATTTAGTATCCTTTTTGAACTTAATTGGCATAATTGTAAAATAAGTTCAAAAAGTCAACTAAATATGATATGAGAAATATATTGCTACCTCTAACTATACAAGACCAAGAGATGTCGAAAGAAAACTATAGTCGTCAAAAATGCCCAGTTGCAAAATCCTTGAGTGTATTTGGGGATCAATGGACGTTGTTGATCGTTCGCGATGCATTGCAAGGGATTAACCGTTTTGAAGGATTTCAAAAAAGTCTGGGAATTTCTCGAAATTTGTTGACCATACGTTTGAAAGACATGGTTGAAAGCGGTTTATTGCAGCGCGAAATAATTTCTGGCTCGAAACGGTTTGCGTATAAGCCGACGGATAAATGCCGGGATTTACGGATGACGCTCTCGGCTTTGGCTGGTTGGGGGGACCGTTGGTCGCCGGAAGACGGAGGCGCTAGAATTGAACTGAAAGAGCGTCATTCCGATGCGCCTGCTGCACTTGGTTATTACCGAAAGACGGACAAAATTCTGCTTAATCCAGAAGATGTAGTTTCACGACCAGGACCGGGCGCTAGTCCTGACCTTGTACGACGACTGGCTCGAAAATCATAGTTAGATTGTTTACTCAGGGGTTCTGATAGAACGGTCCAATGATACCTGAAATACATTTCCCTTTATCCCTTCATTGGGGATACGCGATGAAGTATTTATCGCGCTCCCATTTAATGCTTTCGATTAATTTATTGAAAATGGCCGTGGGCAGCATGAACATGGCGATGGTCCGTTCCACAACATCCGCCGACAACTGCTAAATTGGGCAGGAATTCCTTCATAGCTAAATGTTGATTCCCGAATTCACTGGGATTTCCATCATCAAGTTCCTCAGCCTCATCTAGTTCAGAATGGCTCAGCGCCGAAGCATTGGCACGGAGACCGCCAATTCGATTTAGCCATTTCTCGTTACTTGTCAGAGTATGGTCGAAATGTGTTGGGTGAGCGCAGTTGATCATATAGTAGGCTGGTCCAGCATTGGTCGCCTCATCCGTAAGTTCCACAGCGTTCTTAAGACTCATACCGTTTGGCAACCGGCCATTTGTTTCCGGTGTGAAGGAAACAACAACCGGGATACCAACTTCTTGTGCTGCCTTTGTTATGCCTATTGCTTCGTCAATATAAGTCATCGTCACGGCCGTTATCATGTCGGCGTGGCTGCTGGAAAAAGACTGAATTTGCGATTGATGATAGGACTGAGCTTCCTTTGATGTCATCAAAAATGCAGGATTATATCCATCGCTACGTGGTCCTACGACGCCATTCACAACACATGTAGTTTCCTCTGTTTCATGTGTTGATCGAATATCGTGAAGCATTTTCACGGCGTCTTGATTTACTCTATCGAGATCCTTGCGGCTGTATCCAAGTAAATTTCCCCAGTCGCTGCTGGCCCGCCATGTCGGTGTATCAAGGACAATACCAGTCCCGTTTTGCTTCGCAACGTCGACATAGGTCAGCAAATAGTCGTGAATTGCTATTCTGCCCTCTGACGTTTTAAGTAAATCAAAAGCAGCGAAATGAGGTAAGTTAAACCCTTCGAGGAAAAGTAGTGTCGTCTCGAGTCCACCATCTGTCAGGAATATTTTTCCACCGAGCTGCGGTAAATTGTTGCAGTATTTTGCTAGTGTCATTTTTCGTTCTCCAAAATAGTATTTGTGATTGGAATCTGACTAAATAATGCAATTTCAACTAGAGTATTTGTGGTACTGATATAAAAATTTGGAAAAATATCAATTAAATCAACAAAATATGTGGAAATGATAGGTACTTTTCGACAACACGTTGTTGTAGACAGCGTAAAAACCGTACTTGTGGTACAGTAATTTCATTCGAACAGGTGAGGATGTACAATGGGAAAAGGCGCACAAACCCGGGAGCGACTGCTTACTATTGCCGAAGCTTCAATATTGGCAAAGGGTTTTGGAGCAACCTCTATTGAGGAGGTGATCTCAGAAGCGCAGATAACCAAAAGCGGCTTTTTTTATCACTTTAGAGACAAAACGGAACTCGCACGGGCTCTTATCAACCGGTATCTCGAAAACGACGAGGTCGTGCTCGATGATCTTTTTTCCAGAGCGCGCGAGTTAAGCGACGACCCTCTTCACGCTTTTTTGGTGGGCCTGAAACTGTTTGCTGAAATGATGGCAGACTTGCCAGACGGGCATCCAGGGTGTCTTGTTGCGACCATTTGCTATCAGGAACGCTTGTTTGACAATGAAATTCACAATTTGACTCGGACCGGTGTAATTGCATGGCGGACGCGATTTGTAAAAATCCTGACCGAGATAAACGAGATTTACCCTTTGAATGATGACGTTAATCTTGAAGAAGTAGCCGATATGATTTCGACGACGATTGAAGGCGGCATCATTATGTCCAAAGCGTTGAAAGACCCACAGAAACTTCCGGAGCAAGTGATGCTATTGCGCTCTTATATCAAATTGCTTTTTATTCCTCGACCAAACTGACCCTCGGCTATCCATTGATTTTAAGTAATCGATCTTTTGGAAAACTCGTGAATTCGTCGGGTAGCGCAACGGACTTGCGCAAGGTCATATCGAAATAGCAACCGAGTACGGTTGTCGTTACTGCAATTTTTTTTGTATCGAGGTCGACCAGATTATGGCCGAAACGAAATATTTTCCCCTCGGCACCCATAAGCCCGCTTCTTAATGCAATTGGTGAAGACATACGAATGGGTGCACGGAATTCGGAATAATAGTCCAAAGCAGCAGAACCAAGATTGCGATCACGCACAGCTTGCCGGGTAAGACCGACGGCGCCGAGTATGTGCGTCGCTGCATCAGAGAAATAACCGATAACATGCTGCATTTCCACTTGGTTGAAAATATCGCATTCCCACACGTCAACGGAGGAACGAGCACTTTCAAACATATTATCCAAGTGCTTTTCTGGCATCTTACTTCCGGCAAAGGGTGCGGGCTGGTACATATCAGAATGACTGTCGGCCATTTTTTCTGACGCTTCCCGGAGGAACGCTGGAAGAGCAAGAGGGAGATGTTCTTCTAGGTCCATATAAGTAGCGGTAAATTCGTAGGCCGCCGAAAGCCGGTTAAAAGCTGTGTCAAATAACTGAATAAAACCTTTTATATTTTCACCTTCGATCTGACGAATTCCGGCTAACCCGTGAAGAACAGATCCGGCGTGGACTTCTGCCTTGTATTGGATACGGACATCTTTGAACCGCAATCCTTCTTTTTCTTGACGAATATGCGCAGGAGTCAATCCAAGGGAATTCTGTAAATGGCCGAATGCTTGAATTGCTTTAGATGTGTAAAATTGGACATTCATATGACCCATTTGATCACATTCCCAGGCATCAACGGCGCCACGGTAACACGGAATAAGTTTGTTCATGCTGCGTCTTCCTCACTGACCATTAAACCAGTAATTTTCGTACGCATTGTGTCAGTAAGTGGGACAGCTTTTCGTAATTCAAGGTCCATATAGGCGACCGTCGACACGTTGTTGAATACCGGATCTCCGGTTGAACTGTTAAATAGATGGTGGCGCAAGGTGATCGTTTTATTCGAAGATCGGAGGACGCCTGTTTCCATGTGGATTATGTCCCCTGCCATCAATTCTGACAAATAGGTACTATCTTGCTGCACGGTTGCCAGGGCCCGTTTCCCTTCTTTAATTTCCTCCGGCGTCATTCCAAGGAAATAACACATGTTCCATGTGGCGTGGCTTAGACGGGAAATATAAAACTGTATATTCATGTGATTCAATAGGTCACATTCGCTGGCGAGGACCTGCCCTCGATAGCTTTCAATATATCCACTCATGGACGGAGTTCTCCTGACTGCGCGATTTTTCTTGTTTTTTATCGGTCACATCGTAATAGCATTTGATTGAGGTACCGGTCGACTATTTCTTGTGGCGATTGGTCAATAAGTCGCAATTGCCCTGATGAATTCATTATTAAGACGCCCAGCAAAAACGACACTGCCTGAACTGTTTCCGCTTGTGCGTCTTCCGCAGTAAGGTTCCCGTTTTCATGAACAGTATTTGCCAGAAACCCTAGCACAGAGAGGAAGCGGTTATTAAGGTGTCGGAAGCTATCATCCGCAAGGCTTTTCTCGTTGTCATTCTTACCAGCATAGAAGGTCAACAACAAAACCTGTTCCTCTTTTGACGATAAGAAATATCGAAGAAATCCATTGAAAGCCTGGTTTATTTTTCGCCGACCGGAGCTAGTTTGCTGCAGTTCCAATCTTAAAATTCGGAGCAATTCAGCGAAGGAAGAAGACAACAAAGCAGCAAATATATCTTCCTTTGAGGGAAAGTAGGCGTAGGCGGCGCCAAGAGAATAGCCTGAGCCCTGTGCGATTGCCCGCATGGAGGTTCCACTTATTCCATTGTCTGAAACACATTCCTTCGCAGCTATCAGAATTTTCTGCCGCTTGAATTCTTTTAGATCCCGCTGTCGTGCTATGCGTTCTTGCATTTCAGAATAACCAGCTCACGTAAAATGAACAGTATATTGAAAAATGAACAATGTTCAATTTTTTTGAGCAATTTATTTCGACGGAATGCTGCAGGCTCGTCCGTTGAAAGGTTAAGTCATACAAACAAGGAGACTTAGACAGATGAAACGTAAAATGATTATCGGCAGCATGATTGCCGCACTTGCTCTACCCACAACGGTTCTTGCGGCCAAGGATGGAGATAGAAAAGGTCATCACTCCAAAAATATGTTCGAACAACTCGATACGAACAAAGATGGTGAGGTGAGCCTGGAGGAAATGACCTCGCGGACCACCGAGAAGTTCCAGAAATTAGATAAAGATGGAAATGGCACTATTAGTGTCGATGAAATGTCCGTTCGCCAAAAGGAGTTTTTTACAAAGCTGGATACGGATGGTAGCGGTACGATAAGTCAGGAAGAGGCTAAAGCATTCAAGGAAATGAAACGTGAAATGAAGCAAGAACGGCGGGCATCACGTCTAATGGAGCGGTTTGACACCAATAAAGACGGAAAAATTTCACGAGAAGAATACCAGGGTATCGTTATGGAACGATTTGATACGGCAGATAGCAAAGGTGCCGGCTTTTTGACAATCGAAGAAGTGACCAACCTAGCACCGAAAATGGGTAAAAAGCGCCCTGGCTAGTTAGCCCATTTATAGCGACGGCAGTTCTCTGTCGCTGATGTACGGTCCGCCATGTTAATTCCCCACCAAATGGCGGGCCGTCGATTTTTCACTGTCAATTGGAATTTAAATCCGGTCCCTCTGCTAATTTCTTTTTAGGAAAATAGCTTTCGATAAATCCGGTTGTCGCGGACCCAGCAACGAATTCTTCATGTGAAATGCAGCTTAACAGAAACAGTCTGTTTGTTGTCAGGCCCACATCGACGGTTCTCTTTAGCCCTTCCTGGAGATTTGCCCGCGCTGTTTCCCGGTCAGCACCGTAGCCAATAATTTTGGCAATCATGCCATCGTAAAAAGGAGTGACTTCATAGCCGGTTTCCAAGCCATGATCTGTCCGAATACCCTCTCCTTCTGCTGGGGACCATTCCGATAGAATACCGACTTTCGGTAAAAACCCTTTATAAGGATCCTCGGAGTAAAGTCGTGCTTCAATTGCATGCCCTTGAACGCAGATCTCTTCCTGCGATATTGGTAAAGGTTCGCCCGAAGCAATTCTGATTTGCCATTCCACCAGATCGAGACCTGTAACACATTCGGTGACAGGATGCTCAACCTGCAGCCGCGTATTCATTTCCAGAAAATAGTAATTTTGTTCTTGATCTAAAAGAAACTCGAAAGTTCCTGCTCCGGAGTAGTTGATGGCTTTAGTGGCAGTAACGGCTGTTGCCCCCATTTTTTTCCGCAATTCTGGCGAAACGACTGGCGATGGTGCCTCCTCAATGACTTTTTGGTGCCGCCGTTGAATGGAACAATCCCGTTCGCCCATATGAACTACATTTCCTTGGTTATCTGCAAACACCTGTATTTCAATATGTCGTGGTTCAATGATAGCTTTTTCGAGAATAAGTTCTCCTGAACCGAAGGAGCGCTCACCCTCAGACCGTGCGACTGTCAGCCCTTTCAGAAGCTTTTCAGGCTTCGAGACTATACGCATACCTCGGCCTCCGCCGCCAGCAGAAGCCTTGACCATCACCGGAAATCCAATTTGGTTCGCCGCCGAAACAAACGTATCGTCAGATTGATCTGCGCCTTCATAGCCAGGCACGCAGGGTACGCCGGCCGCGGCCATCTGTCGTTTCGCTTCGGCTTTGTTCGCCATCAGGGAAATAGCCTGTGAAGAGGGACCGATGAAAATCAAGCCGGCTTTTTCGCATGCATCGGCAAAAGAAGCATTTTCAGACAAAAATCCGTAACCCGGATGCACGGCATTTGCACTGGTCTGGACAGCTGCCGCGATTATCTTTTCGATGACCAAATAGCTTTCTAATGCGGGTGAAGGGCCCAAGGCTATAGCCTCTTTCGCCATTTTCCGATGCGGTGCGTTCGCATCAGCTTCTGAATATACGGCTACAGTGTCGATCCCCATCAAATGGGCCGTTTTTATAATGCGGCAAGCTATTTCACCGCGGTTTGCAATTAAAATCTTTGATATCTTACTCATTTTTCTAATTAGCCCTTAACCCCGACGTTTCTGAGGAAGTGTCTCCATATATTTGCAAATGATGCCAAGCATAACTTCGTCCGCACCGCCACCAATGGACCACAACCTTCCATCCCTAAATTGGCGCGTAATAGGGGTTTCATTCATGAATCCCATGCCACCATAATATTGTAAGCATGCATCAGAGATCTCTCGTGCCAGGCGGCCAATTTTTAATTTTGCCATGGAGGCAAGCATGGTCACATCGTCGCCATTAATATACTCCGCGACAGCTCGATAGGTTAGGGATCTAATAAGTTCTACTTCAGTCTTTAATTCAGCAAGTCGAAAATGAATATATTGATTATCGAGCAGGGATTTGCCAAATGCTTCCCGGCTTCGCGTGTAATCAATCGCATCATTGATGGCTTTTTCCAGAGGGTATAAGCCTGCGCCCGCCGCCCACAACCGTTCTTCTTGAAATTGCTGCATTTGATACGTGAAACCCATGCCTTCTTCCCCAATGAGATTTTTCTGGGGTACACGAACATCCTCGAAATATAGCTGCGCGGTGTCAGATGATCGCATGCCAAGCTTATCGAGTTTTCTAGCAACGGTAATTCCGGGCGTATCCATTGGCACGACAATCAAAGACTTGCTTGAATGCATAGGGCCATCACTCGTGTTGGCCAACATAATCATGATATCGGCCTGGATTCCGTTGGTGATCCACATTTTTTGACCGTTGATGATATAATCGTCACCGTCTTTTTTCGCGGAGCTTTTAATGCCTGCGACATCGGATCCGGCAGAGGGTTCCGATACACCAATGCAGGCAACATAGTCGCCGGAGATTGCCGGCTTGAGAAAATTCTCTCTTACGTAATCTGATCCATGAAGCGCAAGGGCGGGCGTGGACATATCTGTCTGGACACCAATCGCCATGGGGACCGCGCCGCAATTAATACGCCCTAAAGTTTCAGAAACCGCTAAACTATAGGAATAGTCGAGCCCCATTCCTCCAAATTTTTCGGGTTTGCAAACTCCCAGGAACCCTTGACTTCCCATTTTTTTGAACAAGTCATGAGCGGGAAACTGGCCTTCGGCCTCCCATTCATCGACATAAGGGTTTATTTCCTGATCAATAAACTTGCTTAAGGACCGAATTATTTCTTTGTGCTCGGGACCGTAAATCATTCGTCATCTCCCTCTAGAAAAAGTTTCGGCGTAACGGCCAAATGAAATCCATTATACGCCTTATTATTTTTGTGATCGGGCATGTCCCAGTTCATTCGGATGTTTGGTGCAGCACCATCGACACGGAGACAACTTCCGGAAATAAAGGCGGCTGCTTCTGATAATAGAAATACAATACCAGCAGAAACCTCGGATTCAGTCCCCATACGTTTTACCGGGTTTGATTTCACACGGGTTTTAACACGCTCTTTCCACCAGTCAGGATAGGTATCCATACCGGAAGAAACGATCATTCCTGGGGCAATTGCGTTTACGCGAACACCGGCAGGGGCCCACTCCAATGCTGCAGTCTCTGTAAGACTGAGCATCCCCTTTCGTGCGGCGCCTGAATGGGCCATTCCTGGCATGGAATTCCACATATCTGCGACCATATTAACGATTGGTCCGCCACCATTTTCTTTCATCCATTGGCTGTAGCACTCTCTTGCAAACAAAAAACCGCCTGTAAGATTGGTTTTAATAACAGCATCCCACCCCTTTAGCGTGATATCCTCCAAAGGAGCTGGAAATTGGCCGCCAGCATTATTTACTAGCCCACTAATCTTGCCTTGTTGTTCTATAATCTCGGAGACGCAGTGTTTGACAGCGTCTTCATCTCGTATATCGCATGTATGAAGAGTAGCAGACCCCCCTTCGGCTGCAATTTCCTCCAATACTGATTGCAATTTATCGAGATTACGGCCAACAAGAGCAACCTTTGCGCCAAGCGAAATGAGCTCATGCGCCGTACAGCGTCCAATTCCGCTACCACCACCGGTAATGACGATTGAATGCCCATTAAATAATCCAGGGCGAAAAATCGAACGATAACTCATCTTAATTACCTTCCACAGTTATTGTTTTTTTTATCGTGGGATAAGAGCTTAGCCCAGACCTGAGCGGGATTCCAGAACAGTGTTTGACAGAACTATTCTTGACGTTTACGTTAACGTCAATCACGCGTTCAATTAGGAATATTGGATGTTGCAATAACAGATTAAATGGAAGGGAATTGAAATGGCAACGATTGAGGAAATCACTGACGGTATGCGGGAACGTATCGGAGAAGATTGCGGCCTAGATGCTACATTAAAGTTTGATTTTGGAGACGATGGAATAGTGTTCGTCGACGCAGCAACTGTCCCGAATGTTGTTTCAAACGAAGATAACGAAGCAGATTGCACCATTACAATTACGCAAGAGAATTTTGAAGCCTTGGCTGCAGGAGAGCTTGATCCTACAACGGCCTTCATGATGGGAAAACTAAAAATTGGCGGCAACATGGGAATTGCGATGAAACTACAGAGTGTTTTTTCCTAACACTCTGATTCTAACGTTTATTGAAAAGGCGGTTCCTTCGAGCCGCCTTTTGTGTTTCGGGAGAGAACGTTCCATCAAAAAATGACTGCATTGGACTATTTCCCGATCAATATCCGCATTAATTGCGGGCTTTGGGCTCTTAGAATAGAAATTCGACCAAAAATACCCATAAAGGCAAAGTTTTTCTGTACCTTTTGTCTTTCTGCCCTTATGAAGGGCGCTTCAAATTTAAGTTATCAGCGAGTGGAGCTAGTCACATGACAGCGAGATCAGCACGGAATGGCCGTAATCAAGGCGGTAAGAGTCGTAAAAAAGGCGGCGGCGGTAGCGGCAGCGGTTTGACGAAAAGCAGTCGTTCGAATGAGCAACGCGCTGCGCGTAAAGTAAATGCCAAGGCACATGGTCGTCACGCAGCTCGTCGGCTTTTGAAGAAGGTTCAGGCGGCAACAAGTGTAGCTGCCTAACTTTTAGCTTCGTTAGAAAAAATTGCGGCCGTACCGACTTATCGGTGCGGCCGTTTTTTATGCTGTCTTAGGGGAGACACATTTTCCTGCCGTTTAGAAGCGTCGTAGGACTGCTTGCAAACCAGCCTAGACGCCATTTGTTCTTCAGCTGTCTTAACTAATAAGTTAGCAAGAGAGCCTGGTGTAAGAAATCTGATTCGGATCAATGGAAGCTCCAGTATGCAAATGATAATCATTATTAAAACAAGAAGACAGATCGACGTCAATAGTTTTTAGGAATCATTCGCATAAATGTTAGGAAATAGGTTGAGACAAATTATTGCTGATCAATTGCGATATAATGCTCACCAACATTATCAAAGCCGGTATGAAAATCCCAGCCATCGCGTTCTGCGGCAATAACGATATTTGCACAGGCACGGCTATCTGATAAAGCATCATGATGATCCAGATCCAAGCCGAGAAAGTTGGCAACATTTGGTAGTTTCGTTGGTCGGACTTCCCACATTTTCCGTGCAAGCTGTACAGTGCAAGTAAAATCACTTGGCGGTACCGTGATGCCAAATGTATCACAACAGCTTTTCAATACCTTTGAATCAAAGCTTGAATTATGGGCGGCCAGAAAATCCACCTTCTCAAACAGAGGTGCTATTTCCGGCCAGAGCCCACCAAAATTACAGGAATATTTCACTTCGTCCCAGGTTAAGCCATGGATATGGGTAAAATAAAACTCCGAGGAAGGAGGCTTTATTAAGTGAACTTCTTCATGACTGATTTTTCCGTTTTCCACACGAACAAGACCAATAGCGCAAGCACTGTCTGCGCTATAGTTCGCTGTTTCGAAATCAATGGCGAGAAAAGAACTCATAAAGGCATCCTGAAGGAAAGCATCGTGATAGAGACGACGCTTTCCTATTGGGTGTTGATTTTAGGACGCAGCATCTGCTTTCTTGCGTTCCTCATATTTTAGTTTTTCTTCTTCAACCAATTCCTTTTTCGATAGCTTCCCAACGAGTGTTTTGGGTAGCTCCGCTCGGAACTCAACGGCGGCAGGCAGCTCATGTTTACCAAGTTTGTCCGCTAAAAATTCACGGAGCTCATCCAAATCGAATTCTTTCCCGTCAGGTGTGAGTTTAATGAAGGCTTTTGCAGCTTCCCCGCGATAATCGTCGGGGATACCCACTACGGTTACTTCTGCGACAGAAGGATGTTCAAATACGGCTTCTTCAATAATTCGTGGATATACATTAAATCCGCCCGATGTAATCATGTCTTTGGTACGGTCAACGATATGCATATAGCCATCTTCATCGAGATACCCGGTATCACCGGTCAGGAAGAAATCGCCGATAAAACTTTCTTTTGTTACTTCCGGTTTGTTCCAATACCCTTTCATGACATTCGGGCCTTTTATGGCGATCTCGCCAATTTCACCCGTTGGCATGGTTTTCGACTTATCGTCGACATCAAAAATTGTGATTTCCACACCTGGAACAGGTACGCCAGCGGCGCCGGGCACACGCTTGTCTGTTAAGGGAGTTGAGGTGCCGGACGGCGATGTTTCTGTCATCCCCCATCCTTCCAACAACAAGCAACCGGTTACGCGCTGGAATTGCTCTTGTACTTCCACAGGAAGGGGGGCGCCACCAGACGCACAGAATTTGAGGGACGATAAATCATAGTTGGCAATATCCGGATGGTTGGCGATTGCCATATACATCGTCGGGACACCCGGAAAAATAGTCGGCTTCTTTTTGCTTAAATCCTTCATTACGTCGTTCAGCTCGAATTTCGGATGAAGGATAATTTCCGCTCCTCCTGCGATGCCATAGTTCATAATTACTGTGAGGGCATAGATATGGAATAGCGGTAAAACGGCTAGCACTTTTTCAGTGCCATCGGTTAAAATCGGATCATCGCTTTCTTGCATAGCTCTGAGTTGCTGACATGCGGCGATTAGATTTTTATGAGTCAACATGGCACCTTTTGGCAAGCCCGTTGTGCCGCCGGTGTATTGCAAAACCGCAATGGTATCAGCAGGATCTGGCACCGGAACGACATCTATCTGGCCGTCGTTGGCGAGCAATTGCTTAAATGTCACATGTTGATCATCATTCGGGACTTTGGCTATGTCCTTGCTTTTTACCAATGGGTAAAGCAGGTTTTTTGGGAACGGCAAAACTTCTTTCAGGCAGCCAACAATAACTTTCTTTAGGCGTGTACTACCGAGCATTTTGCCAATATTCGGATAAAGCACCTCAAGATCAAGAGTGACCATAAAATCAGTATGACTGTCTTCGATTTTATGACGCAATTCCCGTTCAGCATCGAGCGGTGAATAGTTGACTACCGTTCCGCCTGCTTTCAAGATTCCGAAAAAACAGACAACATAATGAGGAGTGTTCGGTAAATACAAACCGACATGGATCCCTTTTTTAACGCCAAGTTCAGTAAACCCCTTAGCGGCCCGATTAATCATATCATCCAGTTCGGAATAACGAATTCGCTTGTCCATAAAATCAATGGCATAATTATTCGGCCATTTCTTCACTGCTTCGTCTAAAAGCGAATAGATCGGCTTTTCTTCGATCTCGATTTCCCATTTTACCCCAGGCGGGTAAGATTTCTCCCACAAAAAGTCAGACATGATTCTCCCTTTGGTGATTGTTCTTTTTCCCGGTTATTAAAAGATTACGTTGCAAATACCGCAAGGGTCAACGGAAACCGTATTGTCTCCAGACAAAAGTCTTCAAAGTAAGGATTCCGTTGCGTCAATGAACGGTCACCGTCACAAGATCAAAATCCGTCGGATCCACTACCACAAATTATTGCGCAAACTTTTTCATTTACGGGCGGTGTGAAGACACCGGACCGCAGGGCAGCGATTGCCGCTGCCGCGGAAAGCTCCAGACCCAAGCCACAATTCCGCCAGAGCCAATTTGCAGAGGCCTGCATCTCCTCATCTGTAACAAGGACAATTTGGTCGACATTTTTTGAGATAATATCAAAATTCACTTGCGCGGATTGCCGAGGTGCAAGCGTATTGGCCTTAGTTCTGATTTTGTCCAATGTCACGAGTTTTCCCGCATCGAGACTATTCTTCAGAGTCGGTGCACCGACGGCTTCGACGCCAATAATTTTGATGTCAGGCTTAATCAATTTTGCGGCTGATGCCACTCCGGAAATTAACCCTCCACCTCCGATCGCGACGATTAAGATATCAATATCAGGATTGTCATGCAGGATCTCTAAACTCAAAGTGCCTTGTCCCGCAATAACACTTTCATCAGCGAAGGGATGCACATAAGTTTTGCCAGTCTCCCGAGCGTCTTCAAGCGCGAGATTATTGGCGTCGTCCCAAACGTCGCCGTCGACGATTACTTCGGACGCAATATTCTGGAGTTTCTCTATTTTTGAGGCAGGTGTATTTCTGGGCAGATAAATAGTGGTCGACGCGCCTGTCATCGAACCAGCGGTTGCAACGCCCAGCCCATGGTTGCCACCAGAAGCTGTTACCAGTCCTTTTGCAAGCTCTTCAGATTGTAAAGACAAGACGGTATTAAGTGCGCCGCGTATTTTGAAGGATCCGGATATTTGAAGACTTTCCAGCTTAGCCGTGACGGTTTGCCCAGCATCAAGAACGATATCCATTTGAGGTGTTCGGCGAATTCGCCCTGCGAGATTCTGCTGAGCAGATGTAAATAGAGATAGCGGTAGCGGCGACGTCATTTAAATTATGCCCCTATTATTTTCCATATACCGTCGGCGGTCATTATTCTGTTCCCTTTAACCAATAATTCGCCTTTGACAAAAACAACCGCTTGTCCTTTTTTGCTCAACTCCGCTTTCAATTCAATCCAGTCACCAGGTTTGGACGCGGCCACGAAATCAATATTTAAGCTTATTGTTGCGCATCGTTTTTTACCGACAAGGCGCCAAACTATTTGTCCTAGGGCCTCGTCTAGAAAGCTCATGAGCATACCCCCATGAATAACGCCATGGTAATTCGCATGGCTTTCTTCGGCTAGAAATCCATAAGAATAACTGTCGCCGTCGTGCCTGAAATAGAGGGGGCCAATTTTCCCAGGGAAAGTACCTTCGGTTACAAACGGGCGGTAACCATCAGGTATAGAAGAACGCGTCATACTAAGTCCAATTTGTAATTAGCACTTAGTATGACATGTCTTGAAAACCGTGCAAGAGATCGAAAAACAAATTACTGGGTCCGGCCGGTTCGTTTATTTTTGATCGAATCACGAATGAGACTACCTTACAAAGCCATTGCGTACGGCATTTTCAATGCATTCGAATCTATCCGCATATCCTTGCGTTGACGCGCCAACGATCTTTCCATTTATCGCGGTACGTCGCCAGCGCCATTTGCGATGTTTCTGCTTGTGGTCTTCATAGAATTCCCACTTATCAGTTGCGCCTTTTTCTGTCATTTTTCTCTCCAAATGTGAATTATGTTGGTAAGACGCGCGTATTGTGATTTTGTGATCTTACTGAGAAGAGAAAATCTGCAGATGGCAGAAAATTTAGTCGACGTAGAAATATAGAATTTGCCAGAAAGACATCATGAAAATCATTAGCATAGATATTGAGAAAATTTACGCGCCAGTCAAAGCTCGCAAAGACCTCAAAAGCTCACGTGTAGATGAGTTGGCAGAAGATATTTTGGAAAATGGTCAAAAAACGCCTATACAGGTTCGAACAGGTCAGGATCGGTTTGTGTTGATTGAAGGGTTACACCGGCTTGAAGCATTAAAGGCGCTGGGAGAATCCAAAATTAATGCAATAATTGTTCAAGCACGGAAACACTGATCTTTTTATCCTCCTACATTCGTCATCAATTGCCTATAGAATTGAATGACTTCGCCGTAATTATCGATCAGTATTCGTTCATTCGTACCATGGACGCGAGATAAATCTTCCTTGCCAAATCTAAGCGGAACGAAACGATAGCTGTTGTCTGCAATATTCTCATAATTTTTGCTGTCGGAACCGGCAAGCATTAAGCCAGGTGAAATCAATATTTCAGGGAAAACTTGTTGAATAGTCTTTTCTATAAGCTTGTATCCATCTGCAGATTGGTCGGATATTTTCGAAGGTTCATTGCCCTGTTTTATATCGATTGAAATATCTGAATCATCGATTACTGATTTTACATGTTTAACAACGTCGTCAATCGTGGTTCCTGGCAATAGTCGGAAATTCACAACTGCGATCGCTTCTGCTGGTAAAACATTGTCTTTCGTTCCACCTTCTACGATCGTAACAGCGGTCGTGGTTCTGACCATGGCGTTCGTTGCGCCGCCTTTCCCCAATTCATTGATAAGAACAGGATCCAGCAACCACCGATTTGAGATGACAGCCTTAAGAGGTAGCTTCATATGAGGAGCGAGAGTTTCAAACATATCGGAGGCAGGGCTCTGAAGAGTCGCAGGAAGCCTGTTTTCTTCAAGCCGATTAACAGCCCGGGCAATTTTGCCAATTGCCGTTTTTCTAGGGGGTAATGAGGAATGGCCACCTTCCGCGACCGCCGTTAGCTTTAGAGTCAGGTATCCCTTTTCAGCTAAGGCGATAAATGCAATCGGTTTTTCAACGCCCGGCATAATTCCGTCCACAATCACCATGCCTTCATCGAGTGTAAAGGCTAGTCGAATGCCGCGACTTTCCAATAGTGCTGAAATCTTTGCAGCACCGTTGTCCCCTCCCAATTCTTCGTCATGGCCGAAAGCAAAATACATTGTTCGTTTCGGCCTGAAACCTGCAGCCAGCTGCATTTCTGCAGCTTCTAAAATTGCAAAAACAGAAAATTTATCATCCAGTGACCCGCGTCCCCAGATTGCATTTTCTTGGATGGCACCGGAAAACGCATCATACGCCCAATTTCCTTCTGTACCGGGTTCCACAGGAACAACATCCATATGGGCGAGTAACATGGCTGGCTTTAGGCTCTGATCACTTCCCTGCCAAGTATAAAGGAGGCTATGGCCGCCAATGACTTCGCGTTCAAGATTTGCGGCTACCAGCGGGAAGAACTGGTCTATCAGACCATAAAGTGCAGTAAATTCCTCCGCTGCGGGCGGATCACTTCTCGAAATTGAAATCGTTTTTAGCTTTATAGCGGACGATAATCTTTTTGCCGCAGCAGCTGTATCAATTGGAGACAGTACGACAGGATCTTCGGCAACTTTTTCCGCTTTATTTGTAAAAGTATTGAAAGCGATGATACCGATAACAAGAACGATAATAATCGCCAACCCGAGGATAATTCTCTTTAACATCTAAAATGTCACCTTAAAAATCTGTCAGTTAGACCAACTTTAAAAAATAGAACTCGCTTAAGGGAAAGGTCAAGCGAGGCATTCATTTTCTTTTATTGCGTAGAAACGCCATCTAACTACAATAGCTAAGAAAAGGAAAGAAAATGGCAGGGAAATCGGAACGAAGTAAGGCAGTCGCGCGGGCGGTCGACAAAATTCGGCGACTGACAAAAGAAAAAGCGATTGCCCCGGACCTCTTGACAAAAATAAAGGCTGAATTGCTTGCATTGGCAGCGAAAAAAGATTTGTTTTCTTTTCAGGATTTTCCACCGCCTGAAAAAGCACTTAAACGCCGTAGCTGCTTATATAGATTGTCCGAAGATGAAGATCATGGATTTGCTCTGTATGTAAATTCGGCTGATGGATCCGTAAATGCGCCTCCCCACGATCATACGACATGGGCCGTCATCGTGGGAGTCCATGGCCAGGAAAAAAACCGTTTTTATAAACGAATTAATACCGGAGTTGAGCAAACTGGGGAGCAAATCGTCGAAGACGGAACAGGAGTCGCATTGATGCCAGATGACATTCATACAATTCATATTGAGGAAGGCACCCCTGTTCTCAACTTCCATATGTATGGCCTTGGTCTCGAGCAACTCGATGGCAGGAACTTCTGGAACAAGAAAAAGGGTGTTTGGGAGGTATTTCCCGCACATACGGATATTCGAGAGGCCCGTACATGAGTTATTTGCACCTTTCGCCTTTAGAACTGCGCCAAATCATGATGTCGAAGGAGGAATACGCGCTTATAGATGTTCGGGAGCAAGGTGTGCATTCTGAAGGGCACCCCTTTTTTGCGGTGCCTTTGCCACTTAGCAGGTTTGAGCTGGACGTCGGAAGATTACTGCCCTGTAAATCTGTTCCGATTTACCTTCTTGATCAGGGGCCGGAAATGGAATTGGCAGTGCGTGCCGCGGAGTTATTGGCGGAACGCAACTATTCTAGTATTTCAATTGTTGAGGGCGGGGTTGTTGCCTGGCGTGAAGCCGGGCTCGAGTTGTTCTCTGGCGTGAATGTGCCTAGCAAGGCGTTTGGCGAGTTTATTGAAGAAGCCTATGAAACGCCTCACATAACTGCGGAAGAGTTGGCGAAGCGGCAAGAAAATGGAGAAAGAATAGCTATTCTCGATAGCCGGCCTTTTCCTGAATTTTATCGAATGTCTATACCGGGTGGAATCGATATGCCGGGTGCTGAACTGGTTCACCGTGTTTTTGAAACGGTAGTCGATGACGAGACACAAATCGTTGTTAATTGCGCAGGACGTACACGAAGTATTATTGGGGCCCAGTCATTAATCAATGCTGGTTTACCAAATCCTGTATGCGCCCTCAAGGATGGGACAATGGGCTGGTATCTGGCGGGCCTTGAACTCGCCCATCGGGAAGATGCTATCGCGCCACCACCTAGATTGCCTGCTGCCGTCCGTAGTCAAAAAGCCGCCCTAGCAGTTGCAGATCGCTTCGATGTGAAATTTACCGATCTAGAAACCGTCAAATCCTGGCAAAATGATGATAAGGATACACTATACGTTTTGGATGTTCGCACGGAAGAGGAATATTTGGAAGGACATCTGCCAGGATCCTATCATGCGCCTGGTGGTCAGCTTGTCCAGGCCACCGATGAATATGTCGCGGTTCGAAATGCCAAGATTGTGGTTGTGGATGACGATGCGACGCGGGCTGTTCTGACGGCTTCGTGGCTCATACAGATGGATTGGCCGCAAGTCTATGTATTGCAGGGTGTCCTAGACGCCGAATGTGAACAGGGACCACAGCCCATGCCGTCAATCTCAATGCACCCACATATATCCGTATTTGAGCTAGATGCCGTGCTAGCGTCACGGGAAGCAGTTGCTATTATTGATTTATCGAGCTCTCTATCCTATCGGAAAGGCCATGTTCCCGGTGCTTACTGGGCTATTCGATCAAGATTATCGACTGACCATATTTTTATTCCGCCAGTAGGGCTGATAATCTTGACGTCCGATGACAGCCGTCTGGCTCATTTAGCCGCTCCTGAGATTGCTCGGTTTCGCCCCGATGCAATAATCAGAGTTTTAGAAGGAGGAACAACTGCCTGGGAAATCTCGGGGCAAAAACTTGAAAGCGGCGACACAAGGCTCCTTAGTACTGCTGACGATGTCTGGTATAAACCATACGATACGGGCAATTCGGAAGAAATCCGGCAGCGTATGCAGGATTATCTTACATGGGAAGTTGGTTTGCTTCAGCAGGTGGAGCGTGATGGTTTGATACGATTCCGGCAATACTAAGAAAAAAATTTTTTACAACAAGTTTTCTCCTTAATTGACGTAACGGAATCCATACTTAAATCAAGTTGCGATTATAAAATCAAACGGGTACTTGCATTGGGCAAAAACCCGGCCTAGCATATATTCTAAATGGGCACACAAGAAACCCATAAAAATAATGGAGAATACCCCGATGGATCTTTCATTCAATGAAGATGATATTGCCTTCCAGCAGGAGGTGCGAGAATTTCTGGCTACTTCTTTGCCGCAGGACGTGAAGGAACGTGCCGACCGCGGCTTACACCCGACAAAAGAAGGCCAGGTTCGATGGCAGAAGATACTAAACGAAAAAGGTTGGATGGCACCCAATTGGCCCGTTGAATATGGCGGTACAGACTGGACCATTACACAAAAATATATTGTCTCTCATGAAATGGGGTCGGTTGCCGCACCGCAACCTATGGCATTTGGTGTGAGTATGGTTGGTCCGGTAATCTATACCTTTGGCAATCAGGAACAAAAAGACAAGTATCTTCCAAGAATTTTGAATTCAGAGGATTGGTGGTGTCAGGGATATTCTGAGCCGGGATCTGGTTCAGACTTGGCCTCTTTGCAAACTAAAGCGGTGCGCGATGGTGACCATTACGTGGTCAATGGCCAGAAAATCTGGACGTCATACGCGCAGCATGCCGACATGATATTTTGTCTGGTTAGAACCGATAGTTCAGTAAAAGCGCAGGAAGGAATTTCCTTTTTGCTGATCGATATGAAAACACCGGGGATAACTATTAAACCGATATATGGTCTTGATAAGGAGAACAGCCTTAACGAAGTCTTCTTTGATGATGTCCGCGTTCCTATTGAAAATCGCATTGGAGAAGAAAACAAGGGCTGGACCTATGCGAAATTTTTGCTGGGGAATGAACGAACCGGTATTGCACGGGTCGCGAGATCGAAGCGGCAAATTGCCCGGGTGCGCGAAATCGCCGGGACCGAGAAAAGTGAAGAAGGTTACCTTCTGGAAGATCCGGACTTTGTCCGAAAACTTGCCAAACTCGAAGTTGATCTCATGGCGCTGGAATATACAGAACTTCGCTATCTATCAATGCTAAGCAACGGTAAGAAGCTTTCTGCCGAACCCTCTCTATTGAAAATTAAGGGCACTGAAATACAACAACGACTTACCTCATTGCTTGTTGAATCTTTGGGCATGTATGGTGCTCCATACGAACCCGAACGGGCTTACGAAGGTCGCAACGAAACGCCTGTCGGACCCGATTATGCCAATGGACCGATGGCAGAACATCTTTACTTGCGCGCCGCAACAATTTATGGCGGTAGCAATGAAATTCAACGTAATATCGTCTCTAAGATGGTTCTAGGATTATAAGGAATAAAAGAAAATGGATTTTGAACTCTCGGATGAGCAAAATTTGCTGAAGGACAGCGTTGAGCGTTTCGTAAAGGATAATTACTCGCCGGAAGCTCGCGCGAAATTAACAGAAACCGAATTGGGATTTAGTCGTGATCACTGGAAAACAATGGCGGAACTCGGCTGGCTTGGGCTACCTTTCTCGGAAGAAGTTGGCGGCTTTGGGGGGACTGCGGTTGAAACCATGATTATGATGGAAAGCATGGGCCGCGGTCTCGTGCTGGAGCCGTTTCTAACTACCGTCATTCTGGGCGGTGGCTTGGTTGCTGAGGGTGGTAGCGCCGAGCAGATAGAGAGCATCATACCCGAGGTGATCGAAGGTAACATGATGCTGGCTTTCGCCTATGCGGAAAAACAATCTCGATTTAATTTAAATGATGTTGAAACATCTGCCAGTAAATCAGGGGATGGATATGTCCTGAACGGCCATAAAGCTGTCGTCTATCATGGCACAACAGCGAATAAAATCATCGTCTCCGCCCGTACAAGCGGGGCTTCAAAAGACAAGAACGGCATTTCCCTTTTCATTGTAGACAATGACGCACAAGGCGTAAGCCGACGTGATTACGCGACTATTGATGGGCAGCGGGCTGCCGATGTCGTCTTTGAGAACGTCAGTGTCAAGGCATCTGCACTCCTGGGTGAAGAAGGAGCCGCTCTTCCCGTTATCGAACGAGTAGTCGAACGCACAATCGGAGCGCTTTGCGCTGAAGCAGTAGGTGCAATGGAAACGGCCAATGAAATTACTAATGAATATATGAAACAGCGTAAGCAATTTGGTATTCCTATCGGGAAATTCCAAGTCCTGCAACATCGTATGGTGGATATGTTTATGGAAGCTGAGCAATCAAAATCCATGTCCGATATGGTCGCAATGAAATTGGAGCTTGATGACGCAGCCGAGCGGAGCAAGGCGGTTTCTGCTGTAAAAGCCCAAGTCGGCCAAGCGGCAAAATTTGTCGGAGAACAATCCATCCAATTACACGGTGGGATGGGGATGACTGACGAATATTCTATCGGTCATTATTTCAAACGATTGACCACCATTGAAATGCTGTTTGGCAACACAGATTATCATTTTAAACGGTTTGCAGCTTTGTCTGCTTAACGATTTCCACTAATTGCTGAAATTGAGGGAGAGGGTTCTTTACTCTTTCCCTTTTTTAGCTAATGAAGGCCCGTGGGTTGCTTCCTTGAAATGAAGTCGGCATAACGCTACGTAACGATCATTTCCGCCAATTTCTTTTTGAGCGCCTGCACTTACGGGTTTTCCGGCTTCATCAACGCGGATCACCATGGTTGCCTTTTTTCCGCAATGGCAAATGGTTTTTAACTCTCGGAGTTCGTCAGCCCAGGCTAATAAGTACTGGCTTCCTTCGAATAAATTTCCCTGAAAATCTGTTCGAAGCCCATAAGCGAGAACTGGAATATGGAGCTTGTCAGTGATCTCCGAAAGTTGATACACCTGACTACGGGTGAGAAACTGGGCTTCATCTACCATGACGCAATCAATAGATCGAATTTCCAGCTCGTCCTTAACTGTTTCGAGGACGTCTGTATCATCGCCAAAAAGCAAGGCATCTGCTTCCAATCCTATACGCGAAGCTATTTTACCTTTGGCAAATCTGTCATCTAGCGCCGCTGTAAATAATAGCGGATGCATTCCGCGCTCTTGATAATTGAAACTTGACTGCAGTAAAGTTGTCGATTTTCCCGCATTCATTGTCGAATAATTGAAATAAAGCTTAGCCATTTGTTGGTTTCTATTTCATCTGGTTGACCATAAAAATGGTTGTTTGGCATAGGGGAGATAAAGAGGGTGGCCTGGTAGCCCCTTGGCCGTCAAAGATAGGACATATAAAGGAATATTATATTGCCGTAAAAGGCTAACAATTTGGTGATGCCTTTGGAAATGATTTCCATGCCCGCCCCAAGCGCAAATTGTCATTTCCGCCTCCCGAGCGCTTTCTAGCAGTATTTTGTCATTCAATGGGCCAACAGGTTTTTTGGCTTTTTTTAAATCTTTTGGATCTGTTGCGCGAAACGCAAAAATATTTACAACATCTAGGGCGTCAAATCCCATATCTACCGCCCGTCTATGACATCGCTCGATCGTTGGATCATTGCTGGTCGCATCTGCCGTCGAAGGGTTTAGCATCACAAACGTTACTTTTGCACCTTCGCCCCAACGTCGCCAAAGGCAATAGCGATAAGTTTGACAGTCGCTAAACTCTGCGCCTGATTGAGTAAAATATCTAGCGTCCATAGTGATCCGGAAAGGTTAGCCCGCGGGTTCCCTCTGTCCAGATTTCCCGTTTTTTCATGACATATTTGAAGGCATCGGCATTCAACTGATCGCCGAGCCATTCTTTAAGTTTACGGTAGGGTGAGCGATCAAACCAATCCTTGTCAGAATTGGCAAACTGACGGATAAAGGGGAAAATAGCTGTATCGGCGAAGGTCATTTCGTCAGAAGCTAAAAATCTATGCTGGGAAAGCAAATTTTCAAGTTTCCTCAAATACTCCTCACCTTGTGATCTATATGTTTCTCGAGAGTTGTCCGGATACCGGACGAAATATTTGTACCGGTCCAAATTACCTTTAAACGGTCCGTCGTTTTCAGTCACAAGGTCAAATATGGTCTGGCGTTGCTTTTCGTTGCTCGGCAGCCAACTATCAGGATCATTTTGATCAAGGGCCCAAAGCATAATGTCGAAGCTCTCGTCCAATACAGTTCCATCCGACATTTTCAACACAGGCACCGTTGCTTTTGGGCTGGCCGTGATCATATCTACCGGCTTGTCTTTTAAGAGAATGTCACGAAGCTCCACCATGACGCCAGAATATACCAGAGTCATCCGGCTTCGAATTGCATACGGGCAACGACGAAAACTGTATAGAACCGGTAATGCTATCTTCTCACTTTGGAAGCCTAATTCGGTCATAAAACTTGATCCAATTTTCAATTTGCGAGATTACCAGCGAAGTCTGTTTACACGCCTTCTCATAGCCGCTCTTAAAGTTTCCTTGCGTTTAAACTCAATGTCGACGATGGGCTCTTCATCCGTGAAGTTGAAATTGGGCATATCCGACGAATAAACACTACCAGCCTTGTAGAAATCAGAGGGTTCTGCTGCTTCGTCTTGCTCTGGTTCTAAATCAATAACATCGACGGTTTCACGGCGTAAATTTGATCCGCGGAAACGTTCTTGAGTAGGTGATTTCAGTAAATCAATTTCTTCCGGAGCTAAGTCTGGGGATACTTTATAGTCGGAAGGTTTTGATGCCTTTGATTTTGAAGAACATTTTTTATTGTCTGAAAATTGCATTTCAGGTGCAGGTTCTGCAAATTCAATTGGCTCCCGAAAAGTTTCAAAAATTTCAACTTTTTTTGGCCCTTGCTCTCTGTATTTCGACCTTCTCTGAAACGGTTTTTGTTCTTCGAAGGTTCGTTCCGTTTTACTTGACTTTTCCTCAGCGGCGCTTCTTGGCGCCTCTAGGGAGGGCAACTTGGTCTCAATGTGGTCGACCAAGGTTAAAATCGCATCGCTTAAACGTCTGTTCTTATCACGTAGCACGTTAATCTCAGTCAATAACTCTCGTTCCCGCACTGAACTGACATCAGTGTGACCATAAAGTGACCTTCCAGGGTTATGCCGAGCGAAACTCATGTGAAGCGCAATTACCGATCCATAGTCGAAAAATTGAATGCGAAATCAACGTCGAAAAAATGCAAGACATCGAGGTTTGCGCTTAGTTTATGTTGGAATTAGGTCCGAAACCACTCAAAAAACAGAATTTATGGTTAATTTACATAATATTTTATCTATTTTTTTGGTGACACGCGATAGGAGGATAAAGTTAACTATAATTCTTTTCAAATATACGAAATATTCCCGTTATTCTCAGAAATATTAGTTCGTAAAAGCGTGCGTTTTGTTTATCGATATGGTTAATTCGAATCAGTAAAATATCATTGGGAAACCATATTTTTACCGATTCTAATAATCAAGAACTGCCTTTCACTATTTTATCGAGCTGACATTCGCTTCTCGGATAAACAGATTGAATCTGACAACTTCTGTTCATTTTTACGACGTAATTACCTTTACAGTTTTTGAAGCTTAACCAACCTTCATAGTCATACTGCTCACCAATTTCCCCCATGATACTGTGAACTTTTAGATATTCGATTTTCGTAATATTCGAACGGTCTATGGATAGCCTGTCAATTTCTTGTTCGACTACAGGGGCGCAGTCCTCTGCATCATAAGCAGCGATACTAGCTGGTAAATAATCGGAATCCGCACAGCCTGAAAGAATAGGGATACAAATCATCATTCCGATGAACTTGGAAATATTTCGAAACATATAGACGACCTTCTTAAATTTAGACCGAAAAGCAAAACTGGGAAATCTTGTCGACTGAGTAGAGATCCATGATTGTGAGATAGAACAGCAAAAATTAATATCAATTAATGCGTTCAATCATATTAATGTGATGGCAATTGGTGCAAGCCCTTCAACGTAGCCTTCAATTTTGTCGCCTGATTGAATGGCTCCAACACCAGCCGGAGTGCCTGTATAAATTAGGTCACCTGATTTCAATGCAAACTCGGCAGACAAGAAGGCAATAATATCGTCAACAGACCAAATCAAATCCGCAATCGTTGCAGATTGTCGGGTGTCTCCATTAACTGTAAGCCAGATTTTCGCGCTTGTTATATCAAGTATTTCAGAAGCTACCGTGAGCGCTGCGCAAGGAGCCGATTGGTCAAACGCTTTACCACTGTCCCAAGGTCGTCTTTTATCTTTGGCAATTTGCTGAAGGTCGCGTCTGGTTAAATCAATTCCGGCTCCATACCCAAAAATATATTCTGAGGCTGTCTCTTGGGCAATATTCACACCTTCTTTGCCAATGGCAACCACCAGTTCCATTTCATGGTGAAGGTCCTTCGTGGCCCGAGGAAAGGGTATTGCCGTTCCGCTATCAACTACGGCATCCGCTGGTTTCGTAAAAAAGAAAGGAGGTTCTCGATCGGGATCTCCGCCCATTTCACGGGTATGTTCTGCGTAGTTGCGGCCAACGCAAAAAATCCGGCGAACCGGGAAGCGTTTGGATGTTCCTTTTACGGCGACGGTCGGGATCTGAGATGGTTCGAAAACGTATTCCATAAGTACTTTTATCTCCAGGTGTTACGCGGCTTGTATGACCTTGGTACAGCGTTATACTGTCCAGCAACAAACTATAATAAAAATGGGATATGGACAAATGAATGTCTGGAATATCGGCGATGTAAAAGTTACACGCGTTATTGAACTACAAGCGACCGGAGGAACTCGTTTTATTCTTCCTCAGGCGACACCTGATGCTATTAAACCAATTGAGTGGTTGATCCCTCACTTCGCGACAGACGAGGGCAAACTCATTATGAGTATTCATGCCTTGATAATTGATACGGGTTCGCGACGGATAATTGTGGATACCTGTCTCGGCAATGACAAAGAACGGGAAATTCCAGCATGGAATAAGCTTCAAACCACTTTTTTAGAAGATCTCGCTACTGCTGGATATCCGAGGGAGTCGATTGACACGGTTTTATGTACGCATCTTCATGTGGACCATGTCGGATGGAATACCATGCTTCGTGACGGGAAATGGGTGCCGACTTTCCCCAATGCCCGTTATTTGATGGGATCTGACGAATGGGCATATTGGAAAGATGCCTCACAAGAAGAGTTCGGAGATGTTATTGGGGATTCCGTGATGCCAGTTATAGACGCCGGTCTTGCTGATTTTGTCGATATGAATCACAGAATCTGCGAAGAAATAAAGTTATTTCCGTCGACTGGACATACGCCGGGCCATGTCTGCGTAGAAATTAGATCAAATGGAGAAGAAGCAGTGATTACGGGGGACAGTACCCATCATCCGTGTCAAATCGCGCATCCGGAATGGTCGAGTACAGCTGATTACGATGAGGCTGCGTCATGGAAGACCAGAGAAGCTTTTTACTCAAAATACTCTGATACAAATACTCTTATTATCGGAACGCATTTTGCCACACCGTCTGCGGGTTATTTAAAGAAGACCGAAAGCGGTAATTATTGGTTAGAAGTATAGAATGCATGGTACATTAATCAAGGTTCTCCGATAGGGAGACAGGTCGCCATCTCAATACTAACAGACGGTTAGAGAATGGTTCGCTTGGACAGGGGCGCGCACGATTAGCCGATCATTTAAAACAGGGATATACAATTATGCTAAAAAAACTATCACAGGGTCTATTGGTTCTTGGGGTATCCATATTTGGATATAACGCAAGCGTTCTCGCTGCTGACCCAGATTCTTGTAAGCAAGTCCGTTTTTCTGATGTTGGTTGGACTGATATCACTGCCACGACTGCGGCTGCAGCGGTGGTATTGGACGCTTTGGGATATGAGCCGACAGAAACAGTTCTCTCGGTGCCGGTTACGTATGCGAGCTTGAAAAATAAAGACATCGATGTGTTTCTTGGAAACTGGATGCCAACGATGGAAGGTGACATTGCGCCTTACAGGGAAGATGGATCCGTCGAAACGACAGGTAAGAATTTATCCGGCGCCAAATATACGCTGGCGGTAAACAAAGCTGCGGCTGACGGCGGTATCACAAGCTTTGCGGATATAGCGCAACATAAGGATCAGTTGAACGGGAAAATTTACGGTATCGAGCCCGGAAATGACGGTAATCGTCTCATCCAGGATATGATTGATAGTGATGCATTTGGACTGAAAGGCTTTGAAGTCGTTGAAAGCAGCGAACAGGGCATGTTGGCGCAAGTCGCGCGCGCAGATCGAAAAAAAGAATGGGTGGTCTTTCTCGGCTGGGAGCCGCATCCGATGAATGCGAATTTTGCGATGACGTATCTTTCCGGTGGAGATGAGTATTTTGGGCCGAATTATGGTGGTGCCGAAGTATTCACCAACGTTCGAAAGGGATATGTTGCTGAATGTCCAAATGCTGGTAAGTTTGTCTCAAATCTGCAGTTTACGTTGGTGATGGAAAACGAAATTATGGCTGCAATTCTAGATGACGGCCTAGATCCTAAAAAAGCTGCGGGCGCGTGGCTAAAAAAACATCCTGACGTTCCTACTGCATGGATTTCCGGTGTCACGACGGTTGATGGCGGTGATGCCAAAGCCGCGCTCAGTAAGGCGATGGGTATGTAATTGTAATTCGGCCGGGCCTGTCCCGGCCGTTTTCTTGTCGTCTAAAACCGGTATCAAGATAGGGGGAAAGCATGGAATGGCTGACAGATCATAAAATTCCACTTGGGAATTGGATCCGCGATGGTGTTAACCTTCTCCTTGACCACGGTGCGTGGGTTTTTGACAGTTTCTCAGATGCGCTGGCATTTTTAATCGACGGCATGGTCGATTTGATGTTGTGGTGCCCTCCTTTATTGCTGGTCGGATTGTTTGCGTTGGGGGCTTACGCATTGCACCGCAGCTGGAAACTATCGCTATTAATTGTAGTTTGCCTTCTGCTTGTCATAAATCTTGGGTATTGGGAAGAAACAGTTCGAACACTCGGATTGATTATATTCGCCACGCTCACCTGCGTTATTGTTGGCGTTCCATTCGGAATTTTAGCGGCCCATCGACCAGGGTTTTACACAGTGCTCCGGCCTTTACTGGATCTAATGCAGACCATCCCGACCTTTGTGTATTTGATCCCGACGATGATCATGTTTGGATTGGGCGTCGTCCCCGGCCTCATATCGACAGTAATTTTTGCCATTCCAGCACCGATCCGGCTGACGTATCTCGGTATTTCGGGCGTTCCCAAAACCCTTGTCGAAGCGGGCGAAGCGTTTGGTGCGACGCGTCGGCAAATTCTTTGGAAAATTGAGTTGCCTCACGCAGCACCGACCATTATGGCTGGCGTTACCCAATGTATCATGCTGTGCCTGTCGATGGTCGTCATCGCTGCAATGGTTGGAGCCCCGGGTCTTGGGGTACCGGTTTTGAGAGCGTTAAACACAGTGAATATTGCCAAAGGATTTGAAGCCGGACTGGCGATCGTGATTATCGCCATATTACTTGATCGGGTCTGTAAACAACCTGAACAGAAAAAAGAGAGCAAGTAAGATGGCCGTTGTCGAATTCCGTAATGTGGATATTATTTTCGGAGACGAATTGGCGTCGGCACTTGCCCTATTGGACAACGGTGCTGATCGTGAAAAAATTCTTGCTGAAACCGATGCGGTGCTGGGCGTAGCTGGTGCTAGTATGGCTGTGGAGGCGGGTGAAATTTGCGTGTTGATGGGATTATCCGGATCCGGAAAATCAACACTTTTACGGGCAGTCAATGGTCTCAACAAAGTATCTCGCGGCGATGTTCTTGTTGAGCATGAAGGGCAGCAAATAAATCTTGCAAGCTGCGACGCGAAGACACTTCGGCACTTGCGTATGCACCGGATATCAATGGTTTTCCAACAATTTGCGCTTCTTCCCTGGCGCACCGTAGAAGAGAATGTTGGCTTCGGCCTGGAACTTCGCGGACTTGGGAAACAGCAACGCGCTGCTATTGTTGCTGAAAAACTGGAATTGGTTCAATTGGATCAATGGAAAGATAAGTTTGTGCATGAACTGTCTGGCGGCATGCAGCAACGTGTTGGCCTTGCACGGGCGTTTGCAACCGATGCGGACATTCTGTTAATGGACGAACCTTTTTCGGCTTTGGATCCTCTTATCAGGAATCGATTGCAAGATGAGTTGCTTGCGCTACAGGAAAAAATGCAAAAAACTATCATTTTTGTCAGCCATGATCTGGATGAAGCGCTTAAAATCGGAAATAGAATTGCGATCATGGATCAGGCCCATATTGTTCAATACGGAGAACCTGAAGAAATCGTACGCAATCCTGCCAATGAGTATGTGGCCGACTTCGTGGGACACATGAACCCCCTAAATGTTCTTCGTGGCCGGACTTTGATGACGGCTACTGCCGACATACCTACCCAGGGCAATGAATTGCTCCTTGATCGCGCCGGATATTGTCGATTGAAGCTAGATAATCAAGGCCGTCCTGACTCAGCAACTTCAAACGGCATCGCATCGCAAATTGTTTCTTACGACAAGGAGACTGGTATTGATCCTCTCGTTGATACGAATTTTGCAAAAGCGTCTCCGGATATCATGCTACGCGAGGTTATTGAAGTGCGACATAAAACCGGCTCGCCAGTATTGTTTGTTGAGAATGATCAGCTTGTTGGTATGATTGGCGATGACGAAATATTTGAAGGTTTCCTTCGCTAAACGTTTTTCCGGGCGCACCAGATAAACAGAAAGAAAAAGAATGAAGCTCTATGATTTTCCGGGACCACCGAGCCCTCGACGTGTCAGAATTTTTATCGCAGAAAAAGGGCTGGATATCGAAAAAGTGTCCGTCAATATTCGTGAAGGCGATCATCTGTTGGATGATTTCAAAAAAATAAACCCCCATTGCACCATACCCGTTCTCGAGTTGGATAATGGCACTAGAATTTCCTCCATTGATGCCATTAATCGTTATCTTGAGGAAATTCATCCTGAGCCGCCATTGTTTGGTAGAAATCCTGAGGAACGGGCAGTCATTAACGACTGGAACCATTACGTTAATGTGAACGGATTTATGGCTGTTGCAGAAGCATTACGTAATTCTGCGGAACGCCTGAAAGGGCGGGCTATTACGGGACCGCGGGATTTTGACCAAATACCGGCGTTGGCAGAACGTGGCCGTGAGCGTGTGATGAATTTCTTTGAAGACCTGAATACCCATTTGTCGGGTCGAGAATTTATTGCCGGTGATAGCTATTCCGTCGTCGATATTAGTGCCATGGTAGTCGTTGATTTTTCAGGCATGGCAAAATTGACCGTTCCAGAAGAATTCACTGACCTGAAGCGTTGGCATACCGCTGTTGCTGCACGTCCAAGTGCGCAGGCTTAAATTTTATTTTCGGCGGCGACGGCTTGTCCGTCGTCCACCTTCGCTCTTCGCGCCATGCCCTGCGTCAGCAGGAAGTTCCACCTTCCAAACAGGACCGAACCTTGCTTCAATTTTGGGAATATCCAATGACGGATTGGGCGTATAGCCATCCAATGCATCGGACATTGCCTTTAGATGCGCGTGACTGGTACCACAGCAGCCGCCAATAATCCGGGCCCCGGCATCTGCCGCCAGACGTGCGTAATCCGCCATAACATCTAAAGTACCGCTATAAGTCAAAGCACCATCTTTAAACTCCGGAATACCGCAATTTGCTTTGGAGACGATAATGTCAGTGTCCTGCGCAGTTGATTTAAGTCCAATAATGGTCTCAAGCATTTCACCGGCTCCCACACCGCAATTTGCTCCCCATCCCATCGGCTTAGAGGGCAATTCCTGGCAAAATTTCGTGTAATCACCTGGCTTGATTCCCATCATTGTTCTTCGATTGGTGTCGAAGGACATAGTGCAAACCACGGGAAGGCCCGTCGACGCCGCCGCGGAAACAGCGGCTTCCATTTCTTCTGTCGCTGACAGTGTCTCAATCCACAAGACATCAACGCCTCCTTCTGCAAGCGCTTCTGCTTGTTCTTTAAAGGCGCCAGCAGCATCTTCAGGCGTCAAATCGCCCATAGGAACCATCAATTCACCGGTTGGGCCCATTGAACCGGCAACAACTACCAATCGGTCAACCCTGTCGGCCTCTGCGCGGGCTATTTTTGCGGCGGCGAGGTTGAGTTCATGTACCCGTAACTGCGCGTTATGTAATTTAAGCCGATGGGCTGTACCACCAAAGCTATTAGTTAGAATAATGTCTGATCCAGCATCCACAAAGCCACGATGCAAAGCGTGAATTTTTTCCGGGGCATCGATATTCCATAGCTCTGGTGCATCTCCGGATTGTAGCCCGGCCGCAAACAAGTTTGTTCCAACGGCACCGTCGGCCAGTAAAAAGGGTTTGTTATCCAGCAATTCTTGAAGTTTGTTTGCCATTTCAGCCGCCTGTACAACGAAATTTATATAGATCTGTTCATTGCACAGAGTTGGTATCAGTGCAATTGAATTGCAATTTCAAAATCTTACAAATGGCTTTAAAACAATATTCCATATTACCTGAACCGCGTCACTGGAAAATCTAGTCTGTTTGTCTATTCCTCATCTTGCTTTGTCTCGCCTTTGCTTGGCTTTTTTGTCGCCGTCGATTTCTTTTTTTCCGGCGTTTCATCAACAGGTTCAGCGACAATAATAACCTCATCTGCTTTTTGAGCTGGTGCAGCTGCCTGTTCGGGCCACGGTCCGACTGGAAAAGGTTTTTCGTCACTTTGATATGAAAGAAATTCGACAACTTGTTTGTTGTATTCTGCCAAAGATCCGCCGAAGGACTGCAGTTGCGAAAATGGGAAGCCCGTAAAAAGGGCTTTAAGAAATTGTATAATTGTTATCGCAAAAAGAACAATACTCGCTACTCTGTAAGTGATGGCGAATAGAATTATAAATAGTAATCTTGTCCAGGTGGATTTTGATTTTACATTTGTTTTAACATCGTCTGTCATCGGGAGCGCCCCATATTAATTTCTATTAATATAAATGGTTCGCACCTTGATTTTACTTAGCTCTAAAACCAGCGACGAACCTTTTCCTTATACTGTAGATATTCTTCGCCGAACTTATCTTCAAGGTATGCTTCTTCTTTTGCTATAACAAATATACGTATTAGCAAGAGGCAAAAGAAGAGTAAAACGATCGCGACCAGGCTCGATGCGGCAATCGCAATTCCCAGGTAAACTACTGCCATTGCTATATAAATTGGATTGCGGGAGTATCGATGCGGCCCGTCAATAATTAAGGCTGTCGTTGGTTTCCAGGGCTCTACATTTGTGCCAGAAGATTCATGCTTACGGACGAATTTCAATAGAAAAACGGCTCCTACTAGGGCTATAACGCCGCCAAAGGTAAGTAAATATGGTGAGCCGATTTCACCTCTAATCCAAGTGGAACTTTGCCATATTCCAAGTATGAGAAAGGACAAAAAATACAATGGTGGCGGAACACGAACGCCTGCATTATCTGGTTTTTCCATAAAGGTTCTCCCAAGTCAGAAAGGTATTTTCATACAATTGCATACAATTGCATGCAATTGTATGCGCATTAGGCGGGGACATTCTGGGCCAAATACTCTATCGCAGCTTGCACGCCACCGCTTCCATGAGGCACTTCCAAAGCGTTCAAACTCGTTTCGATAACGCTGAGTGTTCCCAGTAACATTGGCGCGTTTATGTGACCCATATGCGCGATCCGAAGCGCTTTGCCACTTAACTCAGCTATACCAATACCGACGACGACGCCGCATTTTTCATCACAATATTTCAGAATTTCGTGGAGAATTTTTTCGTCACTTACAAGAACAGTTGTCACTGAATTAGACCGCTGGGATGGATCCGGAATATTAAACGATAAGGCACCACCCTCGCACCATTTCGTAACGGTGGCACGGGTAGCATTTGCTAACAATTGGTGCCGTAAAATAACGTTTTCCAGTCCTTCGTCGTTTATCATTTCAAAGGCTTTTTGCAAGCCAAAAAGATGGTGGACGGGGGGAGTTCCGGCGTATTTGTGATAATGTTCGTCGCCATCCCTTGCCGTCCAATCCCAATAGGCGGTACGCAGGTTGGCGTGCGCGTGTTTTTCTTTCGCTTTGCTATTGGAAATCGTAAAGCTCAAGCCGGGTGACATCATCAGGCCTTTTTGGCAAGCCGCTACGGTCACATCGACGCCCCACTCATCCATTTTATAGGGCATGGTACCGAGCGAGGCGATGGTATCAACCATAAACAAGGCATCATGTCCGGCATTATCAATGGCTTTTCGAATAGCTGGAATATCGTTGACAACGCTGGAAGCCGTATCTACCTGCACAACTAATACGGCTTTGATGTCTTTACTTACATCCGCCACCAGCCGAGCTTCAACAGCAGCCGGATCAACGGCTTTTTCATAGCTGCCTGGAAGAACCTCGACATCCAAACCGATTGTTGCACCTGCTTGGCCCCAACCGGCAGCGAATGAGCCGCTTTCCAGTACAAGTACTTTATCATCACGGGACAAGACGTTGCTCAACGCTGCTTCCCACGCACCATGTCCATTTGCGATATAGATATTCGGAAAGCCTGTCGTCTGGCACAAATTGCGCAAATCTTGCATTAGTCCGTCTGTTATCTCGACGAGCTCACCGGTTCGGATATCAATAGGCGGGCGATGCATGGCTGCAAGAACTTCATCGGGGACGGTTGTCGGACCTGGAATGCTGATAAACTGGCGACCGTTTCGAACGCTCATTTCAAGATTTTCCTTCTGAGGTATTTGTTTGAAGGCGGCAGAGTTTATTCTTTTTTGTCCCGAGGGCAATATCTAAATATAACTCGCCTTAGACGTTTTAGCTCTTTGTTGATCTTTTATTTTGCGACGCTTGTACGGTGCTGTAGAGCTGTTTACTGGAAGTACCAATACTCCCCAGGGGCAGGAAGCTCGCTTTATGTTCACCAGAGGGTCGTTGAATGATCCGTAATAAAGCAAACAGAGCAAGGAAAACAGCGCATGCGGCGATAAAATAGAACAATCCAGCTGGCCCCATAACACCCATTATTTGTGAGGCAATGATCGGGCCGATACTGGCGCCTGTGCCATAGGCCAATAACAAGCCTGCTGATACTTGTACAAGGCGATCTTGATCGGCCATATCATTAACCTGGGCCGACGATAAAGGGTAAATAGTGTAGCAAAAACCGCCATATGTTGCCCCGATAGCAAATAGTATGATTGCGGAACTTTGATCAGAAGCCCAGATAATGCCGGCGGCGGCGAGCGATGTGAGCAACGCCGATATAATAAGGGTTCCGCGCCTGTCAAATCGATCAGAAAGGCGGCCGACGGGAAATTGCAGCAACATTCCCCCTAACAGAATACTCGCCATAAACGTTGAAATCTGGGTGATTGTCAGACCAATAGACGCGGCAAAAATCGGCCCCATACTGTTGAAAGACGCATTGGTCATTCCGGCAATCAGCGTGCCGAGCACGCCTACAGGCGAGATCTTGAAAAGGCTGGAAAATTTCATTCGTTCTGGTACGGAAGGTTTAGGCGCGGTCGCTCGTGTTAACAGTATAGGAACCAATGCAACGGAAAAAATGATCGATGCGATTGAGAACAACTGAAAACTGTCTGGATTTGCCACAGTCAGGAGAAACTGACCGACACCGCCACCAAGATAGTTCGTCATCATATAAAGAGACAGAACGCGGCCACGATTGGTATTGGTCGATCTCTCGTTAAGCCAACTTTCAACGATCATGACCATGCCGGCCATGCAGAACCCCGCGATCGCCCGTAGGAAAAACCAGGCAATAGCATCGATAATCAAAACATGGGCTAAAACAGAGACGGACATTATGGAAGCAAAGGCGGCAAATGCCCGAATATGACCGGCACTGGCAACGACGCGAACGGCATAAATCGCGCCCAACAGCATACCGAAGAAAAAACCAGCCATAATGACACCGGTAACCTCTGTCGAAAAACCCTCTAATTTGCTCCGCAGACCAAGTAAGGTAGAAAACATGGCATTTGCCAGCATCAGCAGACCGTAGCTGGAGAGAAGAGAGGCAACAGTTTTGATCGTCGACCACATCGGACTTATCCTTCGTTCCCGTGGGGTGCCGTCTTGATCGTCCAGATCATGGCCGCCAGAGATAATGCGCCTAATATAGCGAAACTCCCAATCAATGGAGAGACTGTTCCGTCGTAAAGCTGTGCAATCACGGTGCCGAGCGCCATGGAAACAAATGTTGTCAAAGATCCAATTACTGCGGCGGCAACGCCGGCAATATGGCCGAGGGGTTCCATCGCCATTGCGTTGAAATTACCAAATAAAATACCGATACAAAAAAAAGTGACCATAAAGAAGCTGACAAGGGTCCAAAGAGGTGGATGTCCGTTTTGTAAATATGTGTAAAGCCAGAAGCCGAATGAAACGACTGTGAGGGCGATCAACGCATAATGTGTGAGTTTTCTCATGCCGAATCGCATAACCAGGCGGGCATTAACAAAGGATGCCAGGCCTAAGGCAATTGCCAGTACGCCAAAATATACGGCGAATAGATCTCCCACACCGTATTGGTCCTGAAAAATCTGCTGTGACATGGTCAGGTAACCTAGAAAGGCACTAAAAATAAAACCACCAACCATGGTGAAACCAAAAGCGGCACGCGTATAGAATACTTCTTTAACAGCGCCTGCAATTCGGCGAGCTGACAGTTTTGCTCTTTTCGCCGGAACAAGAGTTTCCTCTTGTCGAATACCGAACCATATCAAAACACCAAAACCCAGAATAAATAGCACCACAAAGATCATTCGCCAGTCACCAACGAATAGAATGACTTGTCCGAGAGCTGGAGCAAGTACCGGTACAAGAATAAAGACAGTCATCACGAGTGAGACAAAACGGGCCATTTCGCGCCCTTCGTATTGATCGCGGATAAGGGCAAGGCTTACAATTCTGGGCCCGGCGACACCGAGACCCTGTAAAAATCGACCCATCAGCATCATGTCGTAGTTTGTGGCAAAAATGGATAGGAGGGTGCCCACCAAAAAAAGGCCAAAACCGAAATAAATTGCCGGCTTTCTCCCTGTACTATCAGAAACAGGTCCGTAGACCAGTTGGCCAATCGCCATGCCAAGAAACAGCACCGCGACAATATATTGGCGCTCATTCGCGTCACCCGCATTGAGGTCCCGCCCGATGTCGTACAAAGCGGGTAGCATCACGTCTATGGAAAGCGCCACCATAGAGATCATGAGTGCAAGTAAGGAAACCTGCTCAATAAATCCGAGTTTTGACGGTTGCGATGACATGCTCAAACTCACAATGTGGAAATTTATAAAAACGAAGCGAAGCCGTCAGATCTAGCCGGCTTCGCTCGCCGTCGGGCGAATAACAAGTATATGTTGATATTCGTATTAACGGGCAGATAGTTTTTAAGCAATCAATTCATCTGATTTCTTTATTTAAGCAGGTGCTGAAGTACCTAAGGCAAATTGAATCCGGGAAAAAGTGTAATTGTCCCAGTTTTTCGTTCCATACTGACCCGCAAGGTTACGATCCTCATTAGTGTCGAAGTCGCCCATTTCTGTCTTTATTCCCAATGCGGTCATGTACTCGTCATCAACGATGATGAACTGGGTTTTAAACGGGACAATATATTTACCGGGATGCGATAAATATTGACCTCTTGCGTCAGCGTAATCTCGGCACCAAATATTCAGAAATACTTGGCATTTTTGGCTATACCATAACGTGCCCATGTCTTCACCAATTTGGGCGGAGCCCGAAAGAACATGACTAGCATGTTGCCAATTTCTAAAACCTGCCTTTTTTGACACAAGCTTGAGGCCGTCTTTATGTTTGTATGGGCCCGCAACTGTGCCATTTCGAGAAAAAAGCTCTAACGTACCGGGATCATTCTGGTTGGCCGACTTAAGCATGATTTTGCTGCGAATTTTAAGCTCTGCAAGTGATTTATGCGGTTGGTATAGGGAGGCGATAGTTTCCATTTTTCTATTCCTTCAATTTATCCGGCATCCCGCGAGGCCAAACTTGAAAGTAAAAAACAGAGTGACGCAAAAAAATCTCAACAAGGTGATGTCATCTTGGGCGGGCAGGCTCCCTTGCGAACCTGGCCGGACTATACAAACCATGGTCGTTAAGTCAAGTCGGCTGAATTCGTTTCGTTTGATACCGGTACTGGAGTAAGGTTTATGCACCTAGCGAGAATGTCTACCCGTCAAAATAAAAACAACAAGGTTATTTCATGTCGCAACCTTCCGTAAAAAAACCGCTTAGCGGTCTGGACGCCAAACTAGCCAGGAGTCCCTTTTTCTACGGTTGGGTGGTGGTTGCGATTGTCTTTGTTACAATGGGGATCGGCGTAAACGTTCGAACGGCATTCTCCTTATTGTTTCCGGCAATACTAGATGAATTTGGCTGGGATCGAGCGACCACGGCTGCAGCGTTTTCAATTGGATTTGCCGTTGCTGCTTTTTTGTCCCCTCTGATCGGCAAGATACTGGAGTATATGGCTCCCAAATATCTTCTGTCGATTTCGGCTATCTCTGTGAGTGCTGGATTGGTTTTGTCCACATATGCGACGGAGCCTTGGCATTTTTACCTGACTCTGGGTGTTCTAATGGTTGGCACAGGTATCGTTGTGACCTATGTCGGACAGTCCATGTTTTTACCGAACTGGTTTCAACGAAAGAGAGGGTTGGCGATTGGTCTCGCGTTCTCCGGTGTCGGGATCGGTTCAATAATATTGATGCCGATCATACAAGAAACCATTGATCTGGAAGGCTGGCGACATGCTTGTTGGCTAATGGCCATCTTGCTGCTCACAATAGTATTGCCCCTGAATTTTTTCCTGCAACGCAAAGAGCCGGCGGATTTAGGATTGCTTCCTGATGGGGACGCGTCATCTGAAGACACAAAAGCGGCGGGACAAAAAATTGCTGCTGATCCTGTTGTTGACCTTGATTGGGTGCAAACCGATTGGACGCTTGTTAAAGCAATGAAGACGGCGACCTTTTGGTGGATGTCGCTCGCTTGCTCGACAGCTTTGTACGTTTGGTATGCCGTCCAAGTTCACCAAACAAAATATTTAATCGAAATCGGCTATTCAGACATTGAAGCCGCTTTTGCCTTGGGCTTAGTAGGATTTGCTGGCGTATTTTGTCAAATTTATCTCGGCCATCTTTCGGATCGAATTGGTCGGGAATGGGTTTGGTCGATATCTACGCTTGGCTTCATGATTTGTTGTTTCTTGCTCCTGGCAATGGAAGCCACGCCAAGCCTGACAATGATGTATGTGATGGTTATTCTGCAAGGCGTTGGCTATGGCTTGGCAACTGTATATGGCTCTATGCCAGCAGATGTTTTCCAGGGAAAAGGATATGGCGTGATATTCGGGACAATCAGTACCATGGCATTGATAGGGGGGGCTGTTGGTCCTTGGATAACCGGATTGCTTTATGATAATAGCGAAAACTATCATTTGGCTTTTCACGTCATTATCGGCATGTCCGCAGTGTCTATTCTTTCCGTATGGATGGCGGCCCCACGAAAGCGTCGTCTTGTTGCAGGCCAGGCAGAAAAAAGAGCCGCCAGGGTACAATCGATCTAATGCGAAATCCGGGTTAAATAGACGTTGATCTGATCAGAGTTAGTATGTGCGTGGGCGACAAGATAGCGAGCGCCTTCCGGTTTAAAGTCTATTTCAAATCGGTCCGCATTTGATCCCTTGTTCGTAATTTTTTGCCAATTTTCCCTATCGATTAAATCATACGCGGTCTTAATGCTGTAAGAGCTGAAAAACCTGCTAGTGACAGCGCCAACTTCAACGAAATTTCCGTCTATCGTAGCGCGAAATACTGGGCTTGGGTTCCGATTAGGAAAATCAGCTATTGATTCTAACCGTCGATTTTTATACCGAGTTCCTACGGAAGAATACAGGGCTACACCAAATGGAAAACAGTATGTTGTCAGGATTGTAAATATTGTGAGATTTGGACTAACGTCCAGCTCGTGAAGAAGCGATATAAAGGGGTTTTTTCCGGATCTCATCCAGGGAACAAGCAAGTGGCCGTAGCAATTAATTGCTGTGCCGACAATGAAAGCGAGCCAGTAAAGAGCAGGGTCCTTCAGCCTGTCTTTGATAAATCGGGCGATCAATTGATAATTCATTACCAAGTCCAGCATTCACATTCCGTTAGCGCGCCCGCTATTTGAAGGTAGCCTAACCGCTTTCATATTGTTTCAGCAAGCGGACAGTCCTATGCTGTATCAAATTGTTTGGACCAAGGGTAAATGACATGGTGAAGATGACAAAATATGCAGTTGTTACGGGTGCTGGAACTGGAATTGGTCGCGCCGTTTCACTGGCGCTCTTAAAAAATAATTATCGTGTCGCGCTAACTGGCCGCCGCCAACAGCCTTTGGAGGAAACCAAATCAATGGCTGACGACAATAGTTCCAATGCCATTGTTTTACCATGCGATGTTGCAGACCCGATATTTGTGCAGGCGTTGTTTGCCAGCGTAAAGAATGAATTTGGTCGGCTGGATCTCCTTTTCAATAATGCGGGGATGGGCACCCGTCCGGTTCCTCCCGACGAGCTTGAGATAGAGGCTTGGCAAAATGCCGTGAATACTAACCTGAACGGGTCCTATTATTGCGCCCGAGAGGCCTTTGGAATTATGCGACATCAAACGCCTATGGGGGGACGTATTATTAACAATGGATCGATTTCCGCGCATGTTCCGCGGCCTTTTAGTGCGCCGTACACGTCAACCAAGCATGCGATTACGGGACTAACAAAATGTCTTTCTTTGGACGGACGCCCTTATGATATTGCCTGCGGTCAAATTGATATTGGAAATGCGGAAACTGAAATGACGCAGACGATCAAGAAGGGCGTGCCGCAAGCAAATCTTACCCTGGCAGCAGAACCGGTGATGGACGTGGAAAATGTGGCGTCAGCTGTTCTTTACATGGATAGCCTGAGCTTGGAGGCAAATGTCCAGTTCATGACAATAATGGCGACAAAAATGCCGTTTATTGGCAGAGGATAGGAACCAAAAGGGATGCAGCTCTCGGGGCTTTAAATTCATCGATACGTGCCTATATTATGAAAGGTATCAGACTGATCATTCCAATTTAATTCGAAGGACAGGTTTCAAATGGCGATTGCTCGCACTATTTCGCGTATTATCAAATCGCAGATCGCCTCGGATGGAGCAGGTGTCAAACTTAGGCGTTCTATCGGGACAGGTGAGGTCTCAGAACTTGATCCGTTTTTGCTATTGGACAATTTCGGCACGGAAAATCCTGACGATTATATTGCGGGATTTCCGGAACATCCGCATCGTGGCTTCGAAACAGTTACCTATATGATCGCGGGTCAAATGCGGCATAAGGATTCAACTGGCGCGGAAGGCGTGCTTGGACCGGGTAGCATCCAATGGATGACCGCAGGGCGTGGCATATTACATTCGGAAATGCCAGAACAGCGAGAAGGAGAGATGAGCGGGTTTCAGCTTTGGGTAAACCTTCCTGCCAAGGACAAACTCTGCGCACCGCGCTATCAGAATATTGAGCCAGAGCATGTGCCTTTTGCGCAGATTGAAAAAGGTGAAATTCGTGTTCTTGCAGGCGAGGTAGAAGGATTAGAAGGATCTGTTCACGGCCCTGTCACGGACATTGCCGTTGACCCGGTATATATTGACATAAGCCTGCAAGTTGGTGGATCTTACAGTCATTCTATCGAACCCGGACATACCGCCTTTGTCTATGTGTTTGATGGATCGGCCAATGTGGCCGGAGAGACTGTCGAGAAACACCATCTCGCCATTTTGACGGATGGTGGCAATGTTCAGCTCTCGTCTAAGGAGGGCGGGCGGATGATTTTAGTCGCCGGGCGACCTATTGGCGAGCCTGTTGCACGCTATGGTCCGTTTGTCATGAATACGTTCGAAGAAATACAACAAGCGGTGCAAGATTTTCAAACAGGAAATTTTTAACTGGCGTTGAATATCGGCCGTTTGCCGCATTATCTTGATCTAACCGCAAAAAGTCGGTAATTTTCGAATTATAATTGTCACAACAAGAATGACGAAATAAGGAACAATAATGACGATTGATATCTCTTCGCCTCTCACCCTTCCTTGTGGCGTTTCCGTGAAAAATCGAATTGCAAAGGCTCCGATGACGGAAGGGTTAGCGGATGAGATGAACCGGGCCACGGCCCGACATGAAACATTGTATCGAAAATGGGCTGAAGGCGGCGCTGGTATACTTGTGACAGGAAATGTTCAGGTTGATCGGCGTTTTCTTGAGCGTCCGGGCAACGTTGTCATTGATCAAAATGGTGGACTGGAAGAATTGAAGGCATTCGCTGCGGCGGGTACCGCAAATGACACCTTGCTTTTAATGCAAATAGGGCATGCCGGACGGCAAACACCTCGCCGGGTTAATCCGCAACCTGTGGCGCCGTCGGAGATTCCGCTTGCTTTGCCGGATAGTGCCTTTGGTCGTCCCAGGGCGCTTTCGTCGGATGAAGTCGAAGATGTCGTCAAACGTTTTGCTCATGTGGCCACCATTGCAAAAGAAACCGGCTTTTCAGGGGTTCAAGTTCACGGTGCACATGGATACTTGATCTCGGAATTTCTTTCGCCTCTCGCCAATCAACGGCAGGACAAATGGGGAGGCCCCCTTGAAAACCGTGCCAGATTGTTGCGTGAGGTTGTCCGAGCTACCCGACGCGCAGTTGGCCTAGAATTTCCAATTTCGGTCAAGCTGAACTCGTCAGATTTCCAAAATGGTGGGTTTAACCATGAAGACTGCCTTCAGGTGGTAAAATGGCTTGAAGAAGACTCGATTGACTTGCTGGAAATCTCGGGCGGCAATTACGAAAATCCGGCAATGATGATGGGAGGGCGGGGCGCCGACGAAATCAAGGGAACAACAATAGTCCGTGAAGCTTACTTTATGGACTACGCAGCGAACATTAGAAAAGCGACGACGATACCCCTGATGGTAACCGGAGGATTTCGTACGCGTGCTGCTATGGACGCGGCATTATTGGAAGGAAATGTAGATTTTATCGGTATTGGGCGTCCCATGTGCGTTGATACGGATGCTCCTAACCAGTTGTTGGCGAGCAAAGAAGGTGAAGCAATTGCTTATGAACAATCCATCAAACCGTCAAAAGGAGCGTTGGGCTGGTTTTGCCTGAACATAATCCGTCATGCGGATGGACTGGATGCAGATAAGAATATGACCGGTGAGGACGCGATAAATGCCTATCTCGTTAATGAGGAAAATACCGCTGCTGCTCTCGTCGACCGCCGGCTTGATTAGGAATTGTTAGCGGTGTGGCGGATCAACTCCATACATTCAATCACGACAGTCGCTGCGAGCTGGGCGGTCACCCCGTTTCGATCATAAAGCGGACTCATCGTATTGATATCACATGCGATAATATTTAGTCCGGAAAGGCCTTTCAGGAGCTGCAGACCTTCAAAGGTCGTCGGGCCGCCTGGCGTCGGGGTGGCAACCCCCGGGGCGGCGGAAGGATCAAAAAAATCCATATCAAAGCACAGGTAAATAGGTTTCCCTTCCGTGGTTGACCTGATTAATTGGCAGACTTCCGGGGCGGATAATTCTGAGATGTCCGGCCAGGGCAAAACGCGATAGCCGAGACTTTCTGTGTATCCAATGCTTGCGGCTGCATTTACAGGTGCGCGGGTTCCAATATGGACGGACGCATTGACATCAATCAGATTTTCGTTGGCCGCATGGGTGAACGGCGTTGCATTGTCGAAATGGTCGTTATTCTTTAAAGGATATGTATCCGTATGTGCGTCAAAATGAATAACGGTTAGTTCCGGGAAAAATTTTGACGCCGCACGCATTTGGGGAAGGGCAACGGCGCCATCACCGCCAAGCGTAACCGGCGTGCATTTCCCCTCGAAAATGGTAGTCATAGCCGCTTCGGCAGCGCCGTAGAAACTGTTGATGTCGGCAATCCCACCACCGCTAAAATTAACATCTCCTGCGTCAATTGCGCGAAGCGCGGTAAGGGGATCATTATGCGCATCTTCGATCAATTCGAGTGTCAGGATAGATTCCAGTCGAATAGCGTTCGGACCGAGGCGTGCACCGACGCGTGTCGGATGGGTGCCGCAATCAAAGGGAAGTCCGAGGATCGCAATATCCGCAGCGGAAAAATCCTGACTATAAGGAAGTCTCGCGAAAGTTAGAGGCGGGACAAATAGACCTTCGCGTTCGGTCCGCATAAAATACTCCATCATAGTTCGGGCGGTTCAACTGCTTGAACCAGATCGCATAACTATGAAGAGATTCTACGCACTCGGCAAGCTTCAGATTAAGAGCGTTTAAGTGGCGGCACCAGACTGCTTTACAAGATAAACGCCCGATATACGCCAGCTGCCATTTGGCTGTCGCTCGAACGTGTAGAGGGCGGCCCACAAAGTGCCGCTTGGGCCAACAATGGTGACAATTTGCGTCGGCTGGCCATTCTTCAATTCCGCTTGCGCAAATTCAAATGATTTCGGCCGATAGACCGGAGCATATCCCTGTCGGACCATGGAAATGAAGTTTTCCGGCGATCGAAAAATTTGCTGTAACTTTGGCGTCGCAAAGGCGAAAGCCGCATCGGCATTGTCCGCCTGAAAGGCCATAATTTGAGACGTGATTATTTCTCGAAAAGCAGCCGCATCTCCCTTAGCGATTTCTTCGGCGCCAGCTTTAACGGAAACCATTGCACAAACAAGGCTGAATAAAATTGCCACAATTAGAGTTTTAGGTTGTCTCATTAGCCAGCCCTTTGTTAAAATCATTTAGCAGATATTCTTCGGCGCATGTTTTCCGATATACGGAATTAGGGTCCTGACCCTAATTCTGACTTGGTTCGCCAAAGGGAAAAGGCAACGTCGATTTTGCTGATTTCGCCAAATTCAGAGATTGGCTAAGTCATATAAGCTGGCACCCCACTTTCAGGAGAAATGGAATTGATTAGGTGATCAGATGGTTATTAGGTCGAACAGGTTTCTTTTTGCGGCCGTGTTTATTACCGCTCTATTTGGCGGTGAAGGTAAGGCAATCGTTCCAGACACACCTTCGGAGGGCGGTTTCTAAAGAAGAAAAGTGCGCGCCACTCGTTTAAAAATCAGGCCTGTCTGCTGATTTCCCGTTCAACGGCGTCAAGCCTGTCTTTTCCGAAGAACATTTCCTCGCCAACGAAAAAACTGGGCGATCCGAAATTACCTTTTTCGACGGACCTGTTCGTATTGTCAATTAGCGCTGTCTTTATGGCTGGATCTTGAGTGCGCTCCAGAATAGTTTTGCCGTCGAGACCCGCGTTATCGAGCGTCTGAATAATGACAGTGGCATCATCCATTTTTAAAGATTGCTCCCACATACCGGAAAAAACTGCGTCTACATAGGGTTCAAAATAGCCTTCGCTCTGAGCGACAAGAGCGCCGCGCATAACCTGAACTGTATTCACAGGAAAGTGTGGGTTGTCTGCATACTCAGTCAAATTGTTGTCGCGCCTAAAACGATCCGTTTCCTTTTGCATATAGTCTCGTTTATGCAGAACACCGGCAAACTGTTCCATCGGAGATTTGTTATTCGTAAGTTTGAAAACGCCCCCGAGCAGAATAGGAAAATACAAAAATTTGGTGCCCGTCCGATCTTCTATTGCTGGTATTAGTTTGTGACAGAGATAGGCATTAGGGCTGCCAAAATCGAAGTGAAATTCAACAGGAACGGTCATTTATTTCTTCCTTATTTTCTGTTTCGTCGAATTAATTACCAGTTTCAGTCTGGACCTTAAGCTTAAAATAGACAACATTGGAGTGGAATAGCTGACAAAATAAATAATCAGAAAAGGAATGGCACTATGAATGATATGTCGGACCCGCGCGCCGGTTTTACAAATATGACGGAAGGTAAGTCAGAAGACTACCAGATTATCGTCGATCATTTCAAAACATACTCCAAGCAGCTACCGGATCGTGTTTTGAACCATATGCAACTCCTCAAAGGCGATTTTGGGGGATTTCCTATTGATAGGTTGGAGCATTCGTTGCAAACGGCAACACGTGCCCATAAAGATGGTCAGGATGAGGAATATGTTGTGGCAGCGTTACTGCATGATATAGGGGACACATTGGGGACGTTCAATCATGCGGATATCGGCGCAGCTATCCTGAAACCTTTTGTATCGCCTAAACTTCATTGGATTTTGGAGACACATGGTGTTTTTCAAGGATATTATTTTTTCCATCACATCGGCTTGGATCGGGATATGAGGGAAAAGTATCGCGGCCATGAGTATTTTGAAGATTGTGCGCATTTTTGTGAGGCCTATGATCAGGCGGCGTTTGACAAGAATTATGAATCTGCGCCTTTGGAATTCTTCGAGCCCATGGTGCGCCGCGTAATGGCGTCTCCAAAACAATCAATTTACGTTACAGAGTAAAAAACGTCTGGATTGTCGTTTCGAACGGCACGCTAAGTTTTTGTTGCCATGGCTGGCGGAGTGCGTTGCTGGCGCGCGACCTGCATTTCCCGGTGTGAAATATAGGTTGCCGCTCCGACAACGACGGCACCGCCAATAAAGACGAACGGATCAAGTGCTTCGTCGAACAAGAGCATTCCTAGAAGCGCAGCCCAAACCAGTTGCAGAAAGCCGAGTGGTTGCGTCACCGTGATAGGGGCTGCCTGAAATGCTTTGGTCAGCGTATAATGTCCCGCCGTTGCAAGGGCGGCTGTGAGAGCAAGCCATAAAATTTCTTCGATAGTCGGCGTTTGCCATTGCAGGATGGCACCGGGTAATAACGTAATCGTACAACCGATTGAAAGCATCCCGACAATCATGGTGGAACTTTGTGTGCCGGTAAGTTTCTTGGCAATAATAAATGATGTTGCAAACAAAGGAGCGGCGCATAACTGTGCCAATTGACCCAAGCCGATTTCCTGAAACCCAGGCCGTAAAATTATAAGCGCTCCAGCTAATGCGCAAAGAACCCCACCTATTCGCCTTAAATGAAGTTTTTCACCCAGAAATAAGGCGGCACCGATGGTTACAAAAATTGGCGATACATAGCCGATTGCCGTTACCTCGGCGATTGGAATACGTGCCATGGCAAAAAACCACAGCATAACGCCGATGCCATGGATTAACCCTCGAATGACGTAAAGTTTAATTGTTTGCGCTTCCAGTCTTCCTCCCCATTGACGAATGACCCATGGTAAAATCATCACGGTTCCCATTAGATAACGGAGAAAAGCTGTTTCAGTCGCAGCCATACTGGTTCCCAGGTAGCGGACCACACAAGTGACGCCGACGAAAAGAAAACTCGTTAAAATCATCCAGGCAATGCCTTGAAAAGTTTTGCTGTCTCTAAGAGATTGGGCGACGGTCATGATTGTTTCATTTTTGTTTTTTTATCTATGGTCGTTAGCGAGTGGGAAAACCGAGTATTCTTTATTACCACCCCTTGTCGCCGCAAGCCAACGCAAACGCGTTTGAGAGTTGCTTATTCGCAAGGGTTTGGGGAATAATCGATCTGTCGCATTATGTGAGCGTTATCTAGAACGATATTGTTTTTTGTGACGCGGTATCAGTGGTGAACACCATTAATATCAAACAGTTGCATAAAATTTGAAGCAACTAAATCACCATTGTTGCCTACGTCTGTTCAGGGTTTATTAGGGACTGTGTTCTATACTAGGAGAATTAGTACTAAAGATTTACGGATTTTTTTGTGAGCCATTGGATTTTATGGAAATAGTGTCTGCCTTTTTTCATCCGAGCCTGATAGTGTTCATCGGCGTTTTGTCGTTGCCGCTTTTTCTCTTCTGGCGTCGGAAAAGAATGACCACCGTCGACAAGGGGTACCACTACATGATGTGGGGCGTTTCCCTGATTGCGTTGGGAACCTTTGTGGACTATGCGGCCGAAGTCATACTGGCGCTCAATACATCTAGTATGCAGCAATTTTCACATGCCGTTAATTACCGAACAATGATGGCACTTGTCTTCTATTTCCCAGGCAGCTTATTGGCGGCAAAGGGTTTGTCTTCTTGGTTGCCGGCTATTCAAAGTTTGAGTAAAGAAATTGATTTGCGTCAGCAAACAGAACGCAAGCTTATTCAGGCGAAGACAGATGCCGAAGTTGCCAATGCCGCCAAGTCGCAATTCCTTGCCAATATGAGCCATGAACTGAGAACACCGCTTAATGCAATTCTCGGCTTCTCAGATATCCTCAAAAACGAGTCCTTTGGTGCTATCGGTTCGCCAATCTACAGAGAATATTCTCATGACATTCATACGTCAGGTAAGCATCTACTCGATCTTATTAATGATATCCTTGATGTTGCAAAAATTGAAGCGGGCAAGTTAAGACTGTATGAAGAAGCTTTTGACATAAAATCCGCGACAGAAATCTGCGTGAATATGCTGTCGCTCTCAGCCAGAGAAGCAGATGTGAAGTTGAAGGTCAATATCACCGAAGATCTGCCATATCTTTATGCAGATGATACGCGTCTCCGCCAGATTATTTCCAATTTATTGTCGAACGCCATAAAATTTACAAATCCGGGCGGACGGGTAACATTGTCTGTTGGTTTGAATGAGAGCGCCGGAATGTATGTTTCGGTCATTGATACGGGTATTGGCATTGACGAGGACGAAATAGATAACGCCTTGTCGCAGTTTGGCCAGGTGGATGATAAATATTCCCGAAATTCAGATGGCACGGGTCTTGGACTTTCTCTCGTTCAACTGATAATTTCAGAACATGGCGGGTCCTTCGAATTTTCAAGTAAGCTTGAAGAAGGCACTGTGGCTATCGCACATTTCCCTGCAGAAAGATTGCGCGCGCGTCCTTCAGATATATCAGGCCGCACTGATTTTAATGTTTTGGCGACGAAACAGGCCATATAACAAGCCGTCCGACATTTGCATTGGGCGGGGGTGAAAGCTCGATATACTTCCGAACTCTATATTGTGGCGATGGTCACAATGCCATCGATTTTTCTTGCCACTTCAACGACGGACGTTCATTCTGGTCTTCCTCGTTTCCTATCTAATGATGGGCACAATAAAAACATAAAAAAGAGGACCCTCAACATGCGATCCACGCCTTATTATGGTGTAATAATGGTCGGGATTGCCTTCATGCTAAGCACCTTTGCATTTGGCGGTCTCGGTAGTGTGGGCGTTTTCCTGAAGCCGTTAAGTGCTGAATTCGGCTGGTCTCGCGCGGAAGTTTCTTTTGGCTACACATCGATGGCTCTCTCCAGTGCTTTTTCCAGCATAATACTCGGGGCTATCGCTGATAAATTTGGCGCAAGACGCCTTGCCCTAATGGGTGTTTTCTTCATGTTTGTTGCAATGGTTCTATTGAGTCGAATGCAAACACTTTGGGAATTCTATTTTTATTATTTTCTTTTTGGTTCCTTGGGAATTAGCGCGGTCGGGGCACCCTTAATGGCGTCGGTCGGTCAATGGTTTACAGACAAGCGCGGTATGGCCATCGGTGTTGTCGCTGCCGGAGGAGCCTTCGGGCAGGGCGTGTTCCCCTTCCTGGCCAGATTAATTACGTCGGGATACGGATGGGATACGGCGTATCTTGTCTTGGGAGTGATATTTCTGATTATGGGATTGCCGTTAGCCTGGCTGGTCCGGGAATCACCAAGTAGAATAGCCGCGATTAGCAATCCGGAAGATCACTCAGCGCCGCAGGATCACTATCCAATGAAACCTGCCGAGGTGATTTCGTGGTTGGGGCTGGCAATTCTTTTTTGTTGCCAATGTATGGCAGTTCCCATTGTACATGTCGTTGCACTGGTTTCTGACATGGGGTTTGATCCGAAAACTGCAGCAAGTGTTTTTATGGTTCTGATGATTTCCGGCGTGTTTGGGCGAATTGCGGGGGGCGGTCTTTGTGATCGTCTAGGCGCCCTTCGAACGTATGCTTTGATGTCACTAGGCCAAACCGTTTCAGCTGTCTGGTTCCCCCAAATATCGAACTTGATCGGTTTATACGGGCTTGCCATTGTTTTCGGATTTTTCTATTCCGGTGTTATGACGTCACTGATAGTGAACTTGCAGGCGATGACACCGCCTCGTATGACGGGTCGGGCGATGGGATTTGGCATCTTTTTTGGAATGATCGGAATGGGCCTCGGCGGATTTTTAGGCGGATATATATATGATCTTACGGGTAACTACACCGCTGCCTTTGCCTATGCCTCTGCGGCGGGTGTCATTAATCTATGCGTTATTTTCGTCATATCTCTTCGCTTGAAAGGCGCGACCGCGAAAATGGTATCAATTTGAAGGAAAAGTTTTTCAAAGCCAGTTGTGTTATTTTTTTGAAAAGCGTGCTCGAAAAAGCGGTGTGATCATCGGCATAAATAGAATAAGAGCCGCAATTAACAGAATACTCAACGTAAGAGGACGTTCCCACAGAAATGACCATGAATCGTCATTGATAAGGAGCGCCCGGCGTAGATTTTCTTCCATCATCCCGCCAAGAATAAAACCAAGCAACATGGGTGCCATGGGAAATTCCAACAGCCTGAGTCCAAGGGCGACCACGGCGAAAATAACCATCAATTGGATGTCGAAAGTGTTGAAGGATACAAAATACACGCCAATCAAAGAAAAGAACATAATCATGGGCACAAGAATAGTGGCGGGAATGGCCAGTATACGAGCGATATAGGGAATAAGCGGTAGGTTCAAAACCAGCAGAACAATATTTCCAATATACATAGAAATAATAACGGACCAGAAGACTGCCGGATTTTCGATGAATAGTCTCGGCCCCGGCTGTATGCCGTAAGAAATAAGAGCACCCAACATAATTGCTGTTGTCCCAGACCCCGGAATTCCCAATGTAAGGAGCGGGACGAATGATCCCGAGCAAGCTGCATTATTAGCGGTCTCGGGCGCAGCGAGGCCGCGAACCGAACCTTTGCCAAATTCCTTTGATTTTTCCGGGCCGGCCAGACGCTGTTCCATCCCGTAAGCGAGAAAAGAGGCAATGGTGGCGCCGGCACCAGGTAACACACCGACAATGAAGCCAAGAACGGAAGAGCGGCCAATAACCGGGATCATTTCCTTTTTCTCTTCGCGCGATATTTTCATGGAACCTAGATTTGTTTGGGCCTCC
>Ga0315336_1001144_pt1 | contig 56153 bp, 35 predicted proteins | sample ASW5metaG_FD_204512 | JGI IMG/M metagenome (GOLD analysis project Ga0315336, IMG submission 204512) | Ammonia-oxidizing marine archaeal communities from Monterey Bay, California, United States - ASW #5 | ecosystem: Environmental > Aquatic > Marine > Intertidal zone | place: USA: California...
TCCAACGCGATCACTCACGAAACCGAACATTACGTAGCCGAACCACATCCCAATTTGCATTGCGATGATTAGTCCGGACATCGCATATGCACTCAATCCAATGCCCCCATCCTCTACCGATAGCGAGAGGTAGGCTGGAATCCATAGGTTGAAACCCCACCACGCAAACATGATGCAGGCATTCATCAGGGTCACTGCCACTGTTAGACCGCGCAGATCACGACGAAACATTGAGCTAAAACGGCCCAAAGATTTACTACTGCGTGCACTGGCCTGCCAGATTTCAGGCTCTTCAAGCCGCCGTCTAATCCAGACCGTGAACAGGGCCGGTAAAATGCCAACGAAGAACACTGCCCGCCAGCCCAAGCTCGGTAATACGAGTGCAGTCACGACGGCTGCAGCAGCGTATCCAAGAGCCCAGGAACTTTGCATGAGTCCAAGCGCCTTGCCTCGATGCTCAGCCGGCCACGTCTCCGAGATGAGCGCTGCACCGCTCGCCCATTCACCGCCCATACCGATGCCCAAGAAGACACGAAACACCGCGAGCTGACGCACCGACTGCGCAAAGCCACAGGCTGCTGTGAACACGGAGTAGGTGAGGATGCTCCAGATGAGTGCGCGAACCCGGCCGAAACGATCGGCGAGCACACCGAACAGGATCCCGCCAACCGCGGAAGCCGCCAACGTCACAGAGGCCAGTGAACCACCCGTTGCGGTGCTCATATTCAAATCAGCCATCAGCGCGGCGAGCACGAGCGCGTAAAGCATGACGTCGAAGGAGTCCAGCAACCATCCCATTGACGCAGCGACCAACGCACGCCTCGCAATTGGGGATGACTCTCGCCACCAATGCAAGCTCAGGAGGTTCGATGGTTTGTCAGAAGCTGTGGCCACGACTCAGCTACCGATGGTTTGTGCAGGCACTCAAGAACCAGACTGTCATTCCTCGTTGTTCTTCTCTTTTGGCGGCCTCGGCCGGTGCATCGTCAGTCGCACACCTTCAAAGAACTCGCTACCATCACGTTCAACCTCGTGGTTGCCGTCGGCGAGATATTGGAGAATTGCCTTGTCCCACTGCAAGCCAGCAGTTGCAACAAGTTCCATCCAAGCACCATGGGCAGTTTCATCTGGCGCTTCAGTGCTCCCACTCCAAATAGTGACACGTGGATTACGCGCCATGAAGCTCCGACTCCCCGCGCTAGCCCGCGACCCCTTGATTGCCGTGTAGATCAGGACGTCATCTGAGAAATCCAGCTTAAAGTTTTCGTTGTCGTGATCAAATCCATATCGAGCGTAGCGAGCATAGGCTCTTTCGTTGAGCGCACGGACATCAGGCGCAGCGTTGATATGCTCGGTAATGAGGTCTCGAATAGCGAAAGCTGCCTCCTTATGGCGTGGATAGCGCGGATCGTCGAGATAGCTAAACCCCGGAATGAACCAGCCCCGCATCCCCCACCAACCACGCGATTGCGTCACCCGGTTCCGAACCCACCCGGCGTACTCCGAGAAGAGTTGGACCCATTCGTGTGATGGATATCCATGAGGATTAAGAAAAATGTCGGGTAGCCACCTACGCCACAGGTCAACGCGAATTGTCGATTCAGGATACAAGGGATCACTGTTCCACTGGCCCGACGCAACGTCAACACCCAGGGCGCCAAGATATCCCGCATGCAACATATGGTTAGGGGTGCTCCTAGAAAGATCGTAGGCGAGCTGTGCACCGTCGGCGTTAGTGATCGGATGAATTATCACGTTCACCTTATTTAACCGTGATTTAAAATCTTCGTCGGTCAGCAGTAACTCGGCCAACTTGAGTACATGGCTGGTCGATGACACCTCATTCGCATGCTGCCGTGCCGAATAGATGACTGTCGGCTTGAACGTGGTCGCTTTTGCGTGCGACCAATGCGATGCCTCGATCGGCGACATGAGGTCCATTGCCCAAACATCCTTGCCGAGATAGCTACCGCCCACTCGGTAGGTTGTAGCTTCGGGGTACTCAGCCATGACGGCAAGAACAGCGTTCGCTTCAGGTGGTGGAATCGGTGTCTCCCATTGGACGATCGGAGCGTCAGGGTCACGTGCCGGTGCACCAACCAACAATGATCTGACGTCTGGAAACGGCGCAGGCCGGCCACCACGGATAAGCGATGCGGTTAGCTGCGTCTCAACATCAATCTCGTGCTCCCACCCGGCAGCAATCCGTAGTTCTCCCAAACCGTGGTAAGCAAGCGCGTCCCGATATAGCCCGGCCTCACGTAGCCGTTCGAGGTTGCCGACAATAGAAACCAACTGTGTAGCAGACATGATCTGCTCGTCCACCCGCTCAACACGTGTGCGTTTAACCAGTTCCGACCACTCGTCGTGTTCCGAGTCGACCTTGACGCGCAAATCGAGTCGCTCGACACCATCCTGACCATCACGTACGTAAGCGGCTAGCGTCACTGGCTCCTCCAGGGCTACCCTAGGGATGTCACGCCGCAGGTGCCCAGCCACGCCCCCCTCTTCTTGATAGCTCACGACAACCGCGGGCCGTGGTGATCCGAAGCCAGTGAAACTAATCGTGGCAGTACCTGGGGTGCCATCCGATTTCGCCTGTACGATCGGAATAACCCGCCCCGGGTAATTGAGCGCTTGCCCGCGAGCATAGCGGCCTAGAACATCAAAGAAGTGCAATGTGCCAAAGTAGATCTCCTCGTGGAGCGCCTCCATTGGCGCAATCTGCTCTTGGTCGATACCAAGCTGGTAATCGGGCTCGCTCAGTGTCACCGCCACTGTAAGCTCACCAAAGTGCGGCGCGTCGGCTGCGCTGGGTTTCCCCTCACTGAGCTCCATGACATAGTCATAAATTGCTGGGAGCGTGGTCCCCTGAAAGTAATCCCAAAAGCGCTCGAGGTCGGTAACGATCCGTGTGTTAGCAACCTCGCGGTCACCAACACGCGCGTCGAGCCAACCGGTGGTGACACGGACCTTCTCGTAATCGGGAAACTGATCGAAATACGACCGCACCACTACCGCAGGTTCATACACCTGCCGCAGCCGCTCGCGACCGCTCGCGTCCCAAGCAATCACCTCGTAGGTCGCAGACCCAATCGGCATCTTTTCGAATGTGATTTTGTCGAGTGCAAGGTCGAGCTCCCGGGCGAGCACTTCATCGATCGGGTGCAGTTCAAGCAACCATCGCGTCGGGGTGTACATCGCTTGCTGCTGCCACCCGGGAGGCGGACCGATTTCGGCGAATCGAATCACAACTCGGTCCACCGGCAGGGTTGCCAACCTCGGCCGGACGGCATCGTAGAGCCAACTGTAACCCTGCTTATAGGCCGAAAGGATCGAAACCGATACTTCAGAGAGTGTCGCTCCGGCGTCAACAAGCTCTTGAATCGCCTGCTGCTCAATCCGCGAACGCATCATTGGCGGCTCGCTAAGTCTTGCTGTCACGGTGATCGGTTCATCCCACATAACGGCTGGAATAACCTTGTTACGAAAGTGATCCCAGAACTCATCGACTTCCGAGGGAATCTCGATCTCATCACCGATAACAACACCGCCTACTTCGACGGGCCGAGCCTCCTGGACATCAAGACTCTCCACCGTAACGTCCAAGTTCGGCACCGCTAGTGATGCTTCGACCGTTCTCCGAGCCAAAACCTCTAAGCCCCGCTCAGGCTTCTCGACGTAAACGGTTACCTCAGCCGAAGTTAAAGTACGATCAGACAGTTCAGTTGCCAGTTGCTCAAGTTTGTACAGCGCCGTTACTGCCTGACCTGCCGGAGACCGACCCGACAGTAGGTTCCGAGCATCGTCCTCGACCGTGTCTATCGTGGTGCGGTCCTTTCCCCGCTCCCAGATGTGAGGAAGCCGCTCGGTCAACTGCAGGATTGCCCGATCAAGACCGGAGGCGTCACCTCCGGTGACAATGACCGCACTCTTACTCCCAAATGCTGGCCGTACCATCTGAATAAGGCCCTGGCCTGGCATCAAGTCAGGTAATGCCACCTTCCCATCCTCAATCAATGCATCGATAAGGGGGTGATCTATGCCGATCAAAACCGGCGTCGGCAACGATTCAGGTTTCTCAATCGCTTCGGCAGGCAGCGCTAAGGGCACTGATAATCCGGTGGTCTCGAGCCCGAGGCGCGCGGCAAGGTCAATTGTGCGCATGATGCCTCCGCCTGATGGCACCAGCACGATATCCGTCCGGTCTGGGATTAGATCGCTATTAGAGTCACCCAAAAAGCCGTCAATGCCGTACACCGAGGACAAATCCAAACTGCGCTTAGCCGCCGCCCCCGGCCGGCTGCTCAGAGGCTTAGGGTCGGGACCACGCACTCGCGGCAGGTCAATCGACACGACGACCCCTTCGGCAACAAGGTTGAATTGGAGCATGAGTGCTCCCGGGTAGGACAATGTTGGATCATCGTTACTCTCGGATTCAGTATTGTTGGCCGCCCGAGAGGTCAGTAGCTCATTCAGAGTGTCTTCTGCCTGTCGTAGTGCGTCCACCGCGTCGAATTGGACAACGACCCCCAAGCGGTCGATGGCAGCACCACCCGCCGTAACACGCGCATTAGGAACAGCAATCGTACCGACAGGCACATCTAGGAAAGTCCCGGCCGCATTAACGACGTCAGTCAATGCTGCGCCCTTTGGGTCCCACACCTTAGGTAACCGTCCGGCGAAAAGTTCAGCCGCCGCCCGCGTCCCAGCATCGTCAGGACCGGCTAGCACAATCGTGATTACGTCATTCACACGTGTCACCGTTACCAGACCCTCACCCATCGCAAGGTCGTTCAGTCCGATCGCTGATGGTGAAAGGCCCAGACGCGCCATACCCGCAGTGCCAATCGCAACGACCGGCGAGTTAGGGTCTCCATCAGCAAGGGGAAGGCCGATCGCCATTGACTCGAAGCCGAGACGCGCCGCGACATTTGCTGCCGCCGAGACGTCAGACGCGCTAGGCGAGTCCCCTAGAACAAAGCGGACGTTAACGAAATCCGTGACGCTATCACCGTTACGATCCTCAAAAATGACCCCTTGGTCGAAGATCGACGTGAGGGTCAACACGGGTAATTCAACCGACTGCGCTCCAGTACGGACCGTGGAAGCCACAACCACCACGAACAGGGCTGCAGTGCAAATAAGTTCTCTCCACGAACAGTGCAAATTTTTCACTCCTTGAAGATTGCAGCGGTAGGGCTACCAACCATTACCCACGTACTGGGCATCCCCGGCCGCCTTGCCAGCGTAGCCCCTGGTTCCTGATTGATCAAGGATCTTGGTAACTTTCTGTTACGATTGCGGCCGATACTTAGCTCCACACGCCTCCAGCTAGCTGAAGGAAGTGAGAAGATGTCAGTGGACTTCACTCGTCGAGAGTTTCTCGGTACGGTGACCGCGGCCGGCCTTGCACCGAGAGCTCTCAAGGCCTCCGGGCAGCCGTCGGAAAGCGAGCCGCTCTATAGGATCTCGCTGGCTCAGTGGTCGTTACACCAGACGATTTTCGGTCCCCGAGGCGATAACTTTATGTCGCTTCTGCGCACCGACCCTGACGCAGTGCTCCGGGGAACATTGAACCCGCTCGATTTCGCAAGGACCGCCAGGCGAGACTACAACATTGACGCTATCGAGTACGTGAATCAGTTCTTTTTCGGCCATGCTCGCGATGCTTCTTATCTTCGAGACCTGAAACAGCGAGCCGACGATGAAGGTGTGCGCAGCCTGCTTATTATGTGCGATGCCGAAGGCAACTTGGGGGACCCGGATCCTTCGGTGCGGACCACGACCATCGAGAACCATCACAAGTGGGTCGAGGCCGCGGCCTTTCTCGGTTGTCATGCGATCCGCGTGAATGCGCGTAGTGAGGGTGCCTGGGATGAACAGGTCAAGCTCGCGGCCGACGGTCTCGCACGTCTCGCCACTTTTGCTGACGGGTATGGAATTGACGTCATCGTCGAGAATCACGGTGGGCTTTCTAGTAACGGGGAGTGGCTGAGTACAGTGATGGAGGCAGTAAATCATCCGCGAGTTGGCACGCTCCCCGACTTCGGTAACTTCAACTTGGCCGATGGTGAGCTTTATGACAATTACCAAGGCGTGACTGAAATGATGCCCTACGCCAAGGCCGTTAGCGCCAAGTCACACGATTTTGATGCAACGGGAAATCACACAACGATTGACTTCGCTCGGATGATGCGGATTGTCCTCGACGCTGGATATCGTGGCTATGTCGGTATCGAATACGAAGGTCAACGACTCAGTGAACCCGATGGTATCCGTGCAACGAAGGCGCTCCTCGAGCGTGTTAGAAGCGAGTTGGCCGGAGAGTATTGACCACAAGGTCAGAACAACAGGATGCCTCTTTCTGAGGTCCTCTGCCGGTCGCCGCTACCTGAAGACTTGCTGACCCAACACCTGTTATGAATCTCACAAGCTCACGCCTGACCTGGAATTTACTAGCGTATCTTTCCCTTGTAACCACTCCGCTAATAGCGCAGCCACCAACAGTCGACAATGTGATTCTTATCACGCTTGACGGGGCCCGAACCCAGGAGATTTTTGGCGGCCTCGACATCGATGTGCTGCAGTCCTCCAGTAACAACGTGCCCGTCGAGACCACCGCAGTCTATCAACAGTACTGGGCGTCTACCCCCGAGGCTAGACGTAGACAATTGATGCCGTTCTTCTGGGGAACACTGATGGCCAATTACGGGTCGATTGCCGGTAATCGTACGCGGGGGAGTGTTGTTGAACTCACAAACACTCAGAGATTCTCCTACCCTGGTTATTCTGAAATGCTTACGGGCGAGTCACACGATGACGTCATCACAAGCAATGAGAATCGCCGCTACTCATTTCCAACGGTTCTTGATTTCCTAAAAAATGAAATGAGTCTCGACCGTGAGCGAGTCGCGGTATTCGCCGCGTGGGAAACCTTCCGCTGGATTGTTTCGAACAAGGTGGATACCTTCACCGTCAATGCTGGATATCAGTCTTCGGACGATCCCAATCCGACGATTCAGACTCTAACTAACCAACAGTTCGAGACATTGACACCGTGGGACAGCGTCAGGCACGACTTTTATACGTTCCGCCTGGCGATGGCACACCTCGCCGCCTACAAGCCACGAGTGCTGTATCTAGCCCTCGGAGAGACTGACGACTGGGCCCACAACGGGAGATACGACAGGACACTTCAAGCGCTCAACCAGTTCGATGACTATCTACAAGAACTGTGGGAGTGGCTCGAAGCTGACAGCCAATACCGTAACCGAACAGGGATCATCATTACGGTCGATCACGGCCGAGGAAATACCGCTGCCGACTGGACTGACCACGGTAATGCGACCGAGGGTGCACAGTACATCTGGATGGCCTTCGTCAGCCCGACCGTATCACTGCGTGGGGAATGGAGCGACCATGAACCGATCCGGCAGAATCAGGTTGCGGCGACGCTCGCCCACTTTTTGGGCTTCAATTTTCGAACCCAGACGCCTACCGCTGGCCCACCAATAGAAACACTTTTCGTGCAGGAGCATTGACACCTGCACGCTCCGTCACTGACACCCGCACAGACTTACCGTGATAGCCAGCGGCGAACCCGACGGAACCAATCCCCAATCGCATATTGATGGTCAAGGTGATCGGGTGCGGAATTTCCTGCAAAACCGGCAAGATGGAAGCCGCCTTGTTCGACCTCGCTGAGTTGCTGCATCCCGATTGGTCCCTCTCGAAGAACAACCGTGCGCGTCAACCCGAGTTGAGCAAGTAGATAATCAGCGGTTTCCGTCGTACTCGCATAAGTGCCGGGAAAGACTTCGGAGTGTGTGACCCACATCTGCTTCTCCCCGGCTACAGCATCGGCGGCAAAACGGACAAATACGTCAAGGTCTTCAGCCACCACTTCTGGTGACAAACCGGCTACACGTGGTGGAGTCTCACCTTCAAGATAAGCCGCATGTAGACCGTCGGCTAGCAGAACACCATCGACCCGTTCGTAGTGCTCTGAGTGGCGGAGAATGGCCCGCGTCGCGCCATAGCCCGCACTAAACGAACTGAGCAGGATTTTCCCAACCTTCGTCTCTCCGCCAGACACCCAGCCAAGTGCTAACTCAATGTCGTTGATCATTGAGCTAAATGTGACCGGATCGGCAAACGCATCGTTGTAGACCTTTGAACCAGCGCCTAAGGGCACCATCACCAAGGCAGCATCAGGCATCAGTTGTGACACGTAATGCTCACCGAGCCAAAACTCATGGTGAAAGTTAACGATGACTGGTACGGTTTCGTTGCCACCGAAGTTACCGGAAACGAACAGAGTGCCGACCGATAGGTCTTCTCGTTGACCATCCGCGATGGGAGGCTCAATACGCGGGTGAGGGCGCGTCGTGTCGACCATCGGTGATGGATTCTGGCGCACCTGCGCACCAAGCGTCGGCCACGCTAGGAAAACACAAAGACCCACTAGAACTGGCAGACGCTTGCGAAACCACCTACCCACTACCCTCAGCATCTCAATCGATTCCTCATTCCTTGCTCTTACGCTATCCCCGATAGTCGTTGGCCGACAATTGCACGAGTGTATTGTCCGGGTCTCTAAAATAGACCTCTACGCCACGATTAAAGGACGGTTCAAGACCGTTACGGCGAAGGGTGTCCGCCGCACGATCAAGATCAAAATTGTCTACGCCGATGCAACAATGGTGAGTGTGGCCCGGTGGCTCAATCTGATACAACCCGAGAAAGCTGCTCCCAAGACCAAGGTTGACGCCGTTCGCTTGGCGACTCACCTCCTTGATGCCGAGAAGCTCCTGGTAAAACGTTTGCGCACGCGGAACATCGGACACTGCAAGGGAGGCGTGGTTGAGCGATACGCCGCGAAACGGTGACGGCTGCGCAGCCGACATCGTCCGTGAACCGGCAGCTAGCGCGGCCAATGATTGGACTAACTTCCGCCGGGTCAATTGTCGCGACTCGTATTGTCCGACTAGTTGATCGATGGCTTCTGTCATCTCCTACCCCCTCCCATTCCATAAAAAGACAATACCTTTAACTACACGAAAACCCCCGTGGCTGCCAACTACAGTTTTCGAGAGTGGCGTTCAAGCAGCCATTCTTCGGGAGGCCTCAATTTTTATCCCTGACGAGCATTGACAGACTTGAATTGCCCAGAAACAATGCCTCTGCTTTGCGATGAGAGTTTAGCGGATGGTCTATTTGGCGAGCCTCCGGTTCCGCAACGCGAATAAGGAGTAAACAATGCGTGAGATAGTCGACCGAAGAAACTGGTTGAAAACGGTAGGGCTCGCAGCGGTCGGCGCTGGCCTCGGTGTTCACTGTGCCTCGCCACTTGAACCCAACCTGAATGGAACCCAGCTACAGCGGGTGCATGTCTCGCGCAACCGTATTATCAGAACGACGGTTGGTCTACGCCCAACACGGCCATCTGGCTTCGTGCTTCGCTCAGAAACGTTCGGTGACAAAACGATCATCCACAATTACGGTCATGGCGGAAGTGGCATGTCGCTCTCTTGGGGGACTGCTCACCTGGCCAGGGAACTGGCACTTGAGACTGGCGCTTCCCAGGTTGCCGTTGTCGGAGCGGGTGTTGTCGGCTTGTCGACCGCGCGCCTACTCCAACAGAAGGGTTATCAAGTGACGGTCTACGCAAAAGACCTTCCACCGCGCACAACGTCAAACATGTCAGCCGCGTATTTCGGCCCTACGGGGGCGTATCGTTCCGCATACGAAAACGTTTGGCATCGGGCGACGCGACTCTCCCATCGCTACTTTCAGGACTATCTTGGCGACGAATACGGTGTCCGTTGGGTCCCCTACTACTTGGTCTCCCAGACCCCACCGAGCCCTCAGCGCGGCCTTGGTCGGCTCATCGAAGACCTCTACCCAGAAACTGCGCAACTGGACCCCTCAGAGCATCCGTTCCCAACACCTTATGTGCGACGGCGTTGGACACTGCAGTTTGAACCATCCGTCTATCTCAACGCTCTCCTCCGCGACGTCCGACTCGCCTCTGGCCCTCGGTCGGTGGTCGTCAGGGAATTCACTAACCTTGACGAACTACTCATGCTTGATGAACCAGTGATAATGAACTGTGCCGGACTAGGGGCTAAGCCACTCTTCGGCGATGAGGAATTACACCCTGTCAAGGGTCAGCTCACGGTATTACTGCCACAGCCCGAAGTGAACTACGGGGTCGTGGGAGGTGGGCTTTACATGTTGCCACGTCGCGACGGAATCATCTTGGGTGTTACCCGAGAGGCGAACGATTGGACATTGGAGCCAAGCGACACCGAAATGGAACGCGTCATGAATGGACACGCTGAGTTCTTCGACGCGATGACGTAACGCGTTTAGAATAAAGGGAGCCTGGCCACTAGGCTCCCATGTCAGGCTGGTAGATTTCAGCAGCCAGATGAACTAAACGGAAGCTCCCTCGGGATACTGAAGCGCTAGACGCAGTTCCGTCGAGAGCGATTCAACCGTCGCCCCCCTACGCTTCCACGCACCCTCAGTCTCAAACCGGAGGTCACCTATCCGCCGGCCCCAAGGCGATATGATCCTGCCAATCGCGCGAAAATCCGTTCTGTCTGCGTGCTCCTGGTCAAGCCGGCTGATAACCGACGGTGAGACTCTGATGAAGGCACGCAGGGCGGTCGCCTTTTTGATGCTATATTTTCGCCCATTCCACGCTGCACCGAATACCTGAGCGACCTGCCGGAAGTAGTTCACATAGAACTTCTTAGCGTCGTTTCGAAACGCCGCCGATTTTTTTGGCCCGCCGAAAGACTCCGTGGCGAAAAGCTTCTTGAGTTCCTGTGCCAAAGGAGCCTGAGCGACATGACCCTTGCCAACCCCTAATAGCTTGATATCACCGCAGAGTGGGGAGTCGCTCCGCTCGGCAAGTGTACGGACGATGTCGTGGGCAGCAGCCAGATTGTCATCGCGATAGAGCTGCCGCCCCGAAAGCGACACGAGGTGCGACGCATTCAACCGGGTGTGCTTCGCATTGATCGTCACAAACATCTGGACCACGTGATCCTCGGGGAGCCGATCAAAAATGACGGCCGGCACACTGAACAGTTCCGTACCGAATCGCTCGATGTCGGCGTGCAGTGCTAGTAGGCGGTGTTGCCCGTCTATGGCACGCAGTATGCCCTCGCGCTCGGGTACCTTCAGTAAGCCAAGATTCGAACCCGCCTGTGCAGCTTCAAACCGCAACGGTTCATCCGACGAGATGATCACCGCACCAGGAATAGATGGCAGGTCTCTCGCCTGACGACACTGTTCGTAGTATTGGACGAGCTCGTCAATCTTCCGCTTAATGATTTCTCGCTGGTAGGCTCTTTCACTTGAGGCAATCCGACGCTCAAGAAAGTCCCAATTAACCTTCGATTGGCGGCGCTTCCCCCCACGCACCGGTGGCTGGCTCCGTTCGCCGTAACCGAGCACCTCAAACCTAACTAGGCGGTCAATGTCGTCGGCTGTCAGGGAAGCCTGGTAAAAATGCACCCCGAACTGCTGCATACGGATGGCAGCTACGTTAATCATGATGTGCGCAAGGCCCCTTTCAGGCCCACCAGCACCAATTAGATGCCAGCGATTTCCCGCGGGCAGCGGGCTATCGACCTACTCCATGTGGGTCGCTAAAGACGCGTATAATAACGGCTTATCATGCGGGACTCAACGGCTTTTTCACCGCTCAACCTCACGACAAGGAGTTAGGGCCTATGTACTCCAGAATCGGCCGTATTCGGTGCCCGAAATGGGGCCATCGGGATAGCTCACAGCGATTCGGCACGATGTTCCTTACCCTAGTCTGTGCGGCAGTTCTGGGGTCAACGCCTGTGCTAGGGCAGCCTTCCAGCAGGCCGTATCCATCGGCACGGCACGGTGGGAACTACATGCACAACTACTACTTTCCACCGGCGCCAAGCTCTACCCCCTGGGCTCCGAGTTGGTCGCCTGACGGCCGCTGGATTGCGGTCGCCATGAACGGATCAATTTGGAAAGTCGATCCCGATACCGGGCTCGCGCATGAGATCAGCTATAACAAAAAATATCACTCAGCACCTGACTGGTCACCTGATGGCCAGTGGATCGCCTACACCGCGGATGACGGCGGCACGACCATTCAGCTTGAAGTCGTGAACGTCAACACCCAGAGAGTCCACACACTGACAAGCGATGAGTTCATCTACACCGACCCCGTCTTTTCTCCCGACGGCTCCCAACTCGCCTACGTGTCGACCAAGCCGAACGGCCATTTCAATGTCTATGTCAGACCGATCCTGAACGGGCAGTGGGCCGGAGACGAAATTGCCATCACCAAGGACAATTCGTTCGGCCGCGACCGTCTGTACTTCGGAGAGTGGGACATGCACCTAATGCCAGCTTGGATGCCGAACGGACGAGAGTTGCTGCTTGTCTCAAATCGTGATGTTCCGTTGGGGTCGGGCAATGTCATTCGGTTACCAGTTATTCCATTAGGTATCGAGGAAGCAGAGACGGTTCTAGACGAGCAGACACTCTACCGAACGCGCCCAGATGTCTCGATCGATGGCAAGCGGTTGGTCTACTCGTCTACCTCTGGCACTGCTGACCAATTCTCGAATCTTTACGTGCAACCGACTTCTGGAGGTGAGCCGTATAAGATGACCTTCTTCAACCACGACGCGTTCCACCCGAGGTGGTCACCCGATGGTGAGTGGGTCGCCTATGTTTCCAACGCCAATGGCCTACCGCAGTTGGCCCTACTCGAGACGTATGGCGGTGCACAGCGAAGGCTCGAGATTTCTGACCGTCGTTGGAAGCGACCGATGGGCATCCTGTCGTTAAACACTCACGACGGAGCTACCGGTGAGGCAACCGCGGTACGCGTTCACTTGACAGCCAGTGACGGTAAATTTTACGCCCCGACAAACGCTTACGCGAGAGTAACCGGCGAAGGCGACAGGATTTTTCACTCACGCGGGACCGCTAGGGTCGAACTGCCGGTCGGCACGGTGAATCTGACCGTGGTAAAGGGGTTCGAATTTTGGCCGGCAAAGCTAACAGCAGAAATCACGGCCGGGGAGGTCACAATCCTTACGGTGGGAGTCGACCCGTTGACCGACATGGCTGCCAAAGGCTGGTACAGCGGATCGACCCATGTTCACATGAATTATGCCGGGAACCTACACAACACACTCGACAACCTAATGATGATGTCTGACGCCGAGGACCAGGACATCGTCAATGAGCAGATCGCCAACAAAGACAATCGCATTTTGGACCATCACGTTTTCGTTCCAGGCGGTGGTGCACATCCGATATCCACACCAGAGCGCATTCTGGTAGTTGGACAGGAATACCGGCCGCCTTTCTATGGTCATGTCTTTATGTTCGGACTCGAAGATCATTTAATTTCGCCGTTCACAACCGGCTATGAAGGCACGGCGATCGAGAGCCTGTACCCGAGCAACACCGATATGTTCCTAAAGGCCAAAGCGCAAGGAGCCACGGTCGGTTACGTTCACGCGTTCTTCGGAAACAGTGACCCCCTCGAAGGCGCACTCGGCGGTGCTAAGGGCTTCATGGTTGATGCGGCGCTGGGTACAACTGACGCCGTCGAGTGGTCTGGCGCAGGGCGAGCAGGATTCTTTCCCGTATACGCAGCGTGGAACAACGGTCTTCGTGTCACAGCCGTTGGTGGCGAGGATTCCATTAGTAATTTGCACGCGAGTAAACTGGTTGGGTCGGTGCGCACTTACATCCATACCGGTGAGCGCGGCCTAACAATGGACGCTTGGTTCGAAGGACTTCGAGCTGGTCACGCATTCGTGACAACCGGTCCACTCGTTGAATTCACCATTGATGGTGCCATCCCCGGCGAGACGGTGAACCTGCCAGAGCAAGGCGGCACTGTAGAACTTCGAGCCTGGGTCAGGTCGATCGCCCCAATCGAACGCCTAATACTCGTTTGGAACGGTGATGTTATTGAAGAGGTGCTTTTAGAGGGAAACCGGCACGAGGCCGAAATGTCACGCACGCTGTCGGTATCCGGCAGCGGATGGTATCACTTACGTGTTGAGGGCCGCTCCGATGAACGTTTTCCTCTTGACGCTGATTTTGCGCAGGCATTCACCAACCCCGTCTGGATAACCGTTGGCGATCACCCAGTTCGGTCGCAAGAGTCTGCTGCCTACTCCTTGCGTTGGATCGATAAGCTACAAGGAATGGCTGAAGCTTGGCCCGGCTGGCGTTCAGTTCGGGAGCGGTTACACGTCTTCGAGCAATTCGAACAGGCTCGTCAGGTGTATCGCGGTTTCACTGAAGAGTCACGATAGTTAACTTCGCTCGTGAATTGCACCACAAGCCGGTATCTGGTAGAGTAGTAAGCACTTCTCGGGATTTTGCCGCCGCCTCGCCGCGTCGAAAACCTACTGAGTCACATCCGTGTGTAGGGCGCTGAGCGTAGGCGCCTCTTGGCTGCGGCGGCAGAAACCCCGCCCCTACTGCCCGTAGCGAGCGAAAGAATGGTGGAGTTGGAGCGACTCAAGTCGAGCATTTAAGGGGGAAGGCTTATGGCCCAACGAGGACGACCGACGCTCCAGAAGCGTCAGAAAGAACGCGCTCGAGTCGAGAAACAAAAGGATCGGATGGCGCGGAAGGAAGCTGCCAAAGAGCGCCGTGCTAATGCGCCCGAACGAACTAGCGGCGCTGATCCAGATCTTGATGGTATCGTAGCCGGCCAACAGCCGATGCCTGATTGGCAAGCCGAGGCATTAGCTGAACTCGAGGATGATACGGATAAGGAACAGGAACAGGAACAGGAACAGAAAGATTTGCAGGACGCTTGAGGCTCGGCGCATCACAGGCTCGCAAAGCCAATTCTCAACGAGCGTGACTAGAAGAAGTGCTGGTAACCTCTTCTTGCCAGTGGTCTAACGCCTAACAGCGGTCTCATCGCCGCGCGCTCGCCACGATGCATACGCCAACCAACTGATCGGTAATAGCACCAATAGGTAAGTAAAATACTGCCCATACCTGCCGTCTGGGCCATAGGGCTCAGTCGCCCAGTGGAGCGGTTCGCTGTAGGGAAAAATGTTGGCCTCGGTCAACTCGTGAAATCCGTAAATGAATAGCTGTACAACGAAAACCATCAGAAAGACTGCGGTGACCTGGAAGAACCTCGTCAGATTCACCCGATGGCCGTAGCGGGACCAGAGCCAAGCCACAAACGCTGCGCTCAGAATGCCCGCTGTCGCCCCCGCAACGAGCTGTGCTGACCGCACTTGAAACAGTAGCGCGTTCATCAAAAGCGCTGTCTCCATCCCTTCCCGTGTGATCATTAGCAGTGTGAAGCCAAAAACTCCAAGGAAAGCCCACACGCCAGGTCTTCGGCTCGACTCCCGCAATCGCTCTTCAATTTCACCCTTCAGCTTCTTCGCGACACGTAACATATGGACTGTTAGCGAAGCCACCATCACACCTGCGGCAATTGCCAATACACCCTCCCACAAAGCCTGATTGGAAGCCCGTTGGAAGGCAATACCGGCCAAAATACTCAGGGCGATCGAAACAGCGATGCCCCAATAAATGGCCGGAATAAGCTGCGAACGGCCACTTTTTCGCAAGTAGGCCAAGCTAATGGCAATAATCAGAAACGCTTCGAGCCCTTCCCGAAGGGTGATAACGAAGGCTTGCAGCATGAGTCCTCACGGTTTTCGCACTACCAAATGCACCAATAAAACTGAGATTCAGTCTCAGTATTCTTTGGTAAGTCTACTGTCAAGGACGAGGGTCGGTCAACTGTGGTCGTTGCCCAAGTTGTCGTGCCAAGTTAAGGTTGTATAGCAACGAAACCACACTCATACGCGTGAGGCCAATAATGTCTTTACGTTCTACCACTATTCATCTCACATTCTGCTGCGTTGCCGTGCCTCTCATGGTCGCGTCGGTCACGGCTCAACCCGCCGCTCAACAAAACCTAGACGAGAGAGCGCGCGCGTTGCAGAAAGAGGTGCCGCTGATCGACGGCCATAATGACTTCCCGTGGGCCTTGCGGCAGAACGTTGAACGAGATTTGAATCGGTTGGATATTCGTGTCGCACAGCCGTCAATCCACACCGACATTCCACGTTTGCGTGAGGGAGGGGTCGGTGCCCAGTTTTGGTCGGTCTATGTACCGGCTAGCTTCGTCGGAGCTGATGCGGTCACGGCGACACTCGAAGAAGTCGACACTGTGCACCGGATGATGCGCCGCTACCCCGAAGCGTTCGAACTGGCACTTACGGCTGACGATGTTGAGCGCATCTTTCGTGGCGGGAAAATCGCTTCAATGATGGGCATGGAAGGCGGCCATTCAATCGATTCTTCGCTAGCAACGCTCCGCATGTTCTACCGGCTCGGTGTCCGCTACATGACGCTGACCCATGGCAGTAATGTCCCATGGGCTGATTCCAGTACCGACGAACCGGTACTTGGTGGACTCTCGCGATTCGGTGAGGAGGTCATCCGTGAGATGAATTGGCTCGGCATGCTCATCGACCTGAGCCATGTCTCGCCTGAGACGATGCGGGACACCCTGCGAATAACTGAAGCTCCGGTCATCTTTTCGCATTCCTCTGCGCGCGCGCTGACTGACGTGCCACGCAACGTGCCAGATGACGTACTTCACCTAGTAGCCGAAAATGGTGGTGTTGTAATGGTGACCTTCGTCCCGCAATTTATCTCGCCTGACGTCGCGGGTCATGGCAGAGCAGCCGAGGCGGAGGAGGTAAGGTTGCAAACCGCGTATCCTGGCAACGCGAACGCCGTCGAAGCCGGAATGCAAGCCTGGCTGGAAGTAAACCCGACGCCGCGCGCAACCCTCAGCCAGGTCGCAGACCACATTGACCACGTCCGCGACATCGCTGGGGCCGAACATATCGGTATCGGCAGTGATTTCGACGGAATCTCGAGTGTGCCGGTAGGTTTAGAGGATGTGTCAACCTACCCGTCCCTGACGGCCGAACTTCTACGGCGAGGTTACACCGATGACCATGTGATGGGCATTCTCGGCGTGAACGTGCTACGGGTAATGCGTGAAGCTGAAGCGGTCGCCGAACGTCTCCGAAGTACACGACCGCCGTCACCAGCGCTTATCGAACACCTAGATGGGCGATAGTGAGGTTTCTACGCTATAGCTGAGACTGAACTTCCAGAAATGTTCGATATGAAATCCTGGATAAACAAAACAATCTGTGGGTGGGTCGGTAACTTCCAGTCACGATGAGCGCCATGGTCTTGACCACACAACCTTTGGCAACTCAAACATTTTCCGATGACCTATGGAAAGCCAACCAGGATGTGTACGATGCAATCCTCGAACACCCGTTTTTAATTGGCATGCAAGATGGATCGCTTCCTCCCGACATCTTCGCCTTCTACGTTGTCCAGGACACCCGCTATTTGCAAGCTTTCGCGGACGCACTAACAACAGCGGCCGCCAAAGCTCCTGACCGGGCGTGGGCCAAACAGTTGACTGCCGACGCACAGGATAGCCTTGAAGAAGAGCGTCGGCTACATAAAGAAATCTTTGCGAGGCTCGGCATAAGCGAAGCGGAGGCTACAAAGATTGATTCAACTCCAGACGCTTTCGCTTACGCTAACTTTCTCATCGTTACTGCTGAACGTCGCCCATTTGCGGAAGCGATCGCTGCCTTATTGCCGTGCTACTGGATTTACTGGGAGGTTGGGAAGACGCTACAAGCCAAGGGTTCGCCGAACCCACTCTACCAAGCCTGGATCGGCACCTATATTGCGCCAGGATATGCAGCCGCCGTAACCGCCGTCATTCAGATGGTTAACTCAGTAGCCGCTACCGCCGGTGCAAGGACACGTGAGCGGATGCACGAGCACTTCCGCCGTAGTAGCGATTACGAGTGGCTATTCTGGGACGCAGCGTACCAGCGTCAGAGCTGGCCGTCCGAATAGCTTAGATTGGATTACTTAACCCGCCTAACGTGACGGCTTGGTAGGCCTACGCTTACTCTGGGCGAAGAACCGTTCACAGGCTTGTGTGAGCCGCTTGGTCATACGTTTTCCCTCCTCACCGTATGGCGGTGGGAGCCGCTTCCACTCTAGCTGAACCCGCTTGGCCTCTTCCACGCTCGCACGACGCTCGGCCGCAGGATCGACCTTGGCACCCATCGTATTGGCAGCTAGCGTTTCACGCCAACTGCTAGCTAGAAGTTCGGCTGGAGATAATTCGGTCTTGGTATTCACCTTGTCCGACACGAGCAGTCTCTCAATCCGTTCACACAGCAACTCCATCCTCTGTCGGCTCACCTCCGGATCGAGGTCCGTGTCACGAAATGCCTCGGGAAACCTCTCGACGAGCATACCGATCGAATCGTGAAATCTGGAGTTGAGCTTCCGGGCACGCTGTTCCGGCAATCCATCAGCCTGCCTCCACTGACGACGAACGGCTGACACTTGGTCTGCCATATCCTCCGGTGGGGTTGGCGACGCCTCGCCTTTGGCAACTGATTCGGGAGGAAGAAGTGCTTCAAGACTGTCGCATAACGCCTCACGAGCAGCAATCTGGTCGGCCAGCCGCGCTTCTTCCTGCTCGGTCAACCTTTCCGAAACTTTCGTGCAGCCAATTCGAAATCGTTTCCAGATTGCATCCGACTTGCTTCGTTTGACGGGCCCAATCCTCCGCCATTCCATTTCAAGCTGTCTAACCGTTTTTACTGCTTCAGCATCAGCCGACTCGACTAACGCTTCAGCTTGTCTGCAGAGCGCTTCCTTATGCGAGTAGTTCTTTGCCCAGGCCTCCTTCTGTTGATTAAGATCTGCTTTACGTCGTTCAAAAAACTGGTCGCAAGCTCCACGAAACCGCTTCCAGGTCGCTTGTGAGTGCTTCCTTGGCACTCCACCGATGGCCTTCCATTCGGCCTGTAACTTCACGATACGCGCCGCCGTCTTGAGCCAATCGGTCGATGTCACTAATGCTTCAACCTGCTCACACAGTGCTATCTTTTTTATTAGATTTGCCTTCCTAGCTTCGGCTTGCTCTGCAAAATATGTTGCGCACCTCGCATAAGCCTGATCATGGGCAGTCTTGAAGCGCTGCCAAAGCTCAGCAGCTCGATCACGTGGCACCGTCGCAACGGTTTTCCACTGGGCAACGACCTCACGCAACTCACGTGCAACCTCCGCTAAGTCTTCACGGTCGGCCAACGCCTCAACACGTTGACAAAGTTCTTCTTGGACATTCACGTTTGCCCAGTGCCTCCAAGACTCGATCTCACGAAGCTCATATAACTTCGGATGGAGCATCTTCTGCAACGCTTTCAACCGCACCTCGAGTGAAGTACGGTCGTGTTTTGTTGGCAAGGCCGGTGTATGTTCGAGTGCGTTGCGGACGTCTCGGTTGCCGCGCTCCACTTGCTTCAATGTCATCGCAGGCGAAACGGTGAGTGCCTCAAGTTGATCGCAACGCTGCGTCAACCGCGAGAGATTAATCCGACGCTGTTCAGTTTCCGAAGCGTGTATAGCTTCTTTCTTCGTGCGCAGCGCACCGTTGATCGCATGGACCCGAACTCGGAGCCCCTCTGTCCAAGAACCTTCAAGCCTCGGCCATTCCTTCTTTAAAGACGACCAAATCGATGAGACCTCGTCAAGAGCGCCCGCGGTAACCTTCGCTTCTATCGATTCAAGATCTTTTTCGACCTGGTGTCGCCAAGAGAGAATCTCACTAAACATTTCATGACGCCTGAGCGCTGAGGCACATCCATCGTCGAACCGTCTCGTCAGTCCAGAGCTTTCCTCGACGCTTAACAACTCTGCAGCCTGTAACGCATCCCAGGCGGTCTTTGCCGACTCAACCTCCGCCGGCACATCTGCACCCTCGGCGCGCTCAACACACTCGCATAGGGTGACCCGTGGCGCAGCCTCCTCGGCCCGCTTCTTGCGTCGCAGAACCTTATCCGCCTGAGACCGATAATGTTCGTCGATACGTTTTTCTAGCACTGTCACCGCGGTCACGAATCGATTCGAGTAACCGTCTTCGGATTGATCGGCTCCGCCTAGATTAGACCAGGCGCTCTCCGCTTCGCGAAGTCCATCGATAACAACCGACCAGTCTTCAGAACCACTCAGACCTTCAACCCGTTCACAGAGCTCTAGACGCTTGGCTTCGCTGTCAGCCTCAGCACCAGCTGCTGTTTGTCGTTCCTTGACCACTGCTTTTGCTCGCCGGGCCACAATCTTATTCTTGGCACGCAAGGCAATTTCGGCTAAACCATGAGCTGCATCTGTGTTTGACAGTGGCGCTTCAGCCAACCGGCTAAACGCAGAAAGGGCAACATCCTTGTGATCGCTCTTTATTGCCACCGCGATAAGTTCACCGGTCTCACCGGCGCTAAGCCTTGAAAGCGCTTTAAGGCGTACGCCGTTATAGCCAGCGCGGCGCGCCAACCCACCGAGTAATTTGACTTCGGTCACCCGTGTCAAAGCTTCGTGGGCAATCGACTCGTGTTCGGCGGCACGTGCCACATCAGCAAGGTCCCGTTGATCGGTAAGCGCCTTGAGTGCAGTAACGCCAATCGCGACATCGTCAGTGGTTGTTACTAGATCGACCAAAATAGCGGTTGCCGTCGCGCGCACCATTTCATCCGCTTCTTCACGCACAATCGCCGTCAGCGCCTCGAGATCGTCCAGACGCTCGACTGCTACCTGACGCACTTTCGCGTCGACATCGCTTCTCAAAATTTCAAGTAGGATTTCGTCCGTATCCTCATCATCAGCAAGCTCCCGTACAGCGGCAACGCGAACCGCTGGGTCTTCGTGCTTCCACTCTGGGTGAGGCCGGATCTTATCGAGGATGCTCATCAATTCGCGTCAGCGTCAATATGCCACGTGTCCATAGTCTACAAAACCCCGACGAACTCGCGCCACTGGTCTATATGAGGTGGCCTACGCTAGGCAACTAGACAGCTTGGCCGATAATTATGCATACTCGGGGCCTGGTTGCGGACTGCCGACTCCGTCGAAATACGTTGTCTCTGTCAGCTTAGCCTGATCCCGGCCCCTGTGGAATCAGAGGTTTCGGATCGCAATCCGAAATATATGAGTTCAGGCACCCAGCGATGTTCATCTCGTCAAACTAAGGAGTCCCTCATGCCCCTGCGTGCTGTTGTCGGAACTGCGTGTCTCAGTGTCCTATTTGCTGCCATCCCCGCCTCGGCCCAAAACCCGGTCGTCGTCATTGAAACCAATGTTGGGAACATTACAGCCGAGCTCTATCGAGACAAGGCGCCGATTAGCGTTGAGAACTTTCTTGGCTATGTGGAATCTGGGTTTTTCAGCGGGACGATCTTCCACCGAGTGATCAAGAGCTTCATGATTCAGGGCGGGGGCTTCACCGAAGAAATGATGCGGAAGGAGACCAACGCACCGATCAAGAACGAAGCGACTAACGGCGTGGGAAACGACCGGGGCACGCTAGCGATGGCGCGCACCGGCGAGGTTGACAGCGCAACGGCGCAGTTTTTTATTAACACGGCAGACAACCGTAGCCTGAATAACCGAGGTACCGACCCTGCTCAATACGGCTATGCGGTCTTCGGCAAGGTCACTGACGGGATGAACGTGGTTGATCAAATTGAGAATACAGCCACTGGGACGAGCGGACCCTATCGGGATGTGCCATCAACGCCGATCGTAATCAACGCTATCCGTCTTCAGTAGTCACTTCCTGCCCTGGGCACCGCAACACGCGACGCCCAGGGCTGCCCCAACCGCTGCCGCGTCGTATCGCTGCTGTTACCAATGGGTAAATCCATTTCTCCACTGTCCTCTTCGTTCGACGCTTTTGAAAACCACGTGCGCGCTGCCCTGAGCCGGGAAAAACCCGGCGAGGTGGCCCACCTTGACATGGCGCCCCGGCCGCGCCGACCGTTACACAAGGATGAGACTTCGTTACGTAGGGCAGCCGGTCTACTCCTCCTCTATCCTCTTGAGGGAAACCCCCACATTCTCTTGACCGAGCGAGCTGGCACACTGCCTCGACACGGCGGACAGATCTCGTTACCTGGCGGCACCCTTGAGCCTTCCGAGACCGCCGAGACGGCAGCTTTACGGGAAGCGTTTGAAGAATGTGGCGTGCGACCGGATACCGTACGGGTGTTGGGTAGACTCACCCCAATTCAAATTCCGGTCAGTAGCTTTCTTTTATACCCAATTGTCGGTGCCACATCGGAGCGGCCAGAGATTCGACTCAACTCCGGGGAAGTTGCTCGGGTCCTGGAAGCTTCGGTCCAGGCGCTCATCGAGCCAAGTTGTCTTGGGCGCCGTTACCAGATACGCGACGGCATCGAGATCGACGTTCCGTACTTCGATTTCTCGGGGATACGGGTGTGGGGCGCAACGGCGATGATCATCTGCGAGTTTCTTCACTTGCTCGGCTATGAACCCGACCCGTGGACCTGATCCATCGGGCCACCTAACGATCCACGCGGAACGGCCGAAAAAAGGGGTGAGTCGCCGGGTTGTCTGTCATCGCATAGGCAGACCACCGCTCACTAGCGGCTAAGGAGGTACTCGAAGTTTGGCTCGTCGACAGTCCAAGAAAAAGAGGGGTGCACTGCTCGATCTCTCCGAGAGCGACGATTCACTGTCGCGCAGAAAGGGGAAAAGTGGCAGCGTGCCCGAAGAGCCCAGTGTCTCTCTGCATGAAGCTGCAGAAGCTCGCTACCTTAATTACGCTCTTTCGGTCATCACCTCCCGCGCGCTACCCGACGTTCGCGACGGGCTTAAACCTGTGCAGCGCCGTATCCTCTATACGATGTGGGACCAGCGCCTCACGGCTGATGCTAAGCATCGTAAGTGCGCCAAGGTGGTCGGCGACGTCATGGGAAATTACCACCCGCACGGCGACACAGCTCTCTACGATTCCCTAGTGCGCATGGCACAGCCGTTCTCGTTGCGTTACCCCCTCATCGACGGCTCGGGCAACTTCGGGTCACTTGATGGCGATCGCGCGGCGGCGATGCGGTACACCGAATGTCGTCTCGCACGAGTGGCGGACGAAATTCTTGCCGAAATCGATCAAGGAACGGTGAGTTTCCAACCCAACTACGACGGTAGCCGCCAAGAACCGAGGGTTCTTCCCTCGCGTCTCCCCAACCTACTTATCAATGGCGCGATCGGTATCGCGGTCGGCATGGCAACCAATATCCCGCCGCACAACCTTGGCGAAGTCTGTACCGCGCTACTCAAGCTTCTCGACAGTGATTTCGAGCTGAGCTCGGTCCGACTATGCCAGTGGGTTAAAGGCCCTGACTTCCCGACCGGGGGTCAGATCTTGAACTCGCCCAAAGAACTAAAGGACATCTACAAAACTGGCTCGGGTGTTATCCGTCTACGCGCTACCTGGAAAACTGGACCCGCCACGCGCAGTGGCAAACTCGTCTACATCACGAGCGTGCCCTACACCGTGAACAAGGCGCAACTCATCGAGCGAATTGCAGACGTGACATTGAGTCGCAAACTCCCGCCGTTACTCGATGTCAAGGACCTGTCGACCGACGAAATCTGTATTGCGCTAGAACTCAAGCGAGAAGCAGACGAGAAGATGGTGTTGGCCTATCTCTTCAAGCATACGCCGCTGCAAACGAGCATCACCGTCAACCTTACGTGCCTTGTGCCAGAAGAACTCCCAGACGGTCGAGAGGTTGGCCGGCCCTATCAGCTCGACCTGCATGAAGTGTTGTTTAACTTCCTAAAGTTCCGGTTGGTTGTGGTCACCCGACGGCTCGAGCACGAGTTGACAGCGCTCAAACGGCGGATACACATTCTCGAAGGCTTCGCGAAAGTCTTCGGCGCCCTCGACGCCATCATCAAATTGATACGCGGCTCTGACGGAAAGGCCGATGCTGCAAAGAAAATCATGAAGCGGTTCTCGCTCGATGCGGAGCAAACCGATGCGATCCTTGAGCTCAAGATCTATCGGCTAGCGCGACTGGAGATTCTTCAAATTCGAGAAGAACTCTCAGCCAAAAAACAACGGGCACGAAAAATCGGTGGCTTACTAAAGGACGAAGAAGCCCGCTGGACGATAGTCCGCGACGAAATTGTAGACATCCAAAAAGCCTACGGAAGCGCAAAGGTCGACGGCCGCCGGACGGCCCTTGAGCCCGACGAGGACGACGTCGAATACTCAGCTGAAGATTTCATCGTCGAAGAAGATAACTTCGTCATCGTATCGCGCGACGGTTGGGTAAAACGCCAGAAGAACCCCCCTGACCTCTCTACAACCCGTCTGCGTGAAGGCGATTCGGTGCTGAGCGTCCTAGCTGGCAGCACAAGATCGACTGCTGCGTTCTTCACTAACTACGGCACCGCCTACACGTGTCGGATCATCGACGTGCCGGCATCGACCGGTCACGGCGAACCGATTCAACGGTTATTTAAACTGAAAGACGGCGAGCGGATCGTCGCAGCGGTAAGCCTCGACCCTCGAGCAGTCGGCAACATTGCCGCCGCCACGGAGGACGATGTGCCCCCGGTGCACGGAGTCGCGGTAACCAGCGACGGCTACAGCCTGCGCTTTGGCTTCCAGTCGTTCGTCGAACCAAGCACCCGTACCGGACGCCGGTTCGCTCGTCCCGCGAAGAGCGCCGAGATTGTCGGTGTCGCCACCACGACCGGCGAAGAAATCTTGATCGTTGCGACGCAGCAGGCTCGAGCACTCCTTTGCCGTGTTGACGAAATTAACTACCTCTCGGGGCCCGGCAAGGGTGTAATCCTGATCAAAATTAAGCGGGACATCGACCGCGTGCTCGGCTTCGTGGCATCGACGGGCGAACGCCACCTGCTGACAGTGGAAACCAGCCGCAGCGCGACACAGACTATCAGCACCGCAAAATACGAGGTCACTGGGCGAGGCGGCAAAGGCAGGGAACTCCTCCAGCGCGGACAGTTCATGCGAGTCGTCCCGGCCCAGCCCGAGGTGCCGACCGTGCCGGTCGACAACTGAGGCTAGCATCTGACAGGCGTATTTATGGCACGCAGCTATACAGCGAAAGACATCACAGTTCTCGAGGGACTCGAACCTGTTCGAAAGCGGCCGGGCATGTACATCGGCGGGGTTGGCTCCCCTGGTCTTCACCATCTCGTGTGGGAAATCGTCGACAACGCGGTGGACGAAGCGATGAACGGTTACGCGTCCTCGATCGCACTGACCTTACACGCCGACGGTGCCTCCGTGACGGTAACTGACGACGGCCGCGGTGTCCCGGTGGACCGACACGCCAAGACGAAGAAAAGTGCCATGGAGGTGATCTTTACCACCCTGCACGCCGGTGGGAAATTCGAACAGGAAACCTACAAAACAGCTGGTGGCCTGCATGGCGTCGGTGCAAGCGTTGTTAACGCGTTGTCAAAGGAATTCGTGGCGACGTCCAAGCGCGATGGCCAGCAATGGCAGCAGCGTTTTAAACGTGGCAAACCGACAGGTCCGGTCAAGAAAATCGGCACCTCCCGCGGCACGGGTACCACCGTCTTGTTCAGGCCCGACCCCACAATTTTCCCCAAGGTCGAGTTTGACCCCGCTCTCATCGGCGAGCGACTAGAAATCATCAGTTACCTCCATCAGGGCCTAAAAGTTACCTTCGAGGACGAGACTCAAAAGACCAAGATCGTGCATCAGCACAACGACGGCCTGGTCGAGTACCTACGGGGCCTCGTCTCGGCACGGTCGGCCAAAGTCGTCCACGAGGCCCCGTTCGCGATGCTCAAGGACGCAAATGGCAGCGGGATCCGCATCGGTCTCGTCTTGCACTGGACAGAATCAACCGAAGAGAACCTACGCAGCTACGTCAATGGCATCCCAACTGGCTCTGGTGGGACCCACGAGAACGGCTTCCGTGCTGGACTCGGCAAGGCAGTACGCAACTTCGTCGACACCCACCAACTGTCACCCAAGGGAGTCACGATTACCACGGAAGACTTACGTGAAGGGCTAATCGGTATCCTCAGCGTATTCATGGGTAGCCCGCAGTTCCAGGGGCAAACGAAGGACAGGCTCAACAACCCTGAGCTGACAGCAGTCGTCGATTCGATAGTACGTCCGGTACTAGAGCACTGGCTGAACCACAACCGGTCCGTCGCTGAGGCGATAGTCGCGCGGATCATTCTTGCGGCGCGCGCCAGAGAGGCAAGCCGCGCGGCCCAGGAGCAAGTTTCCCGTAAGAGCGCTACGTCGAATCGATTGAATCTACCGGGGAAACTCAGCGATTGCACTCGGCAAGGCGCGACCGATAGCGAGCTCTTCATCGTGGAGGGTGATTCGGCAGGTGGGTCGGCGAAGCAGGGTCGCGATCGGACCCGTCAGGCGATTCTGCCACTACGCGGGAAGGTCCTGAATGTCGAGAGTGCCACGCTCACCAAGGTTCTGGAAAACAAGGAACTCTCTGATCTGGTGACCGCACTCGGCTGCGGCCTCGGAAAAACTTTCGACTTGTCGCGACTGCGTTACGAACGGCTCATCCTGTTGGCCGACGCTGACTCGGACGGCAATCACATCGCGACGCTATTACTGACATTCATCTACCGCCACCTACCGCAGCTTATTTCGAACGGCAAGGTATTCCTCGCGCAACCGCCTCTCTACCGGGTCGACATCGGCAAGGAAACCCACTGGGCTCTCGACATGGCCCAACGTGACGCGATCATCGCCAAACACGGTAAGCCGGGTCCTGGAAAAGCCACCCCGGAAATTACTCGGTTTAAGGGCTTAGGCGAGATGATGCCCAAGGTGCTCTGGGAGACGACCATGAATCCAAAGACCCGGCGGCTCCTAAAGGTCAACATCACCGATCACATCATCACGGACCGGGTGATCAACAACCTGATGGGCAAGGATGCTTCAGCGCGTTACCGTTTCATCACCGAGCGCGCCGATGAGGCTGACCATCTTGATGTCTGATCAGCGCGAGACCACTACCCTTATGTGACCGGTCGAGAGTCAGCTCAACCAGTCTTGGTCAGCTGATTGAGCAACCCCCGTACACCGCGCGAGGCACGCATGGAGCATTGCTCCAAGGGAAACACTGCGGTTCTTGTTACAGTGAGCGTCCACTGCCTGCACTCCGGCCGCGCGCGAGGATTAGCAACCGGCTGAGCATCTGATCATCGTCCTCGTCGAACACATCACCAAACACTTCTTCAATGATATCTTCGAGTGTTACCACGCCGAGCGGGGACTTATCATGTTGATACACTATGGCCAAATGGCTCCGGCGTTCCTGCATCACACGAAGTACTCTTAGCAGGGGATCATTTCGACGGGCAGAAAGTACCGGACGGACAAGCGAGTGCCACTGATGCTCCCCCGCCAACCTGAACGCCATAAATTCCTTCGTGTGGAGCAGTCCCCTAACTAGGCCGTCCTCCTCACACACCGGTAGTCGCGTGTGGCCCGATTTGACAACCACCGACATCACCTCATCGGCAGACTGCGACAGAGCCACGGAGGTAACGCTTTCCCACGGAAGTGCGATATCACCAACACTCTTGGTTTCAATGTTCACAAGGTTAAGAATGTAGCGCTCGTGTGCGTCCGATAGCTGCTCCGCGTCCCGTTCAGCATCAGTCTTGGTCGCGTCCCGAGCAACTCCGAACAGGCGCATGACGACCTTGGTGGACCATTCCAGTGAGGTCACCGCTGGCGATAGCAACCGGTCGAGAGTCGTCAACCAGAACGCACCGCGCAAGCCAATTTGGTGCGGACGGCGCAACGCCAAGGCCTTGGGCGCGATCTCACCCACGACGACCGTCAGATACGTTAAGGGCACCACTACAATCGCGATTGCACTGAAATCTGCCCATGCGTTGCTTAGCCCAAACTCACGTTCGAACACCGGACGTAGAGTCTCGCTCGCAAACGCACCACCAACGGCACCGGAGATTAGCCCTATCATCGTGATCCCAAGTTGAACGACCGAGAGTGTCCGTTCGGGACGCTCACGGAGCGCCAAGAGCCCCGAAGCCCCAGGATAACCAGCGTGCGCCATGGCACGAAGCTCGGGGCGCCCGACCGACACAAACGCGGTCTCCGTCGCAGAAAGTAAAGCATTCAACAGCAAACATAACGTGATAATGGTGATTTCCACCATAGTGTCTCGGCCTCGCCCGCTCTGGTCGCGACGCGGGTAGTTAAAGGTCTAACAGCGGTAAGAAGGGTCTTATAGCCCCAGCCATCATAGCGCAGCCCTCGCACTTGGGCAGACGTTCTCCCTGAGCACAAACGCCCTTAGCTGTTGCCGCGGTCGGTGATTGTGTATGTCGGGAAATCAAGACGATTTCAAGATCTCAAACGTAATGGTCTCAAAAACTTTAGGCCGTAAGTCAGAATCGCAATAGCCGCGTGAATTTCACGACGAATCCACGATTTTGTAGGATGGGGAAACCACGGTCGTCTGTCTGGCGACCCTCTGTGTAGACGACGAAGAGGTCACTACCTGGCTCGTACTCCCAACGGAAACGTATGTTCGTGCTGAACGACTCGGTGCTTGTATTGTACTGTGCTAGTGCTGAGAAAAATGATCTCGGTGAGATTGTGTAGTTAAAACTCCCAATGACCAGCTTCGAAGTGAAGCGTCCTTGTGGAAGATTAATCCAGTCAATCGAGATCCGAGGTTCCACCGACAATATCGGTGATAACTCGATACGCCCAAAATACTTAATTTGGGTACGCGTGCCTCCAAAAAAACTACCTCGGATGAAGCCCACCCAACCATTGACCGGCCGCTGCGGACCAAGATGATACGCGCTATATATCGATTCAGACGCGTAGGGTCCTCTTGGCAGGACAACGTCGGTAGCGATTTCGAAAGGTGTCGATAAAAACTCGAAATCCTTGTTGTACTCAAGCCACCACTCATCACCATTCTGAAACTCCGGCGCCAGGAGGTATCGAAGCTGCCGAGATTCAAGGCGTCCTTCAAGCGTCGCGATGTAATCGAAACTCAACTCGTTCCTGAGTTTCCGGATCATGGGTGTACTCGGCCGCGGCGTAAACTGCAGTTGCATGTAGTTTCGTCGGAAATTTCTCCGCCGCACAAACCCGATTTCAGGGTTGAAATCTTCCCCGACGACAAGATGCTCATATTCGATTCCGTATCGGTCCCCAAGATTTTCGAGTCGACCGCGATAACTGTAGTCTCGACCCTCACGACCAGGCGTTCGACTTCGCACCCAGAAGCCGGTCAGGCTCAGGTTCTGGAGGAACGCCAGACTCGCATCGGCTCCAAAAACCTCGTTAGTGCCGGTGCCGGCAAGGTTGACCGATCGATGCGTTCCTATGATGCCAACGGTACTTCGCCGCAGTACGTCCCGTCGGAGACGCACGACCGAAAAATTCGTGGACTTGACACCGATGTCGTTCGCGCTACCGGTCTGAATATTGAGCGCACCAACCGTGTACTTTCCGACGCGACCAGTGAGACGACCACCTAGATTCAGCGGAATCACATGCCCGCTGTCGAGACCAATCTTTCGACTAAAGAAAACACTGGGCGCGTTACTGGGCCGTCCCCAGACCTGGCGTTCGGGACCACCGAATTCGAAAAGGCCCTGCCCTTCCAGAAAAAACTCACGTTTTTCAGGAAAGACAAGATTGAACCGCGTTAAGTTAACCTGCTCGTCGTCAGCCTCTACCTGCGCGAAGTCCGTGTTGTAAGTAAAATCGGCGGTCAACCCTTTGGTCAGGTTGTACTTCACGTCGAGCCCAGCTTCGGCATCGAAATCGTTCGACACAACCGGTGTCATAGTTCTGTCTGTTGAAACTGAAGAGATTCCATACGGCTTGATCTCAAGCGTCCGCGAGTCGGACTGCAGGTGCAAATCAACGAGTGTGCCGGCAGAGGATACCCGGTAGAGACCCTCCAGACCGTACGATGCCGGTACAGGGTTTACAAACGAGTGCTCGTTCTTCCAACGCACAAATCGGTGAAGATTGATGCCCCACACCTGGTCTCCTCTTGCACGGAACCGGAGTGATTTAAACGGTATGACCATCTCGATCGTCCAACCGTTTTCGAAAGAGCCTGTCTGAACATCCCACACAGTGTTCCAGTCAAAATTGGCATTACGTTCGTCGGTGATAAGACCGTCCCGCAGGGCGCCGAGCGCATTGGTCTGAAAGAGAAACCCATTCCGGCGATCGTGAAACGTGTCGAGTACGACCGCAAAGCTTTCGTTTTGAATAATGTTCCGGTTATCTCGCCTGAGTTCGTTTGCGACCATTTGTTCAGGCGCACTGTCCCATAGACGGGCTGACACATAAAGATTCTCCACGTCGTAAAGAACCCATGCCTCGGTCCGCTCAGTCGCCGCTGCTCCTTCATTCGGCTCCTGCTGAATGAAGTCCGCAACTGGTTCAATATCTTGATATATCGGCTCATCGAGTTGGCCATCCACATCGATTCCTTCGACAACAATGTGAGCACGCAACGTAACATTGCCAGCCACATCATGTGACACAAAGGTCTGAGGCAGGACGGTCTCGCTGACCGACGCTTCGTTCGCTAAATGGCTGACAGTTAACGATTGAGCGAGCACGCCGAAGACGACAGCAAGTGCGGTAATCCGACTCATGCGTCGATTATTCGCCCACGCTTAATAAGGTGTTGTTTGATCTTGTCGTGGTACGCGAAGAGAGCCGGTGTGCCTCCAGAGTGGATGAAGACCAGCCGAGTGCCGGACGGCCAGCGACCGGCGGCGTGGTGGGCGAGCAACCCTGAGAAAACCTTAGCTGAGTAGACTGGATCGAGTAGGATTCCCTCCGTCTCAGCCATTAGCATGAGGCCATCGAGGCAACCTTCGGTCGCGTCACCGTACTCCTGACCAATGTAGCCGTCGTGGATTTCGTAGCCCTCATGAGAACGGGTTGGATCGACATCGAGTAATCGGCAGACTCCAGCCCACCACTTCACCAAATTTTCCTCGCACTTTTGTTGAGACGCGTTCACGCTGATACCGATTAGAGGACACTCAACACCGCGCTCACGAAGTGCCAATAAGGTCGAGGTGAAGATGCCGCCGGTGCCAAATGGGATGTAAACAGCATTGGGCCTAACGTCCTGTAACTCGAACTGGTCAACCAACTCCAGTCCCGCACGAACATATCCAAGACAACTCGTCGGCGTCGTACCGCTGACCGGGATGTAGTAGGGCCGCTCTCCCTTCAACCGTAACTCTTCGCAAAATGCCAAGGTGTGTGATTCCAAATCCCAGTGGTCCCTAGTCTCGACAAATCGAACCTCCGCACCCATTAGGTAAACCGTCAGAAGATTGGACTGAAACGCTTTCAATCCGTCACTGCTTAGGACGAGCGCGCTCTTAAGTCCTAACTTCCTGGCAGCAGCAGTCGTCAGGCGTGCATGATTACTCTGCGCGCTGCCGCAGGTAACCAGCACGGTTGCACCCTGGGCGCTCGCCTTGGCCGTCTCGTATTCCAGCTTACGTGGCTTGTCCCCGCCTAAGGCTAGGTCAGTGAGATCATCTCGCTTAATGAATAGATCAACATCCAAACGCTCACTCAGGTGTTTCAGATGAACGAGAGGCGTCGGCGTTCTGATTAACTCATTCCTGGGGTATTTGGCCAATACTTGCTGGATGGACTTGGTGGCGGTCATGGGTCTTGGAATTATAGACACAGAAAGGACTACACTTGGGGTTTGCGGGTAATACTGAGGTTATTAGTTAGGAGGGCTCATGTGTGCACCACATGTCATTGAGACAGTTCGTCGAACAGTGTCGCGGCGGGAACTGCTGGGCACTATGGGGGCGGCAACCCTTGGCGCGGCGTGCGGGGGAAGCGCTCCAGTTGAACCATCGACCGCGGTGAGTCCTGAGCCGCAATCGGGGAAATTCGACCAGATCTTCGACCTGACACATGTACTCACAATGTCGATCCCAGTTTACCCGTCACTTACAAAACCACAGATGCATCAGACTGCAAGCCTTGAGGAGAACGGTATTTACAATAACGACTTGGTTTTCGGTGAGCACACCGGCACACATATCGATGCTCCTATGCACTTTGCTGAAGGCGGTTTAACCACGGATCAATTGCCAGCCGAGCGCTTCTTCGCACCGCTGGTGGTCCTGTCAATTGCTGCGCGGGCCAGCAGTAATCCTGACACGGTTGTGACTATCGATGACATTCTGGCCTGGGAGCAGGAACACGGCCGCCTACCCGAACGAGCATTTGTCGCGATGCTGTCAGGGTGGGGAGACCGAATCAGCGACACCGAAGCGTTCACGAACGTAGACGAAGCAGGTGTAACACACTATCCCGGCTTCAGTGGAGAAACGGCTTCGTTCCTTTGTGAAGAACGAGACATCGTCGGTGTAGGTGTTGATACATTCAGCCTCGATACCGGTAACGCTGAAGGCTACCCAGCCCACCGAACATTCTTGCCTGCTGGAAAATATGGCGTTGAGCTAGTCGCAAACCTCGACACCGTTCCGGCAGCGGGTGCAACAATTATTGTGGGTGCACCAAAGCATGAGCGCGGGTCAGGTGGTCCAGCGAGGGTTTTCGCAGTGAATTAAGCTCGTCGGCGATAGGAGTGGGCATTGAAATGCGGACCGTAACGGTTTTCGCGATAATCGCACTGGCGGCAGTGACCGGCCTGACCCAAACCCATCTAGGATCCATCCGTGGCACCGTAACCGACTCGACTGATGCCCGTATTGCTGGGGCCACAGTGGAGATCGTGCACACCTCGACCAACATACGTCGTGTCATAACTACCAGTGGCGAGGGTGCCTTCGTTTTTTCGCAGCTGCCGCCTGGTGAATTCAGCATCTCAATCGGACGGGACGGATACAAGACCTACGTTAGCCGAGTGGTGCTCCAAGTCAGTCAGCGACTTCGTCTAGATGCTCAACTCGAGCTCGGTGTGGTTACAGAGCAGGTAACCGTGACCGCCCCGGATACACCGATTGAGCTAGATTCCTCTGCATTAACGACGGTTATTGATAACCAACAGATTGTCCAGTTGCCCCTCGACGGACGGAATTTCCTCGAACTCGCGTTGCTCGCAGCGGGAACCTCGCCGTCTCCACAAGGGTCGGCAGCATCGGTTCGTGGTGACTTCGCCATGAGCGTCAACGGCGCGCGCGAAAATGCAAATGCGTTCTTACTCGATGGTGCTTACAACGTCGACCCCAAACTTAATACCCCGGCGGTGCGACCGACAATCGACGCGATCAAGGAGTTTCGTATCCTGACCAGCACATACGATGCGTCTTTTGGCCGTCATGCCGGCGCCCAAGTCAACGTCACGACAAAGACTGGTACTAATCAGTTTAGTGGTACGGCCTACGAGTTCTTCCGCACAGAAGCGCTAAACGCTAGGAATGCGTTCGCACCAACCGATGGCCCGGCACCAGACTACCGGCGGAATCAGTTCGGTATGTCACTCGGTGGGCCATTGATTGAGGACCGGACATTCTTTTTCACCGATTACGAAGGCCTACGACTCAAAGAGGGGGTCACCAAGATTGCAAATGTGCCGACGCTCGCCGAGCGGCAAGGTGATTTGTCAGCCAGCCTGCTTACACCACCAACCAACCCGTTCACGGGCCAGCGTTTTCCAGGCGACGTCATTCCGGCACCGTACTTGAATCCAATTGGCAAAGCAATCGCCAACCTCTACCCGCTCCCAAATCGTAATGTTCCCTTCGAAAACTACATCGCGTCGCCTAACCAGCGTGACCGTAACGATCGCTTTGATGCCCGAATCGATCACACACTCGGCGCTGGGTCCGGACTGACAGTGCGCTACAGCTTCGGAGATCGGCGGTTATTTGAACCGTTCTCGGGGACAGGTTTCGCTGAGGTACCGGGTTTTGGGTCAAACATTGAACGCCGAGCTCAGAATCTCATGGTCAGTCAGACCCAAGTCATCTCGCCGGCCGTTGTGAACGACCTGCGGGTAGCGTTCAGTCGGGTGTCCACCGGCGTATTTCACCAGAATTTCGGTAACAGTCTTAACAGCACTGTAGGGCTGCCAGAAATGTCGGCTAATCCTCGGGATTTCGGCCTTAGCTTTATTAAAGTCACCGGCTACTCACCCATCGGCGACGAGTTCAATAATCCGCAGCATAGCGAGACGAACCTTTTGCAAGTATTGAACTCGCTTAGCTTCGTTCGTGGACGTCATCTACTGAAAGCCGGTTTTGATGCACACTTCACTCGCCAGAAGGCATTCCGTGATGTCCAATCACGAGGTTTTCTAACATTCACCAGCCAACCGTACTTCACAGGTAACGCGCTCGCCGATCTCCTGCTTGGTCTACCCCTAATGACAGGGGGCGCCACACTTGACAACCGCCAGCAGCTACGCACTGAGAGCTTTAACGCATTCTTCCAAGACGAGATTAGGCTCAACTCTAGCCTTACGGTGTCCGCCGGTGTTCGGTATGAAGTCACTTCACCCCCTGTCGACACCAATGATCGTGCAAACGTTTTTGACCCTGCATCACAGGCGGTCGTCCAAGTGGGCACCAAGGGTATCCCTCGTGGCGGCTATGCAACCGACTACAACAACATCGCCCCGCGCTTCGGGCTCGCGTGGACCCCCGGTATGAGCAACAACACTGTGGTTCGCGGTGGATATGGGATTTACTACAATCGGTCGGCCCTAGCACCTGGCGAGGGGCTGTATTTTAATCCCCCGTTCTTCGATTTCAACTTGTGGTATCCGCTACCGGGGGCTCCGCTGACACTAGCTAACCCATTTCCGACTCAGTTTCCGATAGCGACGCCTCCGTCAGCGTTGGCATTCGATCGCAACCTAAAGACCCCGTGGCTACAACAGTGGAGCGTTGGCATCCAGCATCAGTTCGGCAATCGACGGTCGGTGGAGGTGAATTACGTCGGCTCAAAGGGGCACAATTTGCTCACCGCGCGCGACATTAATCAGGCCGCGCCGAGCTCACAACCGTACAACCTGCGGCCAAATCCGCAGTTCGGCGACATTGTTGCATTAGAGTCAACCGCCACATCGCGCTACAACGCTTTGCAGGTGAAGGCTCAGCAGCGAATGCTCAACGGTCTTACGATGCATGCTGCCTACACCCTCGGTAAAGGGACCGACGATGCCTCGGATTTTTTTACGAGTGCAGGCGACCCCAATTTTCCACAGGACAGTAATAATCCAAAAGCCGAGAGAGGGCGTTCGAGTTTCGACATCCGACATCGTTTCTCGATGAGTTTCTCCTACGCCCTGCCGTTCGGCCTAGACCAGCGGTTCGTCATCGATGGCCTGGCCTCTCATATCTTCGGAAACTGGACGGTTGCCGGTATCTTCACGGCACAAAGCGGCTCACCATTCACCGTGGCGCTCCTTCCCGAAGTTGACAACAGCAACACAGGCCGCGCTGCACTCGGGTTCGGGATGAACGACCGGCCGAATCTTGTCGGAGACCCAGCCCGTCCGAACCCATCGGCCACTGCTTGGTTTAACACCACATCATTTAGTCTCCCTCCGTACGGCAACTTTGGGAATGCAGGTCGTAATATCCTCGATGGACCGGGATTCCAGAACCTCAATTTGGCACTGCTCAAGCAGGCGTCTCTCAACGAGGACCTAGATATGCAAATTCGGCTTGAGGCGTTCAACGTCCTAAACCGAGTAAACCTTGGGCTACCCGATGTATTTCTTGGTTCACCAACTTTTGGACGTATCCTTTCAGCCGGTTCTGCCAGGCGTTTACAACTCGGACTGAAACTGATCTATTAAGCACAAGAAGAAAACAGGTGTGGAATTCCCTCGCCAAACGTTGGGTAAGGCGCGGTCACCACTCGCAGTCATTGCCCAACGATTCCTAAGAAGACAGTGAATCAGAATCGTCAGTGTGCAGACTCAAATGGTCAGGCATTCTTCACCTTGACGGACAAAACATGCGCATATTAAGGTCAGGATGTCTGTCATTCGGATTCCTTGAACGAAATGACCAAACTTAGTCCTCGCCACCTCAATCGCGTTGCTCTCTGGATTAGCTTGACGGCTTTTTCTGTTGTGCCTGCAACGGCGAACGACTGGCCCGATTGGCGAGGACCAAATCGTGACGGCACTTCCCTCGAAACTGGTCTGATCGCAACCTGGTCACCGGACGGTGAAAACTTGGCGTGGAGAGTGCCCTATGGTGGACGCTCCAGCCCGATCGTTAACAACGGACACGTGTACATCCAAAACGCCGTCGGCGAGGGTGAAAGCCTCCAGGAACGTCTAATGGCGTTCGACGTGAGTAACGGAGCACTCCTCTGGCAGCACCGGTTTAATGTGTATTTGAGCGACGTGCCGCCTCACCGGGTGGGTTGGGCGTCGCCAGTCAGCGATGTGGTTACTGGACACCTCTACGTTTTCGGCGCTGGGGGGAGTTTGCTATCCCTTACTGCTCATGGGGAACTGCGCTGGGAGCGATCGTTGAACGAAGAGTTTGGTCTCATTACCACCCACGGTGGGCGCACCGTGTCCCCAGTTCTCGACGGCGACCTAGTGATCATCAGTGGGCTGTCCTCAGGATGGGGCAACCAAGCAATTGGACGTCACCGCTTCATGGCTTTTGACAAGGACACCGGCGAGATTATCTGGGTTAGCACACCGGGCGGCCGCGCCTTTGACACAACTTACTCAACTCCGATTATTAGCGAAGTCGGCGGAACCCGACTCCTCATCGCTGGCGGTGGCGACGGCACCGTCCACGCACTCCAACCGCAAACGGGACAACCAGTGTGGAACTTTTCGATGAGTAAACGCGGTGTTAATACTGGTGTCGTGATCGCGGGTGACCGAGCTTTTGTCAGCCACGGGGAGGAAAACCTCGATACCAGTGAGATGGGATTGCTTGCGGCGATCGACGCCACAAAAACCGGCGCCCTCGGTTCAGACGCCGTTGCTTGGCAGGTAACCGGCGTTCTCAGCGGTTACTCCTCACCCGTCATCGACGGTGATCGGATCTACCAAGTAGACAACAGCGCAAACCTAGCAGCCTTCAATACCTCGTCGGGAAGTAAGTTATGGGAATTAAACATCGGCACGATTCAACGTGCGTCACCGGTTTTGGCGGACGGCAAGCTGTACGTCGGCTCAGTGACAGGACGCTTTTTCGTCCTTGAGCCAAGCCGAGATGGAGTCGAGATTCTGTCGGAAGTCCAACTAGGCACTGTGACTGAACCCGAAGAATTGTTGGGGTCACCCGCTATCGCGAATGGACGTGTTTATGTCGTCACAGACCGAGCTCTATACGCAATCGGCCCCAAGATGCCACGTGTCGAGCGCCGCCTACCGACACCAGCTTCGCTCCCAACGTCAACCGACCCAGTAGCCCATGTCCGTGTTTCACCGACTGAACTAGTTGTTGAGCCTGGCCAGCTGGTGTCGCTTCGAGTCGACCTATTCGATGCACGGGGACAGTTGTTGCCCCAAAGCGAGGTGACCTGGGCACTTGACGGGCTTGACGGACAGGTCACGGCCAATGGCGAGTTCCTTGCCGAACCCACTACTGGTGGCCAGGCTGGGTCGGTAACAGCAACGGTCAATAACGTCACCGGAGGTGCGCGGCTACGGGTGATCCCCACCCTACCCAATACATACGATTTCGAAGGAGATGCGCCAGGCAGTTCGCCAGCGTATTGGATTGCGTCAACCGGAAAATTCGAAGTCCGAGACGTGGATGGTAGTCGCGTTTTCGTTAAGAAATCAGACAACCCGTTCACTCGTCGCGCGCGGGTGTATAACGGCGCTGCCCAACTCTCCGACTACACAGTCGAAGCGGACATCTCAGCAATCCAGAGCCGGCGCCAGATGGGTGACGCTGGGGTCAATGCTCAGAGGCACACACTGGTCCTGATGGGCAACCATCAGCGGCTGGAACTCCAGACCTGGCAGCCCGAGACCGTGCGTACCGTTACAACCCCTTTTGCTTGGGAACCGGATACATGGTACCGCCTAAAGCTCAGTGTCGAGAATCTTGACGATGGACGTGTCCGCGCACGCGGTAAGGTGTGGCCACGTGCCGATTCGGAGCCAGACGACTGGACCCTGCAGATGGTCGATGAAAATCCACATCGCCAAGGTAGTCCCGGTATTTACGCAAATGCGCCCTTCGAGATCTTTTTCGACAACATCCGAGTGTATGAAAACTAGCAATCAAACACCGGGTATTTGGAGTAGGAGTTGGTAGTGATGCGACGACTATTGCCTTGGTTCGGCGCCATTGGGGCGTTCGTTGGTCTACTCAACATTCTCGTTGTGGCGCAGGAGTCATCGTCACAACAGAGCGACTGGCCGATGTGGGGCGGGACACCTGACCGAAACATGATTTCAAACATGGTCGGTCTCCCCAGCGACTGGGATATAGCTACCGGACACAACATTAAGTGGGTAGCTGAACTTGGTTCGCAGACTTATGGCAATCCAGTCGTCGCCGAGGGGGTTGTGCTAGTAGGCACAAACAACGAAGCAGTTAAGGACCTACGACAGCAAGGTGACATGGGCGTTCTTATAGCCTTTCGTGAAGAGGATGGCGAATTGCTTTGGCAACATGCCAACGCGAAGCTAGCCGCGGGCCGGGTGCACGACTGGCCCTATCAAGGCGTGTGTTCGTCCCCACTGGTCGAAAATGGTGTGGTTTATTACGTCTCGAATCGAGGCGAGGTTTTGGCACTCGATATCGAAGGTTTTCGAGACGGCGAAAATGACGGATGGGTAACAGATGAACCCTATTCGAGCGAGATTGATGCCGATGTTATTTGGCGGTTCGATATGCTCGAGGAAGTTGGCGCATTTCCCCACAATATGTCCAACTCGTCGCCCGTCGTTTACGGTGATTTAATTTTTGTAAGCACCTCAAATGGTCAGGATGAAAGCCATGTGAATATCCAGTCACCCATGGCACCAACAATTATCGCTTTGAATAAAACGACCGGTGAATTGATTTGGGAGGACAACTCCGTGGATGACCGCATTCTCCACGGCCAGTGGGCATCGCCAACGGTTGGGACAATTGGCGGCGTCGACCAAGTAATCATGGGGCAGGGTGACGGTTGGATACGCGGCTACGAGGTAACATCGGGCGAGAAACTTTGGGAATTTGACACGAACCCGAAGGACTCTGTCTGGCCACGAACACGTAATGAGCTCATCGCCACGGCGGTTGTTTACAACGATCTCGTTTATATCGCCAACGGACAGGACCCGGAACATGGCGAGGGAATCGGTAATATGTATGCGATCGACGCTACGCAGCGTGGGGATATCACTGAGCTGGGCCGTGTCTGGCACTACACGGACATTCGCCGCACAGTCTCGACCGCAGCAATCTACGATGGGCTGATCTACCAACCGGACTTCAGCGGCTTCCTCCACTGCCTGGATGCGAAAACCGGAGAAGTTTACTGGGTTTACGACACGTTCGCCGCCATCTGGGGCTCACCTCTCGTAGTTGACGGCCGCGTCTATCTAGGTGATGAAGATGGGGACGTTGTCGTGCTGAAAGCCGGTAAGGAACTTGAGGTTATTGCCGAGAATTACCTCGGCAGTGCCGTTTACAGTACTCCGGTGCCAGCCAACGGCGTACTCTTTCTAGGCTCCCGCAATCAACTGTTCGCACTCGTCGAAAACTGAGACGAAATACATGCAGCGACGTTCAAAGGGAAAGCTGCTAAGGACAATTTCAATGCGTGCGGTAATGATGGTCTTGGCGTTGATCATGGCTGTTGCTGCCGACGGGGCGTCGGGTGCGGACAGTCAGCCCTTGCCAAACGAGCCGCGATCGACTGTTGATTGGCCACAGTTCCGAGGCGACCTATCACTGGATGGGGTTTCGACATCACCAGTGCCTGATGACCCTCAACTGCTGTGGACCTTTGATACGGGTGAAATGGTGGACTCATCAGCAGCAATTGCCAATGGTGTCGTCTACGTGGGCACCTACGCCGGTGACCTCATAGCTCTCAATCTTAGTGATGGCTCGCCCCGCTGGCGCTACCATGCGTCAGAATGGGGCATCGGTGAATCATCTCCAGCCGTGGCAAACGGCACCGTCTACATTGGGGATCTCTCTGGAGTACTGCACGCAGTTGACATCAACACCGGTAAGGCTCGCTGGACCTTCGAGACAGAGGCCGAGATCAAATCCTCACCCGTCCTCGTCAACGGCATCGTTCTCATCGGATCATATGACAGCCACCTATATGGCCTCTCGGCAGACAGTGGCCACCAGATATGGAAGGTTGAAACCAGCAGTTACGTCCACGCTACGCCGGCAGTCGTCAACGGCATCGCATATTTCGGTGGGTGCGACGAAGAATTCCGTGGTGTGCGGGTGAGCGATGGTGAGGAAATCTTCGCCGTGTCATCCGGTGCCTACACCGCTGCTTCTCCCACAATCATAGGCACGACGGCGTTTTATGGCACTTTTGCCAACGAGGTGTTAGCTCTCGATCTCGACCAAGGGGTGATTCGATGGCGCTACGAACATCCCACTCGTCACTTCCCCTTCTACTCGTCCCCAGCCTTTCACAACGGACTCGTTGTGCTCGGCGGACGCGACCGGATGGTGCACGCACTCAACGCTGAGACCGGTAAATCCCAATGGGTCTTCACCACACGCGGTCGAATTGATTCGTCACCTGCGATTGCCGGTGATCGCGTTTATGTTGGTTCCAATGACGGGCGACTCTACGGTCTTGCCCTGTCCGATGGTACGCACGAATGGGAATACGAAATCGGGTCATCCGTGAGCACCTCTCCGGCGATCGCTAGCGGCCGAATCGTTGTCGGCGCTCAAGACGGACTGATCTACTGCTTCGGGTGATTGTCCAGCGCTTGTTCCAGCGACCTAGATTGGCATTTGAACTGTTCTTGTAGTAGAGTTTTTTGGTTGTATCTTTCTTGGTAAGTGGGTCTTATCACTCTGTCGGAGGCGTGGAAATTATGGAAGTTGATCGAAGAAAATTCTTGGCATCCGTAGGCGGTGTGGCCGCAGTCGAGTTGATGACGCCCGAGGACCGAGCGGAAGCTGTTGAGCACTTCATGTCGACCGAACTCGACCAGTGGTACGTGGACGAGTTTGGTGAGACGGGTGCGTTGTCACCGATCCGGTCAAACTCATACCAGCAAGGCGGTGGTCAGCAGGAGGAAGGGCCACGGATGGCTCGCGGTACCGGACGTATATTCCAACCACGTGAAGAAGCCCTAGCTGAAATGCCTGCGAAGCCGACTCTGGTCGACTTTTTCAGATACCGGTTCGCGCCCGCCCAGCACGTCATGCGAAGTGCAGCCCATGCACTAAAAGAGGGGCACCCGGAGCGCACGGTCATGGCCTGTCTATTGCATGATGTCGCACAGGCACTCTGTCGTTCAGACCATGGGTACTGGGGTGGAGCGCTGTTCGCACCGTATGTCGACGAGCGAGTCAGCTGGGCCATCAAGTATCACCAGGCACTCCGATTCTTCCCAGACCCGACGGTCGGGTATGAGTATCCTGAGTTTTACAACAGGATCTTTGGTAAGGACTATGTGCCTGACGATTACCTCAAGGCCGACTACAAGTCCGCACGCGAGCATTCCTGGTACATGGAAGCTAGATTGGTCACGCTGAACGACGAGTACGGTTTCGATCGCAGTGTGTCAGTCTCTCTGGAGCCGTTCATTGACATCATCGGGCGTAATTTCAAACAGCCGAAAGAGGGACTCGGCTACGACAACAGCCCGTCGTCATTTATGTGGCGGACAATTATCAATCCGGCACGGCCGTTGTAAGTTCGCACCGTCTCGTACAAACCAAAGGCCGGGGAGTCCCCCGGCCTTTGGTTTGTACTCTACCATTCAGCCCATCAAAGCTGCCGGGCCAGCGACCGCACCCAACGTGCAGGTCCTAGGCCTACAACAAGCCGGCTGCCCTTGCCCATCGATATTTCGCCCCTAGCACGTCGACCGGAAGCTGTGTCGTATACGGATACGCCACAATGCCTCGATCGTAGAGGTATTCCGAAGCCTCTTCGACTTCGACATCACCGACGAGCGATGCCACAATCGGCTTGTGAATCCCCTTGGCGCGCGCCTCTTCTACGACTTCTGAAGCAAGCTTCGCGAAGACCATCGGCGGCGTAACGATCGTGTGCCAGTAGCCCAAAATAAGCGCATGGACGCGGTCGTCTTCCAAACCTAGCTTGATCGTGTTCCGGTAAGTAATCGGTGGTTCACCACCAGTGATGTCCACCGGGTTACCTGCCGCACCGAACGGTGGGATGAACTTCCGGAACGCCGCATCCAAGTCCTTCGGCATGCTCATCAACTGCAAGCCATTGTCAAAGCATGCATCTGACAAGAGCACGCCAGAACCACCTGCGCCGGTAATGATAATGATGTTCTCCCCCTGCGGCGTCGGAAGGACCGGTAGACCACGCGCAAACTGCAGCATGTCATTTAGCGTTCGCGCTCGGATCACACCCGACTGCCGCAGCACGTCATCATAAACCTTATCGTTGCCGGCCAAGGCACCCGTGTGCGACGCGGCAGCCCGTGCACCCTGTGCCGTTCGTCCCGCTTTAAGCACCACAACAGGCTTTTGTTTCGATACACGCTGAGCCACCTCGGCGAAGGCGCGACCATCCTTCAAATCTTCAACGTGCATAGCAATCACTTGCGTGTTGTCGTCTTGTTCAAAAAAGGTGAGCAGGTCGTCTTCATCGATATCCGACTTGTTACCCAACCCAACGATCGCTGAGACACCCATCTTGGCCGACCGGCTGAACCCGATGATCGCCATGCCAACCCCGCCACTCTGTGAAGAAAGAGCCGCCTGCCCCTTCACATCGTAAGGTGTACAGAACGTTGCACAGAGATTTTCGTGTGTGTAATAGAAGCCGTAGATATTCGGTCCCATGACTCGCACGTTGTGTTTCCGCGCCACCGCAACCATGTCACGCTGCAACTCGATTTCACCCACCTCAGCAAATCCCGAGGGGATCATGACAGCACCAGCGATGCCCTTCTGACCAACCTCTTCCAGTGCGCCGGCTACAAATTTGGCCGGAATCGCAAACACGGCGATGTCGATAGCATCACTGACATCCTTAACGCTCTTGTAGCACTTGTGTCCGAGAATCTCATCGGCCTTTGGATTGACCGGGTAGATCTCTCCTTTATAGCCACCGTTGATCAGGTTCTTCATTACCGAATTGCCGATCTTGCCTTCCTCACCAGACGCGCCGATAACAGCCACCGACTTAGGCTTCATGATACGGACCATCGAAGCCAATATCTCTTGTTGCGACGGTCGTGGCCGCGGCTCAGGCAATTCCTTGGTCAACAGAATCCGCACGTCGACGGCTGTCACCGAGTCCTTAGTAGCGAACACAGGATTCAAATCCAGTTCATGAATTTCTGGAAAATCAGCAATCAGGGTCGACACGTTCTCGATGAGCGCTGCTAAAGCCTCGCGGTTCACCGGATCACTACCCCGGACCCCACGCAATACCTCGGCAGCCTGGATCCCATCGATCATCGACAAGGCATCTTCTCGGCTAGCCGGTGCTAACCGGAACGTAACGTCCTTAAGCACTTCGACCAGAACGCCACCCAGTCCAAACGCAACCAACTTCCCGAAACTTGGGTCAGTCACAGCCCCGACAATTACTTCCTGCGCGGCCGGCAGCATCTGCTGCACTTGCACCCCAGTAATATCAGCATCTGACTTATACTCACGGGCACTCTGGCAAATCGCCTCGTAGCCTTGCACCACCTCGTCGGCTGTCGTTAGTCCAGTCAGAACGCCACCAGCATCGGTTTTATGCAGGATGTCCTTCGAAACAATCTTGAGCACTACCGGATAACCAATGCTGCCAGCCAGCTCCGCGGCTTCCCCACTGGACGTGGCCAGGCCCTCCTTGGGCACTGGAATTCCGTAGGCATCGCAGACTTCCTTGCTCTCGGTCGAGTTCAACGACGCACGCCCAGCTGCACGTGCTCCATCCAATATCGCTTTGACTACTGCTTGATCATGACTCATGAATAAATCCTCATAACTCTTCTACCCCTACCTAAATGGCGCCCGCCGTTCGGGCTGCCGCGATTTCTGCACTGTCATAACCGACAACATCTTGAAGAATCTCGTTAGTGTGCTCACCAAGTCCCGGTGATGTCGTCACCTCAACAGGCGAATCCGATAACTGTAACGGACACCCCACCGTTCGGAACGCGCCGCGCTGCGCATGCTCGACCTCGACGACCATGCCACGGGTCATGAGCGACTCGTCCTCAATAAGTTCTTTCATACTCATAATCGGTCCACACGGCACATTGACCCCGTTCAGTAGACGCATAACCTCGAGCTTGTCGTGCTGCTGCGTCCACTGCTCAATGATGTCAAAGCATTCATCAAGATGTGACAGTCTTGCCGCCGGCGTGGCAAAGGCTGAGTCGGTTATGAGTTCTTCACGGCCGACCAACTTCATCAGTGGCTCCCAACCAGGCGGCTGGATGATGACATAAGCGTAGTCGTTCGCCCCGCCGCCCTTACACTGCAGCGCTTTGCCTGGCTGTCCACCACCCGAAGCATTACCTGAACGAGGCACTGTGTCGCCGAACGTCTCGTTCGGGTACTCCTTCAGTGGGCCCTGCAGCAGACGCTGCTGATCACGCATCTTGACTCGACAGAGATTCAAGACACAGTCTTGCATCGTAACCTCCACCCGCTGCCCACGACCGGTCTTCTCCCGTTGAATCACCGCAGCTAACACCGCCGCAACCAAGTGCATTCCCGTACCCGAATCGCCGATCTGCGCACCAGTACTCGTGGGTACGCTGTCTTCGAAACCGGTCGTACTCATCGAGCCACCCATCGCCTGCGCCACCGTCTCGTAGGCTTTGCAATCAACGTAAGGACCTGGCCCGAAACCTTTGCCCGAGGCATAAATAATCTTTGGGTTAATCTCGCGGATCGTCTCCCAAGAAAAGCCCTGACGATCGAGCGCACCAGGCGCAAAGTTTTCGACCAGAACGTCTGACTTGGCGATCAGTTTTCGGAAAATCGCCTTACCTTCCTCAGTCTTCGTGTTCAAAGTGATACTTCGCTTGTTGCAGTTCAGCATCGTGAAGTAGAGGCTGTCCGCGTCGGGAATGTCACGCAACTGGGAACGCGTAATGTCACCCCGGCCAGGCAATTCAACCTTCACAACGTCCGCGCCGAGCCACGCCAGAATCTGTGTGGCCGACGGACCTAACTGGACGTGGGTCATGTCCAGAATTCGGAGTCCTTCGAGTGCTTTACCCATATCCTTATTCACCTATTTGTACATCGTCTGATTACGAGTGCCAGGCGCCCATTCTTCCCGGTCGACCCAGATGTTGACGAGCGCTGAGGTGCCACCACGAACGGCTTCACGTGCACGGTCGAGCGCCGGCCGGATGTCCTTGGGGTCTCGAACAGCTTCGCCGTATCCGCCCAGCATCTCAGCGAACTTTTCGAAGTCAACGTCACCAAGAAGATTTCCGACATTGCCACGTTCAGCACCGTATTTGTTAATCTGGCCGCACCGGATCTGGTTCATCGCCGAGTTGTTTCCAATAACCCCCAAAATCGGTAATTTGAACCGCTGGCACGTTTCCAGATCCCAACCAGTCAGCGTGAATGCTCCATCGCCGAAGTAGCAGAGAACTTCCTTCTCCGGATGGGCATACTTGGCAGCCATCGCGAACGGCACACCAACCCCTAGGGTGCCGAGTGGACCAGGGTCCATCCAGTGACCGGGCTGGTGCGGCTGCACGGCTTGGGCCGTGATCGTGACAACATCGCCGCCATCACCAATGTAAATCGTGTCGTCGGTGAGAAATTCATTTAGTTCGTAAGCTACTCGATACGGATTGATCGGCACGCTCTCCGATTTAAACGACGGCATCAGCTTCTCATACGCCACCTGCTCAGCCGCGCGGAGTTCGTCGAGCCACGCTTGCCGTTTCTTAGCCCCGTTATCTGTAGTACCTGTCGTCGCCGCGAGTACCGACGACAGTACCTGGCCAATATCACCGACGAGCCCGAACGAGATGTCTCGGTTCTTGCCAACAGTCCTGTAGTCCATATCGATTTGGACGACTGTCGCCTCTGAGCTGAGCCGACGACCATAACCCATCCGGAAATCGAATGGTGTACCAACAATGACGATGACATCAGCCTTGCTAAACGCCATCCTCCGGGTTCTGTGGAAATGATGAGGGTCTCCAGGCGGAAACGTGCCGCGCCCAGAACCGTTCATGTAGGCCGGAATATTCAGAGTACGTGCGAATTCGCGTGCCGCGTCAGTTGCCCGACTAGTCCACGTCTGGGTGCCAAAGAGTACGCACGGACGCTCAGCCTTCATAAGCAGGTCGGCGAGCCGCTGAACGTCTACTGGATCAGCTGAAAGCTTCGTGGAGGCACGATAATGCCCTGCTTGAGGGATACGGGCTTTCGATAAATCCACCTTGGCATCAAGAACGTCCCGTGGGATTTCAAGAAACGATGGCCCTGGCGCACCGTTGAAACATTCCCTGAAGGCCATCGACACTAAATCAGCAACTCGCTCAGTTGACGGCACCGTGGCAGCGAACTTCGTAATCGGCGACAGAATATCGACGTGCGGTAAGTCTTGTAAGGACCCCATCTTGTGCTGCGTCAGCGCACCTTGGCCACCGATCATTAGCATCGGGCTCTCGGCGCGGAACGCGTTGGCGATGCCAGTGATCGCGTCGGTCGTTCCTGGTCCGGCCGTCACCACCGCACAGCCAGGCTTTCCGGTTTGCCGTGAATAGCCGTCGGCTGCATGCGCTGCGACCTGCTCATGCCGAACGTCGATAATGTCAATCCCCTCGTCCAGACAGCCATCATAAATATCGATGATGTGGCCACCGCACAATGTAAAGATGACTTCGACCCCTTCTGCTTTAAGCGCTTTAGCAACTAGGTGGCCGCCAGAAATTTGTTCTGGCGCTGTCTCGGTTTCAACTGGCTTCGGTTTCGGTTCAGCAATTGGCATGGTCACTCTCCGTTTAACTCTCAATAATCATTCCGAAACATTAATTTAGAAATGTAACGTGCTGCGCAACGTGGGTCTCGAGATTAAGACTATGCTCACGGACAAGCCGTTCGGCTACATCGGCATCTCTGTTCTCAAGTGCTTCGATAATGTGCATATGGTCAATAATCGACTGTTTTGCGCGATCGCGATCGCCAATTGTCTGCATTCGGATCGATCGCATGTGAATAAATAGGTTCTCGGCCAGCCGGTTCAGCAGTTCACAACGACTCAACTGCAGGATCGCCTGATGGAAAGAAATGTTCGTTGCTGAATACTCGTCGATCCGCGCTTTTACCTCTCCCCCATCGAACTTCGCAAACATTCGGCGGAGTGTTGAAATATCACCGTCAGTCGCGTGTTCAGTGACCAGGCGAGCCGCCATACTTTCAAGCGCTGCCCAAACCGTGATCATCTCTAGGATTTCCTTCTTCTTCTTCCGAATAATGAAGGCACCCTTCCTCGGGATTGTGCGGATAAATCCCTCTTGTTCTAGTCGTACCAAGGCCTCGCGGACCGGCGTTCTACTGACACCGAGCGCTTCACCGAGTTGTCGCTCGTCAAGGCGAGACTCTCCTGTTTCAGCATAGATGTTCACCGAACAGATTGCCTCCTTAAGCCTGACATAAATCCGACTCTTCAAAGCTTCACCGGTGTCGATCGGTTCAAGTTGGAGGGCAGCTGCAGGCATAGAAGACAGCCTAAAAACTCCTGTAGACTGACGGAAGGTTTTGGTTTTGGTTCCAGTTAGTCAAGCTGGTATACAATATACCAAATTCTCATTCTTCACAAACAATTGATAAATTTAGGGTTATGAGCAAACAACCATGAATAAAATGGGTTTCGTTGTTTTCATCTCGGCGAAAATGAAAAAATCTTGCACCGATTGCGACCAAGGGTGACTCACGACTCAAGGATAGGGAGAACAACATGCGTGCCACGACGAGCGGAATACTTCTGGCCTCACTACTAGTAGCTTGGATGGTCGTTGGCGTTCACGCGCAGAACCGCACAATTGATGCTGCAGTCGAGACATACGCCGAACAGATTATCGAGTTGCGTCAGCATATTCACCAACACCCAGAATTAGGAAACCGCGAGTTTGGGACAATGGATTTGGTATCCAACCACCTACGCGATCTGGATTTTGATGAGGTCATGGTCGGCGTGGCCCATACTGGAGTTGTAGGTATCCTCCATGGTGGGCTTCCTGGTGAGGTCGTGGCCGTTCGCGCCGACATGGATGCATTACCGGTGACTGAGGACACCACGTATCCCTTCCGGTCTACTGTGCGAACCGAGTATCTTGGTCAAGACGTTGGTGTCATGCACGCGTGCGGACACGACGTTCATACGGCGGTGCAACTCGGTGTCGCATCAGTCCTTGCCTCCATGCGGGACCAGATTCCAGGAACTATCAAGTTCATCTTTCAGCCCGCTGAGGAAGGGCCGCCGCCGGGCGAAGCAGGTGGTGCAGACCTTATGGTTCAGGAAGGAGTGTTGGAAAACCCTCGACCTACGGCTATCTTCGGATTACACACACTTGCCTCCATGGATGTGGGCACCCTTGGCTATAAGGCCGGGCCCATGTTGGCTGCCGTGGACCACTTCAGACTTCGGGTTAAAGGCCAGCAGGCGCATGGTGCCTATCCTCATCTTGGTATCGACCCAATTGTGATGGCTTCTCAGGTCGTGACCGCTCTCCAAACGATCCGGTCCCGCAACTTATCGCCCCTTGAACCCAGTGTTGTGACCGTTGGTCTCATGCAAGGTGGCACTCGTTTCAATATTATTCCGGATGAAGTGCGGATGGAGGGAACGGTTCGAACCTATGACCCAGACACCCGAGACACTATCGAAAGACGAATGGAAGAAATCTTGGACGGGATTACGGTCGCCGGCGGCGGTTCTTATGAACTTGATTACGAACGAGGGTCACCTGCTACGATCAATGATCCAGAATTGACAGCCCAGATGGCGCCAACACTTGAACGAATCGTGGGTGCCAATCGGCTCGTAATCGTAGAACCCGTTATGGGGGGCGAGGATTTCTCATTCTTCGCTAATGAGGTGCCTGGATTCTTTTTTCGACTTGGCATGGTGAAACCTGGCACGGAATCCGGAGGCCATCACACGCCGACCTTCCAAGCTGATGACGCATCAGTGCCAGTCGGCATGCGGGCAATGTCGCATCTCCTACTGGATTATCTTCGGTCCAAACAGCCTTAATCGAGACTTAAACGAATTCTGCAATACGCTGAACGTGAAATGTCGAGCCAAGAAGACAACCTGAAGGCTACGGCGGGCACTGGTTTCGGCGACGCATGCGCACTCCTTGAGGAGGCCTTACGCGGCACCTTCCGACAAGAGGTCTCGACTAACCTCACGGCATCGTCCAACCTTCGTACGTCACTATCGCGCCTCCGGGATAGCATGCGTGCCAACTTGTGGAAAACAGATAGCCAAACCCTTGACCTGGGCGATGCAGTAAACATCCTCGATAACCGTACCCAGAGTGAGGGCTTTCATGCGCTCCACGACTGGGATGGTAATGCTGACCAAGTCAACCGCGAGATCATCCCGGTCAACGTCCTAGATTACGTGAGTAACCACAGGAGCGCTGAACGTCCAGACCAGATGGTTATCGCTATTCTTTTGGACTACTACTTCGCTTATCTGCTCGGCTTGCTTTCTCTGAGAATCTGGGACGCTGGCGACCCGGACAGCAATCTCGACAGATTAAATCACCTACTGACTGACCTCCAGGGCCCGTGCGGGAGCGGCCAACCGTTCGTCGACAACGTAGAGACTTTACTGCTTATTGCTACCTCTCATTACGAGGCCAACGAAAAGGGTTACGTCACACTACTCCGTCGTGTACGAACCCTTAATCAATACCACCAGCTTAAAATTGCTGTCGTCCATGCAGCAAGTATGGGTTGCCATCTACGCTTCGGTTTTGAAGCAACTTACGGGCGCGACACGCTCCTCATGCGCGACGACAACGTCGCGGATTATCCCTGGGTATGCTACGCGGTGGCGACCGTGATGGAAGAGTATTCGCGGCTACGTAACGGAGACTCAGGAAGCGGTGAACGACAAGCGGTTGTCGAAGCGATGCTTCACGGCTTATCACCAGATGTCCCGGCTTTTATCACCGATCAGCCGCCATCATCACTCGTTTCTACCAACGCCGACCGAACGAAGATCCGTGAAGTGTTTCACGCTTACCGGCAGGACCTAATCGACGAATTCGAAGACTGCCGTCCATCCGAGACCACCTTTTCACCGTTCTCGTTCTTTTATAATTTCGCCCAGAATGTACTCAAAGGAACGATCGTCGACACCCTACTCTGGAGCCAGCAGTGGCCGGTGAGTTTTAATGACCTGCTCACTCGACAATCCAGCGGCGATGGCAAGACTGAGGCCAAAGCTAAATTAGCAACCACGCTCATGACTTACGCCCGCGCTAACCCCGATACGATCCGTGGGCGCTTGATGCCTGCTGTCGTTTACGACCCCCGGACAGGTCGCCAAGCGTTCGCCTCGGCACTTCGCCAACTTAGGACACAGTCATCGAGCACTTGAACCGGTTAAGGATAAGTGAAGGAGCACGGCTAACAAGGATTCGATGACAGGTTACATCGCGCAAACTGTACACTCACGGTCTTTAGTTAATTGTGCTTGTACTAATCGAGCGGGCAGGCTGAATACAAGCGAGTTTCCAGACTGCCCCCCGCAACCGGGGTAGAATCATCCGTCCCTTATGCCTTTCCCAGACCTCCGCACGTTCATCAAGCGCCTACGGCATGACCGGGACCTTGTTGAGGTTACGAGTCCCGTCGACCCCTACCTTGAAGCCGCAGAAATCCATCGTCGTGTTGTTGCCACCGGTGGTCCAGCTTTGTTATTTACACAGGTTCGTGGCGCAGATTTTCCGCTCGTCACAAATCTTTTTGGCACTGCACACCGCGCAGAGCTCGCGTTCGGCGATCGTCCACACCGTTTGGTCCAACAACTGGTCCAGCTGTCTGAATCACTCCTCCCTCCGACTGCAGCCAAGTTATGGGGGGCTCGTGACCTTGGGTTCGAACTACTCAAGATAGGAATCAAGAAACAGGCCGGCGGTGGCCCGGTCACTGAGGTCGTCACCGACGACGTCCACCTCGAGCGGCTACCAACACTGACGACGTGGCCAGAAGACGGTGGGCCATTCATCACTCTTCCGTTGGTCTTTACACAGCATCCTAATGGTCGCGGTCACAACCTCGGGATGTATCGACTGCACGTCCATGACCGACAGACAACAGGCATGCATTGGCAGATTGGTAAGGGTGGCGGGTTTCACTACGACGTGGCCGAGTCACGCGGTGACGCACTGCCAGCCACCGTTTTTCTCGGTGGACCACCTGCCCTCATTCTGTCAGCCATCGCACCCCTGCCAGAGAACGTGCCGGAGTTAATGCTGGCCTCGCTGATTGGTGGAGAGCGACTACGGCTTACTGAAGGTCCCTGGCCACATCCTCTTGTGGCAAGCGCGGAATTCGCATTAATCGGGGAAGTGCCGCCCCACGAGCGGAGGCCCGAGGGCCCGTTCGGGGACCACTACGGATACTACTCCCTGCAGCATGACTACCCTCTTTTTAGGGTACATACGATGGCGCATCGTCGTGACGCCATTTATCCAGCTACTGTGGTTGGCAAGCCGAGACAAGAGGATTTCTTCATTGGCGATCTCCTGCAGGAACTTCTCTCGCCCCTATTTCCGGTCGTGATGCCAGCCGTCGAAAAATTGTGGTCCTACGGCGAAACCGGGTATCACTCACTCGCAGCGGCCGTCGTGAAACAGCGCTACGCACGAGAAGCCATGGCAAGTGCGTTCAGAATTCTAGGTGAAGGGCAATTGTCGTTAACCAAGTTTTTACTCGTCACCGATCGACACATCGATCTCAAGGACTTTCCGTCTACGCTCGAACATGTCCTCGCCAGAACTAATCCGGAAACTGACCTGTATGTGTTCTCAAATCTTTCGATGGACACCCTTGATTACACTGGACCCGAGGTAAACCTCGGCTCAAAAGGAGTTTGGCTCGGACTTGGCGACGCGGTGCGTAAGCTACCCCGAACCTTCACAGGTTCGGAGTTACCGCAAGGCGTCTTCGACGTTCAAGTATTCTGCGGCGGCTGCCTGGTCGTCGGTGCGCCTTCACGACAGGTTGAGCCCAACATCGCCGCTAGAATTGCCTCGCATTCAGCATTCGCTGAGTGGCCGCTCATTGTAATCACCGACGAACCTAGTCGAGCCGCCAACAGCACGATCAATTTCCTCTGGACAACATTCACTCGCTTCGAACCGGCGGCAGACATCCATGCAAGAGCAGCGCGGGTGGTACGGAATCATTTAGCGTATTCGGCGCCGATCATAATCGACGCCCGGCTCAAGACGGGATTCCCGAAAGAACTTACCTGTCGCGATGACGTTGCAGCGACGGTTACCCGACGATGGAAGGAATACTTCCCGGCTGGTGGTGTGGAAATGGGTGAAGCTGATCAGAGCCACCTGACCTGAGGAAATCATCAGCGCGTAATCAACCCAATAACTGTGCATGACCCATCACAGCATTACCGACAAGACCTCTCCAGCGCCGGCTAACCCCGTTGCCTTAAACCGCATCTTCGAGCGGCAATGGCTCCATCTACTGCTACTCATCCTTCTACTCGGCGGGCTCACGCCGGCAGTCCGGTCCGACCCGGTTCGAGCAGGCGTCCTTTTCGGCCTTGCCACGCCTATTTGGATCGTGGTGGCACTTATCCTCGCAGTCACTCATCAGAGCTACGTCTGGTTCTGCTGGAGAACGCAGCTGCACGCATCGCTGCTCACCCGCACTTTTGGTGACCGAGGCTTTCCTCTGTACGCCACCGGATTCGCTATTCTCGCACTGAGTCGAATCACAAGTGTTGTCATGGTTGCTGCCGCAAATCGCGGTACGGTTCCTTTGGATTTGATTGGTCTACGGGTCCTTGCCGTCGTAACGACAGTTCCGGTTGTGTACCTTTTCTACTCGATCCACCGTTATTTCACCTTCCGGCGGGCGCTCGGAGTCGACCATTTCGAACCGTCATATCGCTCCCGCCCGCTAGTGCGCCAAGGTATCTTTCGCTTTACCCGAAACGGCATGTACGTGTTCGGACTACTAATGGCGTGGCTTCCTGGACTTTGGTATGCCTCTTCGGCTGGGCTCGTCCTCGCGCTGTTCAACCATGCCTACGTCTGGGTACACTACTTCGCAACGGAGCGTCCCGACATGAAGCGGATCTACCCTAGTCTAATGGCCACACCACAACCACCTGCGTGATACGCTCGACCGGAAGTGTCACTGTAAATGTTGCCTGAAGGAGTAATCCCATGAGATCGAGTCGATTCTCACAACGATTCGCGGTCGTTCTGATCGTATTCACAACCGTGCTTGGGCTCCGCCCCGAGGTCGTTTTCGGTCAGACCATTCCGTCACCAGAAGAGTTTTTCGGCTTTCAAATGGGTACCGACCGAAAACTGGCCCGCTGGGACAAGTTAGTCGAATACTACGAACTCCTCGGGCGTCAAAGTGCGCGGCTCGAAGTCGTCCATATGGGACCGACGACACTCGGTAATCCATTTCTCGCACTCTTCATCTCCTCACCAAACAATCTGGCAAACCTCGAGGAACTGCGCCAGATTAACGTCAGGCTGAATGACCCGCGTGGTGTATCGGAGGAAAACATCGAGCGAGCGATCGCGAACGGCAAGGCCGTCGTCGTTCAGTCAATGGGATTGCATTCATCTGAAGTTGGCTCGAGCCAGATGGCCGCTGAACTAATTTATGAACTCGTAACCCGCACCGACCCTGAAATGTTACGGATCCTCGACGAAACGGTTGCTGTCATGATTCCGTGCTTCAACCCCGATGGGGAAATCATGGTGACCGACTGGTACAACGAAAACATCGGTACGGACTACGAAGGTAGCGGCCTCCCATGGCTCTATCACCACTACATTGGCCACGACAATAACCGCGACGCATTTCAACAAAACACGATTGAGTCGCAGTACGGTGCCAAACTCTTGTTCCGCGATTGGGTTCCCCAGGCCTACATTGATCATCACCAGATGGGAGCATACGGGGCCCGAATCTACGTGCCGCCCTACGCTGAACCGATCCGTCCGTCAGCTGACCCGCTGGTGTGGCGCGAAATGAGCTGGTACGGCGCGCACATCGCCTACAAGGAGGAAGAAGCTGGCAAGGCCGGTGTCGTTAACGCCGCTATCTACTCTGGATGGGGACATTTCGGTTTCCACTGGATCACCCCATTTCATAACATCGCCGGTATGCTCACCGAGTCAGCAAGCGCCCGCTTAGCAACGCCGCTGTTTGTTCATCCGGATCAACTCAATGGCTCCCGCGGCCTACCGGAATATGAGGCACAAACGACGTTCCCGAATCCATGGCAAGGTGGTTGGTGGCACGTACGCGATATCGTCGAGCAACAGAAAATTGCTGCAGTGGCCACGTTAGATATTGCAGCGAGACACCGCTCCACAGTGCTGCGTAACGCCTACCTGAAGGCCTCTCGCCAAATTGAGCGCGGCAGGTCAATGTCACCAGCCGCGTTCGTCATCCCTGCCGACCAACACGACCCGCTCACAGCAACAAAGATGGTGAACAAGCTGCTCGGACAGGGTGTTGAAGTGCACCAAGCGCCAAGCGGGTTCAACCATGAGGGTCGAGTCTACGGTGCAGGTTCGTTTGTCGTCTCGATGGCTCAGCCAAAACGAGGTGTCATCCGTTGGTTGCTTGGACGGACGTTCTATCCTGACAACACTTATACCCGCAACCGAGATGGGAGCCCAATTCGGCCGTACGACATGTCCACCGATGCGATGGCTGAGTTCATGGGCGTTCGGGTGGACTCAGTCGACTCGACGGTTAACCGTGAACTCGAGACCGTTGACAAGCCCCTTTCTCCAGTAGGCGAGGTCACCAGGGGCGAATTCGGATTTATTCTTGACGGACAGTTAAACGATAGCTTCAAGGCTGCCAATCTTCTCCTAGCAAAGAACGTTGAAGTGAGGCGTGCCACGACGGCAGGCGAAGGCGTCCGGATCGGGGATTTCATTGTGGCAACTTCGGCGGCCGATACCATCGTGACTGAGGTTGCACAGACAACGGGCGTTGATTTCTTAGCCCTCGATACCAACGTTAGAAACATAAGCCAGATATTACGACCCAGTCGGGTCGGGATGTACCAGCGATACTACGGTGGCAACATGGACGAGGGCTGGACCCGCTGGTTGCTCGAGGCTTTCGCGTTCCCCTACGACACGCTAATGGACGCGGCAATTACGGATGGCAACCTAAACGATGCTTATGACGTGATTGTGCTACCAGCCGACGGCGTCGCGCGCATGACGGGTGAACCTTCGGAAACTAGTGGGCGAGGTGGCTCTCGCCCTGAAGACTATCCGCCGGCTTACCGAAGCGGTTTCGGGGATGAGGGTGTGGCCGCGCTCGAAGCCTTCGTCAAGAACGGTGGCACACTCGTAACGTTCGCTCAAGCTGGAGACCTGCCGATTCAGAAATTCGGCTTGCCGGTGCGCAATCTTCTTGCCGGACTGTCGTCAACGGAATTCTGGTCACCTGGATCGACCCTCAAGGTCAATATTGATCGAACGAATGCACTGGCCTACGGCATGCCTGCCGATGGCCTGGCGACCTTTCTTGGCGGTAATCAAGTCTACGAAGTTGTGGCCACGCCACGAAATGATAGGGTCAAGCGAATCGTCACCTTTATCGACCGTGACATCCTACAAAGCGGCTGGCTGATCGGCGAAGATGTGATTGCCGAAAAGGCGGCCATGGTTTCGGTGCAGCATGGACTAGGCCAGGTAGTCTTGATCGGGTTCCGAGTTCAACACCGTGCTCAAACACACGGTACTTTCAAGCTCTTCTTTAATGCCCTAATAGGCACGAGGGTGCCGTAAGCGGCG
>Ga0315336_1001145_pt1 | contig 56146 bp, 47 predicted proteins | sample ASW5metaG_FD_204512 | JGI IMG/M metagenome (GOLD analysis project Ga0315336, IMG submission 204512) | Ammonia-oxidizing marine archaeal communities from Monterey Bay, California, United States - ASW #5 | ecosystem: Environmental > Aquatic > Marine > Intertidal zone | place: USA: California...
ACGCCGACGCCGACGCCGATGCCGACGCCGACGCCGACGCCGATGCCGATGCCGACGCAGATTCGGATACGGACACTGGGCTACCCGCGGTTGCCGGCCTGCTGATCTCTGAGATTGTCGTCACGCCGACCGATGGCGAGTACATCGAGATCTACAACAACTCCGGCTCAACCATCGATCTGAGCGATGTCTACCTGACCGATGCGACCTTTCAGCCAGGACCGACCTACTACTACCAGGTGGTCACCGGGGACGGAGGCGGAGGCGGCTTCAGCGACTTCAACGCCCGCTTTCCCGCGGGAGCATCGATCGCAGCTGGCGAGTACCAGACGGTGTCCATCCCCGGATCGGGGGGCTTCGCCTACACCTACTACACCAATCCGACCTATGAGCTCTTCGAAGACGACGTGTATGCCGATGGGGTCCCCGACATGCGCGAGGCCACCGTCGGCAGCATCAACTTCCAGGGCTCGCTGACCAACGACGGCGAGGTGGTGGTCCTCTATGAATGGAACGGGGTCTCGGATCTCGTCGAAGACCACGACTACGCGCTCTGGGGGGACAAAGCGGAGGCGGTAGACAAGACGGGAATCAGCATCGACGGCCCGGATCCGGACGTTTTCGCATCGCCCTTCCTGAACGACACGGTGCAGGCAACCCAGGACGTGATCGCGCTCCTGGGCCACGGGAATGGCAATGGTTGGAGCCGGGTCGACATGTCGGAGGGCACCGAGGCCCAGGCGGGCGGGAACGGCGTCGGCGGATCGGACGAGACCTCCGAGAACATCGGCACGACCTTCGAGGAGCGAACCGCCAGCCCCGGTGGCGCCGCCATCCCGTAGTCCTACCCGGCCGGCGCCACGGTCACCGGAACGCCGCTCAGCGCCGCGTTCCCCGACAAATCATCGATGAACTGTTCGTCGGTGAGGTCGTTGATGCTCACGCCTGGGAGCTTGCCCGCCACCGAGAGCTTCACCCCATCGCGTCCGTGGCCGAACCCGTGGGGCAGGCTGACCACGCCGCGCATGATCTCGTCGCTGACCGCTGCTGGAGCGACGACGCTCCCGGTCCGCGACGTGATCTGCACGCGATCGCCGTCCTGGATACTGTTCTCAGCCGCATCGTCGGGATGAATCAGCAAGGTGCACCGGTCCTTTCCCTTCATCATTCGCGGCGCGTTGTGGAGCCAGGAGTTGTTGCTTTGCAGCTGGCGGCGGCCGATCAGAACCAGCCCCGGATCGGGCTCGTCGAGCCGCGCCCGAAGTCTCTCGAGGTCGCCGAGGAACAGCTCTGGAGCCAGGGGGATCCGGTCGTGTCCGGGCGGCATCCGCGCCGGGAGACACGGTTCCAATGGCCCGAGATCGACCCCGTGCGGATTCTTGTCGAGCTTGCGCATGGACACCCCGGAGGCTCCCTTTCTGAGGCCCCAATGACCGAGGCGCAGACCGGCCTCAACCAGGCCACGAGGGCCCATCGCCCCGAAGGCTCTGTCGGCGATCCGGGTGGACATCGGACGCCCTCCCCGCTTGCGCTCCAGCCGCGTCTTGAGCTCGTGGAGAATCTGCCAATCGTGCCGAACATCGGGCTCTAGAGGGAGAACGGCCGGCGAGTACTTCACCGTGTTCCGCACCTGGAGGAGGTGAAAGATCACGTCGCAGTGGTCTCGGGAGAGCGGCGGCGCCGGCGGCAGGATGTAGTCGGCGTGGCGACTGGTCTCGCTGATGTAGAAGTCGGCGGCGACGCAGAACTCGAGGGATGCAAAGGCCTCGTCGAGCTGGCCTCCGTTTGGAGTCGACAACACCGGGTTGCCGGCCCACACGACCATCGCGCGGATCTGGCCCTCGCCTGGGGTGAGGATCTCCTCCGCGAGCACCGAAACGGGGAGTTCACCCGCGAACTCCGGCAATCCGCGAACTCGGCTCTTCCAGCGGTCGCGCTTGCCGAACCCAGGGGCTCTCCCCGGCGGGTAGATGGCGTCGAAAGCCGGCTGTGTGAACATCACGCCACCCTCGACATCGAGATTACCGGTGACGATATTCAGCACATTGATCAGCCACGATGTGAGGCCGCCGAACTCCTGCGTACAAGCACCCACACGGCCATACACCGCGGCCCGCGGGGTCTCTACCAGCGCCGCGGCGAGATCACGGATCTGATCTGCCGACACGCCGGTGATCGCGGCGACGGTCTCCGGCGTGTAGTCCTTCACGGCATCGCGGATGGCGTCGAGACCATCGATGATCGCCTCGTGACTGCCGAGATCCACGCGCGTCTCGACCACCACGGCGATCAGAGCCATGAGCATCAACGCGTCGGTGCCCGGACGGATGAACAGGTGATCGTCGGCCTTGCGAGCGGTCTCGGTCCGCCTGGGATCGATGACTACAATCCGTCCACCGCGAGCCTGAATCGCCTTCATGCGGCCGCGCATGTCCGGAGCCGTCATGAGGCTGCCGTTGGAGACCAATGGATTGCCACCGATGATCACGAACAGATCGGTACGGTCGACATCCGGAATGGGAATGAGCAGCTGATGACCGAACATCTGGGCGGCGGCCAGCATCTGGGGAAGCTGGTCCACGGACGTCGCCGAGTAGGTGTTCCGGGTGCGGAGCGTGCGAATCCACGGGGGTCCGAACAGGAGGGCGCCTGTGTTGTGCACGTTCGGATTGCCCAGGTAGATGCCCACTGCATCGCGACCGTGAGCGCTCTGGATCCGGTGAATCTCGTCGACGATCGCCGTCAAGGCCTCATCCCAGCTGCACGGCTCGAACCCGTTGTCGGTCCGCTTCATGGGCTGCCGCAAGCGGTCTGGGTCGGTCTGCAGATCGGCAAGCGCCGTGGCCTTGGGACAGATATGCCCGCGACTCAGCGGATCATGGGGATCCCCCCGGATACCGGTGACCTCGCCCTCCTCGACCTCCACGACGATGCCGCAGCTCGCCTCGCAGAGACTGCATGTCGTGTAGTGAATGCTCATGCTGGACATCTAATGCACGACGAAGACCACGACCTCGATCCAACCACCGTCTTTGGCGGCGCCCAGCAGTGTTTCGGATGCGGCCCCAACAACCCCAAGGGCATGCAGCTGAAGTTCGAGCGCGACGGCGACGAGATCGTCAGCGTGTTCGAGGCCCGCGAGGGCTGGGAGGGACCTCCCGGCGTGTTGCACGGCGGTCTGCAGGCGACCCTGGCCGATGAAGTCGGGGCCTGGGCACTCATCGGACTCCGCGGACGCTTCGGGTTCACGACCACGATGAACCTGCGCTACTACCGGCCGGCCCGCATGGAGAAGCCGATCGAGGCACGGGCGAAGATCACCGATGAATCGGAGAAGATGGCGGTCGTTCAGGTGACGCTGCGCCAGGACGGGAAGCGGATCCTCTCCGGCAAGATCAGCTACGCCAAGGTCACCGCGGCCCTGGCCGAGAAGATGATGGGCCGAGCCCTTCCCGAGGACTGGAAGCACCTGGCCGGCTGAGCCGTCCGTTTTCACGCGGAGTTCGCTGAAGCTCGCGGAACATGTTTGCTCCGGGGTGAAGAGAGCGCCTTTGTCGCTGCGGGCCTCACGACGACGGAACTGAGACCCCTTTGCGGTAGAAATCGATGCGCACGCCCCACGGTCGGATCGACGCCTGCCATCAGGATGGGCCGCCAGGCATCGACTTTGAGCACCTGGCGGCTGGATTCGACTCAGTACTGCACGACTCTGAGACCACTCTTCGCCGCCCATTGAGCGATGGCCACCTTCTCGAATCCCTGCGGGAAGCGGTTGCCGTGCCCGCGGGCCTGAACGATCGTGGCCTCGGCGAGACGCACCTCGACCGTGATCCGGCGAACACCCTCCTTACGAAGGCTGAAGATCGCAGATCGACCGTGGACTATCCAGCCCTGATACGTCGCCACGCAGTGATGCAGCTCCGCGCCTTCAGCGACCAGCTCATGGGACGTTCGAATCTCGTGGACCGTCCAACGGTGTTCGCCGAATACGAGATTCGCGCCCTTGAACCGCGACCGAGGCAGAGGCCCATGATGGTAGATGGCTCGCCGGGCATGGAGCTCGGCGTGCCACTCGACCATCGACCTGACCACGGTGGTCACCTGGCGAACCCAGACATGCTGACCGTTGCGCTGCTGATGCAGGTAGTCGACCAGTGGCTGAACCTGATGGTGGGCGAGATGGACGGCGCCGTCCGACAGCCAGTGAATCACCCGGGACCACCACAGCTCGTCCGAGCGGACCAAGGCGAGATGGCGGGTGGCGCCGAGGGCCGTTCCTAGCCAGTTCGGTCCTCCGAATGCCGAGACCTGGGCACTGCGAAGCGCCTGACCGACCGGCTGCGGATCCGAGATCAGCCACAACGCGTGGTTGGCCTTCTTCGAGAAAGAGCGAGGAATCAAGCCGCACTTCTGCGCATCGCGCAGGCTGCCACCCGACCCCAGCAGGGCCAGGAGCTGGATCGCGCGCAGGCGCTCGGTCTCGACCATCAATCGCCGGTCGGGCTCGAGGATCCACCACAGGAATCCAGGAAGCGGGTAGCGCACACCGACGAGGAGATGGTCGAAGAGCGACCGTAGACCCCCGCCCCGCCAGGTCTGGAGCGGACGGATCCATGGGACCCGAACGAGGAGATTCAATGGGCGGGTGTTCCCCGGGCGCACTTCTCCGGGCTCGAAGAGATCGAGCGCGTTGAACAGCGCGACGAAACGGCGGCCAGTGGGCCGCGGACGTAGATAGCGAAGGGGCTGGACTTGTTTGAGCACGGCATCGAGGGCGACCTGGCGAGCCAGGACGTCGGCGTGCAGCGTGCAGAGACGGCGACGCATGAAAGCACCAAGCTCGACGCACGGGCGCCGAGCGGACGGAGGTGAGGCGAACCCCACCGATGCTTTCTTGTCAGCTCAGGTGGGGGAAACAGCTCGTTGTGGAATCGGAACCTTCAACGTGGGCCTCCCTGGCCACACGATCGGTAACCGCCCCAGCCCGACAGTGGGAAAACTTCCAAACGCTGAGGCATGCTTTCAGTACCAGTACTCGATGACACTCTCCATCCAACAACTTCGACGGGCCACCCAAGGCGATCCAGGCGCACTCCACGCCGTGATCGATGAATGGTGGCCCAGGATGCGACGCTGGGCACTCGTCATGTGCGGGACTCACGCCGCCGCAGAGGAAGCCGTCGCCGAGGCGCTCCTTCGCTTGGTCAAACACATCGGGCGGTACGATCCGCAACGCCCCTTTGGGCCCTGGATCAAGACCCTGGTCCGAAACGCCTGCAAGGACGAGCTGACCCGGCGCGGTCGAACGGCCAGCTGGGAGGAGCCCGAAACAGAGGGAATCGTGCGTGCCGATCCCGGCCGCGTCATCGATCTGGAGCGGGGCGCTGGGCGTGTAATGGCGGCGTTTGCCCTCCTCAGTCCACGACAACGTGAGATCCTCGAGCTCGTCGACATCCAGGGCAACACACCCACTGAAGTCGCCGAACAACTCGAACTTTCTGGCGGCGCCGTTCGCGCCCAACTCTTCGCTGCACGTCGAGCCATCCGCGCTCGCGTGACCACCGCCGAAATCCTTCCACTCCTGAGGGAAGCATGAACTGCGACACCGTACAGAACCGCCTCATGGATGGCGCCACCAGCTCCTTCTCCGACCTGGAACCCCATCTCTCCGACTGCGCTGGATGCAGCGCCTTCGCCGACCGCATCCTGGCTGCCGAAGCCGAGATCGGGCGAGAACTCGACGCCTTCATGACCGCGCGGGCACCCGACTATGATCGACTGCCCATCCCAGAGCCCCGACGCCGATACGGCATGCATGCGCTTGTGCTCGGTCTCGCGACTGCTGCGGTCCTCGCCCTCGCAGCGCTGCCGGCTCTGCAGGGAACCCCTGGACACCCGCGCGCATCGGGGACTGTGCCGGATGCCGTCCTCGCCGCCGACGAAGTGCTGTTGGAGTTCGATGAGATCGACATGAACGACATCGACCTCGACGGACTCACGCGGAAAGAAGAAGACAAGGCCATGCGGGATCTGCTCACGGCGAAGGCCACGACCCTCAAGAAGGGACTGGATCTCTACGGCGAGGCGATGGACTCGGTGGGACCGGAATGGCAGATGGAAGCCGCCCTCGGCATGGCCGACCTGCACGTGGGCATGGCCGATGGGCTCGAGAACATGATCCACCCCTCCTACCTGACCGAGGAACAGAGCGAGGTCTATCAAATGGCCCTCGAAGACAAGGCCTGGGTCCAGAAGGAGAGCGCCCTGGAGGCCTACGAAATCGCCGCAAAGATCGCCGAAGAAAGCGGCTTCGACGACCGGGCCGACGAGATCCTGGCCCTGTCGGATGAGCTGGAGGCCGAACAGGAGGCTCGGGCCATCGCGTCGGAGCAGGAAGAAGCCGAGCTCGTCGAGCGAGGCAAGGCCGTCGAGGCCGAGATGCTCAAGCGCATGGCCTGGACGCGCGAGACTCTCGACCGCTGTCAGGACGAGATCGACGCCGAGTCCATCGAGGAGATCGAGCAGGTTCTCGAGCAGGCCCAGAAGGTCATCGAGGCGGAGGAGTACGCCATGTATGGCGACATCGCACAGATGCTCAAGGTCTACAGCGGCGGTCTCGAGGAGGCTTGCCCCTGAGGGCGTGGGTGCCTCAAGCGCTCACTACCACTGGTCCTGCAGGTCGAAGTCCTCGTTGCGATCCTGACCCGGATCGATGGTGAAGTCCCTCTCCTCGAACGGGTCGTCATCGCTCGGGCCGGCCGGCTGTCCCTGGCCAGCATCCGAGCGATCCGCATCGAGATATGCGACGCCGAACCAGTCGCCGGGTGCCAGATCGCGAATCTCGTAGTCTCCTTGATCCGAGAAATCTGCGTCTTCGATCTTCGTCCACGCCCAGGGCGCCTCGTCCTCCCAGTCCAGCTTCTCGGGCCAGATCATCACGTAGACATCGCCAGTCGTGCCATCGTAGTCACCGTCCAGCTGCACCTCACCATCGAGGTCGGAGCGGCGACTGTCCGCGGTGTCCACCTCGTTAGCGCGAACCTTGATGGATACCTCGAATGTGGAGCCGGGAGCGGCGTTCACCAGGTCCAGGACCTCCCATCTGCGGACGTCGATGCGCTCCTCACCCACGCAACCCAGCTCGTATTCCAGCGAGATGGCCTCGATGAGGTGTGACCCGGAATCTGGGATGTCCTGGCCTCCCCCTCCCCGGCTGTCGAACCGGGCAAAGGTGGCTCCAACAGGGGCCCATGTCACGGTGTGATCATCGGTGATGTCGAGGGGAGTGCCCGACACCTGCAGGTCGTGCGCACCTGGGCCGACCGCCGTGGTCTCGAAGCGCGCGACCGGGCTGTCGGGCTCGACCACAAGGGTGTAGGTGCGCGCGTACCCCGTCATCTCCGCCTCGTACCTCCCCGGGTTGCCGGGATCTTCAACGAGGGCCTGATCGCCGAGGAGCGCCGTCTGAATCACCAGCGAGCGGCCGCTTGCGGCCTGGCCCTGATCGTCTTCGAGATCCACCCGCAGTTGCGTCGTGTACTGGCCGTCGACCCGCTCGCCATCCGCTTCGGCATCGATTCGCCACACCCCCACGCCGGGACCAGAGCCCGGGTCGTTCTCCCCGACAACCGTTTCGGACGTGCCGCCATCGGTATCGCCCCCTGTGGGGTCGTCGCAGGTCTCTCCAAGGAACGACAGACAGTCGCCGTCATCCGATGAGTTTTCGTCGACACCCACGCTGCCGCTGCCGTTGCAGGCGGTGAGGATTGGAATCGCAATGAGTCGGGCAAGTCGCATCTTTCACCTGTCGTTGAGGGGGTCATCGTCTTCGTCATCGTCGAGATCGCCGTCTTCGTCGTCGTCGCCAAAGAGCTCCATGGCGTCCTCGATGTTGTCCTCGAAGTCGTCGAGCAGTTCCTGGTTGTGATCGTCGTCGATGAGGATGTCGCCGTTGGGTTCTGCGCCCGCAGAGTCGAGGTCGAGCTCGTCGAACCAGACGGCGAGATCGAAGGCCACGAGCAGGTGGCGGTTGTCCTCATCGACGGTCAGGGGATCGTCGTCGTCACTCTTCAGCTCCAGATCTTCGGTCGACCGGCTGGTCAGGTAGACCGGCGTGCCGTCTGATCGCCGCGCTTCGATGGCAATGGCGGCGTCGTCGAGGGCGCCTGGCGCACCGGGGGGCAACTGGGCGCCGCGATCCATGGGCAGACGGATCCGGCAGTACTCGCCGCTCTTCAACTTGAAGGAGTCGATGACCGACTCCATGTCGATCAGGTCCACCACCAACGGCCCATCCACAGTGACGTCCGCCTCGGCCGGGTCTTCGCAGTCGTCCTCGCCGCTGACGAAACGCAGGTCGCCGAAGACCATCCAGGCGCTGTTCACCACGAGATCGCCAGAGTCGTCCTCGAACGAGACAAGCTCCGAGTCCGTCGTCATCACCGTCACCGCAAGCCGAGCATCGACCTGGGGATTACCGGTCTCGGTCACCTTCGGATTGCCGGTCTCGGTCACCTTCGGGTTTCCCGCCTCGCAAGCGACGAGCAAAGCGGGCATCCATAGATAGAACCTCATCTCTACTCCTTGACTGCGCGGGTGGAGAGCGGGAAGAGCTGCATGTTGAGCTGAACCACTTGAGTGCCAAACTCCTCTTGCTCCAACATCGCGATCAGCTCCTTTCGGAACTGCTGAATGCGCTCCTTGATCCGCTTCAGACCATCGTCACCGACGCAGAAGGTCAGCGACGAGATGTCCCGTCGCGGCGCCGGCACCAGATCGATGGATTCCGCGGCTCGTTTCATCATCGTTCGGTGGTAGTTGCCGATGTGCAAGCCAAGGGTCTCTGCCCCGGTGCTCAGGACTCTGGAGGTCTGCACGAGCGTGCCGTCCTCACGGCTCAACAGGCCGAGTTTCAACAACAGCTGAACCGCTTTATTCGCCTCTGAACGCGTGATCGGGGGGACCATCTGCCGGGCGATCCACCCCGCATCGTCCTGAAAGTCATGTCGCAGGACCAGCTCGCGAATGGCCGGCAGATACCAGGTCGAGTGGTACTCGGAGTGGGCTAGATCGAGCTTGTGGGCCTCGCGATACCCCCGAAACCGCGTGAGGCGTTGATAGGCCGCGTTGCGCTCTGCGCTGCTCCGCGCCTGGCCGAACTGCACCAGATCGCAGAAATAGGTACTTCGCTCGCCGCTGAGTCCAAGCGCCTCGGTGTACACGACGGCCATCGTCGAGGTCAGGTTGCGGTCGCCATCCATCACCCGCTTCAGGTGATTGGGAGATCTAAGACCTGCCCGACGGGAGAAAGACCGAAAGGAGAACCCCCTTCCATTGGCCTTTTTTGCCGCGTAGTAGTCCTTGAGAAAGGCGCGGTAGTCGAGGTACTCGAACACATCGATGGGCGAAGTCGCCGGCATGAGAACAGTCTCCGTCAGGCAGAGGGTGGAGCGCCACCCCAGACGAGAGAAATTGTATCCGCACGGGATACATATATGGGCAATAACGTCTCGAATACCTGCGGCCAGCAACATATTTTATCCGCTTTTTAACTGCTATATTCACACCATTAAACACAGTTTTGTGTATTCCATTTGAATACACTTTCTCAATACAGCGGGTGTCGTTCCGGCGCTTTTCAGGTCCATCATGGACCTCGGAGGTTCCATGCGATTCGTCTCTGCAGTTCTCTTGCTCGCCCTGCCCTCGATGGGCGAGGCCGCCGTCTACTACTTCGACTCCGACGGTGACGGATTCGGCGACCCACTCCAGTCGGTCGTCGCGGCGGTCCGGCCCGTGCACTACGCCGACAACCCCGATGACTGCGACGACCTGAACTCCCAGGTTCACCCCTCCATGTTCGAGCTCGACGACGGCATCGACAACGACTGTGACGGACACGATGAGTTCTGGGATGGCGATGGTGACGGGCTCATCGACATCGACGAGATCCTCTACGGAACAGATCCCAACGACGCCGACTCCGACAACGACGGCGTCGACGATGGTCGGGAGATCTCGGACGACACCGATCCCAACGATCCCGACACCGACGGCGACGGACTCGACGACGGAGGCGAGGCCGCAAACGGGACCGACCCACTCGACTGGGACAGCGACAGCGATGCGTTCTCAGACGACGATGAGCTCAACGACGGCACCGATCCGAACGATCCGGACAGCGATAGCGGCGGCCAGCTGGACGGCGTCGAAGACGACCTCGGGGACGACCCACTCGATCCCAGCGACGACGACAATGACGGTCAAGACTCGGACGGGGACGGCCTGCCAGATGTTCTCGAGCAAGCGCTCGGTATCGACCCGGATGACGGCGACACCGATGGCGACGGCATCGACGACGGGGACGAGGTCAACGTCTACGACACCGACCCCGACGATCGCGACACCGACGGAGATGGACTCGACGACGATGAGGAGCTCTTGATCGGCACCGATCCCCGCGACTGGGACACCGACGGCGACCAGATCAGCGATGCCGACGAAGACGACGACGGCACCGATCCCCTCGACACCGATACCGACGGAGACGGACTCGACGACGGCTGGGAGGAGATCTTCGGCACCGACCCCGACGACCGCGACACCGACGGAGACGGAATCGACGACGGCGAAGAGGTCTGGCAGCTCGGGACCGATCCCGACGACGACGACACCGACGGAGATGGGCTCGACGACGGCGACGAGCTCACCGAAGGCACCGATCCGCTCGACTGGGACACGGACAACGGCGGGCTCCCCGACGGAGACGAGGTGGAAGTCGGCGCCGATCCGCTGGACGGCGGTGACGACGCCGCGTGGCTCGCGGACGTGGACGGAGACGGACTCAACCTCTTTGAAGAGACCGACGAAGGCACTGATCCCCTCGATCCCGACACCGACGGCGATGGGCTCACAGACGGAGAAGAGGTCGAGGTCTACGACACCGACCCCCTCGACACCGACACCGATGGAGATGGACTCGACGATGGCGACGAGGTCAACGTACACGGCACCGATCCCGACGATGACGACACCGACAACGATGGGCTCGAAGACGGCGAAGAGGTCCTCGTCTACAACACGGATCCCACGGATCCGGACTCCGATGACGATGGCCTCAGCGACGCCGAGGAAGTCCTGATCCACAACACCGATCCCAATGACGCAGACACCGACGGCGGAGGCGTACCCGATGGCATTGAGGTCATCGTCGACGGTACGGATCCGCTCGACCCCGCCGACGATGTGCCCGACTACACCGACAGCGATGGAGATGGGCTCACGGACAGTGAGGAGATGGTCTTCGGCACCGACCCCAACGACTCCGACACGGACAACGACGGCCTGACCGACGGAGACGAAGTCCACGTGTACGGCACCGACCCCGACGACGACGATAGCGATGGTGATGGCCTCGATGATGGCGAAGAAGTCCTCATCTACGGCACCGACCCCAACGATGAAGACACCGACGACGACGGACTCGACGACGAGGAAGAGGTTGTCGACGTGGGCACCGATCCCCTCGATCCAGACACCGACAACGACGGACTGACCGACGGCGAAGAAGATCAGCTCTGGGAGACCGATCCCCTCGATCCCGACACTGACGGCGGTGGCGTCAACGACGGCGACGAAGTGGACAACGGCACCGACCCTCTCGACCCTCTCGACGACCTCGGCATCGACCCGGATCCGGACAATGACGGGCTCGACACTGTGGATGAACTGTTGGCTGGAACCGATCCCTTCGATCCGGACACCGACGGAGACGGGCTCCTCGACGGCGAAGAGGTCAACGACCACCTCACCGATCCCCTCGACGACGACACCGACAACGACGGCCTCACCGACGGCGACGAGGTGAACATCTGGACGTCGGATCCCCTCGACGACGACACCGACAACGACGGGCTCATCGATGGCGATGAAGTCGACCTCTACGGCACCGACCCCACCAACGCCGACACGGACAACGGCGGCGTACGCGACGGAGACGAGATCGACGCCGGTACTGATCCCCTGGATCCCACCGACGATTTCGGAACCGATCCCGACCCGACCACAGGTCCGGGTACGGATAACGACACCACCATCGATGGAGACGGAGACTCCACTGGCACTGAGGTCGTCAAGGGCGCCGGCGGCAGCTGTGGCTGCACGACGATCTCGGCTCGGAGTCCAGGTTGGCTGGGGCTCCTGGCGCTCTTGGTCCTGGCCCGAAGGAGGACCCGATGAGATTGTGGACCCTCCTGCTCTGCGGCTGCATCGGCAACGTCACCGAGGACAACTACGTACAGAAATACAGCCCGGAGTACTGCCAGAAGACGAGGCGGTGCAACCTCGGGTACTTCGAGTCGGAGTGGTCGGACATGAACGACTGCATCGACGAGGTCATCGATGACATGGAGGACCTCATCGACAAGAAAGACGACGACAACTGTGACTTCGAGGACGACAACGCCCTCAAGTGCCTTGAGACCCTCGGTGCCGCTGACTGTGAGGACTATTTCGACGGCGACGCCTTCGAGGACTGTGGAGCCAACAAGGTCTGGGACTGCTGACCGCATCGGCGATATAGGGCGCCTCGCCACCTCGAGGCACACAGAATGCGCCTGTACTCGTTCCTGATCGCCCTCTCATTGTGTGGCTGCGGAACCCTCAAACCCGTCGACACCCCTGATCTGTCGGATGGCGACGCCGACACGGACGCCGACGCCGACGCCGACAGCGATTCAGACTCGGACTCGGACTCGGACTCGGACAGCGATTCCGATTCGGACACGGACAGCGATTCCGACTCGGACACCGACAGTGATTCCGACTCCGACTCGGACAGCGATTCCGACAGCGACTCCGACTCCGACACGGACACGGATTCCGATACGGACACGGATACCGGCGCCCTCGCCGCTGGCATCCATCTCTTGATCTCCGAGATCGTCGTCACCCCGACCGCTGGCGAGTACGTCGAGATCCACAATCCGACCCCCAATGCCCTGTCACTCACGGACGTCTACCTGACCGATGCGACCTTTCAGGGCGGGCCGGCCTACTACTACCAGATCGTCACCGGCGGTGGGGGCGGTGGCGGATTCAGTGATTGGCACGCCCGGTTCCCCGCTGGCGCGCAGATCGGACCCGGCGAGTACCAGACGATCTCGATCCCCGGATCCATCGACTACATGCTCACCTACAACGTTCCCCCCACGTACGAGCTCTTCGAGGACGACGTGGCGGCCGACGCCGTTCCAGACATGCTGGAGGCCTTCGCGGGCAGCATCGCTGGACAGGGTTCGCTGACCAATGACGGCGAAGTCGTCGTCCTCTACGAATGGGATCAAATCGCCGATCTGGTCGTGGACCTCGACTACGTACTCTGGGGGGACAAGGCCGAATCCGTCGACAAGACCGGTGCCACCATCGACGGCCCGGACGGAGATGTGCTCGATTCTGCCTTTTTGCCCGATACTGCAGAGGTATCGCAAGACGTGGTCGCGCTCTCCGCTCACGCTGCCGGCTCTGGTTGGAGTCGCGTCGACATGGCAGAGGGCAATGAGACTTTCATAGGTGGAAACGGGGTTTCCGGGCACAATGAGACGTCGGAAGACCTGTCGGTGACCTTCGACTCGCGCACGGTCAGCCCTGGAGCGGCCGCGAATCCATAGTAAATGCAAAGAATCTGTTCGTAACGCGTCCTCGAACGTGTAGAATGCGCGGACATCCAGCCACTCAGGCTGCGGGCAGATCAATGACGCGACCTCTACGAAAGGCGGCCGTCGTCGCCCTTTTCGCCTCTCTCGGGTCCACCGCGCTCGCCGACGAGCCGATCACTCTCCGGAATACCTGGGATGGGAACATCTCCTACTTCCTGACCGGCGCCCCATTGGGGGAGGACAGCAACGGCGACAACAAGGTCGACAGCCCGGCACAACCCGCCGCCATCGTCGTCACCGCGGCTGATGTTCCCCCGACGGCCACCCTCACGCAGGCCTTCCTGTATTGGGGCGGCACCCAGAACCAACCCGCGGGAGACTGTGCGTCCTCTCCAGACGATGCGGTGACCTACACCACGGCGGATGGCGGCATTCACAGTCTCGTGGCGGATGTCTGTTACTGCGCCGAGGGCCTGGCGCAGAGCTACGACGTCTGGGTGTGCAACGCCGACGTGACCGCGCTGATCCAGGGGGACGGCGGCTCGATGATCGGCACCTCCTATGTCGAGGACTACTCCGGCCGGATGAACAACTCGGCGACCGCAAATGCGTCGTCGACACTCCTGCAGGTGTTCAGCGATGGCTCCCTCGTTCCGCGCCGGGTGGTTCGGTACGACGGAAACGTCACCCTGTACAACAGCTCCACCAACTTCAGCCTCAGCGGCTTCACCGTCGACACCCTGCCTGGCGGCGACCTGACCTATTGGACGATGGAGGGCGACAGCACGGCGAGCTCTCCCAACGAGTTCGTCGATCTCACGGGCCAGCCAGGCGGTCTGCCCCTGTCCGTTTCAGACGGGGACAACCCGCTGGAAAACCTGATGAATCGGACCATCACGACAACGACTCCGATTCAGACCGACGTCACCGGCGTCGACATCGACCAATACGACATCACCGCAGCACTCACCTCGCTGGACACCAGCATCGACCAGGTCTATTCGGCGGGACCGGACAAGTACTGGATCGCCCTCAATGTCGTCGGCATCGACACCTACGACCCGAACTTCGCGACCCTGTCGACAAAGACCTCGGCCCTGCAGACAGACAACGATGGAAACGGAGCGGTCACCGCCGGAGACATCGTTCGCTACACGATCCACATGGAGAACAGCGGCAACGAGGACGGGACCATCGATGTGCTCGACGCCATCCCCGCAGAGTGCGCCTCATGGAACATGGTGGCAGATGGCGGGGGCTCCGACAATTCGACCCTCGCAATGCTGATCATCGACGACGTCGCTGTGCTGGCCGGGGATTCGGTGGACATCATCTTCGACTGCACGGTTGGTGTCGTGGCCGTCGACCAGACCTTGATGTCGAACCTGGCCGCATACACCGATCCCCCCGAGGGGGGCGTCGGTGGATCCGTCTATGCCTCGGATGTCGAGATCCGCCTCGACACCGACGGAGACACGGTCTTCGACAATCCCGACAACTGTTGGCTCGACCCCAATGCCGGTCAGCTGGACACCGACTCTGACGGCCTCGGCAACGTCTGCGACAACTGCATCTCGGTCGCCAACCCAAGCCAGACGGACAGCGATGGAGATGGCTACGGCGATCTCTGCGACACGTGCTCCGGAGGAGACGACAACCTCGACGCCGACTACGACGGAGTGCCCGACTTCTGTGACATCTGCGACGGTGGTGACGACTCGGTCGACACCGATGGAGACGGCGATCCCGACTTCTGCGACAACTGCCCCGACGACACCAACGCGGGTCAGATCGACACGGACCTGGATGGAGTCGGCGATGCCTGCGACGTCTGTCCACTCGGCGACGACACCATCGATGGAGACGGTGACGGGGACCCGGATGCCTGTGACAACTGCCCCGCCGACTTCAACCCCGGGCAGCCCGACTCCGATGGGGATGGGTTTGGAAATGCCTGTGACGTCTGCTCGGGCCACGACGATGGCGCGGATGCCGACAACGACGGCGTGCCAAATGGGTGTGACGTGTGCCCGGCGTTCGACGACAACCTCGACGGCGACTCCGACGGAGTGCCTGACGGGTGCGACATCTGTCTGGGATCCGACGACAGCCTCGACGCCGATTCGGACGGAGTTCCCGACGGGTGTGACATTTGCGCCGCCGGAGACGACGACGTCGACACTGACGGTGACTCGGTGCCGGACGCCTGCGATATCTGCGCCGGCGGGGACGACAGCGAAGACGCAGACAGCGATAGCGTTCCCGACGCTTGTGACATCTGCCCTGGATCCGACGATTCAGAGGACGCCGACATCGACGGAGCCCCCGACGGGTGCGATGTGTGCGCCGGATTCGACGACACCTTGGACGCCGATGCCGACACGGTTCCCGACGGCTGCGACATCTGCGCGGGCTTCGACGATCTCATCGACGATGACGGCGATGGCATCCCCAACGGCTGTGACAGTTGTGTGGGCCCGCCAGCCGACGCCGATGGAGACGGCGTTCCCGACATCTGCGATATCTGCCCCGGGTCCGACGACAACGTAGATACCGACATCGACACCGTCCCGGATGGCTGCGACTCGTGCCCCGGATTCGACGATCTCTTCGATGCCGACCTCGATGGGGTGCCCGACGGATGCGACATCTGCCCGGGGTTCGACGACACCGCCGATGCCGACCTCGACGGCGTGCCGAATGCCTGTGACATCTGCGCCGGGTCCGATGACGGCGTCGACACCGACAGCGACGGGGTTCCGGACGGATGCGACATCTGCGCCCTCGGTGACGACGGCATCGACACCGACATAGACGGCGTACCCGACGCCTGCGACCTCTGCGATGGCTTCGACGACACCTCCGATACCGACGGGGACGGCGACGCCGACGGATGCGACAACTGTCCCATCGATCCCAACCCGGGACAGCTCGACGCAGACAGCGACGGCGTCGGAAACCCGTGCGACGTGTGTGGCGGCGGCGACGACAACGTCGACCTCGACAGCGATGGCGTGCCGGACTTCTGCGATGTCTGCAATGGCTTCGATGACACGGCCGACGCCGATTTCGACGGTGTGCCCGACGGCTGTGACGCGTGTCCAGGCGGCGACGACGCCCTCGACGCAGACGCAGATTCAGTGCCCGATTTCTGCGACGTCTGTCCGGGATCGGACGACGGCGTCGACACCGACACCGATGGCACGCCCGATGGTTGCGACCTCTGTGCGGGCTTTGACGACGCCGACGACGATGATGCTGACGGCGTGCCCGACGGGTGTGAGGACTGCCCCGGTTTCGACGACAACGACGACGACGACGACGATGGCGTGCCCGACGGATGCGACATCTGTGACGGTTCAGACGACACCGTCGACAGCGACGGCGACACCGTGCCGGACGGCTGCGATCTGTGTCCGGGCTTCGACGACCTGAGCGATGACGACTTCGATACGGTCCCCAACGCGTGCGACGTGTGCCCCGGTTCCGACGATCTCGTCGACGCCGACGCCGACACTGTGCCGGACGGATGTGATGTATGCGCCGGATTCGACGACACCCTCGACGCCGACATCGACACCATCCCCGACGACTGCGACATCTGTCCGGGCGAGGACGACCGCCTCGACACCGACAGCGACACCGTGCCCAACGGCTGTGACGTCTGCCCGGGCTTCGACGACACCGAGGACAGCGACAACGACGGTGTGCCCAACGGTTGCGATGCCTGCGCCGGCGCCGATGACACGGCAGATGCCGACGCCGACACCGTGCCCGACGGCTGCGACATCTGTCCCGGCTTCGACGATACCCTCGACGCGGATAACGACGACGCGCCTGACGATTGCGATGTGTGCCCGGGCTCCGACGACACCATCGACGACGACCTGGACGGCGTGCCCAATGGCTGCGACATCTGCCCCGGAGGAGAGGACACACTCGACGGCGATACCGACGGTGTACCGGACTTCTGCGACATCTGCCTGGGCGGCGACGACAACGTCGACAACGATGGCGACAACACGCCGGACTTCTGCGACCTGTGTGAGGGGAGCAACGACACTTTCGACACGGACGGCGACGGCGTGCCCAACGGTTGCGACATCTGTCCTGGCGACGATGACAACGTCGACTTCGATGTCGACGGCGTTCCCGACGGGTGCGACCTGTGCGGCGGGTTCGACGATCTCGCCGACGCCGATACCGACGGTGTTCCCGATGGGTGCGACATCTGTCCGGGCGAAGACGACAACATCGACTCCGACTTCGATGGCGTGCCGGACGGATGCGATGTCTGTGCCGGATCGGACGACACGCTGGACGCCGATGGGGACACCGTTCCGGATGGATGCGATGCCTGCCCGGGCAGCAACGACCTGCTCGACTTCGATGGAGACGGCGCGCCAGACGCCTGCGATGTCTGTCCCAGCTTCGACGACATGCTCGATGCCGACGGTGACGCTGTCCCCGACGGCTGCGATGTATGCCCCGGCTTCAACGACGCCGATGACGACGATGGCGACGGCATTCCAAACGGTTGTGATGCGTGCAGCTCACCTTTTGACGACGACCTCGACACGGTGCCGAACGACTGCGACATCTGCCCCGGTGGAAACGACCTCGTCGACGGGGACAACGACGGTGTCCCGAACTTCTGCGACATCTGCCTCGGCCGGGACGACAACATCGACACCGATTCCGACGGGGTCCCCGACGGATGTGATCAATGTGCCGGCTTCGACGACACCGCCGACGACGACACCGATGGTGTGCCCAACGCCTGCGACGTCTGTCCAGGGGGAGATGACAACCTCGATGGCGACGGCGACACCGTCCCAGATGCCTGCGACGTCTGCCCGGGCCCCGACGACACCGAGGACGCCGACCTCGACGGCGTACCCGATGGATGCGACATTTGCCCCGGCGGAGACGACGCATTGGACGCCGACATCGACGGTGTTCCGGACTTCTGCGACATCTGCACCGGCGACGACGACACCCTCGATGCCGATACTGACGGGGTTCCCGACGGGTGCGACATCTGCCCCCTGGGTGACGACGGGGTCGACGGGGACACCGATGGCGTTCCAGATGCCTGCGACATCTGCGGCGGCGGAGACGATGCCCTGGATGACGACGGCGACGCGGTTCCCAACTTCTGCGACATCTGCCCGGGCTTCGACGACGGGCTCGATGCGGACAGCGACGGCGTGCCCGACGGGTGCGACATCTGTCAGGGGGGCGACGACGACGTAGACACCGACACCGATGGTGTACCGGACGCCTGTGACATCTGTGCGGCGGGAGACGACACCCTGGACGCCGACACCGACACCGTTCCCGACGCCTGTGACATCTGCGATGGCGGAGACGACGGCATCGACACCGACAGCGACGGCGTTCCCAACTTCTGCGACCTCTGCCCCGGTGGAAACGACGCCGTCGATGCCGACACAGATGGAGTGCCGGACTTCTGCGAGGTCTGCCCGGGTTTCGACGACAATGTCGACACCGACGGCGACAACGTGCCCAATGGCTGCGACATCTGCGAGGGCGGCGACGACAGCGTCGATACCGACCTCGATGGCGTGCCCGACTTCTGCGATGCCTGCCCCGGCAGCGACGACAGCGACGATATCGACGTCGACGGAAACCCGGATGGATGCGACATCTGCCCCGGGTTCGACGACTTCGAGGACCTCGACACCGACACCGTGCCCGACGGCTGCGACATCTGCCCTGGAAACGATGATCTGGCCGACGGCGACGGCGATGGCGTCCCCGACGGATGCGACGTCTGCGCCGCTGGAGACGACGGAGTCGACACCGATACCGACACGGTGCCGAACGCCTGCGATATCTGTCCCGGATTCGACGATCTGGCCGACTCCGACACCGATGGCGTGCCCAATGGGTGTGACGCCTGCGCGGGCTTCGACGACAACGCCGATACCGACGGTGACGGGGCCCCCGACGACTGCGACCTCTGTCCCGGATTCGACGACAACGACGACGCCGACACAGATGGCGTGCCCAACGGCTGCGACACCTGTCCCGGATTCGACGACACCCTCGACACCGACGGCGACGGCGTGGCCAACGACTGCGACGTGTGTCCCGGATTCGACGATCTCGCCGATGCCGACGCCGACACGGTCCCCGACGGATGCGACATCTGCGCGGGAGGCGACGACGATGTCGACTCCGATCTCGATGGCGTCCCCAACTTCTGCGACGTGTGTGCGGGTTCGGACGATACGCTCGATGCCGACTTAGATGGAGTGCCGGATGGATGCGACGTCTGTCCAGGTAGCAACGACACTTTCGACACCGACTTCGACGGCGTGCCCAACGGGTGTGATGTGTGCCCGGGATCCGACGACAACATCGACGCAGACTTCGACGGCGTGCCCGACGGCTGCGATATCTGTCCGGGATCCGACGACCTGACCGACGGAGACAACGACGGCACACCTGACGGATGCGACATCTGTCCCGGATTCGACGACGACGATGACGGCGACCTGGACGGCGTGCCCACTGGATGCGACATCTGCCTCGGCGGGAACGACGGCGACGACGCCGATACCGACGCGGTGCCGGACTTCTGCGATGCCTGCCCCGGATTCGACGACTTCCAGGACGCCGACAGCGACACCGTTCCCGACGACTGCGACATCTGTCCCGGTGAAGACGATCTCCTCGACGCCGACAGCGACGGCAACCCCGACGCCTGCGACATCTGCCCCGGATTCGACGACTTCGACGACTCCGATGGCGACGGGATCCCGAACGGTTGCGACACCTGCGTGGGAGATCTCACCGACACCGATCTGGACACGGTTCCCGACGCCTGCGATGTCTGCCCTGGAGGCGACGACCGGGTGGACACCGACAACGATGGCACCCCCACCGACTGCGACCTGTGTGAAGGATCGGACGACAACATCGACCCCGATGGGGACGGCGTACCCCTGGGGTGCGACGTGTGCCCGGGATTCGATGACACCGCCGACACCGATACCGACGGCGTTCCCGATGGCTGTGACATCTGCTTTGGAGCCGACGACGGCGTCGATACCGACACCGATGGCGTTCCCGATGGCTGCGATATCTGCGCTGGCGGAGACGACACCGACGACGCCGACACCGATTCGGTTCCCGACTTCTGCGACCTCTGCGACGGCTTCGATGACACCGACGACACCGATCTAGACGCGGTGCCCGATGGCTGTGACGTGTGCACGGGTTTCGACGACAACGTCGACACCGACAGCGACGGAATCGCCGACGGATGCGACATCTGTCCGGGCGGAAACGACGGCGACGACGGCGACACCGACGGCGTTCCCGACTTCTGCGACATGTGCCTGGGCTCGGACGACAACGTCGACACCGACAACGACTCGGTCCCAGACGGCTGCGATCTGTGTCCCGGGGCCGATGACAACATCGACGATGACAGCGACGGCGTCGCAAACGGCTGTGATGTCTGTGCGGGATCGGATGACAACGTCGACACCGACTCCGACGGCACGCCCGATGGCTGCGACATCTGCCCCCTGGGAGACGATGACACCGACACCGATACCGACACCGTTCCGGACGCCTGTGACCTCTGTGCGGGCTTCGACGACGCCCTCGATCAGGACTTCGACAGCGTGCCCGATGGCTGTGACGTCTGTGATGGAGGGATCGATGCCGACGACGCCGATGGGGACACCATCCCCGACTTCTGCGACACCTGCCCGGGCGACGACGACCGCGTGGACACCGATCTCGATGGGGTCGCCAACGGCTGCGATCAGTGTGTTGGATTCGACGACGCCGCCGATGCGGACGCCGATGGAGTCGCCGACGGGTGCGACGTCTGCCCAGGGAGCAACGACACTTTCGATACCGACGTGGACGGCGTGCCCAACGGCTGTGACCTCTGCGCTGGCGCCGACGACAACGTGGACACCGACTTCGACGGCGTCGCCGACGGATGCGACCAGTGCCAGGGAAGCGACGACCTCGCCGATGCCGACAATGACTCGTACCCCGACGGATGCGACATCTGCCCCGGCTTCGACGACGATGACGACGTCGACCTGGACGGCGTGCCCGACGGATGCGACATCTGCCTCGGCGACGACAATGTGGACACCGACAACGACACTGTCCCCGATTCCTGCGATGTCTGCCCCGGCTTCATCGACGGCATCGACACCGACAATGACGGCGTACCCAACGGCTGCGATGTCTGCGCGGGCTTCGACGACAACACCGACACCGATGGAGACGGAAACGCCGACGGATGCGACATCTGCCCGGGCTCCGACGACAACGTAGACACCGACGGAGACGGCATCCCCAACGGTTGCGATCCTTGCATCGGGCCCACCACCGACACCGACGGGGACGGGGTGGCCGATGCCTGTGACCTGTGCCCCGGCGCGGACGACACCCTCGACGCAGACACCGACGGCGTGCCCGATGGCTGCGATGTCTGCCTCGGATTCGACGACAACACCGACACCGACACGGACGGGGTCGCCGACGGCTGTGACGCCTGTCCCGGATTCGACGACAGCATCGACACAGATATCGACGGAGTGGCTGACGGGTGCGACGCCTGCGCCGGGTTCGAGGACGCCCTCGATGCCGACAGTGATGGCGTCCCCGACGGATGCGACGCGTGCGCCTCCGGAGACGATAACGCCGACGCCGATCTCGACACCATTCCCGACGCCTGCGATGTCTGCCCGGGCGAAGACGACCGCATCGACGGCGATAACGACGACGTGCCCGACGCCTGTGACGCCTGTCCCGGCGGGGATGATGCCATCGACACCGACCTCGATACCGTGCCCGACGCCTGCGATGTCTGCCCGGGTGGAGACGACAACGGCCCCGACGACGACAACGACACCATTCCCAACGTGTGCGACGTGTGTGCCGGCGGAGACGACCAACTCGACAGCGACGGCGATGCGGTGCCGGACGACTGCGACCTCTGCGCAGGCGGAGATGACGCTGCCGACGCCGATTTCGACGGTGTTCCGGACGCTTGCGACAACTGTCCCACCGGAGATGATGCCGACGACGCCGACTACGACGGGGTCGCCGACGCCTGCGACGTCTGTCCCGGTGGAGACGATCTGGCAGACGCCGATCTCGACCTGTGGCCCGACGACTGCGACGTGTGTCCTCTCGTTCCCGACATCGCCCAGAACGACGCCGACGGAGACGGCAACGGCGACATCTGCGACCCCTGCCCTCTCTTGCCCAACGAGGTCGATCTGGACAACGACCTCACCTGGAGTTGCGACGACTGCGACGACAGCGACCCCTTCCTCAACGACCACGATCTCGACAACGACAGCTACACCACCTGTGACGGCGACTGCGCCGACAACGACACCCTGGTCAATCCCGGCGCGATCGAAGATCCCGACGGTGTCGATGACGACTGTGACGGCATCGTCGACGAGGACACGATCTGGTACGACGACGACGGGGACGGCTTCACCGAGGCGGGCGGCGACTGCGACGACGGCGACGGTGACATCTACCCCAACGCCCAAGAAGTCTGTGACAACGTGGACCAGGACTGCGACGGAGACATCGACGAGGGCACCCCCTGCTACGACGACGACGGGGACGGCTACTGCGAAGATCTGGTCTCCTGCACCGACGGCGCGCTTCCCGGCGACTGCAACGACGGCCAGATCGACGTGAATCCCGGCGAGCTGGAGATCCCCGCCAATGGTGTGGACGACGACTGCGACGGCGTTGTCGACGACGGCGAGCTCGACCCCGACGGGGACGGATTCACCGTGGGCGGAGGCGACTGCGACGAGGGCAATGCCGCCGTGTACCCGGGAGCGCCCGAGATCGTCGACGGTATCGACAACGACTGCGACGGCGACGTCGACGAGGGCACCGACGTCTACGACGACGATGGTGACGGCTTCACAGAGCAAGATGGCGACTGCGACGACAGCGACCCAGAGGTCTTCCCCGGCGCCCAGGACGTGCCCAACGGCATCGACGACGACTGCGACGGTGACGTCGACGAGGGCTCGGACTTCACCGACGACGACGGCGACGGCTTCACCGAGTTCAACGGCGACTGCGACGACGACGACCCCGCCATCAACCCCAATGCGCCCGAGGAGAACAACGGCATCGACGACGACTGTGACGGCGAGGTCGACGAGGGCTTCGAGGACCTCGACGGAGATGGGTTCACGACGGTCGGAGGCGACTGCGACGACGCCGATGGCTGGGCCAATCCAGGACAGGTCGAGATCTGCGATGAGATCGACAACGATTGTGACGGCGAGGTCGACGAAGACGAGGACTGCGGAAGCTTCGGCGTCGCGAAGAACCCGAATGGCGGGTGTTCTTGCGATACCGGCACCCAACCGTCGGGTCTTTGGCTGGCGCTGGCGCTATTGACTGCAATTTCCCGGCGCAGGAAGCCGCTGTATACTCGTTGAGGCACCGGTACGCGCTCCCCGGCAAGTGGGCGTAAAAAGGCGTGTTTTGTTCTGGCGCACCTCGGCGCTCATCCTCCTCCTCACCGGTTGCAGCGATGCGTTCGGCCCCGCGCGGGACGTGAGGGCGAACGACGGGCGCCTTTCCCTCGACAATGCACCCCTGGGCGGTGTTCTGGACTTCGCGATCGAGCTCCATCACGTGGCCGGCCAACGGTCGGTGAAGGTCACGGGCGTCGAGATCATCGGTGACTGGTTCTCGGTGGTCGACGAGAAGCTCCCGCGGATCAAGGTGAACGGCAAGCGCAAGATCAACCTGCAATACGCCCCCGAAGAAGAGGGCCGACACTATGCCGAGATCATCGTCTCTCACGACGGGGCCAGCGGAGTGGTCACCTTCTACGTCGAAGCCGGAGCTGTGCGTCCACAGGTCACGGTGTGGCCACCGGTGATGGACTTTGGACCCCGTGACGTGGGGACGCGCCCGACACTGCAGGTCAAGCTCCTCAACTACTCCCGCTGGGACCTGGAGATCTCTTCGCTGTCCTATGGCGGAGCCATCGAGAACGTCGACCTCGAGCTTCCGATGATGCTCTGGCGTGAGGAGCCTGTCTTCTTCGGAGTGAGCATCGCTCCCGACGATCTCGAGCCCGACGAGGGAGACCTCATCCTGCGGGTGGGAGACCTCCAACTCGACGACGTCCTGGTGCGGGTCAACGACTGTGTGAATGGCGACCCGCGGCTCTACGACACCGACGGGGACGGCGTCACGCCCTGCGCCGGCGACTGCGACGACGACGACCCGAACGTGTACCCGGGCGCTTACGAAATTCCCGACAACGGCATCGACGACGACTGTGATGAGGAGTCGGACTGACGTCGAAGTCCTGTCGGCACGGACCGTGCACCGATGGAATGAGGAGGGCCTCCCATGCTCCTTTTTCTCGCTCTGGCCGCGCAGTCGCAACAACTCGTAGACGGGGATCTCGTCTTCCATAGATCCCAGAGCAGCCAGGCTGCAGCCATCGCCGCCGCCACCGGCTCGGAGTACACGCACGTCGGTGTCGTCTTCCACATCGAGGGTTCGCCGATGGTCTTCGAGGCCGTCGAACCCGTGAAGATGACGTCTTTCAGCGACTGGAAGCGCCGGGGGAAAGGTGGACATGTAGTTGTAAAGCGCCTCGAAGAGGGCGTCTCGCCACAGGCACTGGAGAAAATGGAGGCGCTCCGAGAGAAGTGGTTGGGCCTGCACTACGACGCGATGTTCCAGTGGTCCGACGACCGTATGTATTGCTCTGAGCTCGCGTGGAAGCTCTTCGACCAGGCCACGGGCATCCAGCTCGGCGCACTCAAACCCCTCACCGAATTCGAACTCGCCGATCCCGCAGTGCAAGAACTGCTGATCCGAAGAACCGGTGGCAGGATTCCCGCCGATCAGCTGCTCATCTCCCCCGCCGAGATGATGGCGGACCCACGATTGATCGAAGTTCGCAAATAACTTCGAATGGACTGAGATCCGGTTCGTCGAACGTCGCGGTCGGCATGGGTTGGAGTTGTTGAAATGACAGGTGCGTGGATCGCGATGTTCCTCTTCGGGGGAGTCGCCAACGCCGATTGCTCAAGTGCGAACTCGGTAAAGCTGGCGAAGATACATGTGGAGTGGGACCGGGCTTCTGCCGCCCGCGCAAACCGCGACTACAAGACCATCAAGGCCGACGAGGTCCGACTCGAGACTGTTCGGCAGCTCGTCCGCGAGGGGTCGGCGTGCTCGGTGGACGACCAATATTTCGCCAGCATGGTGCTGCTCGAGAGCGACGAGTTCGCCGACATCGATCTCGCCTATCAGATGGCCGAGCGAGCGCTGTCAGGAGGCCATCCCGACGCCTTGCCACTGGTTGCGAGAGCCGTGGACACGTCTCTGATCGCCCAGGGTTTTCCGCAGAAGTACGGCACCCAACTGCGCCAGGTCGACGGGTCGGACTGCCTGATTGAAATCAGCAACGACTTGTCGGACGCTCAGCGCGCACAGTACGGCCAGCCGGCGATCGCCGATGTGTATCGGCAGTTCCTGGACGATTCGGGACACACCGACGTCGAGGCGAGCGCCAAGGGCCTCAAGAAAGCGGGCTTGTCGTGCAAGGCGGTCTCGTGGACCACCGGAAAGACAATGGCTCGAGGCGCCGTCGCATCGGCATCGAAGCTGCAGAAGAAAGCCGATGATTGGGGCTCCGGATTCGACAAAGGCGAGCTGTGGGAGAACGCGTCGCTGACACCCCAGGGTGAGTTTCTCATTCATCCTCTCTTCGCGCGATCCAGCTATGGCCTGCCCGGCAGGCTGGACGTGAAAGTCGGCCTCTTGAGCCTCATTTTCGCGTTCGATGCGTCCATCGAAGCCGGACTCGTGCAGAGTCGAGCCGTTCGCATCTCTGTGGAGCCCTTCGCCACGCAGTTCTTGCGGACACCAGACCTGCTGGGTGGCGGGCATCTGCGTGCGAGCTTCGGCGCCAAGACCGCCCTCAACCTGGCCGGCGGAGTCACGGTGATCTCGGGTCCGGAATACCTGTCACAAGTTCTCAACGTGCAGGGTGGATTGGACGTACCGCTCCCGAACGGGGAGTCGATGGTCCGCGTGTATAGCCGCGTGGGGCACAGTCTGGCGGACCGCTGGGGCCCGGCGCGGACTTCTGGCGGCGGGGAAATCGTCTACACCACGGAGCTGGGTGAGCGTTTCCGAATCGAGGCGGGAGCCGGCCTCTTCGTTGGTCCAAACCCCTTCTTCTTCGCAAGCGGCGCCGAGGACACTCTACAGTGGACGGTCACTCCCTACCCCCATCTCGCCATGTGGTGGAGGATCTGATCGGCGACTGGTAGTGTCGGCCTTCGATGCTCTGGTTGCTCCTCCCTATGCTGTCCGCCGACCCCGCCATGGCTGGTGGCGCCGACGTCGGCGGCTACTTTCGAGTCATGGGACGCCCCGATTTCCAGGGCGGTTCCGGGCGGTTGGGCTTCTGGAACCTGCACGGCCGCCTCCTGAACGAAGGGCCCTACGGCATGCTCGAGCTTCGCTACGACGTGCTCGAGCCCCAACCGGGAAGCACCCAACCGTGGACCGCCTTGCACGCGCGTGTCGAAGGGGGGTCCATCGGAAATGCCAGCGCATCAAACGGGTCACTGGCCGAGTTCCGCATGTCCCAGGTCTTCGTGAAGACCGGCAACGTCGCCCTCGAAAACGTCACCTGGCAGGTCGGGACCCTGGAGTACTTCTTCGGCGATCTCGGCCTCTACGACATGCGGCCCGCGACCGTCTTCTTCGACACCGTCGGCGTGAGCGCGCGCTACGAGTCCGACGTCGTCGAGTTCCTCGTTGGAGCCGGAGACTCCGGTTTCAACCTGCACGGGTTCGACTACAACGCCGTACCCACCGCGGGCGGAACGGTGCGTTTCCGCCTCGGAAAACACCTCGAGATCGGCACCGGCGGCGAGGCGCTGATCGAGGGCGAGCGGCTCGGCAACACCAACGCCCCGTACCAAACGCCGGGTATCGGCTACGAAGACTGGGTCCGCGGCGAAGTCACCGAGCGCTTTGCCGCCGAGTTCCCGGGGTTGGAGGACAGCTTTCCCAACCCGCGCTCCCGCAGCTCCAAGTCCTGGAAAGCCATCGGCTACCTCGGTTTTGGTGGATTCGGGCCCATCCAGTGGAACAACTTCTTCGTCAACTACCGCAAGGTGCACCCCGACACCTTCACCACCGAACAGCTCAACGGCGAGACGGTGAAGATCTACGTTCACGACTTCACCGACCAGCGCACGCAGCTCAACCTCGGCAACGAGCTCCAATTGCAGCTGATCCCCGATCGCCTCGATGCGGCGTGGGGCGTGCTCTACGGAGACCACCGCGACGCCGACAACGCCATCGTGCCCTCGGACCACGACCGCAAGTACGCGTCGACAGTCCTCCGACTCCAGACCTATGCGACGCCCATGGTGCACTTCCTGGTGGAGTCCAGCCTCGCCCGCGAGCACTCCACGAACGGAAACGCCTACCGCGAGCACTCCGACTCGATCTTCGCGAACAACGACGGCAATCCCAACAGCCGCGGTCTGGAGATCGGCGACACCGACACCCGTCACACCTGGCAGGGCAAGGGTGGGATCGTCCTCAGCCCTCTCGGTACCGGCATCTACACCCGACCGAGCCTGCGCCTTCTCTACGGCACCCAGTACAGCAACGTGAACAACGCCTTCGGGAACAGCTTCGTCGAGAGCCTGGACCAGTTCAGCGACTTCGACGCCGTCGAACAGCACTGGCATCACCTGCTGGCGGCGGAAGCGGAGGTCTGGTTCTGAGACGCCTCCTGCCCTTCGTGTTCCTGACGGCGTGCCTGAAAGCGAATCTGGCTCAGGCGCCGAGCCCGATCCCGGTCGAGGTCGTCGCGATCCTCGACCAGGGAGAGCCGGCGGTCGCTCCTCCCGCATTGGCAGACCGACTCGCCGACGAGCTGACCAAGCGAAATCTGGTCCCGGAGAAGATCGAGGGCCTCGCGGTCAGCGGTTCCAAGGCGTTTCTGATCGTCGAGAGCTCGGCGCGGTTCAGCTCGCAGATCAACGGACGCTACCGCTGGACGGTCTCGGTGAACGCGATCGTTTCTCCGGCCGAAGGCGAAGCTTCTACGAAGGATTTCACGGTCCCCGTTCACCTGGTGCACTACCACGACAAAGAGGCCGAGGCCCTCGCGGAGGCGGCTCCATTGATCTCGCGGCAGGTGGGGCAGCTGCTCGATGACTGGATTCGAGCGCTCTAATGTGGGCCCATCCCTCATCGAGCTTCTATCACGCTCTCCCTCGATGATTGCCCTTCTCCTGTGGGGCTGCACCTCGACTCCCCCCGCCGAGCCAACCCCACAGCGGGTTCCGCCGCCACCCGCAAAGTCCGACGCCATCTACTTCGTACTCGTCGACCGCTTCGCAGATGGAACGCCAGATGCGCCTGGAACCATTGACAAGAGCGACCCTCAGGCCTTCCACGGTGGCGACGTCCAGGGCGTGCTCGATCACCTCGACCACATCCAGGGCATGGGCTTCGGCGCGGTCTGGCTCTCCCCCATCACCGCCATGCGCACCGAGAAGATCGACGAGTGGGGCGCGTTCCACGGCTACTGGGTCTCAGATCTCGGAGCCGCAGAACCCCGCTTTGGGACCTTGGAACAGGCGAAGACCCTCTCCGCGGAGCTGAAGAAGAGGGACATGGACCTGTACCTCGATATGGTCTTCAACCACGTCGGATACGACACATTGCTAGTAAAACAGCACCCCGACTGGTTTCACGGCCTGGGAGACGTGAAGGACTGGAACGACGACGTCCAGGTTCGCACCCACGACGTGCACGGACTCCCCGATCTGGCACAGGAAAAGCCCGAAGTCTACAAACACCTCCTCCGCCAGTCGACCCACTGGATCCGCGAGGTCGAGCCCACCGGATTCCGAGTCGACGCCGTCCGGCATCTTGGTGCTGGTTTTCTAGCCGGATTCGGGAACGACCTCAAAGCAGTCGCTGGACCCGACTTTCAGCTCCTCGGCGAGGTCTTCGAGGGCGATCCGGTGAAGCTCGCGCGCGCGCACGAAAACAACAAGCTGTCCTCGGTCTTCGACTTTCCCCTTCACTACGCGATGCGAGACGTATTCTGCGATGAAGCCCATCTCGGACGGATCGCGAGCACATTCGCCCAGGACCGCAACTACAGAGACGGCGCGCTGCCGCTGGTCACCTTTCTCGACAACCACGACCTGCCGCGGATCGGCGACTGCGACAAAGCACCCCAGGCCCTGGCCTTCCTGCTCACCGCCAGGGGGCGCCCATCGATCACATACGGCACCGAGATCCGACTGAAAGGGGCTGAAGAGCCCGCTAATCGCGGGGACATGAGATTCGGAGAGAAGCACCCGATGGAAGCCGAGATCCGCACGTGGCTCGGGCTCCGAGCGAGCTCGGAAGCGGCGCGATCGGGTCGAGCGATCATTCACGAGCTCCGCAAGGACTGGCTGCTCTACAGTCGGCAGGTCGACGACGAGGGCCTGGTCGTCGCGGTTAATCACAGCGCGGCGTCCGTAGGCGTCGATCTGTCAACGTTGGGAGAGGTTCGGGTCGAGGATGCCTGGTTCGTCGACGACATCACCCACTACATCCGCGCCGACCCGAAGCGGCTCGCGCACCAGGTCGCACCCGGGCAGGTCCGCATCTGGAGGCTCTCGGGAGCGTTCGCAGCACGCGACGACTCCCTCTCCACGATCGAGATCACTGCGACGGGATTGCCGGCTGGCGAAACGCCGTTGCTGGTGGGTGTTGGTCCCCTCGGTGGCTGGGATCCGAAGAGTGGGTTCGGCGGTAAATGGACTGGCGTCGGACAGGCGCAGTTTACAGTTCGGCGGCCCAGGGGAGATGTGCTGGCCTACAAGATCGTCGTGCGCGGCCCCCAATTCCTCTGGGAGAACCGAGCCGATCGCTACCATCTAATCCAGGACAGTACAAAGCTTTCACTCACCTGGGAGCACTGACTGTAAACGTTTTGAATCTAAAGCCACCTCGGACGTCACAGGGGTCGCACGGTGGCTACGTTGTCCCGACGCGCGAGCATCAAGAGGTCGAAATGAACCGACGAACTTTCATTGCTGGACTGGCGGCATTCGGGGCGGCCCCAAGACGGGCAATGGCGGAACCCGATGTGGGCGAGTGCGCTTTCGACGGCGCCACCATCCCAGCCGTCATTGGACCGTTTCCTCCTACGGACTTCCACACGTTCGCGGCGGGTCGCAAAAACCCGGGTGCGCGCTTGGCGGTGTCCGAACACGACATGGATCTCGTCGCGGTGAAGGGGGCCCCGGGGGCTCCCGAGGGTCAGGTCGTGGTCATCCGCGGTCAACTCATCGCCCCGAACTGTGAGCCCCTCGTCGGCGCCCACGTCAAGCTCTGGCAGGCGGATCACTATGGGCACTACAACCACGAACACGAGCGCACATCCGTGATGAAGACCGATCTCGACGCGTCCTTCGGCTACTGGGGATCCACCCAGACGGACGGCGAGGGTCGCTTCGTGCTCAAGACCGTCGTTCCCGGGTCCTACCCCGCATCGGGAGACTGGTGGAGACCGCCCCACCTGCACTGGACCCTGAGCGCCAAGGGCATGAAACCGGTGACGACGCAGACCTATTTCGACGGCGACCTCCTCGACGGGATCGACAAGATCCGCAAGCAGATGGCCATCGATTACATCGTCAACATGACCCGTGGCTTCGAGGAGGGCTTCTCCGGAAAGGGGCTGGAGCAGGCCCGCCAGCGCGTCCTCGCCGAACAGGTCGCGAAATTCGCAAAGGGCGACGACGGACTGCCCACCGGCTCGCTCACCTTCAGGCTCGCCACCTGAGATGATACGGTGCCGGCCCTGTTTGAGGCCGCACCCATGACCGAAATGCATCCCGTTCCCGCCCGCGTCCGCCAAGGCGCCACCAGTCCCGTTCCGGACATCGCTTCCTGGCGGCAGACCTGGCTCGCGGCCCAGGCCGACCCCAGTGCTTTCTGGCTGGCGGTCACGCATGACATCGTGCACTGGAGCAAACCACCGACAATCGGTCTCGAAGGTGGATATGCCACGATCGAGAGCGAGCCGCTCAAATGGTTTTCCGACGGAGAACTGAACGTCACCGAGTCCTGTCTCGACCGACATCTCGACACTCGAGGCGACAAGATCGCCATCCTCTGGGAGGCCGACGCACCCGGAACCGGGCGCTCGATCACCTACCGAGAGCTCCACCGCGAAGTGTGTCGTACGGCCAACGCTCTGCGTGATCTCGGCGTCAAAAAGGGCGATCGCGTGATCATCTACATGGGCATGGTGCCCGAGGCCGCCATCGCCATGCTCGCCACGGCTCGACTCGGGGCCATCCACTCCGTCGTCTTCGGTGGATTCTCCGCTGTGGCCCTGCGCGATCGCATCATCGACTGCGAGGCCACCGTCCTCATCACCCAGGATCAGGGGCGCCGCGGCGGCAAGTTGATTCCCCTCAAGGCCGTGGCCGACGAGGCCATGGCTGGCCAGGCAATCGACGCCTGTCTGTGTTTCAAGCACACCGGCAACGAGGTCGGGTGGGTCTCGGGCCGCGATGTGTGGTGGCAGGACGTGGTGCCCGCCGCTGGCGACCAGGCACCCGCGGAGATCATCGGCGCCGAGGACCCGCTCTTCATCCTCTATACGTCAGGCTCGACCGGGAAACCCAAGGGCCTCGTGCACACGTCCGGTGGCTACATCACCTACACCGCGTACACCTCGCGTGTGACCTTCGATCTGCGCGAAGACGACGTGTTTGCCTGCGTCGCCGACGTCGGGTGGATCACCGGTCACAGCTACATCGTCTACGGACCCCTCGCGATCGGTGCCACCAGCCTGATGTTCGAGTCCATCCCAACCTATCCGGACCCCGGCCGGTACTGGGACATGGTCGAACGCCACAAGATCACCATCTTCTACACGGCACCCACGGCCATCCGCGCCCTCGCCGCCCACGGCTCGGAACCTGTCGATCGCTACGACACCAGCACCCTGCGGGTGCTCGGAACTGTCGGTGAGCCCATCAATCCCGACGCGTGGGACTGGTACTACGAGGTCGTAGGCAAGAGCCAGTGCAACATCGTCGACACGTGGTGGCAGACCGAGACCGGTGGTCATTGCATCTCGCCGGTCGCGCCCGCGACCCCCACCAAGGCCGGCTCGGCGACCAACCCCCTGCCCGGCATCATGCCGCTGCTAATGGATGACGACGGCCGCCGGATAATCGGGCCGGGCCAGGGTCGCCTATGCCTGGAACACCCATGGCCGGGCCAGGCGCGAACGGTCTGGGGAGACCACCGGCGGTACTTCCGAACCTACTTCGAGACCTTTCCGGGACACTACTTCACCGGTGACGGAGCACGTCGAGACAGTGACGGCTATTACTGGATTACCGGGCGCGTCGATGACGTCCTGAACGTCGCCGGGCACCGGATGGGCACTGCCGAGTTCGAGTCTGCGCTGGTGCACGCCAATGAGGTCGCCGAGGCGGCTGTCGTCGGGTATCCCCACGCCATCAAAGGCCAGGGCGTGTACGCGTACATCGTCATGCAGCCCGGTCAAGAGCGCGACGAGGGCCTCGAGGGCAAGCTGAACGGCATCTGCCGCAAGCTGATCGGCGCTCACGCGCGGGTCGACATCTACCAGTTCGTCCCTGGACTCCCAAAGACACGCAGCGGCAAGGTCATGCGTCGAATCCTCCGCAAAGTGGCCGAGGGACAGCCCGAGGCACTGGGCGATGTGTCGACCCTGGCCGATCCGAGCGTGGTCGACGCTATCGTGGCCGGCGCCAAGAACTAAGTGGGCCGCCCCACTAGAATCGCATCCACAACTCGATAGTCGGCCCGGGAAGGACAATCAGGTCGACGGGTTGCTGGGTTGTTGTAGTTCACTCCAGCCACGCCAGCGGGCAGGTCGGTCGCCAAGCCTTAGACTTCGGCACCCGCGCCAAAACGCAAGGTGTGATGTCGGTGATCGACCAGTCGTATCCGACGTTCACCGGAACGACTGGGACCGTGCCGCCCTCGACGACGACGACCTGGTTCTCGAAGTCCCGAAGAACAAAGACGCCCCTCCGACATTGAGGTTGAGACGATCCTCACCAATTTCGCGGTGAAACGCACATCTGCGCCCACACGCATGGCCCAGAACCGCCAGTTCGCCGAGCATGGGGTTCAATGGCCAGCGCGGCTCGGTCGGTGTCGACGAGGTTGAGTTCCACGGATGCGTTCGGCCCGGCGATGTCTCGGCGTTGTGGCGGACTCGCCGCCGTCGAAGTCACCCGCAGTGGCAATGGACGCGAGCAGCAAGCCCGTCAGCATTCGTCTCCCGATTCACGACACCATAGGCCAGCAGAGCCGCTAGAGTGCCGCATGAGGAACACACTGACACTCGTCGTCGCGGTCGGGTTCACGGGATGCGGCAGCACAGAGCCCATCGTGTGCGATGGCCGCCAGGACGTGGAGTTTGGCACCGGTGACGAGGTGTTCATCCATCTGAACGACGGCGACAGCCTGCCGATCTTCGACGGGCCTCAGGGAGGCTCACACCTCTACGGCGCGGTGGAGGCCTGCAACATCGACGGGCCGATCGACGTTCGCTTCAGTGTGTTGGACGACACCCTCGAGCAGTACCTCTCCAGCGCCGAGCACAGGTTTCGCCCCCTGCGAAGCACCAGAACCTGTTGCGGAGCCGTGGTCGGCATGCGCGGATTCGTGTCTATCCCGAGTCCCACTCAGACCACGACAGACGGGGACACGGGCTACGAGTACACCTACGGCTACGGCGGGGTCGCCGAGGACCTCGACGGCCACGATCTGACGCTGACAATCTCGGTGTTCGACACCCATGGCGAACAGTTCGACATGACGCGCAAATACGTGGCCAAAGACGCCGGATCCGACGGGACGGCGTCTGGCAGATAGCACCCTGCTAGACAGCGGCGATCCTCGGGGCTACCCACCAGCGAAACCCAGGGAGCCCCTGTGAGCCATCGCGCCCGCCTGATCGAGATTCTCCGCGAAAAGTCAGTTAAAACAGGGACCTTCACCCTGGCGAGTGGCAAGACGAGCGACTTCTATGTCGACGCGCGCCAGACGAGTCTGAACGCCGAGGGTGCCTGGCTCATCGGCACCCTCGTTCACGAGATGCTGCATCCCGAGGTCACAGCAGTGGGCGGATTGACCATGGGCGCCGACCCCGTGGCCTGCTCGACCGCGACCGTCTCCTTCGCGAGGGGAAAACCCATTCACGCGTTCCTGATTCGCAAGGTGGCAAAGGGTCACGGGACGGGGCAGTACTGCGAGGGGCTGGCGAACGTCCCGAAAGGCAGCAAGGTCGCCATTATCGAGGACACCAGCACCACCGGGGGCAGCCTGCTATTGGCGGTCGAACGCGCCGAGGCCGCCGGGCTCGACGTCGTGCAGTGCATCACCGTAGTGGACCGCCTCGACGGCGCTGGCGCGGCAGTCGAAGCCGCCGGACACAAGCTCGAGTCCATCGTGACGCGGACAGATCTGGTCGGTTAAACCCCGCCCATGCTGGACCACACCCACTTCATCGCCCGCCGCAAGCAGCTCACCGAGCGCGTCTCCGGGCCCATACTCCTCATGGGCAACGGGGAACGCGCGCGCAATCTGCCCATGAACAAACTCCCCTTTCGGCAGGACAGCAACTTCCTGTACTTCACGGGATGTGACACGCCGGCCGCCGCCGCCCTCATTGACGGCGATCGGTGCGCGTTGTTCCTCCCCGAGGTGGGTGCTGACGACGAGCTCTGGCACGGCCCGACGCCGACCCACCGCCAGATCGCAGATCTCGCCGGTGCCGATGACGTGCACGGCATCGGCGAGCTCCCCCAGATCCTGGACGGACGACGACCCCGGGTTCTCGCCGTCGCCGACGAGGGTCGAAACGCGGTGGCCTCCGCGTTGGGCGGCGAACCGCTGACGTTCGGGGAGAACTACGGCGATGGCGAACTGGTGAGCGCGATCATCGCTCTTCGACTGCCGAAGAGCGCGACCGAATTGGATGAAATGCGCCGAGCGGCAGCGATCTCCAAGGTGGCTCATGAGCAGGTCATCGCCGCGACCCACCCAGGAGGCACAGAGCGTGCATTGGCTGCTTTATTCCAGGGTATCCTCGCAGCTAACGACTGCGATCTCGGCTATGGCATCATCCTCACCCAGCGGGGCGAGGTCCTGCACAATCACGATCACAGCGGCATCCTCCAGTCTGGCCGGATGGTGCTCCTGGACGGCGGCGGGGAGGTCCGCAGCGGATATGGCGTCGACATCACGCGTACCTGGCCGGTCTCCGGCAAATTCGAAGGGCGCCAGAAGGCAGTCTACGAGGCCGTTCTCGCGGCACAGCTGGCGTCGATTTCCGCGTGCAAGACCGGCACCTGGTATCGCGAGGTCCACGACGCATCCTGCAGGGTGATCGCTCAATTTCTCGTAGATGAGGGATTGATTCTCTGCAGTGCTGACGAGGCGGTTGCCAACGGCGCTCACGGGCTCTTCTTTCCCCACGGCGTGGGTCACCACCTCGGACTCGACGTGCACGATCTCGAAAATTTCGGAGATCTTCCATCCTATCCAGCCGGCAAGGAGCGCCCAGAGCAGTTCGGAACGGCCAACCTGCGCCTCGATCTCCCATTGGAGGAGGACTGGGTCGTCACCATCGAGCCAGGCATCTACTTCGTGGAGCCGATCCTGCGCGATCCCGTGTTGCAGGAGCGCTTCGCAGGGATCGTCGACTTCGACAAGGCGCGGTCCTGGATGGACTTCGGCGGCATCCGCATCGAGGACGACATTCGAATCCGTGGGAACGACCCGGAGGTGCTCACCGAAGTGGTCAAGACGGTGGCCGATGTCGAAGCACTTGTCGGTACGGGCGCTTGCGCCACCAAGCAGCTCAGCGCAATCGCTGGATGACGGTGTCGTGCAGGAAGCGATCGTCGCTCTCAGGAAAGTCGATCGTGCAGTGAAGACCTCGGCTCTCGCGACGTTTCAGCGCGCATTTGACGATCATCTCGGCGACATTCACCAGGTTTCGGAGCTCGATCAGATCGGAGGTGATCTTGAAGTCCCAGTAGTAGGTGAGGATCTCTTCTTTCACCAAGGCAAGTCGCCTCTGAGCGCGCTTCAAACGTCGATGTGATCGGACGATCCCCACGTAGTTCCACATGAACCGCCGGATCTCATCCCATGTCTGCGTGATGACGACCAGCTCGTCGGAGTCCACCGCGGAGCCGGCGTCCCACGCCGGTATCGGCGTAATCTCGCGGACAGTGTGCAACCGTTCGATCGCCGTTTTCGCCGCCTCCTCGCCAAAGACCACCGCCTCGAGCAACGAATTCGAGGCGAGGCGGTTGGCGCCGTGCAGACCGGTACACGCGACCTCACCGATGGCGAACAGGTTGTCGATGCTGCTCTCACCGTGCAGGTCGGTCTGCACCCCACCGCAGATGTAGTGCGCAGCCGGAACCACGGGAATCGGCTGTATCGACATGTCGATGCCGAGGGAGAGCAGCTTCGCATCGATGTTCGGGAACTTGCGTGAGACCTCGTCGCGGCTCAGATGCGTCATGTCGAGGCGGACGGACTCCAGTCCCAGACGCTTGATCTCGGTGTCTATGGCGCGAGCTACGATATCGCGTGGTGCCAGCTCAGCGCGGCTGTCGTAGCCAGGCATGAATCGCGTTCCGTCCGGGAGGCGGAGTTTGCCACCCTCGCCCCGCAGCGCCTCGGAGATGAGAAAGCTGTTCTCCTTGGGGTGGAACAGGCACGTTGGATGGAACTGAACGAATTCCATGTTCGCCATTCGGGCGCCAGCGCGCCAGGCCATGGCATGGCCGTCTCCAGAGGCAATCGGCGGGTTGGTGGTGTAGACGTAGACTTTTCCGGCGCCCCCCGTCGCAAGCACCACGATCTTCGCCGAAATAGCGACGACCTTGTCCGCGTCGATGTCGAGCACATAGGCACCGACGGCCCGATCGTCCTCAGGGGGGATCTCTGAGGCCTTTCTGGCCAGCCACTGTTCGGTGACCACGTTGATAGCGATGTGATCTTCGAGGATGTCGATGGCGTCGGTGGCCCGGCACTTATCGGCGAGGGCGCGCACGACCTCCCGCCCGGTGAGGTCGTCGGAGTGCAAGATGCGTCGGTGGCTGTGCCCCCCCTCCCGGTGGAGGCTGTACTCGTCGCTGTCCCGGTGCCTCGTGAACTCGACGCCGACATCGATCAGATCCTGAACCCGCTGCGGGCCGGTTCGTACAGTGAGCTCGACGGCATCGCGGCGACAGAGGCCGGCGCCGGCAACGAGCGTGTCAGCGATGTGGTTGTCCAGGGAATCATCGTCTGCCCATACGGCCGCGATTCCGCCTTGCGCATAGGCACTATTGGACAGTCGCGTCTGGCGTTTCGTCACCATCATCACCCGCCCGTGCGCAGCGGCCTGGAGGGCGAACCACATGCCGGCCACCCCCGAGCCGATGACCAGGAAATCTGTCTTCAACATCGAGCGCCTGTCCTTTGAGGTGTCGCGGGATAACCGTCCCCGGACGTGGTCCGCCATATCCCCAACGCCATCACCCTCAGTCGCGGCTTGCTCGGCTTCGTGGTCGCCTACTTCCTTCTGGGTCCCGGTTGGAACATGGTGGCGTTCTGGATCTTCATTTTTGCGATCGTCACGGATCTCCTCGACGGATGGGCAGCGAGACTGCTCGACGCGCGAAGCTCCGATGGCGAGTGGATGGATCCAGTCAGCGACAAGATCCTCACCGACGTCGTCTGGCTCGCTCTCTGGCACATCGGCTACGCGCCCGGGTGGTTGGCACTCACCGCCTTCGGAAGAGACATCCTCGTGGTCATCGTCTGGCTGGCGATGACCAAGAAGCCCGGTCCACGCTCCCTGAGCCGGCCGTTGGGGCAGATCGCGGTCGCCTATGAGGGCGTTGCGCTGCCGGTTTTGATCTTCCACGGACCCTGGCTTGGGGTGCATTGGCCATCGGTCGGCATCACCCTGGGCGTCATCGCCCTCGCACTCAGCGGCCTCGCGATCGTCGACCAGCTGTGGCCGAGGGACGGCGCGGAGGGACAGCAAGGGGTATAGGTTGGTCGCGAATGTCGCAGCAGCCGCCTATCAACCCGAACTTACTCACCGCCGCTCGCCTTCCGTTGGCGCCGCTCGCAGTGGTGTTCATGTATATCGGCGCGCACGACCCTCTGAACCCCGAGCCCTGGGCTCTCCTGGTCGCCGCGGTGGTAGCCGTCCTCCTCGAGTTGACCGACATCATGGACGGTCAGATCGCCCGCCGCTACGGCATGGTGACCAACTTCGGCAAGTTGTTCGACCCGTTCTCCGACGCCTTTTGCCGCTTCACGCTCTTTTTGGGACTCTACGCCATCGGTGTCGCGGAATTGTGGATGATCATGGTGATCTTCTACCGCGACGCGTCGATCTCTTTCTTCCGCTCCGTCGCAGCGATCCGAAACGTGGTTCTGGCGGCCAGGCCGTCCGGCAAATTCAAAGCCATCGTTCAAGGCGTGGGCACCCAGGTCATCTTCGTCGCCCTCGTACTTTTCGCGTACCAACCCCATTTCACGTGGCTCGAGACCATCCCCTACTGGACGATGGTCGTCATCACCCTCATTACGGGGGCCAGCTTCTTCGACTACTTCTTTGGAAACCTGAAGATCCTCCGCGAGGCCTGGTCGGAAGAGCCCCTGAAGGGACAGGGCGATGCTTGACATCGCGTATCCAGTCACCCGCGCAATCCTCTTCTCCATGGACGCCGAGAACGCCCATCACATGACGTTCCGGGCAATCTCGACAGCGCCGAGATTACTGGCGGCCATCGCCTCGATGACCATGGGTCCTCCCAGTTTGTCTCTCGCCCGAGAGGTCGCCGGCCTGAAATTCGCCGGACCGGTGGGTCTGGCTGCGGGATTGGACAAAGACGGCGTCGCCGTTCCGTTCTGGCCCTCTCTCGGATTCGGCTTCATCGAGATGGGCACCGTGACGGCCCATCCGCAGCCCGGCAATCCGCGCCCGCGGATGTTCAGGCTCGTCGACGAGCGCGCCCTCATCAACCGCATGGGCTTCAACAACCGCGGAAGCGAAAACCTGGCGGGTCGCCTCCGCGCACTTCGAGAGGCGGGTCGCTGGCCCAGCGTGCCGGTCGGTGTGAACATCGGCAAGAGCAAGATCACCCCTCTGGACGAGGCGACCGACGATTACGTCACATCGACGAAACGCCTGCAGGGTCTCGCCGACTATTTCACTGTGAACGTCTCTTCTCCCAACACCCCAGGCCTCCGCAGCCTTCAGGATCGCGACACCCTGGCCGAGTTGCTTCCCGCCGTAATGGAAGCGGCAAAGGGCACTCCGGTGTTCCTGAAGCTGGCCCCTGATCTCGCCCCGGAGGGCACCGCAGATCTAGTCGAGCTGGCTTGTGAACTGGGAGTGAGTGGAATCGTGGCCTCGAACACAACTATCCGAAGAGATGTACTCCGCAGCGATCCCGACGAGGGAGGCGGCCTCTCGGGACGCCCCCTATGGAAGCTGGCGCGAAGCTCCATCCAGACCGCTCTGGACACGGCAAATCGTCGCATTCCCGTCATCGGAGTGGGTGGCATCGAACGGGCAGATCAGGTCCAGGAGCTGCTCGACGCCGGCTGCGCGGCCGTTCAGGTCTACACGGCATTTATCTACGAAGGCCCCGGACTCCCGAGCAGGTTGAACCGGGGCATCGAGAATTGACCAGGATTTTCCTGGCATGTGTGCTCCTGGGAGGCTGCGGCAAGAAGGTGCCCGACCATCTACAGATCAAGCCTCCCGAGCACGAGCAGCTGGCGAACATTCCCATCACCGACCTGGCATCGGCGCTCAAGGTGATGGTCCGGAAAGACCCCCTCGCACGCGCGCCGAAGCTCCCCGACCCGGCGGTGCTCGAACCTCTGGACGGCGCCGAGCCCGTGAGCGCGTACATCCGGCAGATCCTCAGGCTCGAGAAAGGAGATGGCCAGGTCCAACGCGATCTGCAAGAGCTCGAAGAGGAGTTTCCCAGGACTGCGGTCGTAGCGCTGTCCCGCGGCTATCGACTTCGAGTGGTCGAGAATCTGATCGCGAACATCGAACCCGGCCAAGAGAGCTCTGAGTCACAGATTCTCGAGTTGATTACGCCGCTGCGCTCCTCGGGGAACGAGGCAACTTTGCCGCGCCCACCGCTCGAATGGCTGGTCGGTGCCGAGCCCCTGCCAACGACGGTGCGAAACACCTCGGAGCGCTGGGTACTGACTGCCTGGCTGCACGGCCCGAACATCCCCGTCCAGGTCATCGGCCCACAGATGCAGACCCCGCTATACGACGGTCTGAGTCAGACCCCCACCGGCCAGCTCGTCCTCGCGCGTGTGAATAGGGCCGAAGGTCCTTCCGACGATGGCCTCACTGCACTGCGCAACGCGACCCGACTGGCCCTGACGCGAGCGGCCGCCGACCGCGATTCCGAGCAGGCCGACTGGTCGGAGAAAAAGAAGGCCGCCGCCGCGGAGCTGGGTTCCGACGTACCCGTGGCCGCCTACATCGACCTGGCTCTCGAGCCGCTCATCGCCGCCGGTGGAGACGATACAGCGGCCGGGGGCGCTCTGGTCGCCATCGGCGCGTCCCGGTGGGAAGACTCCTGCGCGATTCAGCCCTGCAGAGGCCTCGATCGCGTGGAGACCATACGGGCCGCCGAGGCGTGGGGCAATATCGCGTGCGACGCGGAGACCTGGCAGGTGATCGCGCTCAAGGAGTCCCTGGACACCATGGATGTGGGCCACGACACCGTGCTCTTCCCGCGAGCCATGGTCGATCTGGCCGATGCACTGATCGGAACTGCGGCGGGCCCTCTAGAGGCCCAACTGGTCCGCCGGCGCACTCCGGACCCTGCCGTCTGGCTGGCGCTGGGGCGGGCTGTCGGGACCGAAGCAGTTACCGATTGGGAGGGTGCACGGGTCGCTCTCGGCGGGCACCTCGAGGCACAGGCAAAACAGGCACAGGCAGCTTGTGACGACGACGAGCTCGCCCCCCTATTCGAACGGATCATCCGCCGTGCAGTCCCTTGACGCGCATTCACTACCGGTTAAAACACCGGCCCATCGCGGGTGTAGCTCAGCGGTAGAGCCCCACGTTGCCAACGTGGCTGTCGTCGGTTCAAATCCGATCACCCGCTCCACATTACAAACAGGCCCTCCTCGCGACAGCAGGGAGGGCCTTTTTGCTTCCAACAGCCGAAGAGCCATCATGCGCACCAGCCTCTCCGTCCTCACTGCCGCTTTGCTCCTCGCCGCCTGCGGAGAGAAAAAGGCACCTGACGCCGCCGCGGCCGCCGGCCCATCGAAGGCGGCGATCTCCATCGATATCCCAGCTGACGCCAAAGGATTCGCCGCGAAGCTGCTGAAGACCACGGTGTCGGACTTCAATCCAACTGGATCGTCGGAGTTCACCTACAACGCGATGACCTTTGCCGGCGACGGAACCTGGACCGCCAAGGGAAATCTGCGCCTGGGCGGTGAGTCCATCGATTGCGTAGAGGACGGCACCTGGCGGATCGATACCATGAACGGCGACGACGCTCTCATGGACTGGAAGCTCACGAAGACCAACTGCCCGTCCCGAGACGCCGGTGTCGAACAACGGGTGAACATGGCGATAGACGGTGCCGACGTGAAGATCAGCTTCCGCTAAGCACGATCGAGCGAGCCGTACGCAGCCCGTCCAGGGCGCAAGAGATGATCCCGCCGCCATATCCCGACCCCTCGCCGGTCGGGTAGAGGTCGCGCACCGACACTGAGCATTGGCGGTCATCGCGCACAAAACGTATCGGGGACGTCGTCCGCGTTTCCGGAGCGATGAGGATGCCCTCTTCTCCGGCAAAGCCGGCCAACTTGTTGTCGAAAGCGGCGATCGAATCCTTGAGCCCAGCCAGGACGTACCGGGGCAGCACTTCACTGAGATCGGTAGGCGCAATGCCCATGGGAAAACTCGACCGTGGGAGATCGACGGAAGCGCGCCCCGCGAACAAATCGCCGACGCGTTGGGCAGGCGCTCGATAATCGCCGGTCAGCTCAAATGCGCGCGCCTCGATTCGATCCTGCCAATGGAAGCCGGCCATTGGATCATCGCTCCCGTAGTCGGCAGGGTTGACCTCGACGATCAGCGCCGAGTTGGCCCATTTTGCGCGGCGCGCGGCGAAGCTCATTCCGTTGACGACGACGCGATCGATGTGGTTGGAGGCTGGAACGACGACGCCGCCTGGGCACATACAAAAGGTGTGCACAGTGCGCCCGTCCTCCGGGTTGTGGTTCATTCGATAGCTGGCAGGCGGCAACTCGCCGCGATCCGCCTGACCGTATTGGGCAGTATCGACAAGGGCCTGGCTGTGTTCGATTCGGACGCCGACCGCAATGGAGCGCTGTTCTGCAGCGGCGCCAGCGTCGACCATCATCTGGGCCGAGTCCCTGGCCGAGTGGCCTGTGGCGACGACGACTGGCCCTCCCCTCACCTCTTCGCCGTCCGCGAGCACCACCCCCCTGCAGGTCCCGTCTTCAACGATCAGGCCTTGCACGCGTGTGTGGAACCGAATCTCGGTGCCGAGCTCGATCAACCGCTCGCGAAACGGGGGAAGGATGGCACGGATCCTATCCGTGCCCAGATGTGCGTAGGCATCCGCCAAGACACTCTCAGGAGCTCCGAAATCCGCGAGCCGACGAAAGACGAAGCCGAGCTCACCGTCCCGTCGACGGGTGTAGATCTTGCCGTCCGAGAACGTTCCCGCGCCGCCTTCGCCAAAGACCAGGTTGTTCTCGGGATCGAGTTCGACCTTTCTCCGCCAGAAGTTGTTTACCGCTGGAACGCGATCCTCGATGGGCCCGCCCCGTTCTATGAGCAGCACTGGAGCTCCAGCCTCAGCCAGATACAACGCGGCGAACAACCCGGCCGGGCCAGCACCGATGACAATCGGTCGTGAACGCCCAGTCCAGTCCGCTCGATCGGGAGCGCCATCATCCAAGCCATAGCGACCTTCATCCCTGGCGTTCCAGCGACGCGTCGAGGGCGGATTCGCGGCGAGAATACCCTCTTCATCGTCGAGTTCTACGCGGTACACCGCCCTCCACGTCTGGGGGCGATGGCGGGCGTCCAGGCTCTTCTTGACCAGGCGAACCGCAGTGATCCTGCTCCGATCCACGGACAGGTGCAGCGCCACCGCACCCGCATTGTCGCCGTCGTCTCCGGGCCACGCCACGTTGTGGACCATCAAGGCCACGTCTCACCTCCAACGACCCGCTAACGCCTGCGGAACCTCGCGCCCACGTGCACGTGATCTCCTGGTCCAGCCGATAAATCGGCTTCCGCCCTACGCTTCACTCCAGCCGGCCTTCAACGCCGTCGAGGGTCGAAGCTCAAACCGGAGGGCGCAAGCGCTATTTCCTCCGGTTCAGGAGCCGACCGTGAACGGAATCGTCGCGTTTCGGTGTACATTTCCAACCATTCGGGGGGCTGCTCTGGCTACGGCTGGAGTCAGGGGATACCTGCCGACTCCACACTCGTCCCAGGGGACCACATGGCCATTCGAATCGGCATCAACGGCTTTGGCCGCATCGGCAGAAACATCCTGCGAACCGCCTGGAATCGCGACGATCTCGAGTTCGTTCACATCAACGATCTGACATCGGACGAGATGCTCGCATACCTCTTGGCCAACGACTCCGTGCATCGGGGCTTTGGCAACGACGTGAAGGCTGTCGAGGGTGGGATCAGCATCGACGGCAAGGTCATCCCCGTCACCTCTGAGCGCGATCCGGCCAAACTCCCCTGGAAAGACGCCGGCGTCGATGTCGTACTGGAGTGCACGGGGGTCTTTACAGACGGAAACAAGGCGCGCGCTCACATCGACGCAGGTGCCCGCAAGGTCATTCTCTCCGCTCCCGGCAAGAACCTCGACGCGACCTTCGTAGTGGGCGTGAACAGCCAAGACTACAACGCCGATGAGCACCACATCGTCAGCTGCGCGTCTTGCACGACCAACTGCCTGGCGCCGATGGCCAAGGTCCTCAACGACACAGTCGGCATCGAGAACGGTCTCATCACCACTATCCATGCCTACACCATGGACCAGAATCTGCTCGATGCCCCCCACCGCAAGGGCAAGATGCGCCGTTCCCGCGCCGCTGCGGTGAACATGGTGCCCACCACGACAGGAGCCGCCAAGGCCATTGCCCTGGTCCTCCCCGAGCTCACTGGCAAACTGAACGGCATGGCCATTCGGGTGCCCACACCGAACGTCTCGTTGGTCGACCTGGTCTTCACAGCCGGCCGCAATACCACTGCCGAAGAGCTGAACGCCGCGTTCATCGAAGCAGCAAACGGTCCACTAAAGGGTGTTCTCGCCGCACGCTCCGCTCCGATGGTGTCCAGCGACCTCATCAGCGACCCGCACTCCTCAACGGTCGACCTCGACCTCACCCAGGTCATCGACGGCAACCTCGTCAAGGTGTTGAGCTGGTACGACAACGAGTGGGGCTTCTCCAACCGTATGGTCGATCTCGCTACCATCATGGGGGGATAGACATGGGCACCACCGCCGTCCCGACCCTGGACGATCTCGCGGTCGGAGATCAGACCGTCCTTGTTCGAGTGGACTTCAATGTTCCGCTCGAGGGGGCGACCGATGGTAGCGGCAACCTGCAGGTGGCCGATGACACCCGCATCCGCGGCGCGCTACCGACCATTGTGGCGCTTCGCGAGCAGGGGGCCAGGCTCGTTCTGTGCAGTCATCTCGGCCGCCCAAAGGGTCAACGCAACCCCGCGATGAGCTTGCTGCCAGCGGCCGCAAGACTCGCAGAAATCCTTGAAACAGAGGTCGTCTTCGCTCACGACACCATCGGCGAAGGCGTACTCAAACTGGTCGCCGACCTGCCGCCCAGAGGCATCCTGGTCGTCGAGAACCTGCGCTTCGACTCCAAGGAAAAGTCGGGTGGAAATGAGTTCGCCAAGTCATTGGCCGCCCTCGGCGATGTCTTTGTCAACGACGCCTTCGGGACCATGCATCGCGGACACGCCTCCATCACTGGCGTTCCAAAACACCTCCCGTCTGCAGCGGGCCTGCTCGTCCAGAAGGAACTGGCCGCGCTGGGGCCGCTCATCTCTACGGACGCACGCACCCAACGCGCCCCATTTGGCGCGATCCTGGGTGGCGCAAAGGTCAGCGACAAGATGGGCGTCGTCGAGTCGCTCTCCCGCAGGATCGACCACCTCTTCATCGGTGGCGCGATGGCCTACACCTTCCTTGCGGCTCAGGACGAGGCTGTCGGGGCATCCAGGGTAGAAACCGACAAGATCGATCTGGCCCGCGAGCTCCTCGACAAGTGCATGCGACGAGGGGTCAAGGTCCACATGCCGGTCGACCACGTTGTCGCGGAGAGCTTTGCCGCCAACGCGGAGCCCAGGACGGTCACCGAGATCGAAGACGGCTGGATGGGACTCGATATCGGTCCGGCAACACTTCAGGCCTGGACGCCCGTCTTCGCGCAATGCCAGACCCTGTTCTGGAACGGGCCAATGGGCGTGTTCGAGTGGGACGCCTTTGCTGGAGGAACCCGCGGCATCGCGGAGTGCCTCGCGGGTTCAGATGCCGTCACCGTCGTGGGCGGTGGCGACTCGGCAGCTGCCGTTGCCCGCTTTGGAGTTGCCGACCGAATGACCCACATTTCCACCGGAGGGGGCGCATCGCTCGACTACCTCGAGAACGGCGATCTTGTGGGTCTCGAAGCCCTTCGGAGGAACTGATGGCGAGACTCCCGTTCATCGCAGGAAACTGGAAGCTCAATCTCGGGCCCGGCGCAGCTAACGCGTTGGCCTCTGGCTTGAAGGTTGCCCTCGCGGACCGAGGCGACGTACATGTGGCGGTTTTCCCGACGGCCCTATCGATCGCCGCGGTCTTGCCCGCCCTCGAGGGCTCCGGCATCGGCGTCGGTGTTCAGGAAATCCAGCCAAAGGCCAGCGGAGCGTTCACCGGCTGTAACAGCGGCGTAATGGCGCGAGAGCTTGGTTGTGAATACCTCCTGGTGGGCCACTCGGAGCGACGTCAACTCTTCGGAGAGACCGACGCCGGAGTCAACGCGAAGGTGCACGCGGGTCTGGCTGCGGGCCTACTACCGATTGTCTGCGTGGGCGAGACCCTTGACGAGCGCAAAGCGGGCCGCGTCGACGAAGTCGTCCATGGGCAATTGGCCGCCGCCCTCGACGGACTGGCTACCGACCAGGTGTCTACGCTCACACTCGCCTACGAACCCGTATGGGCGATTGGAACTGGCGAAGTCGCCACGCCGACCCAAGCACAGGCCGTTCACGAGTCCCTCCGAGGCTGGCTTCGGGCCCACTACCCGGCATTCATCGCTGACGAGATGCGCATACAGTACGGCGGCAGCGTGAAGCCCGCCAACGCGGCCGATCTCCTGGCATGCCCGGACATCGACGGAGCCCTTGTGGGAGGCGCCAGTCTCAAGGTCGAACTGTTCGCCGGAATCGTCGCAGCGGCCAGATAGAGAAAGCCAACCTCCGGTAGCGTCTCGTTTCCAACCACGAGCGGACCTCAAAACGGAGGACGCAAGTACCCTGTTCTCCGTTTGGGGCGTCGCCCGCAAACGAAAAACGGGCAAAGGCCAATGACCTTTGCCCGTTATGCGCGGAGCGGGACTCGAACCCGCACAGCCTTGCGGCCACAAGGCCCTCAACCTTGCGCGTCTACCAAATTCCGCCACCCGCGCGGAACACTCGAGGGTTGGTCAGGTATCCATCGGACCCTGCCCCGTCAAGGAGGATTACTACTCGGCGCCGTCTCCTTCTGCGCCCGCGGACGATGCACCCTCAGGAGCCACTGCATCGGGCGCTGGGGCCACTATGGGAGCCTCTTCTGGCGCTGCGTCTGTGGGAGCATTGGCTGCCTCTTCAGCCTCTTTGTCCTTCTTCTCTTCTTCGAGTTGTAGCTCTTCGAGCGCCGTGCCGACGTTCGCGTTGGAGAGCATCTTCTGGTTCGAGTACAGCGCCAGTGTGACCGACGTACACATGAACAAGACGGCAACCACGGTAGTCGCTCGCTGCAACAATCCAGTGGGTCCTCGCGGCCCAAAGACCGTGGAGGACGAGCTGCCGCCGCCAAAGGCCGCACCAATGTCGCCGCCCTTGCCAGGCTGCAGGATGATGATCAGGATCAAGAACACGCACAAGACGACGTGTAGAGCCACTACGAACAAATACATTGCGCTCTCCGGAAGGTGTGCGCGTGCCGGTGGAAGTTAGTTCCCGAACCCCACATCGGCAAGTCAGTTGCTGCTTTCTGCCGTCTTTTTCAGGTGCGGACAGTCGACCGTAAGGCAACGACCGTAGATCTCGTGACGATGGGAGGCGATTTCGAATCCGAGGCGCTGCGCAATAGTCTCCTGCAAGCGTTCGATCTCTTCGTCCTCGTATTCGATGATGCGACCACATTGCACGCAGATGAGGTGGTCGTGATGTCCGCCGTCGACGGCAGGTTCGTACCGAACCTCCCCACCTTCAGCAAAGCGATGTGCGTCTGCAAAACTGCCCTCTGCCATGAGCTTCATGGTCCGATAAACCGTGGCATAACCGATAGACGGCTCGGCCTTCTGGGCCATGACCAACAACTCGGTCAGGGACATGTGACCGTGAGCCATGAAGAAGACTTCGGCAATGGCTCGACGCTGGCGGGTGAACTTCAACCCGCGACCTGCCAAGTAGGTCCTGAATTGGTCTGTTTGCTCCGTACAGGCCATGTCGTAATCCAGACAAGAAAAAGGGGCCGAGAGTACTCGGCCCCAGTTGGGTCACCATACCGCGGACGCCATCACTCCTCGGTGATGTCGACCTTTTCCATGATGGTGTCCTCTTCGTCGTCGGCGTCGATCTCCGCGTCGTCCGCGACAGTCATGACCGTCGTGGGCTCGTCGTCGGCCTCGGAGGCGTCGGGCGTGGACGCCAATTCAGCAACCGCGGCAGGAATCGTTTCGACGACAGTCGGCTCGGCGTCGGGCTCCTTGGCCGCCGTTGCAGCAGCCTCTTCGAGAGACTCAACCAATTCGATGATCGCCATGGAGGCGTTGTCACCCCCGCGGCGCCCGGCTTTCACGACGCGCGTGTAGCCACCCGCCCGAGTGCGGAATCGCTCTGCATAGTCTGCGAAAACGAGATCGAGCGCCTCGTCGTTGTTGACCCACTGGCGAGCGCGGCGAATCGCGGCGACGCGATTGGCCTTGGCCTGTTGAAGCTCCTCGCCCGACAGTCGCTCGAGAGAGTCTGTCGTTGGCGCCCGCTTGCCGATTGTAATGACACGATCGGCGAAGCGACGAAGCTCCTTGGCTCTTTGCTCGGTGGTGCGGATCCGCCCGTGCAGCATGAGGGATGTGACCATATTGCGCCACATCGCCTTACGTGCTGAGCTATCCATACCCAGCTTTCGACCGGATTTACGGTGTCGCATTGCGAACTCCTATCCCACCTTGTGCTTGGGAAAGTTGTGCAGTTTCATGCCGAGCGAGAGAGACAGATCCGCGAGGATCTCCTTGATCTCGTTCAGAGACTTGCGGCCGAAGTTCTTTGTCTTCAGCATCTCGGCCTCGGTCTTCTCGACCAGCTGGTAGATGTATTCGATACCGGCGTTCTGCAGGCAGTTCTGGGAGCGAACAGAGAGCTCGAGCTCGTCGACGCGCTTGAACAGTGCATCGTTGAACTCCTGCTCCTCGGCCTCTTCCTCTTCGATCTCCGGCTCGGCGGCCTCGGCGAAGTTGATGAAGATTTGGAGCTGCTCCTTGAGGATCTTGGCAGAGAACGCCAACGCGTCCTCGGGCACGACCGAACCGTCGGTCCAGATCTCGATGGTGAGCTTGTCGTAGTCGGTGCGTTGGCCAACGCGAGCGTTGGTGACGGTGTAGCGAACGCGCCGAATTGGGGAGAAGATTGAATCAACGGGAATGGTCCCGAGGGGATGATCTTCCGACTTGTTCTGGCTGGCCGGCACGTAGCCCTTGCCCGTCGCCACGGTCACGTCGGCGGCGAAGGAGCCCTCTTCGGTGAGGGTCGCGATGGGATGCTCGGGATTCAAGACCTCACAAGCGGCGTCGAAGGTCAGGTCACCGGCACGCACGACAACGGTCTTACCGGACTCGCCCTTGCGGACGATGCGGCCGTTGACCGGACCGGTCGACTCAAGCTTGAGCAGGATGCCCTTGATGTTCAGGACGATATCGGTGACGTCCTCGATGATTCCCGGAATGAAGGCAAACTCGTGGAGTACGCCGTCGAGATTCACAGATGTAATGGCTGCGCCCTGCAGGGAGCTGAGCAGCAAGCGTCGAAGCGAGTTGCCGATCGTCGTACCCATTCCGCGCTCAAGGGGGCGGATGACGAACTTTCCGTAGGTCGGGCTGGACTTGGAGTCGCGCTCGACGCGGCGGGGCTTGATGAGGCTACGCCAGTTGCTATAGACGATTTCTTCCATGTTGAATCCTCCAACGACGCTTCTGTCACCTGGCCCAACGGGACACTACGCGTCGCGGAACTGAGAGGTAAAACCGCCGGGGGCCACCGGCGGGAGTCTGTTTTCGCTACACCCGGCGGCGCTTTGGTGGGCGGCACCCGTTGTGCGGAATCGGGGTCACGTCCTTGATGAGCGTGATCTTCAAGCCGGTATTCGCAATGGCTCGCAGCGCGGACTCGCGTCCGGTGCCCGGTCCCTTGACGTAGACACCGACCTGCTTCATGCCGTGCTCCATGGCCTTGCGAGCTGCGTCCTCGGCAACGAGCTGTGCCGCGAAAGGCGTGCTCTTGCGAGAACCCTTGAAGCGGAGAACGCCAGAGGAACTCCACGCCACCGTGTTGCCAGCCAAATCGGTGATGGTCACGATGGTGTTGTTGAACGTCGCCTGAATGTGGGCAACGCCAGCGGGTATGTTCTTTTTGACCTTACGCTTCTGCGACTTTCGCTGGGCCATTTTCTACTCCGAGATTTCAATCTGCCTGTCAGCCCTGGCTGGTTGGCCGGGGGTGGCGGGGCGGTTCAGATGACAGGTTAGCGGCGCTTCGAGCCGGGAACGCGACGCGGCCCCTTGCGAGTGCGAGCGTTGGTGTGGGTGCGCTGTCCACGAGTGGGCAGGCCTTTGCGGTGGCGTTGACCGCGGTACGCGCCGAGGTCGACGAGACGCTTGATGTTCATGGCGACCTCTTTGCGGAGCTCGCCTTCGACCCGGTAGGTCCCCTGGATGGTCTCGCGGATACGCGCGACCTCATGATCCGTGAGCTGGTGGGTACGGGTTGCCGGATCGACTCCAGCCTGCTCTACGATCTTCTTGGCGTTGGTGTCGCCGATTCCGTAGATGTAGGTCAGCGCAATCCAAATCGGCTTGTTGCGTGGGAGGTCCACGCCTTCGATACGAGCCACGATGTCGTCCTTGGATGATGTCTTGAGAGTTTAGTTTGCTTAAATTCTGGGTTGGCCGTCGAGAACCGTGAGAATCTCAGGTCCATTTGGAGTGACGGCCACTGTGTGCTCGAAATGCGCCGACAGGCGCCGGTCGATGGTTACCACGGTCCACCCGTCTTCGAGTGCCTCAGTGTCGTAGCTTCCCAGTGTGGTCATGGGCTCGATTGCGATGCACATGCCGGGCTTGAGAATGTCGAGTCGTCCAGGTTTGCCGAAATTCGGCACGGAAGGACGCTCGTGTAACCGGCGGCCGATTCCATGCCCGACATATTCCCGAACTATCCCGAACCCTTCGGGCTCGACCAGCGATTGGATGGCGTGTCCTATGTCTCCAGTGCGATTGTCAGGCGTAGCCTGAGCGATGCCCACATACAAGCTTCGCTCCGTTACGTCAAGCAAATGGGCCACTTCTGCGGTCACATCTCCGACCGCTAGTGTGAACGCACAATCGGAGTGGTAGCCCCCGTAAATCATGCCCATGTCGATACTGATGATGTCCCCTGACTTCAGCGGCGTGTCGGTCGGGATGCCGTGCACGACCTGCTCATTCGGAGACGCACAGATTGTCGCGGGGAACGGATTGGGAATTCCTGGCACCCGATAGCCCTTGAAGGACGGGACTCCTCCCAGGTCCGAAATCATCTTCTCGGCCAGTTCATCTAGCTCGGCGGTGCTGATTCCCACCCGCACGGACTCGCGCAGCGCCGCGGACACCTCTGCCAGGCGCCGACCGCTATTGCGCATGAGAGCGAGCTCCCATGGCTCTTTGACCCACTTGTTCCTCATCGGTCGAGCGAGAGCTAGAGCCAGGGGCCCTGGCCGCCAAGCTGCTGGCGACGCCCCTTCATGCGGCCGCTTCCCGAAGCCGCCACGCCGTCGTAGTGACGCGTACTGAGCTGCGCCTCGATCTGCGACACCGTGTCGAGAGAGACACCCACGATAATCAACAAACCGGTGCCACCAAAGTAGAACGGCACATTGAACTGCGTAATGAGAAGGGTGGGAATGATGCACACGACGGACAGGTAGACCGAACCGCCGGAGGTCAGCCTTGTCAGCGTCCAGTCGATGTAGGCCGCCGTGTCCTTGCCGGGGCGAACTCTGGGAATGTAGCCGCCCTGCTTCTTCAGGTTCTCCGCCACATCCTCAGGGTTGAATGTGATGGCCGTGTAGAAGAACGCAAAGAATACGATGAGGATGGCGTACGTCAGGTTGTACAGCCAAGCGCCAGGGAAGAAGGCCGCCGACAACCACTGGAGGACGGCGCTGTCATAGAACTGACCGATCGTGCTGGGGAACATCAGGAGCGATGAAGCGAAGATAGGCGGGATGACGCCAGCCGTGTTGACCTTGAGGGGCAGGTATGTCGTCTGTCCCTCGTATACACGCCTGCCCAACACACGCTTCGCATATTGGAGCGGCACACGCCTCTGGCCTCGTTCGACCCACACAATGGCGTAGATGACACCGAACATGAAGACAGTCAGGAGCGCGGCTTGAAGGAGATTCATCTCGCCCATCTGCACGAGCTGGAACAGCTGGACGCTGCCAGCGGGCAGCCCGGAAATGATGCCGCAGGTGATGATGATCGACGCACCGTTGCCGACGCCTCGCTCAGTCATTTGCTCGCCGAGCCACATGACGAAACAGGCGCCACCAGTCATCGTGAGTACGGTCATGAGTCGGAACGCCCAGCCCGGATCGATCACAACGTTGGCGTTGCCGACCCGCATGGCTTCCATTCCGGCAGCGATGCCGAAGGATTGGACCACCGCGATGACAATCGTGCCGTAGCGCGTGTATTGCGTGATCTTGTTTCGACCCGATTGTCCCTCGTCTTTGATTCGCTTCAGCGTGGGGACCATTTCGGCCATCAACTGCATGATGATGGACGCCGTGATGTACGGCATGATGCCCAGCACGAAGACGCTGAATTGCTCCAGCGCGCCGCCACTGAACATGTTGTACAGACCGAACATGGTGTTGTTCGCCTGCTCCATCCACTGGCCAAGGACCTGTCGATCGATACCGGGCGCGGGAATAAAAATACCCAGCCGGTAGATTCCGAGCATGCCGAGCGTAAACAGGACCCGCTTTCGCAGATCCTCCATCTCCCAGATCTCAGTGAAGATGTTGCCCAAACTCGCTCACCTCTGGCCGTTTTCCGACTACTCGCCGGGGACCGGACCCTCGATGGTTCCACCAGCCGCGACGATCTTCTCGGCGGCGGACCGGCTCAACTTGGACACGCGTACATGAAGGGCAACCCCTAAATCTCCGCGACCGAGGATCTTCACGCCGTCCTTGCCAATGCGGCTGACCGCACCACTGGCTTTCAACGATTCGGCGTTCACGACAGAACCGGCTTCGAGGCCAGAGATCTGCGCGATGTTGAGGACCTCGTAGTCCTTGGCGAAGATATTGTGGAATCCGCGTTTGGGAAGCCGCCTGGCGAGGGGCATCTGGCCACCCTCGAAACCGGGCCGATGGGTGTAACCCGAGCGAGCCTGAGCTCCCTTGGTGCCACGTCCAGCCGTCTTTCCCTTTCCGGAGCCTTCGCCTCGACCGACGCGGGTACGCGCCTTCGTGGAACCCGGATGCGGGTGCAGATTGGAGAGTTCGTTAGCCATGACTACTCCTCGATCTCTTCGACATCAACAAGGTGAAGAACTTTCTTCACCATTCCACGCACGGACGGCGTGTTCTCCAGGGTCCTGGATCCGCCGATACGACGCAGGCCGAGTCCCTTGAGATGCTCGAGCTGCCGGCGATCGCGGCCGATAGCGCTGTGCTTGAGTGTGACCTTGAGGCGGCTCATGCCACCCTCCTAGACGTAGAAGTAAACTGGGTTCAGGACGTGGCTTCTGGCCGGACCTGATAGTTGGCATACACTCGCTCGACATCTTGGCCGAGGCGCGTCGCATACTGTTCGGCCGACTCGAGGCGCCGGAGCGCATTGAAAGTCGCACGAACGACATTGTGTGGGTTCGAGCTACGGAGTGACTTCGTCAGCACATTGTGCACGCCGACCGCCTCCATGATGGCGCGCACCGCAGGCCCTGCGATAACGCCAGTTCCCGCTGATGCTGGCTTCAACAGGACCCGACCGGCACCGAATTCCCCCACGATCTCATGGGGAATGGTTCCGCCCACGAGGGGCACGGGCTTCATGTTGCGCTTCGCCTTTTCGGTTCCCTTGCGAATGGCTTCGGGAACTTCATTTGCCTTGCCGAACCCAACGCCGACATTGCCTTCGCCGTTACCGACGACCACGATGGCGGAGAAGCTGAAGCGGCGACCGCCCTTCACGACTTTGGCCACCCGGTTGATGTAGATCACCTTTTCGATAAGACCGGAGTCTTCGTCGTCGCGGCGTCGTCTGGACATCTTACCCATGATTCGTTCCTAGAATTTGAGACCGGCTTCGCGTGCGGCTGCCGCAAGGGCGGCTACGCGGCCGTGGTACAGGTAGCCGTTGCGGTCGAAGACCACCTCGGAGATATTTTTCTCTGCCGCCGCAGCGGCGATCGCCTTGCCAACCGCAGACGCCCCGTCGCGATTACCACCGCTTTCATCGAGTTTGAGGCTGGATGCGGAGGCCATCGTCGCGTGATTCACATCGTCGATCAGTTGGGCGTAGATGTGCTTACTGCTGCGGAAGATCGACATGCGTGGCCGAGCTGCCGTGCCAGTCACAACCTTGCGGATGTGCTTCTTGCGACGGAAACGCTTGAGGCGTCTTGTACTTGTTTTCGCCATGATGCTTGTTCCTCTCGGCCAGTCGGCCAACTGGATCCGGCGCTATGCCGATTTGCCCTGTTTGATACGAACGTATTCGCCGACATACCGGACACCCTTGCCCTTGTAGTGGTCCGGCTTCCGGAAGCCGCGAATCTCGGCGCTCACCTGTCCAACCTGCTGCTTGTCAATCCCAGATACGGTGATCGTGTTGTTCTTGTCCACTTCGATGCTGATGCCGTTGGGAATCAGGTACTCAATGGGATGGGAATAACCGAGTTGCATCACCAGGTTCTTGCCCTTCACGTCGGCGCGATACCCGACGCCAATGATGGTGAGCTCCTTCTTGAAGCCCTGGCTCACGCCAACAACCATGTTGTTGACCAAAGCCCGCATCAATCCGTGATTGGCACGCGCCGGCTTTGACTCAATCGTACGCTCGAACACGACTGTGTTGTCTACGACTTTCATCGAGACCAGCGCTACCATGGCCTGTGAGAGATTGCCCTTGGGCCCCTTCACTTGGACTACGGACCCCGCCTGAGCGACTGTGACGCCACCGGGAAGCGCAATTGGACTGTTTCCTACACGAGACATTGGGTCTCCCTACCAGACGTGGCACATCACCTCACCGCCAACGCCCGCACTGCGAGCTTGACGGTCGGTGAGTACGCCTTTGGGGGTGGTGAGGATAACGACACCCAAACCGTTGCGAACACGTGGAATGTCGTTCTTACCGACATAGACGCGCCGACTTGGCTTGCTGATGCGACGGAGGCCAAGAATGGTCCCCTTCCGCGAAGCGTCGTACTTCAAAAAGATTTTTACGGTCCCCTGGAAGCCTTCATCGGATTCGATGAACCCCTCGATAAATCCCTCGGCCTTGAGGATCTTGACGACCTCGACCTTGAGCTTTGAGCGAGGCAGTACCAGGTTGTTGTGGTTGGCGAGCTGCGCATTGCGGATGCGGGTGAGCAGGTCGGCGATTGGATCAGTCATCGGCATTGATGTCTCTCCAGAGAAGTTGAGAGGTGGCCGGGGCGGGTGGGGCTTGAGCCCGCACCTGCTCAGGCCTCCGCGAAGGGCATTCCGAGATTTCGGAGCAGAGCTCGGCCTTCTTCGTCAGTTTTC
>Ga0315336_1001146_pt1 | contig 56123 bp, 47 predicted proteins | sample ASW5metaG_FD_204512 | JGI IMG/M metagenome (GOLD analysis project Ga0315336, IMG submission 204512) | Ammonia-oxidizing marine archaeal communities from Monterey Bay, California, United States - ASW #5 | ecosystem: Environmental > Aquatic > Marine > Intertidal zone | place: USA: California...
TGAGATACTTTTCCATAAGGCAATAAAGAATTATAAACATGTATCGGCTGCCCATTTCCTTGAGTTTTAACTTAGTTGCGCCTACCTTACGATTAGACCACCTATTAGGAAGCCAAGTATAAGAGTACCCTCTTGCAATTACCTTTAGAGGAAGTTCGACCGTTAGGTTGAAATGTGCGGACAGAAATGGTTTGAGTCCTTCAATGGTTTCTGCTCGGTACATTTTGAAGGCGTTGGTTACATCATTGTATCTCAAACCAAACAACAACTGAATTAAGGTGTTTATTACTCTATTGAGGCATAGCTTAATCGGTGGGTAATCAATCGTTTTCCCGCCAGGTATAAAACGGGAGCCAAATATTGCGTCATAATCCCCTTGAACTAGAGTCCAGTAAAACTTAACCAAATCATCCGGAGATTCGCTGGCGTCTGCCATTAGTAAGGCAACACAATCACCGTTGAAATTGTTCAAGCCACATCGCACTGCGTAACCAAATCCTCTAGGAAAAGTATTATTTATTTTTCTTAAGGAGGGTAGGTCTTTAGAAATTTCATTCAAAACGACCTCCGTCTGATCAGTTGAATGGTCGTTGATTACAAGAATTTCATGTGGGATTTCTTCTTTCGTCAAGGCATCAAAAACGCCCTGCAATGTTTCTCCGATAATTCCTTCTTCGTTATGCGCAGGGATTAGTACGGAAAGCTTCAAGCCCATTTCTCCAGAAAATTAATATTATATATTTATAAATAGTCTATGGGGAAAATTTAAAAAATATATTACTCAATTATGTAAGAATACCAGATTGCCTTATTCATCCGATTGTCTTATGCTTGGCGCGGAGAGTATCAAAAACTTATTTGGGGAGCTGATGGAAGAAACTATAAACCCGCAGATTTTTAGGGAGTACGACATCCGCGGAGTGGTGGCTAAGGACTTAACTCAAGAGTCTGTGGTACGAATTGGCAAAGGCATAGGTACCTATGTTCGAAGAAACGGCGGAAAAACTCTGACGGTCGGATACGATATGAGGATAAGTTCTATTCCGTTTCGAGATAGTCTCATTCGAGGATTGAATGCGACGGGATGCGATATCATAGATATAGGGATGGTACCGACTCCGGTAGCATATTTTTCCCTCCATCATCTGAAGCCTGATGGCGGTGTGATGATCACGGGAAGTCATAATCCGGCAGAGTTTAACGGATTTAAAATAAGTCATGGTGTTCACAGTTTGTATGGGGAACGTATTCAGGAACTAAGAAAACTTATAGAAAGCAATGATTTTGAATCAGGGTCGGGTAAACTGAGCTATAAAAATATTTTAGAAGACTATGTTAAAGGTATCTGTGATTCAGTAAAAATTTCTCGTTCGATTAAAGTCGTGGTTGATGGAGGTAATGGGTGCTTTGGAATCGTGGGACCCGAGCTTTTACGGCGCGCAGGAGCGGATATCATCGAACTCTATTGTGAACCTGATGGGAACTTTCCCAATCATCACCCTGACCCGACCGTAGCAGAATATCTGGAGGATCTCATCAATAAAGTAAAAGAAGAGGGTGCGGAGCTAGGAATTGGGTTCGATGGCGATGCGGATAGAATTGGTATCGTGGATGAAAAGGGAAATATTCTATGGGGCGACCAACTTCTCATGTTGTTCGCACGCGATTTACTAAAGCGTAAACCTGGTGCAACTATTGTGGGCGAGGTTAAGTGTTCACAAAATTTGTTTAAGGATATCGAGCTACATGGTGGAGTAGCCGTAATGTCTGCTGCTGGGCATTCCTTGATTAAAAAGAAAATGCAGGAAACCAACGCCCTACTAGCTGGGGAAATGAGCGGGCATGTTTGTTTTGCAGATGGATATTATGGATTCGACGATGCTATTTATGCCGCTTGTAGAGTTCTTCAGATAGTTGCTTCCTCTAAAAAAAAGGTCTCAGAAATGCTTGCTGATGTTCCCAAAACTGCTTCAACCCCGGAAATTCGCGTTGACTGTCCTGATGACCGTAAATTTGAAATTGTGCAAGAGCTTACAGAAAGTTTCAGGGAGCTTTATGATGTAATTGACATCGATGGAGCGAGGATTAATTTTGAAAATGGGTGGGCTTTGATTCGTGCCTCCAATACGCAGCCAGTTCTAGTTTTTCGATTTGAGGCAAACGATGAAGACGATCTGAGTGAAATTATTTCTCTCGTCCGTGAAAAGATATCTAAATATGAACCTGTTTTCACTCTAGATCAGGGATTATGCTAAAAAAATACCTACATACCCGATTCCGTGTTCATGATATGGAGCGTTCCATTAATTTCTATAATGGTATTCTGGGAATGGAAGTTATCAAACGCAAAATATCTCCTCGCGGCTCACAACTGGTGTTCCTGCGGTTGCCTGATACCGAATGTGACCTTGAACTATGTTCTTTTCCAAATAGTGGAAAAGTTGAGGTTCCAGAAGATCTAGTACACCTAGCGTTTCAGGTTCAAGATCTTGAAAAATGCATGCATAAATTAAAAAAGGCTAAGGTCCCCATCACGGAAGGTCCGATTGAAACAAAAAGTGGAACGCGTTTCATTTTCACTGAGGATCCAGATAAATATGAAATCGAATTGATGCAGTGCCCTCAAGAATAGCGTTAAAACTTTTTAAGCCTATTATTGGAGGATTTCATAATTACCTTTATTTCACAATAAGCCCAGCATAACCCACGACGTGATTCATATTACCGCTTACTTCCCCTGAGGTCATATACTTGGCTAAAAATGCTTCTTTTGCACCCATTTCCTTGGCGTATATCAACATAATCACAGTAGGGTTAACTCCACACATTGAAATGTTGTTGTCATGTACGGTACTATAAAGTTCCTTTGCATCTAGTCTTAATATTTGGTTTATTGCGGCCGCATCTTTTTTTGAAGCGCTTTTATGTGTTTCGTAATGGGTCATGTCGGAACTTGCGACAATAAGAACGCTACGTTGCACTCGTTCTAATGCTTTAACTATGGCGTGACCTATTTCCTCACATTCGTGAAGTCTTAGCTGCATTATACAAATGGGAACAATTCTAAACTCATTACGATAAAACTGAAGGAAGGGTAATTGAGTTTCAATTGAATGCTCCTTTTTGTGTGCTTGGCTATCTTTTTTAGCGAGCACAGATTTTTGGCAAATTTCATTAGCAAGTTGATGGTCAATTTTAAGGTCGCCTTGAGGCATAACCCAGGTTCCTTCGGTCATAACGGAGACTTTTTCGCCAAGCCCCGTGTGATTAGGGCCTATCAAGATAATCGTATCTGGAATTTCGATTCTTGAATAGACGGCTCCCGCTACATCACCCGAATACATAAAACCAGCATGTGGAGAAACTATGCCAATTGCGCGGCATTTTTCCGCTAGTTGGTTCTCAGAATTTTGTCTGGTATGGAGTTTTACTTCTTCTGTCAATGAATGAATATTGCTTGAATAGAAGCGTCCCGCCACAGTGGGCTCTCGGGTCATAAATTATTATTTTCCATATTAACTTCTCCGGTCATTGGAACAAAACTAACAATTGTTACCACGCGTTTTCTCAGGCCATTTTCGGTTTTTGTCAATGCTAAAAGTTGTTGGGGTTTGTGATTTTTCCCAAGCGGCATTATAAGACGTCCTTTCACCTTGAGTTGAGTGATAAGAGGTTCTGGAATTTTTGGGGCCGCAGCAGTAATTAGGATAGCGTCGAAAGGGGCCGCTTCTTTCCACCCTCGATATCCATCACCATGTTTTACCTTTATATTTTCGTATCCTAGCTTGTTCAAAAGCTCACTCGACTCTCGAGCAAGGGTTTTGATGATCTCGATAGTGTATACTTCCTGGACGATTTCACCCAGCACTGCGGCTTGATAGCCTGACCCAGTTCCCACTTCCAGCACCTTATCGGTTGAACTCAATTCCGCAAGAGTGGTCATTAATGCAACAACATAGGGTTGCGATACAGTTTGATTCTCTTTGATTGGTAGGGCAGAGTCATGATACGCGGTTTCTATATTTTCAAGTCCAACAAAAAGATGTCTTGGAACTTTAAGCATTGCCTCGAGCACTGCATGGTCATGAATTCCGCGTCGCTCAATATCGTATTTAACCATCCTATCGCGGGCTATTTTATAGGAGTCGAGATTTATCGAGGGGGAACAGGACACCGTGAGAAAGGCGGCTGTGATTAGAAAGGAGGCAGATTTAAAAAATAAGACCGTTTTCTCTGAGCCAACTCTCTGAGTCGAATCGTTTGTTGAGAAATTCTTCAAAATCGATTTCACGCTTAGAAAGTTTGCGTCCATCGATATACTGGGGCTTTTCAAGGTTCTTTTTCCGACTCCATTTTTTGGTAGCTGGTTTTTCTGAAGTATTGTCTTGCTCCACTTTCAGCTCAAGCGATTCGGTAAGCACCTGCATTTTGAGGACCAATACCATAAAGCTTTGTGGGCAGATTTCGTCTTTTTTCTGAATTTCTTCAACAATTCTACGGACCTTTTCAGAAGTCATAACAGCTTCGGTGATAGCTTTCGACAACTTCTCAAACTCGGGCTCAGCATTATGGGAGTGGCTCATTAGCTTCCCCTTTCAAGGTTCACTCAGGTCTAGTAAAAAGCTTTATCAATCAGATTAGGTTACAATACTAAAAATAAACTTGTTAGCCTTTAATGTCAAGAAACATTAAGGGGGTAAGTTGATGAATCATTCTCTGGCGTCGGAGCTCAATATCTGGGAACGGAAGGGTCAATTTTTTCAGACCAAGTTTCAATCCCGCCAGCCATACTCTTGACATTTTTAAAACCCATTTTTTTAAGAGCTTTAACCGCTTTCAGGCTTCTTACCCCTGCTTTACAGTGTACAATTATTTCATCATTTTGGGATAGACTCTTGAGGTTTTGTGGTTTCGTTTGGTCAATTGTCCCAAGTGGAATTAGAACTGATCCATCAATTCGGCAGATCTCATATTCTGATGGTTCTCTTACATCAATCAGGGTAAAATTTTCTGATTCATCCAGTTTGTATTTGACTTCTTCGACGGTAATTTCCAACCCCGCATTTTCAGCAGCTTCTTCTGTCTCCGAGGGAATCCCGCAAAACTGTTCATAGTCAATCAATTTTGTAATAGTAGGATTCTCTCCACAGATGGGACAATTTTTATCTTTGCGCAATTTCATTTCCCTAAACTTCATCCCAAGTGCGTCAAAAAGCATTAGGCGCCCAATCAGAGTCTCACCTCTACCTAAAATAAGCTTAACAACCTCGGTGGCTTGAATGAGGCCGATAATTCCGGGAAGAATTCCGAGTACACCGCCTTCCGCGCAACTTGGAACTAAACCTGGGGGTGGCGGTTCAGGATACAAACATCGATAGCATGGACCTTCTTTTGAATAGAATACCGAGGCTTGTCCTTCAAAACGAAGAATACAACCATAAATGTAAGGTTTTTCTAGTAGGACTGCTGCGTCATTGGCCAAATAGCGGGTTGGGAAGTTATCCGTTCCATCAACAATAATGTCATAGTCTTTAAAAATTTTAATAGCATTTTCAGATGAGAGCCGAGTATTGTAAGTGTTAACCTCCACATCCGAGTTAATATCAGCCAGTCGATTTTTTGCTGAATTGACTTTTAATTTCCCAACGGTGGACTCGCCATGCATGATCTGACGTTGAAGGTTGCTTTGATCAACGACGTCAAAATCAACGAGCCCTAGTTTGCCAATTCCAGCAGCAGCTAGGTAAAGACCGAGAGGCGAACCAAGCCCTCCAGTACCAATACAAAGTACCTTAGACTTACACAGTTTTTCCTGCCCCTCGATACCCACTTCCGGAAGCAGCAGGTGACGGCTGTAACGGGCAATCTGGTCTTGCGATAAACCCATAAATTCATCCACTAAAAGGGTACAACAATTTGATAATCAGGCCATGGGAGATTAGACTCTATTTTAACAGAAAGGGTTCGCGCGTCCAAAAATTTCCCCCTTTTCAAGATAGTTAAGATTGATGTTGAAAAATTTGTTGTGTTATCTCCAAAATGAATGATACCTAAGGACACCGCTGATAACCAGATTGAGTAGCCGTTTGATGATTTGAGTAGGAAGTCAGAGAAAAATTTATATTATTATGCCTCGTTAAACGCTTTCCTAAATCCAGCAACCGAACCCTCAAGCACTTGGTCTGAAACACAGTAAGAGATTCTAAAGTATCCTGGCGATCCAAACCCTCGTCCAGGAACCACTAGAACTTTTTTTTCTGTCAATTTCTTTACAAACGCTACTTCATCTGCGATAGGCGATTTTGGAAAAAAGTAAAAAGCTCCCTGTGGTTTGACCACAGAATATCCAATACGGGTGAGTTCCGTATAAAGGAAGTCACGCTTTTTTTGGTATAGCTCAGCATCGATCGAAACACCCTGTATATTTTTCACAGCCCTCTGAATCAGTGCCGGAGCGTTAACAAATCCCAGTACCCTATTGCAAAAAATTAGGCCAGAAATCAGGTTTTTCCCGTCGGCACACTTTGGATTCACAGCAACATAACCGATCCGCTCACCGGGTATTGCCAAGTCCTTGGAATGGGAAGTGATGTAAATACTATTCTCATATAATTCTAAAATATTCGTTGTTTCAACTCCATCGAAAACTATTTTTTTATATGGATCATCGGAGATGAGATATATCGGATTTCCTGTATCACCCAAATGCTGCTGTAGGATGGCTACTAATTTTTTAAGCATTTCTTTTGAATAAACTACGCCCGTTGGGTTATTGGGTGAATTAATGATGACGGCTTTAGTTTTTGGAGAAAGCGCATCGCGAAACGCATCCAGATTAAGACTAAAATCATCATGTGTGGGTACGATGACGGTTTTTCCTCCATGGTTTTCAGAATAAAATAAGTATTCTACAAAAAATGGGGAAAACACAATAATCTCTTCACCCGGATCCAATAATGTTTTGAGGGTAATATTTAATCCACCAGCTGCCCCGCATACCATGACAATGTGATCGGCTGATAATTTTATGCTAGACTCTGAAGATAATAGTTTAGCTATCTCAGTTCGCACATCGCTGAGGCCTGCATTGGGCATGTAGCGGTGGAGTCCTGGGCTAGAATCGTTAGCAGCTGATACAATGGCTTGACGAACCTGCTCGGGCGGTTCCAATACAGGATTTCCTAAAGACAGATCAAACACATTGTCTACACCGTGTTCTTCTTTCATCCTCAGACCCTCTTCAAACATTTTCCTGATCCAGGATGATTTATCTAGTTTATCGCTAACATTGTGTGAAATCGGCATTTCTACCTCAACCGTAGGGTTTTAAAAAAACACCAATACCATAAAGCCTTGATGGGCGCAACTAACTTGAGTATCGATTCAGTTTCTAATATGCTTAACCCTTGTGTCTAAATTTGTCGCTGAAGAGGATTTACTCATGTCATCGATTTCCCCGATTATTTATACCAAAGATGTTTGCAAATACTATTCTTCCGGAGAAGCACAGGTGACAGCGTTGTCAAGCGTCAGCTTAGAGTTTCAGAAGGGAGACTTTGTTTCGATTATGGGCCCCAGTGGTGGAGGTAAAACTACTTTTCTAAATTGTCTAGGTGGGCTTGACCTGCCGGATCAAGGAGAGATATATTTTAAAAATCGTTTACTCAATAAGATGAGCGACAACGAACTCACTAATCTGAGACGCAAGGACATTGGATTTATCTTTCAGTTCTTTAATCTTATGCCTACGCTTACAGTTCAAGAGAATGTGGAGCTTCCTCTTTTGATAAGCCACTCAGCTAAAACCCAAAGCAAAGAGGTGCAAACTCTTTTGGATTATGTTGGGCTCTTGCATAGAGCTAAGTCCTTCCCAGCCGAACTATCTGGTGGAGAGATGCAAAGAGTTGCTATTGCACGTTCCCTGGTTCATCGCCCCTCAGTTGTTTTAGCTGATGAGCCAACAGGAAACCTCGATTCAGACAATGGAATTAAAATTCTCGAACTTATGAAAAAGGCTTCTGTTGACTTTGATACCACCGTTATTATGGCGACTCACAATTCACAAATTGCAGACTATGGAAATAGGCATTTCGAAATTCGTGACGGCCGGGCTAAACCGAGAAAAAATAGTTTATAACAATAATAGCATTGAATTTTTTTAGTGGACCATATAGCTCCTATCGGCTCAATAAATTTTAACAAGACTGGAAACTTGTGAAGATGAGCTTTCTTTTATACTTTAAAGACCTCTTTTTTGCTCTTGTATTACGCCCTGTATTCCGCGACCCGTTTCGTATGATTATTACCATTTTAGGCGTGGCCATTGGTGTCGCTGTATTTTTGAGTATCCAATTAGCCAATAAGCAAACGCTTCGTTCCTTTGAGGAGAGCGTGGACCTGGTTCTCGGTAGAGCTGATGCTGTAATTCATGCAGAGGGTATGGCCTTCGATGAAAAAAATTTTGGAAAACTGTTAGAAATTCGAGAATGGGTCAAGGTCTATCCAGTTATAGAAGGGTATGGTGTTGAATCGAAATCCGGAGAAGTAGTAGAGATTCTTGGGACAGATCTGTTACAGGACAGCGGCATTCGGGACTTTTCAATCAAAACGATTGAAAAGGATTTAAAAGGTTTGCTACCAATTATTATAGACCCAAAAGGTATTATCCTACCTGAGAAATTTATCCAGGGAACAAATTTTCAGCCAGGGGACAAAATTACTTTTCTTATCAATGGTGTTGAAAAAACATTCAACGTTAATGCGGTTTTAGAGAATAAAGGTTTGGCTCGTGCCCTTAATGGAAACTTTGCTCTTATGGATATAGCTGCCGCCCAATGGGCTTTTGGAAGAGTCGGTAAACTTGATCGTATTGATGTCGAATTCCTTCAAGAAGGAAGTTTTGACTTAATACGTAAAAAAATTAGCGAAGTGATGCCTGATTTTCTCCGCGTAGATCGCCCAGAAAGAAAAACCAGGCAAGTCGAAAAAATGTTGCGGGCTTTTCAATACAACCTAACAGCGTTAAGTTTTGTGGCGCTTATAGTAGCCTTATATCTGATTTACAACATGGTTGCGCTATCGGTTGTTCGAAGAAGAATGGAAATAGGTACGCTTCGGGCTATAGGGGCAACACCTATGCTCATCGCCAGTATTTTTTTTCTTGAAGCAGGGATTATAGGGACAGTAGGTTCTATCATTGGTATATGGTTGGGTAAACATTTTGCTCATTTTTCACTTGAAGCTGTATCTATAACTGTCAACAACCTATATGCACCGAGTTATGTAACACAAGTTGAGTTTTATTGGAATCAGTCTTGGCCTTACTTGTTGTTGGGAATAGGCCTGTCTTTTGTTTCTGCTTTAATACCGGCCATTGACGCAGCTAGGACTTCGCCCTCAACAGTGATGCGGCGCGGCAGTTATGATCTTAAAATTTTTCGTGGTGATAAAAGGTTTACCCTCGCGGCCTTAATTATTTTCATAATGGCAGGGATCTTTAGCGCGCTTCCTCCCATAAGAGGATTCCCCTATTTTGGCTTCTTGGCGGTGTTTTTTGTCATCATAGGTTTATCTTTCCTCGCACCATCGGCTTTACTTGCAGGGCGCAAATTTTTAAGTGGCATTTGTAAAAAATTTTTTGGGGCAGAAGGACTTCTTGCGAGCATGAATCTGTCGCAGAATGTTGGTCGAAATTCTCTTGCTATTTCATCGCTCGCGATCGCGTTCATGCTGATTATTAGTATGTCGATCATGGTGCATAGTTTTAGGCAGACGGTGATTTTATGGATTGGGCAAACATTGAAAGCCGATCTTTTTGTACGAGTAGCAGGAGGAAGAGATATTGACTACCAGTACACTCTACCTGCTGATAGAGTGAAAGGTCTAAGGAAAATTTCTGGCGTGGCGGCTGTAGATTTATTCCGCGCTCAAGATATTAGCTACAATGACAAGCCAGCTGTGTTGGGTTCAGGTGACTTTCAAGCTCTATCACGGTACGGAAATTTGGTTATTAAGTCCGGTCCTAGTTCCCAGGAGCTATCCTCCTTGATGGTAAGCCAAGATCGAGCGATCGTCTCAGAATCATTTGCACTTAAACATAAGCTTGCAGTGGATGACACATTATTTTTAGAGACCCTAAGGGGGCCGGTTGAGCTTAATATTGCTGCGGTGTATTACGATTATTCTAGAGAACGCGGTTATATTATAGTCGATCGATCTGTATTTATTAAATATTATGGCGATACGGATGTAAATAGTTTCGTTCTCTACCTATCTGATAAACGTGAATTGGAAAACGTTCGGCAGAAAATTTTAAAAACTCTTGGCACCGATTATCGACTGGTTATAAGGTCCAACCCAGAACTGAAAAAAAATGTGCTAGAAATATTCGATAAGACATTTGCCATCACCTATTCATTAGAACTAATTGCAGGAGGTGTGGCTTTGTTGGGGTTATTTAATACCCTAATTTCACTTATTCTTGAAAGAAAAAGAGAAATTGGAATTCTAAGGTTTATTGGGGGGGTTCGTAAACAAGTGAAAAGGATGGTTCTTATTGAGGCGGGTATCTTGGGGCTAATCGGATCATTAATGGGGCTAGTTGCAGGAGGGGTCGTATCTTATATTCTAATTTTTGTGATAAATAAGCAATCTTTCGGTTGGACTATCCAGATTCATTATCCATATCTTTTTATTCTATTTTCTTTAATTCTATTTTGGGTGATTTCACTTGTTGCTGGTCTGTATCCTGCTCGTATTGCAGCAAAACTTGATCCAAAAGAAGCAGTTCGTGTTGAGTAACAAAAACTTAGATTGGGGAAAATATATCCCAAGCAAAAAGAATTAAGAATAGCCATTTGCTTAAATTTTATCTTGGGCTCTTTTTCTTATATTCAAATAACCTTTGAAACAGCAAATATTTGATCAGGGGCTGGCTGATATGATAGCCTTCGAGGGATTCCATAACAGGTTAGATGTGGGTAGCTATTCATCTATATCGATAAACGCTTGAGGGGTTACTTTGCCGATGTCAAGTTTTGATTTACAGGAAGCCCGTAGTTACGTTAATTACCTCCTAACCCTTAGTATTCGTCGCGAAGAGGCTTTTGGCGCGTTGGCTTTTACTTTCATTAAAGAAAATGATATGGAGGCATTAGGCCTTTTGCCCGAGGAGCAGTTTAGTCTATTAATGGCAATTATTCAGGCATTTGCTCCTGAACCAAAACGATATACTCAGAAACTAGAATTACTAAATCGAGCGAAAGAGTTGCTTGCTCGGACTAGCTACTCCAACCCCGAGCTGGGGCGACAGTTGGATTATGATATTCGTAAAACTAAAGCAGAACTGAATATATATGATGATGCCATGCGCCCCGCAGGACTACCGCTAGATAATCAGCGAATTATCGTTCAGTCCGATGTGCCTAGTTATATTCTGGATATTGCCCAAAAAAGGGCTGGAGCTTATTATCAGGAAAAGTATCATCTGACCAAAGAAGCCAAAGCGGGTCAGCACTTTACAGGTGGACCAAGGAAATTTGAACCCGATAATAAAAACGTTCATCGTGAATTTCCAGGCGCCTGCGCACCATTTATGAACTCGCGTACTAACGCGTTTCATTTAATGCTTCCTTTTGATTTAAAAATAACTCGCAAGCCAGAAGATCCACTAGAAGCCGGTGTGCGTGTTTTTTATTCCAAGGAGGGATACTCATATCCGTTAGCTTATGATATGGATAAGCTCATAAGCTATAATGATGGGCAAGTGCTTCCATTAGACTTGGAAGACCCGAACCTGTTATTTGTTTCTGCTTCACGAGTTAAAGAACCAGAATTTAAGCACCAGATTGGAAACCTCTCCCCTGAAAATCCCCCTGAGTTCAGTTACCCGCGCGTCGTGCTGGAACGTATGGGAAGCCTGGGTGCTTTTCTCCAAGTGGTTAATAACTTTAAGATTTGGTTTGATGCCTCAAGGGTATCTGTTTTGATCCAGGGAGCACCAGACCTTTATGAATATGGGCTGCAAGGAGGATCGGGTCTTATGACTCGCACACATGCATCAGACAAGACTCCAGCTTACGCGGAATCATTTAAAGAACCTTGGCAGGAAGGGCTTAGTTTTAATTTTGTCAATATGCACCTTCAGCTGAGCCCAGGAATAGATAGAGCTTTGATCCCATACAACACACCTATTTTCTCCCTGTATCCATTACTTAATAGGCAATGCTATCAGGTTGTGAATGCTGAGGATGCAACGCGAAACTGGCAAGAGCAGCAGGAAAAAGCTGGGAAATAGAATGCTGTTCGCTAACTAGCCTCAGATGGTAGGTTTAAAACCCAATGAAAAGCTGTTTTAAATATTAGGATGATTAAGATATTCAATCGTAATACTTTTATTACGTTTATTTGCTTATTTCTTATTGGATGCGGCGAACCTAAAGACGGAGTGCGTGATTCATCTGTATCCAATCAATTCAAAGATCCTGCTGAACTTATTAAACATGCTATTGGCAGAAAAGAAACAGGGGCATATGATGAGGCCATAGATATTCTAGACCAGGCCTTGAAGGTAAACTCTCAATATGCCGCAGCTTATTACCAAAAAGGGCTACTTTATGAAGAATGGGACAAGAGAAAAGAAGCTCTTAAGGCATATAAGAAAGCTATTCAAATAAACCCAACCTATGAAGAAGCGCGTTTGGGCCTTGCATCGGTCTATGGCAAATCGGTATTAAATGATCTTGCCGTAGAACAACTTTTAAAAGTAGCTCAAACAAGGAGGAACGATCCGGAACTTCATTTTAAAATAGCTCTTGAGTACTGGTATCTTCAGGATATTTCTAGGGCGGCCGAACATTACATAAGAGTTATAGCTATCGATCCTGAACACCTGCAAGCACACTTAAATCTGATTAGTGTCTATGAAAAGTTAGAAAACTGGGAAAAAGCTCTTGAAGAAATTCAGATTGTTAAACAGCTTTCAAGCAAGACTCAAAATGATCATGCTATGAGAATAGCAAAAAATAAATCAAAATTCATTGAGGGTAGAATGGACCTAACAAGACAGGACATCAAACGAAGATCAGAACCACCATTTGACTAGACACAACTAAAGCCTCTACTACCACACATCGGCGTAGATTTTGTTAGTGGGGTTTAAGCCAGTAAAAATATTTACTAACCACTTTTGAATATGGAGTATTATGACGTTCTTCTTAATTCGGATGAATATTAATCACAGGATTGGGCTTTGAAAAAGTCTCCGCCCTTATGAACTTCCTTGTCTGTTCCCCAATGGATTTTTTTGTCAAGTTTCTTTAGGAGAGGGATATGTTTTGAACAATGGATATAAGCTTCCTCTACCGTGATCAATATCCAACGTTCCGGATTCCCTCCCCCTTCTTGAGTAAGGGCATCCTCTAGATTCTCTACCAGGTCCTTGTCTTTAATTAATTCTTCATTTTCGATAACTTTAGCTTTACCGTTTACGTGCAGACCTATAGTTTTTTCAAAGAAGTCTAAGAATGTCATACCAATATGCTGATTTTCAATGATATTTCCTAGGCTGGCCATGACCCCGTTACCTCTATATTCGGGGCATGCAAGAGTCTTTTCATCTAATATTCTGACAAACCCTCGTTTTCCGGCACGAAAAGAGCAGTCACATTCTCCCTTAGAATCAGCAGTTGCAATAAATACCATCTCCTGTTTAGAAATAAATTCACGCATGTAAGAATTCAGGTGGGCTAACATTTGCTTCTCATAGAAGGCCGAAGCTTTATCCGCTGTACCAACCTTTGCTTGTAAAGTTCGCTCACCTTTAGAGCCGTAGTTTCCCATTAGATAACCCTCATGATTTTTCTAGTCCAACGTGAGAAAGGTCAATAAAATCATTACCCGAAGGTACATATATACAATAACACGCTCAGCAAATTCTCTCTCAATGCGAAGTATTATTTAATTCTGGCCAAACGTTGATGCAAATTTTTCATAACCTTCGTCAGTAAGTTTTTCTAAAGGTATGAATCTCAGTGATGCTGAATTTATACAATACCTCAATCCCGTTGGTTTGGGTCCATCATTAAATAAGTGGCCTAAATGTGAATTGGCGTATTTGGATTTAACCTCAATCCTACTCATATTATAATTATTGTCCCTTCTAGTGAGAATATTTTCGGGCACTAGAGGTTTGGTAAAAGAAGGCCAACCGGTACCAGATTTAAATTTGTCTTGGGAGCTAAATAGAGGTTCGCCAGAAACAATATCCACATAAATCCCCTGTTTTTTGTTACTCCAGTACTTATTCATATAGGGCGGTTCAGTACCGTTTTCCTGCGTGATGCGATATTGTAAAAACGTTAATTTCTTTTGTAATTCATCCTGAGAAGGTTTTTTGAATTTGAAGTCAGAAGACGGTTCGATTACATCTTCTAAGCTCGTGGAGATCTTTGACAACTTGTAGTTCCGGTCATCTCCCCAGGTTTTATTTATAAACTGGTCTCTTCCGGATCCCACGCGATATATTTTGTAGCGCACCGTATTTTTTTTGTAAAAATCCTGGTGGTATTCCTCAGCTGAATAAAAGGCAGTCGCCTTGACAATTTGGATTGTAATCTTCTTTTTGAACCGCTTGCTTTTTTTAAGATTTTCTTTAGATATTTTCGCTAATTGTTTTTGGTCTTTATTGTGATAAAAAATAGCAGGTCGGTATTGTTTTCCACGATCGACAAATTGCCCATTCCCGTCTGTCGGGTCAATATTCCTCCAAAGCACTTCTAATAAATCGTTGTAAGAGATTTTAGTTTTATCGTAATAGATTTCTATGGCTTCTGCATGATCTGTGGAACCGGTAGCGACTTCCTTGTAAGTTGGGTTTAATTTTTTGCCTCCGGTATATCCCGAGACGACTTTTGATACGCCTGGCAGTTTTTCAAATGGTGGTTCCATACACCAGAAACACCCTCCTGCAAAAGTTGCCCGTTCTAAGCCGGATGGTGAAGCTACTCGACTTTCATTTCTCGATGCACTGAATCCGTTTATTGCTACGAACAACACTATAGCCAGGGAACTTAATATTATGAAAGAAAGAATATAACTGTTTTTCACTTTCGACCTCCTGATAACTTGATTCCAGTACTTCCCCTGTTTGATTATTTAAATAGAATAAGAAATTAAGCCATTAGATTCGTAAACTTTTCCCATCCGAGCAATTAATTTTTACTAGTTAAACTTCAAATAAGTTGTTTTTATATTAACCCTATTATCTCTCATCCTTTAAGGAGAATAAATAAATATCGAAGTTTTCTGTGCTGACTAGGAGAAATAGTAATTCAAATTACCACTATTTTAAACCTGTGCTAACCTAGGTGGTATGAAAAGACTATTTTTATTTTTATGGGTATATATTTTTCTGGTTGGGTGGGTTCCTTTTTCTCAAGCAGCTTTAAAAGATTATGAGACTTGGATGGGGACTTATTTCCAAGGTAAGAAACTTGGTTACACTTATATGAGACTCAAAATAAGGGCTGAAGAAATAGCCGTACACACTAGGGTCTTTCATCGCATGGCCTCTGAGGGAGTCGATCAATCTACAACCTTCACGCAAGACACATACCTGACACCCGACCTAAAGTTAAAAAACTTTATTTTATTACAGGAACTTATGGGACATAGCCAGAAGATCGAGGCGGAAGTGAAAAATGATAGGTTGGAGATTCAGATCACTTCACCCCATTTTAAGAAACAAGATTCGATTTCATTTCACCCTACCATTGCACCATCCGCTACCTATCTTATTAATATTTTACGTTCTGGACTGACGGTCGGAAAAAAAGGAAAAGTTCCTATATTGGTTGAACCGTTTCAGAAGATTATCGACCTTTCTTACGCGATCTTGCGGAAGGAAAAAGGTGAGCTGAGAGGAAAACAAGTTGATACTTACGTCGTGCATCAGAAAATGAGAGGTATGGAATCTACCTCTTGGGTGACAACGGACGGTATGGTTCTGCGTGAGGAGACGTATGACGGATTTAAGTCTGTTCTGGAGCCGAAATTAGTTGCTACCGACTTAGGGGAGGAAGTTTTTCCCACCAACAGTTTTATTGTATCGAGTTTGATCCGGCCGCAAAATGGGATTGTTAAACCTCGAAATATTGAAAGAATAAAACTGATGATATCCGGTATGAGTTCACCTGATCTCATTCCTAAAGATCACCGACAAAGAGTGTTAACAACAAACAAGCTTAGCAGTGGCGCCTATACATCAATACTCATGATTGAATCCGAAGCGTCACCATTAGAAAAAGCCTCCTATTTTCCTGTGTCGGTAAAAGATTCTGATCGCGAACATCTGCTGGGATCATCGCCAGAGGTGCAGGTTAATCATCCAGAGATACTTCACATGTCAAGTCTTCTTGCTGAGGGAGAAAAAGACTCCTGGCGGCTGGCGCGAATCATCAACCGTTGGGTCTATGATAATATGGACAAGTCATTAGTAGATACAGTAACGGCAGTAGACGCTCTAAGAGAACGACGTGGTGAATGCCAATCCCACACCTATTTGTTCGCAGCCTTGGCTCGTGCAGCTGGTATCCCCACTAAAATAGTAAATGGACTTGTTTACTCTGAGGAATATAGTGGCTTCCTTTATCATGCTTGGCCAGAGGTTTTTGTTGGTCAGTGGAGAGCATTGGATCCAACGCTAGGACAGGACCGTGTCGATGCGACGCATATAAAGATTACTAGTAACGCGATTGAGGAGCCCTTCAAACTTATGGAACTTGTTGGTCGAATCAGCATAGAGATTCTTGGGTGAGAAGCGTAAAAACCTCTATAACCTTGTCGCTATTTTCCAAAAAATACCATCGAACGTTCCCGAAATGCCCATAATAATAAGGTTTCACCTCTGTAACCTGATATGGCCAAGATCTCGTAGAGAAAAACCTATAAACCATTTAATAACAATATTTTAAAAAAAAATCAACCAAGTCATGGTTTTTGTTTGACAACGCAATATATTGTATATATTTTACTACCTAACACTAGATATAGATTATCTGGTTTTTCGATCGTCACTTCATATGCGGAGGACTAAAAGAAGTGCGCAAGGACAAGACTTTTCTCGATGGTTTCATTTCAAAAACCCCTTATCTCAAACACAACTTATTGTTTTTAAGTTCTTTAAATCTTGGCGGAGGTTCTTGTGCATATTGACCGGGTATTTACTAAATTTGCTAAAGATCAGAGTGACCCCTATAGCGAAATAGATTTTGTAGAAAGAACTTCGAAGATCACCAACGCGGATGGTTCTACCGTCTCAACGGTGGAACAAGTTACAGTACCAGCTGGCTGGTCTCAAGTGGCTGTGGATATTTTGGCTCAGAAGTATTTTCGCAAGGCAGGGGTTCCTTCTAGGCTTAAGAAAAAAATCGAAAAAGGTATCCCCGAGTGGCTTTGCCCATCAGAAGGGGATTCAGAGGCTTTGTCCGATCTTCCAAAATCAGAGCAGATGGGTGGCGAAACCGATTCGCGTCAGGTGTTTCATCGCTTGGTGGGTTGTTGGACATACTGGGGTTGGAAGAATAAGAACTTCGATAACGAAGACCAAGCACGCAATTACTATCAAGAAATGTGTTATATGCTGGCTAACCAGATGTCTGCTCCCAATTCTCCACAGTGGTTTAATGCGGGACTAAATTGGGCCTATGGTATCGAGGGTCCAGCCCAGGGGCATTATTTTTTTAATACAGAAACCAGGCAGATTGAAAAATCAAGTAATGCTTACGAACGCCCTCAACCTCATGCCTGCTTCATACTCTCCATCAAGGATGACCTGGTCGGCCGGGGGGGCATCATGGACCTCTGGCAACAGGAAGCGCGTTTGTTTAAATTTGGCTCGGGTACAGGTACCAACTTCTCTAATCTACGTGGCGAGGGAGAGTTTCTTTCAGGGGGAGGCAAATCATCAGGACTCATGAGCTTTCTAAAAATTGGTGATCGTGCAGCGGGAGCCATAAAGTCTGGCGGTACCACTCGACGAGCTGCCAAGATGGTCAGTTTAGATATTGATCATCCTGACATTGAGCAGTTTATCAATTGGAAAGCTAAGGAAGAGCGCAAGGTCGCTTCGTTGACAACAGGGAGTAGAGTTGTCAAGAGGCGGTTAAAAGAAGTTTTTATTGCCTGCTGGGTTGAGGGGATTAGGGAGGAAAGCCGTTTTAGCGTCCAAGAAAATGCCAAGCTCAAAAAAGCGGTTCGAGAAGCTATCAAGGATTTTATCCCCGAGAATTACATCTACCGTGTAATTCAATTGGCGCAGCAAGGTTTTAGAGATTTTGTATTCGAAGAGTATGACACCAATTGGGACTCAGAGGCTTATGCCACTGTCTCTGGACAGAATAGCAATAACTCTGTGCGTTTGACTAATGATTTTCTTGGTACTGTGGAAAGCGGTGGTGATTGGGAACTTCGTCGGCGGACGGATGGCAAAGTTAGTCGTAGGCTTAAGGCTAGAGACCTTTGGAAGGCTATTAACGAAGCTGCTTGGTCGAGTGCCGATCCAGGACTTCAATTCGATACAACTATTAATGAGTGGCATACATGCCCTGAGGAGGATCGTATACGAGCCTCCAACCCTTGCTCAGAATATATGTTTCTCGATGACACAGCTTGCAACCTAGCATCAATTAACTTGATGAAATTTTATGACACAAAGATCGGCGTATTTGATGTTGACGACTTCCGTCATGCTTGTCGCTTGTGGACTTTAACGCTTGAAATTTCTGTAGCGATGGCGCAATTTCCGAATGCAAAGATCGCCCGTAAGAGTTACGAGTACCGTACGTTGGGTTTGGGTTATGCAAACTTGGGTGCGTTGCTTATGATAATGGGTATCCCTTACGATTCAGATCAGAGCCGGTCAATAACTGGTGCAATTACAGCCCTGCTAACAGGTGCTTCATACGCGGCATCTGCTGAATTAGCTTCCGAAGTGGGTCCATTCCTTCAATATGAAAAGAATGAGAAACACATGATGCGTGTATTGCGCAATCACCAAAGGGCTTTGTTAAATACTGATTGGCATGAATACGAGGGTTTAACCGTTTTCCCCCAAGGGGTGTCTTCAGAAAACTGTCCCAACAGTCTATTAGTAGCGGCTAAAAAAGCGTGGGGCGATGCCCTACAATTGGGCGAAAAATATGGTTTCCGAAATGCGCAAACCACTTGTATTGCTCCCACCGGGACTATAGGTTTGTTGATGGATTGTGACACCACTGGAATTGAACCTGATTATGCTCTAGTTAAGTACAAAAAACTTGCAGGTGGGGGGTATTTCAAAATTATCAATCAATCTGTTCCTTCTGCCCTCAGGCGATTGGGTTACGAATCTGACGAGATTCGATCCATTGTCGAGTACTGTGTTGGGACCGCAAGCTTAGAAGATTCTCCACATATTAATCGAGAGACCTTAAAGGCTAAAGGGTTTACGGATGAGGTTCTCGCAAAGATTGAAGACGAACTACCCAGGGTATTCGACATCACATTTGCTTTCAACAAGTTTGTTTTGGGCGAAATTTTCTGTAGGAATATCCTAGGGATTGACGAAGAAAAACTCGATTCTTTCGACTTCAACATGCTTAAGTATCTAGGATTTACAGAGCAAAAAATCGAAGAAGCCAATAATGTTATCTGCGGTACGATGACATTAGAAAATGCACCATATCTTAGAGAGGCCGATTACGCGGTATTTGATTGCGCCAATAAATGCGGCAAATATGGCAAACGATTTATTCGACCAGAAGCACACATCCAAATGATGGCGGCGGCACAACCCTTTCTTTCTGGCGCCATCTCGAAGACAATCAATATGCCTAACCATGCTACGCTTGAGGACATGGATAAGGCTCATATGCTGTGTTGGAAACTCATGCTAAAAGGCACTGCTGTTTACAGAGATGGGTCTAAACTGAGCCAGCCACTTAATAGTATTGTTAGCGAAGATTTTAGAATGCTTGGGGTTGATGATCTAGAAGAAAAGCAGCCCCTTAAGATCGCCGAAAAAATTATTGAAATTGTGCGTGAGAGAAAACGGAGAACCCTCCCGCATCGCCGGGCTGGGTACACACAGAAAGCGGTTATCGCAGGCCATAAGGTTTATCTCCGCACCGGCCAGTATTCTGATGGATCGTTAGGTGAAATATTTATCGATATGCATAAGGAAGGTGCCGCTTATCGTAGTCTCATGAACTGCTTTGCAATTGCAATTTCTCTTGGACTCCAGCATGGTGTGCCACTTGAAGAGTTTGTGGATGCATTCGTATTTACCCGTTTTGAACCTAACGGTATCGTAACTGGTAACGACCGTATCACCATGGCTACTTCTACCATTGATTATATTTTTAGAGATTTAGCCATCCACTACCTTGACCGTACTGACCTTGCACAAGTCACTCCTGATGATCTTCGGGCAGATGCCATTGGAAAGAACGAAGAGTCGGTGCCTGATGAAGTTCCTAATGAGATTCCAAGGGACGAGCAGGTCATGGTTCAAGAAGCAGAAAAGGAGCAAACCAGGTCTACTTTGATTACCCTTCCCGTTAAAGGGAATGGAAATGGTCATGGTCGTGCCAAGCCAGTTTTGGTAACTCCTGTCCGCGATAATGGGAATGGCAATAATGGTGGGCAAGCAGTGACTGCGCGAAAGCTAGTTTCAACAGCGGCCATCGCCAAGCTCAAAGGCTTTGAAGGTGATCCATGCACAGACTGCGGTCAGTTGACGCTTGTGCGAAACGGTACCTGTCTCAAATGCCAGACCTGTGGAGCTACCTCGGGTTGTTCATAAAATTCCACAAATGAAAAATAATTGCACCTCTTCAGCATAGAGAAGTTACTCATCGATCTTGCCATTTAACGTTTTGACTTGGCGCAGCGGAAGCCAAAAGTAGGGTTTTTAATATCTCCATCGACCACGTTGCGGTAGCTGATAGTAGCAAAATCATACCGGCTTGCCCAACTCCCTCCTTTGGAAACTCGAAAACTTTTGTTTTCCTTCTTTTGCGAATTCTTTGGAAGGGGCGTGTGAGGAGTGTCCACCCATTCCCATACGTTTCCAATCATATCCATAGCTCCATAAGGTCCTGCTCCTAAAGGAAATGATCCTACGGGTGCAACGGAGAGAAACCCATCTTCTTCCCCGACAAGGTTAGCTCGCGGTTTGCCTTTTTTATTGCTCCAAAGTAGAGGTCTCGTTGCTGAGCCTTGACCTGCCAGCTCCCATTCCTCTTCCGTGGGTAAACGTTTTCCTATCTGGCGGCAATGCTTGTTTGCATTGTTCCAGTCAATAGCCATGGCTGGACAAGTTGGGCAATCGTTCTTTCCTGTTACATATGTTTGATCGTGTTTTGGGTGCGTTTTTTTATATTGCTCCAGTGTCACTTCGGTGTGATCAATATAAAATGCCTTAACTTTTGATGAAGTATTTGATTGTGTTGAGTTTTTATGTAAGAAGTCTAGCTGATAATTCCTATTAGCTGGGGGGTTAACTAAAATCATCATCGTACCATCAACCGAATGAATTTGGGTTGGTAGTAATAGTTTTTGATTAGAACCCAAAGGGGTTGGTGGGATGCTTTTTTTTAATTTTGCTCTATGTTTCTCTTTAGTGGTTACAGGTTGCTTAGCTTTCCATAGTTCTCTGGGGGGATGTTTCGATATGCGGTTTCGATGCTTAATGGGATTCGAACTGCATGCAGACACAACAAGGAGACTTATTAATGTAAGGGGTATTATAGCTCTCAATGTTTTTTCTGTTCTTTTTCAACCATAGATTGAAATCTTTTTTTCAAATTATGATAGCGTTCGAACTCTTTTTTAGCTTGTTCTGGTTTCCCCAGTTTTTCATAGGTGAAGCCTAAGCTATATCGGGCATTAAAATGGGTGGGATCTAGCTTTATTACGGTTTTAAAAGTTTTTTCGGCTTCTTTATGCTTATTCTGGTAATTATAAATTCCACCCAGTCCATAAAAAGCATTTGGGTTTTTCGGGTTTAATTCTGTTGCTTTTAAAAAAGCATCTAAAGCCTCATCATAGTAGCCTTTTTTACTGAGCTCAATTCCTTCATTGACTAATTCGTCGCTATTCTTTGATGAGCATTGTGCAGACATCATAATAGTCATGATCATAAAAAAACAAGTTAGAACATATTTGTGAAAATGCATAAAATTAACGAAGAATTAAATGCTTAGTTGATTTTGTGCTCACTTAGTCAAAATGCGTCTAATTTTTAGCACGACCTAGTACTATAATTAACGGGAAACAGATTCCGTTTAAGTAGTTATTCAACTTTGGAGAGCTTCAAAAAAATTGAGAAAAGAAATAACAAGCTTTATATTCAATTTATAATTCCCATCCCAATCAACGTGGGGCGTTTATTCGGGTAGAGGTTATTGCCTTTCTGCTTTGGGGTAGGCTCATTGCATAGAGCCCCACAATCAGCAATTTCAACGCTCAAAGGCGATTCACCAAAATGTTGTAGATATAACTCGTCGGTTTCTAGAAACGCATCTTCCAAGTTACTCCGATCTTTTTCTCCGCGCATCCCAAAATAAGGAAAATGGTGAAAATACCTGCCAAATAAGGTTTCGCAGTCGTCCATATACTTTTGCGTATCAAGAATGTGAGTATGCCAGAATATGTCGATATCTTTACTAGGGACTATCGCTTTTTCAGGATATAAGTTTACTAAGTACAAAAACCTGCGATACCAGACCTCTAGCAATTCTGCCTTAGTCAGGGTCCAACCAGCGCCGTCTTCCCGTTGAGTGAGGGAAACTTTGATGGGTTCTAAATCCAAATTGCAGTTGAATTCATCGAACGAAATTATCTTCATATTTCAAACATTTTCAAAGATAGTGAATCATAAATATTATAACAAAGAAAACCATAACCCTCTTTCAAGTTAAGGGCAATTAAAAAATGCTACTTAGGTCTGTGCGCGTTATTAATGAATCGCCAAACTAAGGTAGAATTGAATATTAAAACGAAAAGGCACCAATGGGCTAGTGGGTTTCTTGTTGTTAGCTCCATCTTAGGTGCCGCGGAAACGTTTGCCTAAAATTCCCCTTCGAATGAAGTTCAAAAGGAAGAAAATCTGCCAATCATCAAAGTGGAGTAACTTGATCGAATAAAGAGATTATCGATATTCTACCTGAGATCAGCCAGATTGGCCGGGCATAAATTCTTAATGGATACTCTCAACTCACCTTGGATGAAGATTTGACTCCAAAAAGTTATCTTAAATATTTACGAATTAAACTATACTATCGAATAGGACGAGATCATAAATATTCAAGTTCTCTTACGCTTGCACTAGAAAAAATTGTTGTCTTCCTCCAAGCTTTGTTAATTCAGTCAATTTATTAAATATTAATTTTATAAGATACGCGTATCCCGCTCGAATAAATATCGGCCCAGTGAGAAGCTAGTTTTTGCTTGGGCGTTATCAGATCTTTGAAGGAACAGGGACGTCTAATATATTTTGACCAGTCGAGTTTTTCCCAAGCCAGTCCTAATGACTCAAACCATAACTCCATTAAAGGATGGGTGGGGAGGGTGGTTAGGCTAAGATCACAACCTTTACGACTAAAAGATTCCGATAGCCGATAATCTTTTTTCTTTGCTTGGGTAGGTATTACCATCATCACTGGTAAGTTGAGCACCTCATTCGTCAGATGAGGTTGAATTGTTGGCGCATCTTTTCCTTGTACTGCGGAATAAGCTCCCGTGAAAGTGTCGATCAAAAGAGTCTCTTTTGCCGCGCGGGTCATGAGTTTGAGAAGGTGGTATGGTTCTGTCGTATAATACATCACACCAAAACAAAGGACCGTATCGAATGAGTTTTCTTTTATCTCTTTCAGGAATTCAAAAACATCCCCAACTTCAAACTTATAATTTTTTCTGACTACGCCCTCTCTTTGAAATAAATCTTTGCAACGCTCTATAGTTTTTTTTTCAATATCAATGCCATGAACAAACCTTGCTCCGAGTTGTAAAGCAGCCCAAGCGAAAGTACCAATATGAGATCCTATATCTAGAACAGATTTTCCAGTAAGCGCATCGCGATTCCTGTCGAGCAAAACGTCGATCCGTCCATTGACACACTCAGAATGATAGGGTACCGCCCAACGTTTAGTCCGAGTATCTGTTGTTAAGAATGGAGAGTCTGATGGGATGAAAACTTTCATCACGTTGCCTTGGGCGTCAAGATTAGGTGTTAGTATTTTATAAACAGTTTTTTGAATTTAATAAACAAATTTCCCTATATAGCATATAACGATTTTTGAGTTTTTAAATGCTCTTAAATGTCTCGAGTTTTTAGGAAGTTGAGAAAAACTGTATCATGATGTTTTATATGCTAAATTTTATATATCAACAGCGAGCTAGGCTACCCCGTAAAACTACTTAGAAACAGAAACATATTTCCTTGTGAAATGGTAAAAGAACTATTGATTAACTTATACTGGCTAAAGATCCAAGCATTGCTTTTAATAGACTAATTAACCCATTATAATATGAGTAATTCGAAAATATAGATCTATTACTATTGAAAAATAAAAATAAGAAATACTCATCGCGTGAACTAGCCTTTGGAAAAGAAAGCTTATCTACCATCGGTGAAACCTTGCGAGAACTAAATCCTAATATGGCGATGCGGTTCAACGCACTTCAAGGTGTTGAATCGCCTGTTGAACGAGTCATGGAGGTGATTTTTGATTTATTTCCTTATGCTTGGCGAGATACTGAGTTTTTAGGGGAGGCTATTCTGCACATTTTTGCATGCGAATTCAAAGAAGCAGCAGAGGCGTTGAAAGGGGCATTAAAAATGAATCCAGATGCCTATCCGGCCTACCATCTTTTAGGACATGTATACGGTTGTATGAAGAGTTATAAGGAAGAGATTGAGTGTTATCGTAAGGCATTGAAATTGAGGGATGATTATCCGCACCTGCACTATAGTCTTGGAGTAAGTTACTGGCTAACTGGGCGCGAAAAAAAAGCAAGGGCATCTTTTCACACTGCGATACCGATGGCTCCAGAATTTTCAGTTCCAGAATTCTGGTTGACCTTCACTTTCGAAAGACTCAAACGCTATCCCTCGGAAAATAACGGAACAGGGGATAAAAGTACTCTTGAGAAAATTCGCGTTCTTTCTCAGGCTTTTTATATGATTGGATTAGAATTAATTGAGTACGGTCACAATTCAGAAGCACGGCATGCATTTAAAAGAGCGGTCCAATTACGTCCAGATTTTGCGGAAGCTTATTATCAATTGGGTGTTGTGCATAAAAAAAAATTAAGAAACTCAAAACGATCAGGAAAGTATCTGGAAACTGCGGAGCATTTATTCCAACAACAGAACGAACTTCAAAGAGCAATGTTAATACAACAACTTTGTAATCCGGTAGATCATGTGGTTGATAAAAATAAGGCAGCGGAGGACTGGTTGAAAGAAGGATTACGACTCCAACAAACAGGTTTAAATCAGGCAGCGATAGATGCTTATAAGGTGGCGATTGCTTTCAAAAGAGATTTTCTTGATGCTTATTATAACATGGGTATCGCTTATGGGAGTCTGGAAGACTCGGGGGTTGGTGTTCTCGATCATGCGCTTGGCGCATTCAAACAATCGGTAAGGCTAAGCCCAGATTTTGTTCATGGTTATATCGCGCTGGGGGCCGTCTATATCAAAAAGGGTGAATACTCGGAGGCGATTGGCACTTTAAACCAAGCAAAATTAGTCGATTCGAAAGAATCCAATGTCTATTATTATGAGGGGGTTGCATGCCGAGCGATGAGGGATTTCGAAAATGCTGTGACTTCTTTACAGCAAGCTGTGTCGCTCAAACCCGATTCGATGCAAATGCAATTTTCTTTAGGACTTGCTTTGATGGATTGTGGAAAGTATCGCGGTGCCTGTGATGCATTTCTTGAGGCAGTACGCGTCAAACCAGATTTTGCTGAAGGGCACTACATGTTGGGTTATGTATATCTCGAAAAACTATCTGAAACTGAAAAAGCAATCAATCACCTGAATAAAGCAGAAAAGCTATATATCAAATTAGAAGATTTTGGTCGCCTTACAAGAGTCAGAAAAATATTATCAAAAAAGAGATGAATAAAAAATTAGCTTTATTCGCTTTGGTTGGTCTTGGCATTGCGGTTTTTTATGCTTTTGACCTTCAACATTACCTATCGCTCCAAGGCCTGAAAACCAATCAGCACAAGCTGGACATGGCTTATCAGGAAAACTCTTTAGAGGTTATTTTTTACTTTATTGGAATTTACTTCTTAGTAGTTGCCTTGTCATTGCCAGGAGCAACACTTCTAACCTTGGCGGGTGGAGCTATTTTTGGGCCGATAGTGGGAACGCTTACCGTAAATATTGGGGCGACCTTGGGAGCTACGGTTGCCTTTCTTGTCGCCCGCTTGATTTTGCGCGACTGGGTTCAAAATAAATTTGGCGATCAATTAGACCCAATCAACCAAGGACTTTCACAAAATGCTATCAGCTACCTTTTGTTTTTACGTCTTGTACCACTATTCCCATTCTTTTTAGTCAATTTAGCTTCAGGGCTAACTCAGGTTCGGCTCTCAGTTTATTTTTTGGGAACAATGTTTGGAATTATGCCAGGTTCATTTGTTTACGCTAATGCCGGAAGTAACCTCGCACGAATCAAGTCTCTTTCTGATATTTCCTCGCCTAGCGTCCTAGGAGCACTAATATTGTTAGGTATATTTGCATTGATCCCAGCTTTTTACAACCGCTATAAAAAGAAAAACCCTAAGTAGATTAAGATAGAATCTTAGATTTTTAAGATCCGAATCTATGGTTTTAGGATTTTAAGCTAAATTGGACTAAGAACAGCTTTCATCACATTGCCAAATAGGAAAAGAGGGAGCGTATGGAAAAATAAAGTTAGAATTACTGTAAACGCATATCGTAAAAACTGTGGTTCGTGGGTTGGATTATTTTTACGGTCTAAAGATAAGTTGGGGTTATTTTAGTCACAGCAGGAAGATTCAGAATTGGTTTTCTCATTCTGTTTCATTTCTGGGTCGGTAATAATAAACTGCCCCGCATAGGAATGCAAAGATAGCAGTTCTGCTGCATTCTTATCGATTTTGACAGGAGCACTCATTGGAAATACAGTTTTTTGGAAGGTTACTGATTCAAAGGGGCCCACGTAGGTTACGAAAACCGGTTTACAATCAGCAATGTCTTTGTCAGGCATACATTTAAATCCTTCTATTATGAAAGAATAGAATTTGATGCCTTCTATTTCTTTCCATAAATAGTCTTTTTGTATTCGCAAACCTTTAAAATTATTATTCTTAGCATGGTCGAGAAATTCGTTTATTGTGAGAGCGCCGGAGACACACTCCCCCCATAGCTCTTTGTTATTTTTCATCTTTTCCGGAACTTTTCTTTCTGAAATGATGTCCGCGATTAGGAAGCGCCCACCTGGTTTTAAAATCCTGTAGATTTCTTTAAAGACGTCGTTCTTTTTTGTAGAAAGATTAATTACGCAATTAGAGGTAACCAAGTCAACGGATACGGTGTCAATTGGGATAGCTTCAAGAAACCCCTGTTTAAATTCAATGTTATTGAACCCAAGATTTTTGGTGACGAGCGCCGCATTTTTTCTTGCAACGCTAAGCATTTCCTCGGTCATATCAATACCATAAACCCGCCCTGTTCTTCCTACATGTTTTGCCGCAATGAAACAGTCGATACCTCCACCCGACCCTAAATCCAGCATCACTTCGCCTTCGCGAAGCCCAGCTTGTTCCACAGGGCTTCCGCAACCATATGAGATTTCCATCACCTCTTCAGGGATATGCGATAGATCGGTTAAGTCATATTGCTTGGGGCAGCATAATTTTTTTTGAGCTGTAATAGCCGCTTTTGAGTAAAAACTGAGAACGTCATTTCTGGAAACGTTTTCATCAGAATCGTTGTTGTAATAGGAGGCGGTGTTGCTCATCTGGTTTTTCCTTTCAACCCCTTTTTGTCTTGGTATTTAATATTTGTTTATATGGTTCTTTGGATTCTGGGGACAGAGCGAAATCTACTTTTGCAGGTGAATTATTGTTTACAAGTTCATGCGTTAATCGAGTCAGGATTTTTAATTGAGTTTTATAATAACGGCAAACACCACACATTGCCAAATGAATTTTAATTCGCCAGTATTTCAATGAGGTTACCGGCCAGTCTACCATTTCAGAAATAATAGGAGAGATATCTCTGCAGGTGATACACATTAATCCTAAAATAGAGTCCATTCTTTTAAATAGCCACTTTTTAGACATGGTCAATTTTTTTAATCGATTAGGTAAAGGTTTTCTGAAAATAAAAAAATTAGAATCGATCTAGGCTGCTGTTAAGTCAGGTCGGATTAGGACACTAATCTATCTATCTCATTCAACCCAATCTTCGTTTAGGTATTAAGTTTTCGGATTAAAATTTTTGAGTTCATAAACGATTATTAGTTATATGCGCGCATTATACCTGTTTCGTGATTTTTTAAACAGCTCTTCCAATCTACAAATTGTAAGGTAAATTGATTTCTTCTCGGGCTAGAGAATTTACCTTAAAAACGGATCAAAATGATTTTATTCGGTTTTATTTATAGGTGGTTGTTTTTTCGGATATAGGGTGCGGTAGATACCATGGTTGCGGAGAACTTTTTTGACGTATTTGCGCGTCTCGGGATAGGGGATTGATTCTATAAAAACATCGGGGTCATCTAGGTGGCTAAATCGCTTTAACCACTTTTTAAGTACATGGGGGCCCGCATTATATGAAATAAGAATATGGGTTGGGTTTTTGTTAAATCGCTTGTTGAGCTCACTAATGTATTGGGTGCCTAATCGAATGTTCGTTTCTGGGTCAAAAAGTATGTTTGTGCTGAAAGGTCCATCCATTTTTGCATTGGCATAAAGTACCCGCCCGGTTTTAGGCATGATTTGCATAAGCCCAATCGCTCCAGCACGTGACCGCACTTGGGCATCAAACAGGCTTTCTTGGCGGATTAGCCCTTTGACGAAGTATGGGTCGATACCGTAATTTTTTGCAGTATCGTGGATAGTTTCAGCATACGCTAAAGGGTAAAAGTTTTTCCAGAAACTGTTCGTAAGTTCTTTTTCCCCGATTTTTGTTTTAAAGTTTTTGTAGAGCTGCATTATACGCACAGTGTCAGGATATGCGCGCGCATTATTATACAGCGTGGTTAACCACAACACCCCGGAAAGATTTTTACGTACTGTATCTTCAAGTTTCTTAATCTCGTAACCTGCATCTTCATAAAATCCAGTCGCTGAAAGTTCAACCCCCCTTGAATAGTGAAACCTTGCTTGAGTTGAGAGATTAGGTTCTTTAAGTGATATTGTTCTATTGTCATTTTCGTTGGAGGTTTGTTTTTTGTCGGTTCCTTTTTTACCAGCGTGGATTCCATAATAGGTGTAAGGAAACCGATTGTTGACGTCATCATAAATTTGTTGAGCCAACTCACCGCGGCCTAGTTTTTCAGCCGATTTGGCTTTCCAGAACATGCTGCTCTCGATGAAAAGACCAGATGGATATCTGCGGGCGCTATCCATAAAATAATCGAAGGCTTTCTGGAAGTCCCCTTTTGTGTAATTAAGCCAGCCTAGTTGCCATGCGGCCCTTTCGGCAAATTCGTCTAGCTCAAATTTCCTTACTAGTGTTCTATAACGCTTGATTGCTTGAGGGTATCGCTTTTTTTCTTCATACATTTTCCCAATGAAGAAGCGTGCTTGGTTAGCCAGGGATGAACCCGGCTCATTTTCAATAGATTTTTCAAAATATTTGAGTCCATCATGATAACGTCCAGTGTTCCATAGATTACGTGCAATTTTAAATAGTGCCTCCTGTACGCGGTTATGCTGCGGATAGTGTTTGAGAAATTTCCTAAGCGCGGTGTTAGCAAGATTTCTTTTGCGGAGTCCTTGCTGGGCTCTAGCGAGATAAAAATAAAATTTTCCTGGAAGCGGAGACCTATTTTTTAAAAGTTCAGTAATTTCAATCACTACTTGTTGGTATTGGACACTATAGAGCAGTTCCCTTAAACGTTGTGCGTGTTCATCAACTGTAAGAGGCTTGATGACAATATCTGATTGTTTAGCTAAATTATTCATTTCCTTTTTTGCCTGTTGTGTTAATTGATTCGTGGGATAAATGATATGGAGCAGGCGATAGCGGTTATAAGCTAGGTTGTTTTCCCCCACCTGCTGATAAAGCCGACCTTGGTAAAATATGATTTCAGGCAAGTAGGACCGTGATCGGGTGGTTTTGGAAAAATCTGATAAGCGTTTTTCTGTCTCAGAAAGCACGTTCATAGCCTCTTTTGCTTTCCCATTCTTTTCCAGAGTTTTTGCCAGTAAAATCTGGATTTCCGCATAAAGTAAAGTTTTTGGAAACTTTTCCTTAAGAACATTAATTTGTTTTAAGACTTTGGTGTTTTCTCCTTGTTCCAACAATAGTTTGGCTAGGTGGTAGCGGATGTAATCCTCCATTTCTGGATAGGATTTGATAGCTAACTGAAACACACTGATTGCCTCATTTGGTTTGTTAATATGCATTAAACTGTGTGCCAAGAGGTAAAGGGAGCGTTTACCATCAGTTGAGTTTGGGGCTAAAGAATGAATAGAGCGAAGCATTAGCTCGGTCTGATGATAGTTGCCTTTACTAAATTTTGAAAATGCGTTGGAATAAGAAGTTAGGTCTTTTGCCGTTGCAATAAGTTGTGTTCCAAGAGTAAGTGACAGCGTAAGCAAAAATATTGTGACTGTTTGCGGAAGCAGGGTAAGAATCTTATCTCGTAAGCTGGTAGCGTTATCCATTGGATCAAAATTTATAGTTTTAGAGCCGCGAACTTTTTTAAACCATGTAATCTGGCGTTTTGCATAATGCCGGGTATCCTTTTTGATAAATTCTATGGTTTGTTCAATAGAGGAGTGTTTACCATCAATAAAGTCGATAATTTGTGAGTAACCGATGCTTTGAAACGGTTTAAGCGATTTGGAATACTTACGAGCTAAAATACTTTTTACTTCATCGACCCACCCTCGTTGCATCATTTGATCGACGCGTCGGTTTATATCGGCATAAAGCTCTTTTCTGTTACGTTTAATAAGGAAGGTTTGAATGGGGAACTCATACTTGGGCCCTGGATTTGTTTGAATAAATTCGGACAAAGTTTTTCCCGTTTGTCTGTAGACCGAGAGGGCTCTTTCGATTCTTTGCATGTCCAGAGGCAATATTCTTTTAGCAGAACCGGGGTCAATTTTTTGCAGTTCTTCATGCATATTTGCGAGTCCTTTGTTATGTATCTCAAATTGAACCTGTTCTTTAATTTCTGAGTTAATTTGGATGGCACAGTCGTAGCCCTCGCAAAGAACTTTTAGATAAAGACCGGTTCCGCCTGTTATGATCGGCATCTTACTCCGTTCGATTAACTCCCTAATATGTTTTAGGGCGCGTATTTTGAAATCAAAGGCGGTAAACTCTTCGTCAGGTTCCAGGATATCTACAAGATGGTGCGGAATTCGAACTCTATCTTTAGTTGAAACTTTTGCCGTACCTATATCGAAATATTTATAAATTTGCATAGAGTCTGCGCTGATAATTTCGCCGTCAAGCTTTTCAGCTAGCGCAATTGCAGTATCACTCTTTTTCGACGTGGTGGGGCCGGCTAAAATAATTAAAGGAAGCATAGATCTTTTCCATTTCTTTTGAATAAGAACCGTCTTCATTATAGATGTAAAGCGGGGGTTCAATGATGCAGTCGGACCTATGTCCCTTAACTGCATCAATTAAGAAGATACGGGCCTCTGTTTTCTGCGAACTATGAATGAAACGAAGCCTTGTTGGAAATAGTTTATAGGCACAAAGGTGCTCTAGTACTTCGGTCAGCCTCATGGGTGGATAAGCTAGTGTAAAAATTCCTCCGTTTTTCAAAAAATTATTTGTTCTGGCTGTCAACGATTTTAGGTCCATTGATAACTCATGTCGAGCAATGGCTTTCTCCTGATTCGGGTTCATACGACCTGTATTTAATTTGCGATAGGGCGGGTTTGAAATAACAATATCGAATAACCTGTCTTTTAAATCCAGTTTTACATTAACAAAATCCCCATAAACTAGTCGAACCTTGTCTGATGCTCCGTTTCTTAATACATTTTTGACTGCAAGGTCATAAAGGGACTTTTGGATTTCTATGGCGACAATTTCTTCTATTATCCCGCGTGTTGCAAGCAGGAGAGGGATAATTCCGCACCCTGTTCCCACATCGAGAACACGACTGTCAGTTTGCAGGTTTACAAAGTCGGCTAATAGAAACGGCTCGATAGAATATCGGTAGCCATCTTCAGTCTGTTCTATCACTTGCGGGTTCGATGAACTCAATGCGGCCATGCAATCGTAAACTCCGGTTTGTTATTTTTCTAAAATCCTTTTAACTCAATAGATTGTAACTGGTGAATAGGCTGTCGGGCAACTGTTTCCTAAGGGATAGCCAAATGTAAGCAATTGACTAATAAACGTGTTACGGCAACACCCGATATCAGATAATTATGTTTAAGGGATATGTCTAGAGCAGAGGTTAATTTATAATCGATTTAACCTGGGATAAAAGCCCTGACCTTGGAAGTTATTTTTTTGGGTGAGCTTTGTGTTCATAAACAGCTGGCTTGTCTCAGATGGTCTAGGATTTTGCTAATGCATTGATTAACGTCTTCTTTGTTAGTTTGCAGGTGAATTTCAGGGAACAAGGGGGGTTCATAAAGGGAGGTAATCCCTGTGAATTCTTTGATCAACCCCGCACGAGCTTTTTTATAAAGACCTTTAACATCTCTTTTTTCACATACATCTAGGGGGCTATCTACGAATACTTCAAAAAACCTTCTTGGTGCCATACCTGTGCGGATGATAGCTCTGTCTTTTCTGAATGGTGATATTAACGCCACAATTACTATCAATCCTGCGTCAGCAAACAATCGAGCTACTTCTCCAACTCGTCTAATATTTTCAGAACGGTTTTCAGTAGAAAACCCAAGGTCTGAACTCAAGCCACGGCGAACTTCATCTCCATCTAGCACGTAAACTAATTTATCTTGATCAAATAGGGCTCTTTCCAAGTAATTCGCTAAAGTAGTTTTTCCAGCCCCCGAAAGACCAGTTAGCCACAATATAGTCCCAATTTGTAGATTTTTTTTTTCTCTTTCTTCTCGGGAGACTTTCTCGATATGCAAAACGGTTTTGTCTCTTGTATTTTGTTTTCTCTTGTTTAAGTTAAGCATGGTCTTACCACTTATAAGAGCAGCCCTGGCGGTTAGATGAAAGCAGATATGATACAATCACAGCTTTTCTTGCTGCTACATTTGATCTGGGCAATCAACAAGATACTTGGGTTGCCAGAAAAAACAACATAAGTATTGTGACAAATAAATTCGGCATTGGCTCATCCCTAATCGTAGCAATATTGTTTAAAGGGTTTCTTCGTGTGTAAAAAATCTTGTATCGGCGATTGGGAAAGCGATGCCATTATCGGGATTATCACCAACAGTGGCGGCCTTGAGTAACGTTATGTTTAACAATACAAAAACAGACGAATGAAATCAATAGACTTTAAATACTTGGTTTTTAGTGCCCAAAGATAATATTAAAATGGAGTAGAATTAGGGCTTGCCTTAATCGTCCGCTCTGAAAAACGTATAGCTGCAGAACGAAGTAGAAATTTAATGATGAAAGGTACTGTTGATGTGTTTTCAAATAGTCAGGCACTCATTACTGGTGTATACAGAACGGGCTCAGAATACTTGTCATTATTACTAGATAGTCATCCTGAGCTTTCTGTAAGCATGTATCGTGTAAATGTTTTAAGATTTATATTTGGGCGTTATGACCCTATTAGTGAACCAAATAATTTAAGAAAGGCCATCGACGATACCGCTTTAAGATTATGGGAAAGATACAGCATTACTTTAGACAAGGGTAATATTCGTGCTTTATTAGCTTCAGTGGAAACCGTGGATTATGGACTGTTTTATGACGCGGTGATGTCGGAGTTATATCTTAAAAATGGTGTTCGACATTGGGCAGAAAAAAATCAACTTTTGTGGCGTGAAATACCACAGTTTATAGACATGATGCCCAATGGTAAAGCGATTCATATTTTACGTGATCCACGCTCAGTTTTAGCATCATTCAAAAAGTATACCCGGTATGCACCACCTGCATACTTAGGGGCAGTCTTTAACAGTGTTGATGCCTTGGTTTCGACTCTAGAGCATGAAAAATTAATGAAAGAAAAAGTTGCTTATGTTCGTTATGAGGATTTAGTAGAGCGTCCTCAACAGATCATTGAGGATCTATGGCGATTCTTGAATTTTAAAAACAGACATGATATTAAAATACAAAACTCTTGGAAAGATGCCTATGGTAATGACTGGTATTCAAATTCTAGTTTTCATAGAAATACTAAAGAGGATAAATTTAATATTGAGCGAGCAGTCAATGGCTGGGGGAAAATCCTTTCAGATAGTGAAATAAATATGGTAGAGACAATTTGCGGGGAAGTTATGGAGAAATTTGATTATGAAAGGTCTTTAAGTCGCCCTGATATTAAAAAGGTTGAGGCGATGATTCGTGGTGATCAACAACTTGAATGTGCTTTTGGAAACTGGCGAGAAACTGGTCGCGGCATGGAGGCATTCCCTGCAGATCCTTTGGATAAAGCAACTTGGGAAAATCCTAATGAATAAATTTAATGGTAACGGCAAAGTGGTGCTGGTTGCGCATGCAATTGATGCAGAAGGTCCTTTGTCGGAATCTCTTGAGGCAAAATTTGAGAGGCTACAAGACTTATTTAAAATAGGCCACATTGACCATACCCGTAAGAACCTTATAAAGCTTCAAAATGGTGAAATACCATTAGCAGGACTAGAGGAAAAAGTAAGGGAAGTTTTGGGCGGTCACCTGGTTAACTATAATGATACTTGGGACAAGATCGAAAAAATGATGTTACGATTAATGAAAGATGAATTCCGGATGCGTCTTCCAGATTCAAAGGGAAATGGATGGAAGTTTACATGGCACACCTTAGATCATGTTGGTTTTGATTACAATCCAAGAAGGCGGGATATGGGTTTCCATAACATCTTTGACTACTATAGCGAATGGGTAAAAGATTACAAACGGTATGGGGATGATTTGCAATGGCATTTTCATCCAATGTCCACGTATCGGGATGCCCATCGCTGTGCAACGTTTTATTTTAGAAACGACTTAGTTTATCAGATTCTATGTCGTAAAATTATTGAGCGAAACTGGTTTCCTTCAGTCTTTCGTGCAGGATTTCAAACTGAACGGCCTGATAGCCATTGGTTTCTGGAGCAGTGGATACCATTTGATATTACTAATATGGCGGTCGATAACCCTGATGAGTTTGACAAGACGATAGATTTTAAAAATGGACGATCAGGTAACTGGCGTTATGCTCCCGCTGACTGGTCTATCTATCATCCGCATCATGATGACTATCAACGCCCGGGAAACTGTAGGCGATGGATCGGTCGGGCGTTAAATGTTATGAATCGTATTGCAAATATAAATCAGGATGAAGTTGACAAGGCTTTCGCCAAGGCAGATAAAGAAAGCCAACCGGTATTAATGGCGGTTACGGGCCATGATTTTAGGAACCTTGATATAGAGGTAGATTTTGTAAGAAATCTCATTGTTGAGTCGACCTCAAAATATCCTGAAGTAAGATTTGAATATTGTACTGTAGAAGATGCATTTAGACGCACCAATTGGCCGGAGGGAGCGAATGAGGAAAAGCTTGAACTAAGTATTGACTTTCAACCTGAAACAAAAGAAGACGTGCCGCATATCGTGGTAAAGGCAATTGCCGGCAAAGTTTTTGGTCCACAGCCATTTCTTGCGATTAAGACCAAATCTAGAAACTTTATGCATGACAATCTTGATTTTACTGCTGAAGCGGGAAAATGGGGATATGCCTTCCATGGTGATACCTTACCGCTTGAGGATGTTGAATGCTTATCTGTTGCTGCGAATGATAAATATGGGAATACTGCAACGGCACATTTGGACTTGAAAAACAATCAACACATTTCTTAATTTTGAGTTATAGGGAATGATTTTTAGAGATTCTGATTCCGATATCTAAACCTTGGTTCACTCGAGTACAATGGAAAACAATAGATTTGTTTATGCCTCGAAACTTAAGCAGTTAAGATATGGGAATTTAAGTTTCGTCCTCCCCTTATAATTAGCGATAGTAAATTAATTAGAAAGGCCAGAAGCGAAATTTCTGCTTCTCCAGAAGGACGGCCACTACTTCTTTTTCGTACACCAATGGGTAATCGCGTAGGGTCACCACGTGGCCACTTGATTTTGCAAAAAGTGATTCATTGCTAATACCCGAATATAAATTACTGATCTCTCCAATTTTTTGTCCTTTTTTAATTTCAGAGCCAGGTCTGACTAGTGGTAGAAAAAAACCACCCGAACCAGCGAGTACAAAATTTTCTTTGTCATGACTGACAAATCGTACTGGAAATTTTTTTGGTTTTTTTCGGTTGTGTACCAATACTCCTGTCCACAGCAGGCTGTTAACTAGTCTAGACAATAGAGTTTCACAAAGCGGAATATTTAAATGATTTGGTTTTCCGGCAGAAAGTATTACCGACGTCATTTTCTGCTCTAACCACTGGCTATATAAACAGAGCCGGAAAGTAGGCGAATTTACTGGTTCTCGCGCATTTTGTAGTCCCAGGCTTCTTACAAAATCTTTGTTAATGCTATCTGGTTTTAGGCAAACTAGATGGGGAGCATTTTCATAATGGTTGTCGCCGTTGTGAAGGATAATACCGTATTGCGAATCTTTTGTATGTTGGTAGACAGCGGCGGCAGTTTGCTCGGTAATTTCACCTTGGTCATTTCCCGGAAAGGCAAGGTCCATGTCTAGTTCGTCGAACGACCATAAGCGGTTGCCTTCCTGAATAGCAGGCACATTGATAGCGGGTATGACGTTTATCCTGCCGTTCAATTGGTATTCTGGTTCATTTCTCGCTTCCACTGAATCAAGAAAACGTATTAACAGAGAACAAAGGTAAATCCCGTCCAAATGATTACCTTGAATACCAGCGACAATGGAAATAGTTTCTTTTGGCCGAGTTCCTTTCCATGAGAATTTAAAAAGGTTTATTGGAGATCCTAGAGGCGATGGAATCGATAGGATATTCTCTTTCATGGTCATTCCATACTTTTCCGAGCGATTCTGGCAAGTGGCGATCCTGGATAAACTAGTGGATGCTCCCGTATTGTGAAGAGTAATCCACTTTCGGGTGCTGTTATCTCTTGAAGCACTTCTCCATCCGCAGCATTCACCACCTTTCCTATTAGTTCTCCTTTAGCGGTATTATCTTTTAGATCAGCATATCCGACAAACAAGCCAGCATGCTTAGACCTTAGCATGACGACCTGGGAAGGATGGACAATGGCGGGGTAGATAATTTTGGGTTGAGGATTGGAGGGGGTTATTACTTTGGTGTGATGTAATAGATTCAACATACCTTGAAAGAGCTGTTTAGAAAAATTTTGGTTAATGCGTAAGGCGATTCCAGTTTCAACGACTAAGGTTGGTATCTTGGACTGATTGAGGTTGTAACTCAGCGTAGATTCAAAAACTGGGGACGCGGGATGAACCCAGATAAGGTCGACATTGCATTGAACAGCGAGGGAGAGTAGCTTTTTATGAAGTCCGTCTATAATACGAATTTGAGGGGCTTCTTTAAGATGTAGGTTGCTGGCATGAAAATCGACCACGATGTTGGCCGAAGACTTAATATCGTTCAGTAATTCTGTGGCAGATTGTGCGGGAAGAGAGTTTCCGCTAGTACCACCAAAATGACGATTGATATCAACCTTAAAGAAAGGCGACAGTCGCACTCCAGCTGCAATTGCCTGTGAATTAATAGCTGGATAAATATGCACTTCGCCTTGAAATGCTTCTGGTTGATGCTCCTCCAATTCCTTCAGGTAACTGATGAGGAGATGGCAAAGGTAAATACCGTCTAATTCATTTCCGTGGAGTCCGGAGACAAAGGCGATGCTCTTCGTCGGGGATTTCCGAAAGGAAGGAAATGTCTTTTTTACTATTTTTACCCCCTCTCCCGATGGTGTTTGGTAGGAAGCGATGGCTTGGGTCTCCAATTGGTGCTCCTTAAAGTCATTCGTTATTTTTGTGTTTCTTTATGTCAATCTTCATAGCGTCAATTTTTCGCTTGAGGGTGTTGCGGTTAATCCCCAGCGCTTTAGCAACAGAGACTTGCTTGCCGAAATATTTATCGAGCATAATTTTAAAAAGTTGCTTCTCAACTGACTGGATTAGATTATCGTAAATGTACCCATCTAGTGTTTCTTGACTTTGTTTAAGGTATTTTTGGATTAACTGATTTAGCTGGTTTTCAAAACGGTTCTCTGCTTGTTCAGTTTGTTGGTCTTGTTCAATAAGATGGTCTGGTAGGTGCTCAGATAGTATGGGTCCGCTTCCTACGAGCACAACAGCGCGTTTGATGATATTTTCTAGTTCGCGAACGTTTCCTCTCCAGGAATAGCTTTTAAAGATACGTTCAGTTTCTGGCGCAAGATAAACTTCGTCATGAGACAATCCAGTTGCATGGCTTCTTAAAAAATGATTTGCCAAGAGAATTATATCTTCAGACCGATCACGCAGTGGTGGCATATGGATGTGAATAACGTTGAGCCTGTGATATAAATCATCGCGAAAGCGTTTTTGTTCCATTAATTCTTCCAAATTTTGATTAGTGGCAGCAATGATACGCACGTCGGCTTCAAGAGGTTTTTTGCCGCCAACACGGTAAAAATCTTTATTCTGCAAGATACGTAGAATTTTTGTTTGGAGTTGGGGTTCCATGTCACCTATTTCATCCAGAAACAAGGTTCCACCATTGGCAACCTCAAACTTTCCTTTCTTTTGTTCAATGGCTCCAGTGAAGGAACCTTTTTCATGGCCGAACAACTCCGACTCAAGGAGTTCTCTTGAAATAGCGGCGCAGTTAATGCAAACAAAGGGTTGATCTTTGCGTTTGGAATAATAATGCATCGCCCCAGCTACCATTTCTTTACCAGTGCCACTTTCACCAGTGATGAGGACTGAGAGGTCAGACGCAGCAGATTTTCCGATAGTTTTGAAAATATCCTGCATTTTTTTGCTTTTACCTACAATGGACTCAATGGAATGTTCTTCTACCTCAAGTACCGCTTCTGGTTTTGATGGAACTTGGATTCCTCTGCTAGTTTCTGCCCTGTTCACTAGGTCATAAATGGTATCGAAATCAAATGGTTTACTAATGTAGTCGTAGGCCCCCATTCGCATGGCTTCAATCGTATTGTTCATTGTGTCCTGAGCGGTCATCATTACAACTTTAACTTGTGGGGCCGTTTCTTTGACTTTTTTAAGCAGGTCGAGTCCGCTCATGCCATCCATAAAGATGTCGGAAAATACCATAAAATATTCTTGTTTAATGATTTTACGAATAGCGTCTTCAGCATTTGGGGCGGTATGGACGATGTAGTTCTGTTTTTCTAACGCCTTCTTAAAGATACGCCGAATATTTTCCTCGTCATCGATAATAAGAATTTTTTGGATCTTTTCCATGAGGTTATTTTATCACTTCTTATTTACAGGAAGAAACACTTGCACTGTTGTGCCAACGTTTCTTTCAGAGTTGACCTTTATTTTGCCATTGTGACTTTCAATGATTTTTAGAGAAACCACCATGCCCAGTCCAGTTCCGCGCTTCTTGGTTGTGAAAAATGGTGTGAACAAGTTTTTGAGAGTTTCATCGGTCATTCCAGGGCCAGAATCAATAATCTCAACAATTATATTATGTGTGGGTGGAGCGGCATGTGTTTTCCTAAAGGCATATTTGGAACTGAACTGAGTGACGATACTGACCTGTCCTCTTTTTGGTGAAGCCTCGACAGCGTTCTTGATCAAGTTAAGAAATAATTGCTTAAGTTCGTCTTCGTTTCCTTCAATATTTGGTAGGCTCGGATCGTATCTCTGGACGAACTTCCCTTCTTTCCTTTTCAAGGTCTCTCTTTCAAGAGTAAGAGTTTCTTCCAGAATTCGGTGAATATTTATTAGTTTAAAATCATCTGATGTAGGACGTGTAAGGTTCATCATTTTTTTTACCAGACGATTAATGCGGTCCACTTCTGCAATCACGATTTCGATATATTCTCGTTGTTCATCACTTTCAAGGTCTTTTAGAAGTAGTTGCGCCGAACCCCGGATCCCACTAAGTGGGTTACGGATTTCGTGGGCCATACCCGTTGTGAGGACATTTAGTGTAGATAAATGTTCAATTTGCTGGGAGGTTTTCTGGAGTTCTTTAATGAGGCTTGTGTCTTGTATGAGGAGTACCCCAGTTGAACTTTTACCATTATTTTTTGTTATTGGAGAGAAAGTCAGGTTGGTGGAAAAATATGTATTGTTAGGTTTGCGATATCCTAGTCCCTCTACATAATGATATGCGGTTCCCGTAGCAATAGACTGGCCTGCCTTTTTCATTATGTCCGGTTGATCAGGAAACAGCTCAGAAAGAAGCTCTCCTTCAAAAGAATCCCTTGAACGTTGGAACATTTCTTCTGCGGCCTGGTTCCCCTTGACAATTCTAAGGTCGGCTGAAATAACTAGAATCGCATCGATCAAGGAGGTAAAAATATTTCGATAGAAATTTTCAGACTCTGACATTCAGTCCCCCATAGTCGTTATTTGGAGGTTTTGGTGCGAGGCTTTTTGCTACCTGAGTATGGATTTCTCTGGGTAGGCTTTTTGGGCACCGGTTTGGAATCCGTATTTTCCGCGGCAGGTGCTTGAGGCTTAGCGGTAGGAGCTTTTTCATTTGAGGTATTCTCGCCGGGACTTGCATTGACGGTATTAGAGGTTGGCTGGTTTTCAGATTCCCATCCTTTTTTTCTCGCCTCTGACGGGTAGTCTGAAGTGTACCAACCAGAACCCTTCAGGATAAACCCGGATACAGAAACTATGCGGTGCACCTTCCCATTATCCTTGTTGTTGCAGCCCAACCCGTTACAGGTTCTTAGAGGCTTAGCGGAAACGGACTGCATGGCTTCAAAGGTGGCGTTACATTTTTCGCATTCATATTCGTATATAGGCATCGCTGAGGAGCTCCTGACAAATTCGTGATAGTTAAAATTATCTACGGAAAGAATTCATACTTCTGTCAGCCATTTTTTAAATTTGGTGTGATTGCCGTGAACTATTTCAAAGAACATTTTCTGGATACGGGCTGTAACTTTTCCTCTTTTACCGTTGCTGATGGTGTTGTTATCAATTTCACGGACAGGGGTGATCTCTGCCGCGGTACCTGTTAGAAAAACTTCATCGGCTATGTACAGCTCATCTCTGGTGATATATCCTTCATCAACCTCGATTTTTAAATGTCTACAGATATCGATAACGGAATCGCGAGTAATTCCTTCCAGATTTGAGCAGGATAAGTTAGGAGTCTTGAGCTTTCCTTTTGACAAAAGAAATATGTTCTCGCCAGAACCTTCGGAGACATAGCCCTGTGGATCGAGCAAGATTGCCTCATCGTAGCCATCACGAACCGCCTCTGCTTTGGCTAGAATAGAGTTGATATAATATCCGCAGGCTTTGGCACGTGTCATGGCGATGTTGACGTGGTGTCTTGTGAAAGACGAAATGCGAACACGGGTACCTTTATTTATTCCGTCGTCACCTAGGTACGCCCCCCACGGCCAGGCAGCGATTGCGACACGAACATCGACTCCGTTTGGATTAAGGCCCATTTGGTTATGCCCCAGGAAAACAATTGGTCTGATATAACATTCATCCAGCTTATTTTCTCTGACTACTTGCAGGCAGGTATTAAAAATTTCTTTTTTGGTAGATGGAATACTAATACCTAAAATGATCGCAGAATTAAATAGTCGGTCTACATGTTCCTGTAGTCGGAAAACAGCAGATTTGTTCTTTTTCGTCTGGTAACAGCGAATTCCCTCGAACACGCCAAGTCCATAATGGAGAGTGTGAGTAAGTACGTGTATATTCGCTTCATGCCAAGGAACGAATTTTCCATCGAGCCAAATTTTTTCTGATTTTTCCAACTGAAATCCTTATTAAAAAGGCGGGTGATACTGGTTAAACCCATATAATATTAGGCCCTTTCCTTAAAATCAAGACAATAAATAATTGACATGCTATTATGGGTTTGTTACTTTCTTCGCTTTATCATAATGGGCCGCTAGCTCAGTTGGTAGAGCACTTGACTTTTAATCAAGTGGTCGAAGGTTCGATCCCTTCGCGGCTCACTTTTCTTCTTGAAATCAAACGAAAAAGTCCCCATCGTCTAGCCAGGCCCAGGACACCGGCCTTTCACGCCGGCGACGCGGGTTCGAATCCCGCTGGGGACGCTTTTGGTCTTTAGGTCTTCGATTTAACCCCACCTTACCTCTAAGTTTTTCTCAAGTCGCCGATTAATTAAGACGAAAGTGGTTAAATGAGAATTATCAAACTAGATTAAGGCTATTTTCTTTAGTATCTTTCGTTAAGTTAGATTTAGATATTCCATAAACGAGAAGTTGTAAAGTCCATCAGAACATCTCTTATGCTGAGGTAATTATCTGAGCATAGATATTGCCATTACATATTGGTAGGCCCTCAGTCAATTTTGTGCCATGAATAGATAATGATGACCTTAAACAAATCAACGGATTCATTGAACAACACGCCTAACTAGTTTTAAAAAGTGTACAGAAAATCAACTAATTTTTCGATATAATATTTATCAAAAGAGGTAGTGCAATGAAAACAATTGATTTAAAAATTAGTGGAAACAGAACGCACGATATAGATATATATCTAAACGAGGATCGTTATGATAAACCGAAAGAATATTTCAAAGTCATAAGCGACTTAATTGAGAAACGGTGTGGTGATAGTGAAAGCCTTGCAGATGTAGGCTGTGCGACTGGTGAATACCTTTATTATATTAAAGAGAGATATCCAAAAATTAAACGAATGGTAGGCATTGATAATGTAGACAAACTGTTAGCAGCGGCCAGAAAAAAATTACCTGAGATAGAGTTTTACATTGGCGACCTTGAAAACAATTTATTTCAAGAGGAAGAAAAGTTTGATGTCGTAACTTGTTTTGGGGTGATGCCTTGTGTGTTTCATTTAGAAAATGCGATTAATAATTTGTTGAATTTGCTCTCCCCAAATGGCCACCTTTTTTTATTTGCTCTCGCAAATGAAGAACCTATTGATGTGCAATTGGTTTATAAGCGATCAAATAAAGAAGAAAATATATGGGAAGTTGGAAAGAATTGTTACTCATTGGAAACATATGGCAAGATACTGTCTTCTAGATGTAGGAAGGTCGAGGTTCTAGACTTTGACTTACCATTTTCAATTGCAAAGACTAACGATCCTCTAAGAAGTTGGACTGAGGAATTTCGTGGGAAAAAGAATCATCTTTTTTATGGTACAGGACAGATCGCAACGCAGAAAATAATTATCGCAGCAACTTAAAATTTTTTATAGCAATTATTTATTTAAGACGGAAATAGGCTAAATTATGGATATTGAGTTATAATGACTTTATTATATTATTCAAAAACCTTTCCGAATAAGCGCGGACTTATTATGTTTTTGGGGTTAGGGTTTTCGGGATTATTGTCGAATGAAGCGGGTCCAGATGATTTTCTTTAAAAGTTTGTGAGCAGTCGGTGGTAAGGTTTTGATTGTGTTTCATAGTTTCTGAGGGCAGACCATATTAGGAGTTTTTTGTTTTAGGTGAGGAGGGAGATTGTGTCTGAAATAACTTTAAAAGAACTATTGGATAGGAAGAAGGTGGTTCCTTTTTATAGAAGAAGAGCCTCCGGCGACCAAAGCATTCTTCCTCCTATTTCGGTTGAGTTACATTGGACCTCAAATTGTAACTATAATTGTGTTCATTGCTCTTATGGCACACGTAGACAAGTAGTGAGTTATTTGAGGTCAGATACAATTGACAGATTGTTAGATAACTTGATTGATATTCGATGTAGAGCCGTTTATTTATCTGGAGGTGGAGAACCGACGGTTCTTAAGGGGTGGGATCAACATTCTGATAGGCTGATGGATCATGGCATTGATGTAGCTCTCATCACTAATGGTATTGCAATTCAAGAAGCGCAGTTAACGACAATACGAAGAATGAACTATGTGGCTGTTTCAGTTTATTCAACGATAGAAAGCCGGTATGAAAAAACTACCGAAAGTAATTGTTTTGCAGACCAGTTTTCTCTTGCTGAAAAGATAAAATCAAAATCTGCCAAAACAATTGTTGGGGCAAGATGCGTTCTTAATAATATTAACTTTGATGAGGTTTATTCAATTTATAAGAAGACCATTGAGTCGGGTTTTGATTACTTAATTTTTATTCCCGCACTTGATTACGAGGGTCGCGGTATCGTGTTAGAAAGTGGCCCTGCCAAGAAGGTGCAGAAAATTATTGAAGCAAATATTGATTTGTTCGATCACGATAAAACAAATATACAAAGTCTTATGAGTAAGGGGATCAAACATTATATGGGTGGAGATTATAGGAGCTTTATTCATGTGCCCTTATCTGGGTGCAAGGCTATCCAGATAAGGAGCGGTGCTTTCGTGAACTATGATGGTGGTGTTTATTTATGTCAACCAGATATCGGGAATAAAGAACTTGAGATTGGTAATTTACGCGATATGGAATTTAAGGAATTATGGAATGGGGACAGGCATAAGGAAGTCCTTAGTTATCTAAATAACAGATATAATGATGGTCTTTGTCGAAACTGCAGATCCATAGAGTTTAATCAGGCAATGTATGAAGAAGACATTGGGTTGATTGATGGGGATTTAATATTCGAACCTTCGATGGATCCTTTTCTTTAAACACAGCGCAATGAACAACAGTAAAATATTTGGTGGTTTTGTTTCTTTTGTTCGGGAGCTGCACGGCTCTAATGACCTTATCTGGCTATATGGACCTTGCTTTGTCGATAAAGAAAATACTTTTTGAAAACTATAGATTCGACACAGAGTTATCAGAAACCAAGGCTAATACTCTTAACGTTGGTCGTCAGGAACCGAAAATATTCATAGGTGACTTGGTATAGATCATCACTGATGTGGTTAAAAAAATGTCGATTATTTCTTAGCTAAATACACTAGGATCCCCTGAAAGGCGTTGCCCAGATGTCTCTCGAGTTTTTTCTAAAATTGAGACTTACACCTCGCATAGATTTATAAAGACGTAACTCATAGAATGTTTAAATGGTATAAGGCTAATGTTTTTTCAATAAAAGGGTGTCCATTCATATGATCCCGCTCGCCATTCCAAATATTAGTGGTAGAGAGGGAGAATACCTACGGGAATGTGTGGACAGTAATTTTGTTTCTTCTGTAGGCCCTTTTGTCGATCGTTTTGAAGCAGCCGTGGCGAAAGCTTCCGGAGCTCAATATTCGGTGGCAACAGCCTCTGGAACATCTGGGCTGCACCTTGCGCTGCTTGCCGTTGGTGTTCGCCAAAATGACTTGGTTATCCTACCTTCCTTTACTTTCATTGCTAGTGCTAATGCAATTTCGCATGCCGGCGCGACTCCTTGGTTATTCGATGTTGAAGCTCGATCATGGACTTTGGATCCGATTCAAGTTAAGGATAATTTGATATCAAAGACAGAGCGACGCGGGGCGGAATTGATTCACCGAGAATCAGGACGCAGAGTAGGCGCCATCATGCCTGTTTACACATTCGGGATGCCAGCCAGTATGGATATTTTTCGAGATATTTCACAAGAATTTCAATTGCCTTTGGTGTCCGATGCCTCCGCAGCCTTAGGAGCTCGTTACTACGAACGAAACCTCGGTAAACTTGCCGATCTTACCGTATTTTCATTCAATGGTAATAAGACAGTCACTTGTGGAGGGGGAGGCTGTGTGGTTGGGGAACAGGAAAACTTATTGAAACGCATTCGACACCTCTCGACGCACGCCCGATTAGGCGCCCATTATGATCATGACGAGATAGGGTTCAATTATCGGATGACAAATCTTCAAGCCGCCGTTGGCTGTGCTCAATTGGAACGATTAGGAGAATTTGTGTCAGCTAAGCGCCGTATCGCGAAGTTATACAATAAGGCTTTTAGAGGCATGCCAGAAGTCGGATTTTTCCCTGAGGTGACACACGCTGAGAGTGCATGTTGGTTTTCAGGCATAACAATCAATAAGCCAAGCCTCGAGGATGTTTCTTCTCTGTGCCAAAAAATGCGTGAAAAGGGTATTGATGTAAGAAATTTTTGGAAACCAATCCATGTGCAAGCACCTTATGTTAAATCGCCTTGTGCCCCACTTAAGGTTGCTGAGCTGTTTTGGTTTCGCATCTTGACCTTGCCCTGTTCGACGAACCTAACAGAAGAAGACCAGAAGAAGGTCATTAACGTTGTTTCGGAATTATTATAAAGTTACGGTTGGTGAAGACTCAAAAAATAAATAAACTTGGAATCGAGTATATTAAAAAAGGTACCACGATATTTGTAATAGGTAGACGCATCGTTCGGTCTAACTTTGAAACTTAACCGATAAAGCATCCTGTCCTAATACCATCAATGAACTAGGTTTTCATGTTAATAGCGAGCTCATACGTCAACAATTATCTATACTATTCGACACCTAAGACTAGTTATAGATAGCATAGGCAGAGAAGCTTAAGGTGGTAACCATAGCTTGGAAAGTGATATAACGTGCAGGTGCCCGTTGTGCAAGTTGGCTGTCATTTTTAACTATTTTGTGTTGAATTAAAAAATAAAGTGATTTTATGGGAAACGTGACGCAAAAACAAGAAACGCTGGAGGCTTTAGATGTTAAATATGGACTTCCACGCCAAGTTATATTTTGCAAGAGATGTGTGATTTCCAATCAACGCCCAAGTTCGGTAGTTGAGTTTATGCATACAGAGAACTGCAAAAAGCCAACCATAAACTTTGATAGTGAGTTTGTCTGTGATGCATGCCATGCGGCAGAAATCAAATTACATTCTATCGATTGGGATGCTAGAGAAAAAGAACTCATAGAGCTTTGCGAAAAAAACCGTCGTGACGATGGTTCCTATGATTGCCTGATCCCCGGGTCTGGAGGTAAGGATAGTTTTTATGCTGCCCATATGTTGAAGTTTAAATATGGCATGAATCCTCTGACGGTGACGTGGGCGCCTAATATTTATACCGATTGGGGATGGAAAAATTTTCAGGCATGGATTCATGCCGGGTTCGATAATCATTTATTTACACCAAACGGAAAAGTTCACCGGTTGCTGACTCGATTGGCCGTTGAAAAATTATTTCATCCTTTCCAACCTTTTATTCTTGGTCAGAAAAATTTAGCACCTAAAATGGCTGCCATGTATAATATTCCACTTATTTTTTATGGTGAGGATGAAGCCGAGTACGGGAACCCAATTAAGGATATGTCATCTGCTCAAAGGGACTGGTCCTTTTTTACCACTACAGACAAAAGTAAAGTTTACATTGGGGGCACTTCACTTGCCCAACTTGCCAATGATTATGGATTGAAGGAAATAGACCTCGAACCGTACCTTCCGACCAATCCAGAACGCATTAAGAGTAAAAATATAGAAGTTCGTTACCTTGGGTACTATCTGCGCTGGCATCCGCAGGGAGCTTATTATTACTCTGTAGAAAACGGAGGTTTTGAAGCAGCACCGGAACGTACCCCTGGAACTTACAGCAAGTACAACAGTATTGATGATAAGATCGATGATTTTCACTTCTATACGACTTTTATTAAGTTTGGGATTGGGAGGGCCTCCTATGATGCATCACAAGAAATTCGTAATAAAGAAATCACCCGTGAAGAGGGGTTAGCTCTAGTTCAAAAGTTTGATGGAGAATATCCTGACCGATTTGCTGATGAGATTTATCGATACCTCAGTATTCCTGAAGAGGAATTTCCTGTAGCTTCTAAAAGGTTTGAACAACCCCTTATGAATCAGGATTATTTCATGAGCCTAGCAGATGGGTTCCGGTCTTCGCACCTCTGGAAGCAGGAAAACGGTAAATGGAAATTACGCCATGCTGTTTATGGAAAATAGAAACTACGGAAGAACCTTACACCATAGGTGTCTTTTGAAGTTTTATGAATGCAAAGGTCCGACTTTCGGAGTTTAATAATGTCTGAAATAAACCTTGGCGGACGGTTAATAGGTCCTGATCACCCTCCGCTAGTTATTGCAGAGATTGGGATAAACCATGAAGGTTGTTTAAAAACCGCTTTTGAAATGGTCGATGCAGCGTCAAGTGCAGGAGTGGAAGTGCTAAAACACCAGACACATGTTGTTGAGGATGAAATGAGTAGCGCTGCAAGAAAGGTAATACCCGGAAATGCGGATGAGTCAATATACGATGTCATAGCCCGTTGCGCTCTTTCTGAAGAAGATGAAACTTATCTTAAGGAATATGTTGAGTCCAGAGGAATGATTTTTTTGAGTACTCCATTTTCACGAGCAGCCGCAGATCGCCTTAAACGGATGCGGGTCTCTGCTTATAAGATAGGTTCCGGGGAGTGCAATAACTATCCATTGATCAGGCATATTGCGGGTTTTGGAAAACCTATTATTCTTAGCACAGGCATGAATACGATCGAATCAGTAGCTAAGGCAGTGGATATTCTTGAAATTGCCCAAATCCCTTACGTATTGTTGCACACCACCAACCTTTATCCTACCCCAGCCCACTTGGTTAGGCTTGGTGCAATGGTAAAACTTACTGAAGCCTTTCCTAAAGCGTTAGTGGGGTTGTCAGACCATACTACTAATAACTGGGCTTGTTTAGGCGCTGTAGCTCTTGGAGCATCGGTACTTGAAAGGCATTTCACGGACCGTATGGACAGAAAGGGGCCAGATATAGTGTGTTCCATGGATACCCAACAATGTCGTGAGTTAATTGAAGCCAGCAAGATATTACACCTTGAATTAGGGGGATCTAAAGGGCCCGTTAAAGAAGAACAGGTTACTATGGATTTTGCGTTTGCGACGGTTGTCACGATTGCTCCCATAAAGGCGGGAGAATTGTTTACAAAGGACAATATTTGGGTGAAACGTCCTGGTACTGGAGCAATTCCCGCAGAACAATACGAAGAAGTCCTTGGCAAACTTGCCAATCGAGATTTGACGGCAGATATTCACTTAGGGTATGAAGACGTCGTTCTAGGTAGTAAAGGAGCCTCTTTATGAATAAAAGCTATTACGGCGGCTGGGTTTGAATGGGTAGGTATCTGAGAGAACATTTAGGAGTGTTAGAGTTAATGTTTATTTCTTTAACTACGAAACGGTATTACAAATGACTAAACGTACAGTAGCTGTATTTACAGGTAATCGGTCGGAATATGGTTTACAGTACCCTGTCCTCAGAGCCATAGACCAACACCCTCAATTAGATTATAAATTATTAGTTTCCGGATCTCACCTGGATAAAAACTTTGGATATACGTTAGATGAGATAAAAAAAGATGGCTTTCACATAGATGAGAATGTGAAAATTAAGATAGATGTTGATTCTCAATTCTCTACTCCGCAAGCTATAGGCTCTGCGGTGCTCTCTATTGGCTCGGCATTGAATAAGTTTAAGCCCGCTATTACACTAGTTTATGGGGATCGCTTTGAGGCGTTTGCAGCCGTAATTGCTTCCACTCAAATGAATATACCTACTGCACATGTTGAAGGCGGTGACATAACAAAAGGTGGGGCTCTTGATGATTCTGTTCGTCACGCAATGACAAAATTAGCACATTTACATTTCACAACGAACGAACAAGCTTCGAACCGTATCCTTGCAATGGGTGAAGAGCCCTGGAGGGTTCACACGGTGGGCTTTCCTGCGATCGATATGATTTCTATCAATAGCTATGCCACTTCCGAAGAAGTGGCAGCAGATCTATCTCTGGATTTGAATCGTCCGATTGTTATTTTCACTCAACATTCAGTGACGACAGAATACGAACAGGCAGCATCGCAGTTACTACCTTCCCTCAGGGCCATACGAAGACTGGCTGATCATAATATTCAAATAATATTGACTTCTCCCAACAACGATGTAGGAGGTCAAGCTATAATCTCATCTTTAAAGGAAATAGAGAGTGAGTCTATTCCAGGAATCCAAGTTCATCACTCTTTAGGAAGGTATCTATTCCATGGGATTCTTGGCCTTGCCAAAGGTTGTTCAGCGAAGGTGGCTTGTGTTGGTAACTCATCTTCAGGAATAAAGGAAACCCCTATATTTGGTTGCCCGACAGTGAATATTGGTTCACGCCAAGAAGGTCGATTACGCGGTGAAAATGTTATTGACGTTCCGTACGATGAAAAGGAAGTATATGAATCGGTTTTACGCTGTTTTAGTGATAAAGAATTTATTGATAAGTGTCGAAATTCAAGTAACCCTTATCATTTAGGTGATTCTAGTAAAAAAGTAACGGATCTTTTGGCGAGTATTCCCTTGGACCAGAAACTTATTAGAAAGCAAATGACATTAAAGGGTGAAATCTGCGACGGATGGTATCGTTGATTGAGTAAAGTTGAATAAATGGATATGAAAAATATAAACTGGGAAAAGGCGCTCATGCCTTTAAATGTCACCGTTGCCGAGGTGATACATAATTTAAACGAGACTTACTTTCAGATTGCTCTGATTGTATCACCCGACGGTATTTTGATTGGTACGGTTACTGATGGGGATATTAGGCGGAGTTTGTTAAGTGGTCTCGAAATGAACAGTTCGATAGACAAAGCCATATGTAGAGAACCGTTGGTCGTATCCCCCGAATTGGGTCGTGAAATGGTGCTGCAGTTTATGCAAACCAATCAGATCTACCAGCTACCAGTAGTAGATGAAGAAAAACATGTGGTGGGTTTGCACTTGTTAAGTGAGTTAATAGTACCCGTTCAACGTTCCAATCTAATGGTAATAATGGCTGGTGGCCAAGGAACCCGTTTGCGTCCCCGTACTAATAACTGCCCTAAACCTCTGTTGCCAGTTGATGGCAAGCCAATTTTAGAGCACATTATTGAAAGGGCTAAAATAGAAAACTTTAAATATTTTGTGGTTGCCCTTCATTATCTTGGACATATGATTGAAGAATATTTTGGAGATGGCAGCCGTTGGCAGGTGAAGATTGAGTACATCCATGAAAAAAATCCACTTGGTACCGCTGGGGCCATTGGATTATTAAAGCGAAAGCCTGACGCCCCTTTTGTAGTCTCTAATGGGGATGTTTTGACGGATATTCGCTATGGTGAACTTCTTGAGTTCCATTGCAGGCATAAAGCGGAAGCCACAATGGCCGTAGGCCTTCATGAACTACAGCATCCCTTTGGGGTTGTTCGAACCAATGAGGGTAATATTATAGGGTTTGAAGAAAAACCTGTGGTTCGCAGCCATGTCAATGCGGGAGTTTACGTGTTAAACCCGAGTTCCCTGGACTTTCTGTCACCCAATGAGCACTGCGATATGCCAACTTTGTTTGACCGCCTTAGAGCAACTGATTACCGCACCATTGTCTATCCCATTCATGAAACTTGGATTGATGTGGGATATGAGGAAGACTTGAAGCGGGCGAAAGAAACCCCCTCCCAAGACTAATTAATTAGGGACTCCATTTATGGCTATTGATTATAAGTCGTCTATAGAAGATTTATCGAGGTATGAATCTAATAGCGAAAACTATGAAGTTCTTCATAGTTTGCCGCGTGAGGTTAAGTTTTGTCGCAATTGCGTCATCTCCAACCAGAGGCCCAGTTCCACGGTTGAGTATAAAAAGACCAAACAAACTAAGCAGAAGACAATAGGTTTTGATGATCAGAGCACCTGCGACGCCTGTCGTTATAATGAAATCAAAGAGAGGCAGATCGATTGGGGTTCTCGAGAAAATTTGCTTGTCGAATTATTAAACCGTCACCGTCGGAATGACGCGAGTTACGATGTGATCGTTCCAGGTAGTGGAGGCAAGGATAGTGCTTATACTGCTCACGTTCTGAAATACAAATATGGGATGAACCCTCTTACTGTGACATGGGCTCCACATAAGTATACTGAAATTGGTTGGAAAAACTTCGAAAATTGGATCCATGTTGGCGGAATGGATAATATTTTGTTCACACCCAATGGGAGACTGCATCGTTATCTTACCCGCCAAGCATTTTTAAATCTTCTTCACCCTTTTCAGCCATTCATTGTTGGGCAGCGAATTATTGGCCCTCTGATTGCTGAAAAGTTTGGGGTGAAGCTTGTGATGTACGGAGAGAATCAAGCTGAGTATGGTAATAACCCTAAAGAAAACTTCAAACCAATTATGGATCGCGGATTTTTCTCGGTAGAAAACCCTGAGGAAATGGTGCTCGGCGGACTCAAGGTGAAGGACATAATCACTGATGGAGAGTATACGCTAAACGATTTTACACCCTACATTCCACCGAGTGCTGAAGCTTTAGAACATAAGGGTATTAATGTCCATTACCTTGGATTCTACCATAAGTGGGATCCTCAGGAATGCTACTACTATGCGGTAGAGAACACTTCATTTCAGGCAAACAGTGAGCGAACCGAAGGTACATATTCTAAGTACAGCAGTATCGACGATAGAATCGATATGTTTCATTACTATACAACTCTAATAAAGTTTGGCATTGGTCGTGCTACTTATGACGCAGCTCAGGAAATTCGTAATAAAAAAATTACACGGGAGGAGGGTGTGCAACTTGTCCATAAATATGACGAGGAGTTTCCTAAGAAGTATTTTAAGGAGTTTTTAAAATATATTTCTTTAAATGAAGATGAGTTTTACAGCGTAATAGACAGATTTCGTTCTCCCCATTTATGGACTAGAGATAAGGGAGAATGGGTGCTACGTCACGCAGTTTGGCATGAAGGTGGGGGAGTTCAGCGTAAATGAGAAGAATTAGGCTCATTGCCCGACTGGATATTAAAGGCCCCAACTTAATCAAAGGTATTCATCTCGAGGGTCTCAGGGTTATAGGTTCTCCAAATGAGTATGCCTTACGTTATTATGAACAAGGTGCAGACGAACTGATATATATGGACTGTGTGGCGAGTCTTTATGGACGCAACAGCCTAGGAGAGATTGTCAAGAGTGCGGCGAAGGATGTTTTTATTCCAATGACTGTAGGCGGTGGTATTAGATCTGTAGAGGATGCGACGCACCTGCTGCGTTGTGGTGCTGACAAAGTAGCAATAAATACTGCTGCAGTGGCGAACCCTAACCTTATTAGAGATATATCTCAGCGGTTTGGTAGTCAATGTATGGTGTTATCCATAGAGTCTAAGCAAATTTCGTCTGATCGGTGGGAGGTTTATACTGATAATGGACGGGAGCGTACGGGTTTAGATGTGATCGATTGGGTGAAACAGGGAGTGGCCTTGGGGGCTGGGGAAATTCTTTTAACATCTGTTGATCGAGAGGGAACTCGAAAAGGATTTGATGTGCCCTTAGTGCGAGCTATAACTCGGGAAGTTTCTGTTCCAGTTATAGCTAGTGGAGGAATGGGTAAGCCCGAACATCTCATTGACTTGGTTCATCAAGGTAAGGCTGATGCGATAGCTATGGCTGATATTTTGCACTATAAACGGGCAACGGTAGGCGATGTTCGTCATGTGGCGCAATCAGAAGGTATTGAGGTGAGGGCTTTTGAGTGCAACTGAGATAGTTGTGATCGATTATGGTATGGGCAACTTACTAAGCGTGCGCAGAGGCTTGGAGAATTGTGGTGCAATCGTAAAAGTAACTGCTGATCCTAATATCGTCCTAACAGCATCAAAGGTGGTTCTGCCGGGTGTAGGTTCCTTTGCTAATGGTATGGCCGAACTATCCTACCGAGGGCTTGACGAAGTGGTACGAGAGATAGTCACTCGAGGAACCCCATTACTGGGAATTTGCTTAGGGATGCAAATGTTGCTTGATGAAAGCGAAGAGTTTGGTTTTAATAAAGGCCTTGGTTTGATATCAGGGCGTGTATTACCGATTCCAACTATTTCTATAGACAGTCAGACGCAAAAAATCCCTCATATTGGTTGGACCGATCTTATAAAAACTCAGATATGTGAAACATGGGATGGCACTATTCTACAAGGGGTTAAACCTGGTGAGGCAGTTTACTTCGTGCATTCGTTTATGGCTGTCCCGGTCGATCCAAGGTTTCGTATAGCAGACTGTAATTACGGCGGTATACCTATTTCATCTGTCATCGAAAGAGAAAACGTTTATGGTTGTCAATTTCATCCTGAGAAAAGTGGGAAGGTTGGGTTAAAAATACTAAGTAGGTTTTTAATGTTATGAATATCCTTGCCCTGATTACCGCACGCGGAGGTTCAAAACGGATTCCTGGAAAGAACATTCGATTATTGGGAGGTAAGCCTTTAATCACATGGAGTATCGAGATTGCGAAGGAGGTTGATGGTATCTGTGATGTCTTGGTTTCAACCGATGATTCTAAGATAGCAGAAATCGCAAAAAATGCTGGAGCTTTAGCTCCTTGGTTGCGCCCTGCGGGGCTTGCAACCGATACGGCATCATCGGAAGATGTTGCTATGCATGCACTTGATTGGTATGAAAAAGAGAAAGGTGATGTCGATGGGTTGTTATTGTTACAACCTACCTCTCCATTTCGAAAGCGAGAGACGGTTGCTCGAGGTATTGCTCTTTTTAAAGAGCACAGTTATAAGCCGATAGTTGCGATCTCACCTGCAACGTCCCATCCAATGTGGTGCGTAAAGTTAGAGGGAGCCACCATAAAGACATTTTTTGATAGTGGAGGGCTGAAAATGCGGTCTCAAGACCTACCTCCAGCGTTTACCATCAATGGGATGTTTTACCTCATATCTCCTCAAGATCTAAGAAAAATGCGATCTTTTTATACTAATGATGTGGTGCCCTTGGTGGTTAATGAAGCAAGTGAAAGTCTTGATATTGATACTGAATGGGATTGGATGGTCGCTGAGGCTGTCTATAAGAGGATGGCTCGATAAAAAATCAACTGGTAGCAGTTTAGCTTTATAGAAATCAATTCTGATCCAGTCAAAGATGGAAGCATACTAGATGTTGGATGTGCAACAGGTGCTTTTTTATGGTTTTTGGGAAAGAATTCACCTAATGCAAAATTATTTGGAATAGATGTTAATGAAGCGTTGATTGAAAGGGCTAAAATTGAAGTTCCCAACGCTAAATTTATTTGCGCAAACATTTTTAAAGATCAACTGGATCAGAGATTTGACATGATTTTTATGCTGAGTGTGCATGCAATGTTTGACAGCATAGATGAGTGGTTCTGTCCCTTGGTGGGTTTATTACAAGGGCACAAAACGCCGCAATAAATGTTTTTGGTATGTTTAATTCTGAAGACTTGGATGTTCTCATAAGGTCTAGAACATCATCCAGCAATGGGCCCTGGGAAACTGACTGGAATGTGCTTTCAAAAAAATCTGCAAGAGATTATTGTGAGAGTAAAGGATGGGCTGGCTCTTTTAAGGACTTCTAGATAGATGTTGATATTATGAAGGATGAAACCGACCCGTTAAGAAGTTATACATTGATGATGAAAGATAATAAGCGGTTGGTTGTTAATGGGCTGCAATTAGTGCATCAACTTAGTTTAATGGTCGTTCAACCTAGCATATGAAGATATTATTTTCTCTTTAATATGCCAGGGCATTTACCCCCTTTTAAAAATAGATCATTAAAAACAAGAAACAAAGACTTGAGGATGATGAGATTGGAGTTAACCGAATGAAAAAGATTAATTTGCTGCTGCCAGTAGAATCGATAAATAGAGAGATAGATTATAAATTATTTCTTGCTACGAGCTTAGCCAATAAAAATACTAATGTGGTTATTGCGCAGCATGAT
>Ga0315336_1001147_pt1 | contig 56082 bp, 39 predicted proteins | sample ASW5metaG_FD_204512 | JGI IMG/M metagenome (GOLD analysis project Ga0315336, IMG submission 204512) | Ammonia-oxidizing marine archaeal communities from Monterey Bay, California, United States - ASW #5 | ecosystem: Environmental > Aquatic > Marine > Intertidal zone | place: USA: California...
GACGTTCTGCCGGAGATTCTTTCCTGCTTCAAAACTAAAGGCGGCCCGGTCGTGATTGTCGAGCCGGCAGATAACATCGGTGGTGGTGCACCCGGCGATGCGACGACAATTCTCAGCACGTTGATCGAAAACCACGTCGAGAACTCGGCTGTGATCATCAACGATGCCGAAGCGGTTAACACCCTGCAAACCATTCAGCCGGGCGAGAACCTACGAATGAGCATCGGCGGACGCGGAAGCCAGCTGAGCGACGGTCCGGTTGAATTGGATGTCAAGTTACTCTCAACGAGCGACGGCCGCTTCGAACTCGAAGACCGCAACAGCCATCTTGCGTCGATGCATGGCGTTCACATCGACATGGGACCGTGTGCCGTCGTTCGACACGGTTCGGTACGTATTCTGCTAACATCGAACAAGACCCCCCCGTTCGATCTCGGGCAACTGCGCAGTCAGGGAATCGAGCCGGAACAGCTCTCACTCGTTGGCGTGAAAGCGGCCGTTGCGCATCGCCGTGCCTACGAGCCGATACAAAGCGCGAGCTTTACCGTTTCGACGCCGGGTCCGTGTTCGAGCGACGTCGGTTCGTTTCCGTACGAAAAAGTCGAACGCCCCGTTTATCCGCTGGACGCGATTTGAAGATAGGTCGAGCAATACAGGATTCACCATGAAAACGTTCCGTCTGCGATACGTGCTTGCGATGTTCGCCCTCTGTCTGAGCGTGACGCCCCCAGCCTCGGCAGGTAAGCCCACGAAAACGGTGCGCGCCGCCTTCGATGCCGACCCCAAGTGGGACAGCTTTCGAAGCCGGCTGTTGCCCGAGGCGCTTCCCCAGGTCCGGCAGGAGTTTGGTTATCGGACTTCGCAAAATGCCGGTGGGGAGTCGGCCGGAGAAATCGGCGGCACGATTCAGCGTTCGCGGCGGCGCGCTTCGTATGCGAAGGTCATATCGCCCAAGACGCTCGACGACGCGCTGTCCGCGTCCGGCAAGCTGTCGGTCACCCGCGCCGGTGGCGGCAGCGGTGTGATGTTCGGCTGGTTCAACCAGAACTCGCGCGGCTGGAGAACTCCCAATTCGCTTGCATTTCGGCTCGACGGCAACGGCGGCAAGTATTGGATGTTCTACGAATACGGCACCAAAAACTGGCGAACCGCGGGGTTGGGAGCGTTCGACGGGCTGCGTTACCAAACGACGAAGACCAAACCATTCGCCGCCGACGGTACGGTGCACGATTGGTCGCTGAAATACGATCCTGAGGGCAACGCGGGTGCGGGTTTAGTCACGTTTCGCGTCGATCGCCGCACGTACGAGCTTCCGCTGAGACCGGGCCACAAACAGGAGGGCGCGACGTTCGACCGGTTCGGCATTTGGAATGTGCAGGTCAGCGGCAACTCGATGGACGCTTACTTTGACGACCTGACGATTAATGGTGAGCGTGAAGATTTTGGCCGCGACCCGGCATGGCGGGGCGAACAAAACGACGCTCTGTACGAAGAACGCGTCGTCCGGCCGTATCACGATTTCGGTTTCAGCGACACGAACCACGCCGGTGGCAAGCCCGGCGAAATCGGAGGAAACATTTTTCGTGACGAGCGGCCCGCCTATTACGCCGCCAACACCGGCGCGCTGTCGTTGGAGACGTCGCTCACCGCGTCCGGCCGAATTGCGTTTCGAAATGCCGGGTCCGACAGCGGCATCAAAATCGGCTGGTTCGATTCTCAGAGCAAGCGGACGAAGAACACGCCCGAGCACGAACAACCCGAGAAGAACTATCTCGGCGTGACCATCGAAGGGCCGAGCCGCGTCGGGCACTATTTTCGCGCGTCGTACGGCGATTCTTCCGGCAGCGGAGGCGCCCCCACCGCCGACCCCCGCACGGGAGCCGAGCGTCCGCTGATTAAACCAGACGGCGCGATTCATCGGTGGAAACTCGAGTATTCACCCCAAGCCGCCGATGGAAACGGCCGCCTCAGCGTGACACTCGACGGCAAAACGCACACGCTCAACCTCCGCCCCGAAGACCGCGCCCGCGGCGCATCATTCGACCGTTTCGGTCTGTTCAACATCCAATCGGGCGGACATCATGTTGAGGTTTATCTCGACGACGTTTCCCATACGGCGAGCGCGGAATAGCTCCGCCCTTCTTGAAGTCGTTCGCATATTGGATGGTCCTAATGAGTGAAGAGAATTGCTTGGTATTGCACCGAAAGTCGGCGAATCGACCAGAGGTGAAAGATGCGGTCAAGGCCGTTATCAGTTCCGGAATTCCTCTACGTGTGCGGATTCCCTGGAACAAAAAGGATAAGGCGACCGTCGTTGACGAAGCCATTCGATCGGGTGCCGAGCGGATTATTGCCGGGGGCGGTGATGGCACAATTAACGCTGTGGTGAATTCGCTAGTCGGGAAAGGAAAGAAACGTCCGTCGACAATCATGGGTGTTTTCCCCTTGGGAACGGCGAACGATTTCGCACGAGGATGCGCCATTCCCGTTGACGATCTCGAGGCATGCCTCAAGATCGCATGCACGGCTCCCGCGAAAGCCATCGATGTCGGAAGAATGAACAAGAAGTGTTTCATCAACGTGGCAAGTCTTGGCTTTGGCGCCGAGGTGACCGCGACAACGCCGCAGCAGCTAAAGTCGCTGTTGGGCGGAGGCGCCTACACGTTGATGGGGCTCGCAACGGCACTCAAATTCAAGCCCTACACCGGACAACTAATCGTCCCTGGGCAAACGCTCGTAGAGGGAGAAATGCTGGTCGCAGCGGTCGGCAATAATCGATACGCCGGGGGCGGGTTCGACGTCGCCCCGAAGGCATCGCTCAGCGATGGGCTGCTTGATTTTGCGGCGATCACTCACGATGCAGAATTCAGTTTGCCGACCGTTCTCGGCGAGATGGATCATCCATTCGACGAAGGAAATCGGTACGTGCACTATCGACAATTAGCGGAATTCACGCTGATCAGCGATGATGAACTGCACTGCAACCTCGATGGTGAGCCAATTCGAAAGCGGAAGATGAAATTCGAAGTTCTGCCGCGACATCTTAGGGTCGCGATGCCCTAAGTATTGCCGCTTTGCGCGTCGAGCGCTTTAGAAGTGGTTCCAAAACCCTCTGATGGGCAACGAGTGCCCTTGATCTGTAGGGTCAAATCCCACCACAACCGGGTTTTGGGACGGCTTTAGCCTCGTCGTGACAGAATGAAGATGTCCGTCCAGCGAACCGTCCCCCGTTTCACGTTCCGACGATCGTCCCCTTTTTTCATGCACGCGCCGTGAGTTCGGCAATCGGCTTGCCTTGGCTGAGAATCGGGATCGGGCGTCCCGAGAAGTCGTGGAACTCGCGACCTCGCACGTCGACGTTCAGGTGACGATAAACGGTCGCCAAGAAATCGTGCGGCCCGACGCGGCGTTCGATCACATCTTCTCCGCGCGGGTCGGTGCCACCGATTACGAGACCGGTTTCGATTCCGCCGCCGGCAAACATCATCGAAGTGGCACGTGGCCAGTGATCGCGTCCCGGTTGCTTGACGCCGCTGGCGCTGTCGGCCGCGTAGGAGATTTTCGGTGTGCGGCCGAACTCACCGGTGACGATGACCAGCACTCGCTTGTCTAGCCCGCGTTCGTAAATATCCTCAATGAGGGCGGCGACAGCTTGATCGAAGTAGGGCGCCCGCGATTTCATTGCGTCGAACACGTGATGGTTGACGGCGTGATCGTCCCAGTTCTGAACGCGTCCACAGAGCGGACCGGCCAGCGTTGTGGTGACCAGTTCGACTCCCGACTCAACCAGTCGTCTGGCCAACAGGCACTGTTGACCCCATCGATTACGGCCGTATCGTTCGCGAACCGCCGCCTCTTCGCGGGAGAGATCAAAGGCGCGCTGCGCGGCGGGGGAATTTAACATGTTCCAAGCCGACTGTTCGAATTCGTCGATCGCTTGAACGTCGGCACGTTCGTCCAAAGCGCTCGACAACCGGTCCAGTTTCGCTCGCAGGCTCAGACGGCGGCTGATGCGCGTACGCGCCGCCTGATCGGCAATCCCAATGTTCGGCACGCTGAACGTCGGCGAGTTGGGATCGGCGTTGACGGCGAACGGCTCGCACGCCGGGCCCAGGTAGGCGGCTCCGAGATAGGGGATCGGCGGCGCGCCGACGTAGTTGGGAACCAGACGACCGGCTGTCCCGCGAATTCGATTTGTGATCGCCAGAAACTCGGGGTGATCGGGTCTGGGCTTGAACTCGCGAACTTCGTTTCCCGTGAACATCTGCTGCTGGCCGATTCCGTGACAGAACCCAGTGTGGACCATCGATCGAAGAATCGTGAACCGGTCCGATATCGCGGCTTGCTTGGGAAGCAACTCACAGAAGCGGAGCCCCGGCGTCCGAGTCGCGATCGAGTGAAACGGTCCTCGATATTCGGCGGGCGCGTCCGGCTTCGGGTCCCAAGTCTCCAAATGGCTCGCACCGCCGTGAAGAAACACGACGATGATCGACGTGGGGCCATTCGGCTGCTTGTTCGCTGATGCCGCTCGCAGCAGACCAACACTGGAAAGACTCGAAGCGGTCAGCCCGCCCAGTCCGATGTGAAGGAAAGCGCGACGATCGGGCATGGCGTCTTTACCTCGATAATCCGAGAACCATCGAACGGCGGCGATACGGTGTCTACTCAATGTCACGCGTTTTCGTCGAATCGACCGGTTCGCCGCAACCGACGCGGGCGCGACAAACTCGCGGCGCTCGCTCAAATGGAAGATTATCCCAAACGAAGTGCGAACCTTGCAAGCCCGTGCAGTTCTACGCGGAACTCATGACGCGATCGGCTGTCGATGCGGCAGCCGTGTGCGCATCGCAGGGCGGCTCAAGTTGACGGCGGCCATCGAATGACCTTTCCGGGAATCCTTAACTCGTTACCAAGCTCTGCTTGGTAACGCAAACGTGAGAAGTCCCTTCGAGGTGCTGACCTCCGATCGAACCACGGCAACCGAAGAGCGACGAATTCTGGTGCACGCGAACCAAAACACGATGGTTTGCAAGCGGAGTTTGGGAACCAGTGCTGACGCGTGGCTCATGATTGCCACAGGCCCTGTTCACGACCGGCAGCGCGATTCGAAGTCCGGCCGGCACGGCCGGCCTAACCATAGTGGAAACACGATCTTGCGATCGAACTCCCCTTTTTTCAAAAAAAGTCTGTAACAAATCATCTCGCTCCGCGCTTGGGACATGAAAACGGAGTTCCGGTCGTGAACTCCCAATTCCATTCCACAAGATATGAACACCCTGGGGAGATTCGAGATGAAACGCTTTTCATTCTTTGGAAGCCGACGTGCGCGCAAGGTTACCAATCGGCGTCGCTCTACGGCGGCACTTTCGGTCGGCGCTGAGATATTGGAAGTTCGGCAGATGCTCTCGGCCGTGGTTCCGCAATTGGCCAGTTCGCCCGGCGCGCCGGTCACGATCTACCTCGATTTCGATGGCCACTACGAAGCCCAATGGGGCGCCCAGCACCAGCACGACGCCCCCACGCCGGTTTTTGATTTGGACAACAACCCCAACGATTTCAGCCTCCAGGAACAGGAGATCATCACCGATATTTTCCATCGCGTGGCTGAAGACTTTTCCGTCTTCACGGTCGATGTGACGACCATCGCCCCTCCGAGCATCGGTAACACGAACGCCGAGGCGCACAATGTGCTTCGCGTGGCAATCGGAGGCGGCAACGCGGACTGGTATGACGATCCCAACGCTGGTGGAGCGGCCGTGTCGAAATCGTTCTACAACGCGAATCATGCCAACACGGTCTATGTGTTTCCCGACGATCTCGACCCGACGGCGGCCAACATTGGAAAGCTCGTCAGTCACGAGTCGGGCCACGCGTTCGGACTGAAACACCAAAGTGAGTGGAGCACGCTGTTTTATAACGGTCAGTCCTACGACATTATGACGGCCAAATACTACGCAGGCGACGGGGTGCTCTCGCCGCTGATGGGCGACTTCGACCCGAACGCCGAACGACACGTCTGGTGGATCGGACCGGGCCCGGACGGTCCCAACGTGTACCAGAACGACGTGTTGATCATGTGGGGGAACGGCGATCAATCGGACGGCAGTTTCGACTTCCGGCCGGACGATCATGCAGACCAGATCTCGAGCCAACCGATCATTCCGCATACTGGCCCGCTGACGATCGATGGGATCATCAGTCCCTACGCGCTGACGAATGGCGGCGCAGAAGGTCCGCAGATCTCGACGCACGATTCCGACAAAGACTATTTTGCCGTTTCGCTGGGCGGCTCAGTTGGGCTGGTGAAATGGGATGTCGCCGTGGACGTGGCCGACGTCGGTCCGAACCTCGATGCACGCATCGAGGTTTACGATTTCAACGGCAACTTGCTGTTCGTCGCCGATCCGGGAAACAGTCTGGATGCAAAGTTGTCACTCAACCCGGGCAACTACTGGATCGCGGTGATGGGTCACAACCATCCCGAAGCGCAGAATCAAGCAGGCGATACGCGGTACCTGGATATGGGAACGTACACGTTGAAAATCGACTTCTCCTTCTTTGATTCGAACAAAGAATACATCTCGCCGGAGGAAATCTTCATCTTCATGGAAGATCCCTACCGACTGTTCGAGGTGATTGAAGAGATTGCCGCGCGGATGGAGATGGACACCGAGCAGGCTGCAAAGCTGATCGGTTCAATCGACACACGTCTTTTGGTGGATTACACGTACGAGGCCCTTTCGAGCGACGCATTGAAGACGAGCGCTAATGAGTCCAAAGAAACGGACCTGAGTTCGAGTGACGCCAAGCATGACGGAACGCTGACAATGACCGAAGAACTGTCGGCTGCAATCAACGCCGCCTCCACGCGCGGACTGGAAGAGCTGCTGATTGGATCGCTTGATCAGGATGCCATGAAAACGTAATTCGCGCTTGATTGAATCACGAGTCAATCGGCCGACCTCGCAACTCCTGCCGGGGTCAGCCGATCAGTAGCGGGCTGCCTGCCCTTCCTCGAGTCGCGGGGCAGCTCACACAGTCGCATCCGGCGCGATCATCTCTGGGCCGCATCGCACCCGCGGCAAATCGGGCGGTTTCTTGCAATGACGGCTCGCTTCGCCGATAGTCAGGGAGCCGTTGTTTAACTCGTTACCAAGCTCTGCTTGGTGACGCAAACGTGAAGAGTCGTACGTCCTGTGAACGTAGCGGCATCGACATTCCCTACAGGTTCGTGCAGAGATCGGTTTTGTCGCTCGAATCATTCGTTGATCACGTTCTGCTCGTTCGGCGTGTGTGGTGACGGCCGCGCCTTCCCTTGGGCGATCTAAGAACAGTTCTTGAGGAGATTCCAACATGCGTTGCTGGCGAGTGCTGGTCCAGTGGCTCCCGTTAGCGATCGCAGGATGCGCACAACAACCTGCTGATTCGGGCGTTTCCCCTCGACTCTTGCTAGCTGATATCTATTGGGCTTTCACCGGCGAAACGTACAGCTCGGTGGACGAATTCAAAAAGGGAGTCAGCGATTATCATGAGAGCCTGAACATCGAGTCAAAATGGCGCCCGGACGAAATCGCTATTGAAGAACCAAGTCTCCGTGTTTTGTACGTGTACTGGGAAGGCGACGAGCAATTGGACGCCACGGTCGACCTAGTGGCCGATGACGGGCAGAGATTCTCGACGGCCGAACTCATCTTCAAGTTGCACAATGCTGTCGTTCATCGACTGCGCGATCATGATGCCGTCTTCTTCGAAGGTTTAATTTTCGAGCCGTCAGCCAAAGATGCCTCAGCCACATGCACATTACAACTTGGTAGTTGAGGGTTTAACGAGTACGTTGTGATCCCCCAATTGGGGTCTCGTCGCTTCGGCCGTCGGCGCGCGGACGTCGATACTTCCACAATTCGCACCCGCGCCAAATCGGGCGGTTTCTTGCAATGACGGCTCGCTTCGCCGATAGTCAGGGAGCCGTTATTTTGAGAATCGTACTCGTGCGTCGCGTGCCGAGGATTCATAACTGACTTCTGGCTACACGAACGAAAGACAACGAAAGACATCGAGAGAATCATCATGTTGAAACGAATGGGAATGGCGTCGCTAGTGATCGCCCTATGCTGCAACAGCGTTGTTTTCGCGGGTGACGTGAAGGTCACGCCCGACGTCGTCTACGGGCACAAGTTTGGACTCGCGCTCACGTTTGACGTTTTCACGCCGACAGAGAACGCCAACGGTGCCGGTGTGCTGTTTATGGTGAGCGGGGGTTGGTTCTCGAGGTGGTCACCGCCGGAGACGCTTAAGCGGTTTTACGAACATCTGACGGACAAGGGGTTCACCGTATTCGCCGTCCGTCACGGCAGCAGCCCGAAGTTTTCGATTCCCGAGGCGGTCGAAGACGTTCGCCGTAGCGTCCGCTACATCCGCATGAACGCCGAGACGTTCGGAGTCGATCCGCAGAGGCTCGGTGTCTACGGTGCGAGCGCCGGCGGGCATCTTTCGTTGATGCTGGGGACGGCTTCCGACGAAGGAAACCCGAAGTCGAAGGACGTCGTATTGCGAGTCAGCGATCGCGTACAAGCCGTGGTGGCTTGGGTCGCGCCGACCGATTTGCAGATCATGGTTTGGGAGACTCCCGGGCACTTGCCGGCTTACGAACGGTTTCCCGCACTGAATCTTGACCTCAAAGCTGCCAAGAAGCACTCACCGTTGGTGCATGTCACCGAAGACGATCCCCCAACGCTGTTGGTCGTCGGCGCCAAGGATGAACTCGTGCCGATGAAACACAGCCAGGACATTCAAGCCGCGTTCGAAAAAGCGAACGTGACCAGCCAACTCATCGTATTGGAAGACGCCGGCCACGGATTCGGCGGGGACGATAGAACCGTCGCCGACAATGAACTGGTTGCATGGTTCGAGAAACATCTGGCTGCGAAATAGAAACCATCTCGCGGTCCGTCGGACATTATTCGCCGTTCGATGTTGACCGGTTTCGGCAGCAAACAGGTTCCAGCGATCGCAAGCGGCATGAGCGGCTTCGCGCGGCAGCGCGAAGATGGTCAGCGCGAGCGTTTACAAACATGGAGGTCGAGAATGAATCAGCTTCCCGGATTGGACGGAACGTTTTCGACGATCCTCGTCGATCCTCCGTGGCGGTTCACGAATCGTACCGGTAAGGTCGCACCAGAACACAAACGGCTGCATCGCTACCGGACGATGCCGACAGAGGAGATCGCCGGCCTGCCGGTCTCCGGACACGCCGGTGAAACGAGCCACTTGTACTTGTGGTGCCCGAACGCGCTGCTCCAGGACGGGCTACAGATTCTCAAAGCTTGGGGATTCACCTACAAGACGAATCTCGTGTGGTACAAGGTTCGCAAAGATGGCGGCCCGGACGGACGTGGCGTTGGGTTCTATTTTCGAAATGTGACTGAGTTGGTGTTGTTCGGCGTTAAAGGAAAAATGCGCACGTTGGCGCCGGGACGCAGGCAGGTCAACGTGATCGCCAAACGCAAGCAGGAGCATTCGCGCAAGCCCGAAGAATTCTACGACGTCATCGAACAGTGCAGCCCCGGTCCCTACCTGGAGCTGTTTGCCCGCGAACGCCGGCAAGGATGGACGCAGTGGGGCGACCAGGTCGACAGCTACACCAGCCCTGACTACCCCGCTTACACCGGGAGTGCGAAAACATAGCGATTCGTTTCATCCCGATTTCGCTGATTGCCACGAATCCTCAGAACAACTGGAGCGGCCCTCATGCCGACTACCTCGGACACTCCGTTTCTTCGCCTGCATTGCGACGACAATATTGCGATTGCCAAACGAGACGTCACCAAGGGAACCGAGTTTCAGGTCGATGAACGAGGGCCGTCCTGCCTCGCCAGCGCGGCGATCGATCTGGGGCACAAGGTGGCCCACAAGCGGATATCGAGGGACGACGCTGTTCGCAAGTTCGGCCAAGTGATCGGTTACGCGACCGAAGACATCGCGCCGGGCGATTGGGTGCATTCCCACAACCTGGCCGCCGGCGAACTGAGCCTCGACTATGCGTACGCCTCGAATGTGCCCGACGATCCCGTTCCAGTATCCGGGCGGACGTTCATGGGGTATCGCAGAAAGGACGGGCGGGTTGCCACGCGCAATTACATCGGCATCATCAGCACCGTGAACTGTTCGGCGACCGCGTCGAAGTACGTTGCATCGAGGCTCGACCAGACACTGCTCGACGATTATCCCACGGTCGACGGCGTGATTCCGCTCGTACACAAAGCGGGCTGCGCCATGCAGTACGATGGCGAAGATCACCATCAGTTGAACCGGACGTTGGCCGGTTTCGCCAAACACGCCAACATCGCCGCATATATTGTGCTGGGGCTGGGCTGCGAAACGGGGCAGGCTTCGTTTCTGACGGACAACCATGGGCTGGTGCAGCTCGATTTGCCCGGCCGGCAACAGGACACGTTGCCGCTGGTGCTCAACATTCAAGAGGTCGGTGGCGTTTCTCAGACGGTCGACCGGGCTGTCGGGTTGCTCAAAGAGATGTTGCCGGAAGTCAGCGACGTCGAGCGAGTGCCGATTCCCGCGTCCGAAATCATTCTGGGAACCGAGTGCGGGGGCAGCGATGGATACAGCGGCGTCACGGCTAATCCGGCCGTCGGAGTGGCCAGCGATCTGCTCGTCGCCCACGGAGCCGCGAGCATTCTCGCGGAAACGCCGGAAATCTACGGTGGTGAGCACATGCTCACGCGAAGGGCGGCCACGCCGGAAATCGGCAAGAAGCTAGTGGAGCGTATTAAGTGGTGGGAAAAGTATACCGGAATGTTCGGAGTCGAAATCGACAACAATCCTTCTGTCGGCAATAAGAGGGGCGGCCTGACCACGATCTACGAAAAGTCGCTAGGCGCGATCGCCAAGGGAGGCAGCACGGCGCTTAAAGAGGTGTATCGTTACGCCGAGCCGGTCACCGAGAAAGGGTTCGTCATCATGGACACGCCCGGTTACGATCCGGCTTCCGTGACGGGAATGGTGGCCGGCGGCGCGAACGTCGTTGTGTTCACGACGGGCCGCGGGAGCTGTTTCGGCTTCAAGCCGGTGCCGTCGATCAAGATCGCCACGAACACACCGCTGTACCAGCGGATGGGCGATGACATGGACATCAACGCCGGACGCATCATCGACGAGGGAGCGACCGTCGAGCAGGTGGGCCGGGAAATCTTCGACAAGATTCTCACCGTCGCTGGGGGCGAGAAGACCAAGAGCGAGCTTCAAGGCATCGGCGAGGAAGAGTTCTGCCCCTGGAGCATCGGCCCGGTTTTGTAGGGGTGTTCATCTGCCCATATTCACGCTTCGCGGGGCGTCACCTGTTTCGCGGGCTTCATCGTGTGTGGGAATTGGTTCCAACGTTCGATCGGGCTGCATTGATCCCACGTCTTTTTGAGATGCCGATCTTAACATATTCACCTACAGCATTTTATGGCGAATCATCCTTTTCGAAGTTGATGCCCGAAGGAGAACCGATTCCGCCATCTGAAGGCGGAAAAATCGGAAAGATCGGAATAACCGTTACAGATTACCAACTTGCCTAACCGATACTACCGTCATGTCTGTCCTCTTGCGCTCGTTGTGTAACGGGCGTTCACTGCGGGCAGATGGTCCCCTGTCGATGACGTTAGTCAAGGATGTCCTGATGCGGTTACAGCACTGGATGACATCGGTTACCGCCCTCTTGCTGATCGGTGTCAGCGCGCCGGAGGCGTCAGCACAGCAATACGACCCGACGCGGGTGATCCCTGCCAAGGGATCGCATTTAGCGGGACCCACGGGGTTGCCACCGTCGAGCGTATTTAGTGGCGCCATACCCGATGGCAATTACCCGCTCATGCCGGGAGCCGGCATGGGCAACGGCCCGATGCCGCCGGGAAGTTACGTGAACCCGGGGGCGATTCCGAACTACCACGCGGTTTCGGCAGGTCAACAAGGTGGACCGCCGGTGCCGAATCAGTTCAACCCCTGGCCTCAGATGTCACCATACGACCATAGTTTCAGCGAACATTACAACGATGATGGACTCTGGTTCCACGATCACAACAACGACGCACGGCGGTACTTTTTCTCGGCGGACTACATCCGCACGAAATTCCGGCTTCCCAGGGAAGGGCTTGTTGGTTCAGAGAACACCGATCCCAACCAGTTTTCCGGCATACTCACCGGATCTGGCGGGCAAGGAACGGGAACTGATGCCGACACAGGGGACACCGTTGACAGCAACAACGAACCGGTCACGACCGAAGGCCGCGGTCAGGAAGTGACCGGCGGTGACACGTCCGGCGGAACTGGTGGCGACACCGACCAAACTGACGCCTTTGGTCTTGACATCGAGACCGTCCCATTCGCTCCCACGACGACACGCGAAGCATTCGAGAACTGGGAACATGCCAGAGGCGTTCGGCTTAAATTTGGGTTCTGGGAACCCGATGCCTCGGGTTTCGAGTTGGATGGCTTCTGGACAGGTCGATGGGATGACACCCAGGATTACGGTATCCCGGGTGCCAACAACGCACAACCAGAGACGCTCATGGTAAACAATCCTGGGCTTCCGCTGGACGACATCGGTGTCGCATTGGGCCCAAACCGAAACACGGCTTACGACACGAACGTCTTCATGAACTACAAAGTTGAGGCGTGGGGTGCCAACTTCGCCTTCATGACAACCCCTTGGGTGAGATACGATCACTTGAAGGTCCGCACGACTTGGGGTGGCCGGTATTTGGGTGTCGAGGAGTCATTCACTTACGCCGGCCGCGATAGCGGTTTGAACTATTCGGTTCCCAACCCGCCGGGCGTTCACCCCGACGCCGACTCGGTGCAGCCGGGAGTACTTCCGTATAGTGGCATTCTGCAATCGGAAACGGAGAGCCATTTGGCCGGTCCTGAAATCGGACTGCGGTATGACATGGGTGGTGATAACTTTAAGCTCGTCGGAGAAACCAAAGTCGGTCTGATGGGTAACAGCGAACGAATCGCGGTGAGTGGTGCTGGACTCGGCAACGGCTTCGACATCAACTACGACCCGAGTACCGTCTTCGCGACCCATCGCAGGACGAGCCATCTTTCGCCGCTCCTGCAACAGTCGATTGTTGCCGACATGAACATCGTGCACATCATGCCGCTGCTCAAGAAATTCAAGTTCCTGGAAACCGCCAAGGTTCGTTTCGGCTACACGTTCTTGGTCGCTTGGGAAGTGGCTCGGCCGACGGACGTCATCGATTACATCGCTCCTCCGACCAATCCCCAGATTTCTGTTGACCGCACGGATTGGTACATGCAGAGCTGGAACGTTGGTTTCGTCTGGACGCATTAAGACTGACGCCGAAACCCTCTGATGGGCGGCGCGTGTCCTTCATCGGCAGGGTCAAATTCCGCTATGACCGGGTACTGGAACGGCCTCCAGACGACTCCCGGATCCTTCATTCGCCGGCGGTGCATCCCGTCTATCGGTTTGCATCCGAAGATGACGAAGCCGTAGCGGTTCCGTTCAGCACCGTCTCGCCGGTTTCGTCGTCGGGTGCGTCGAGGTCGTCGGCCCAGCCGGTTCGCTTGCGGCGCAGCGCGACGAGACAATCGAAATACACCATGTTGAGCGCCGGCACCAGAACCAACGTGAGCGCCGTCGCGAAGACGAGTCCGAACGTCAATGTGACCGCCATCGGGATCAGGAACTTCGCCTGAAAGCTGGTCTCGAACATCATCGGTGTCAGACCGGCGGCCGTTGTCAGCGTTGTGAGCAAAATGGCCCGCAGCCTGAGCCTCGCCCCTTTCACGCTGGCCTCGAAGTGAGACATCCCCCGGCGGACGCGGCTGTTGATGAAGTCGACGAGCACGAGTGAGTCGTTGACGATGATTCCCGTCAACGCGACCATGCCGATGTAACTGAGAATGGTGATTGGGTTGCCGGTCATCCAGTGTCCGACGACGGCACCTTGAAAGCCGAAAGGAATCGCGGCCATCACGACCAGCGGCTGAAAGTACGAACGGAATAGCCCGGCCAGCAGCATGTAGATGACCAATAGCGCCACGACGAGGGCCAACTTCAGACCACTGAACGCCTTGGTTCTCTCTTCATAACTGCCGAGAAATTCGATTCGTACGCCGGGGTGCCGTCGGACGATCTCATCGTCGAAATTCCGTCGAATTTTTTCAAGGATTTCGGGGGCCTTGGCTACGTCCTCATTGACGTCACCAAATACAGTCACTGAGCGTTCCTGCTGGCTACGGTGCAGCGTGGCAAAGCTTTCTGCTTCTTTGATCTGTGCAACCTCCCCCAACGGCACCCAGTCGCGTTGGGCTCCGACATCAGGTGTAGGAATCCACATCGATTCCAAGTTGTAGACGTTCTTTCGAAAGTCTTCTGGATAGCGGACCATGATCCGCACGTCTTCTCGGTTACGCGTCACGCGCCGTGCTTCGTCACCGTACATTGCGGAGCGGACCTGTTGCCCCAGCATGCCCACCGTGATACCGGTTGGCCGCGCCGACTCGCGTAACGTCAGCCGGACTTCACGTTTCCCTTCGTCGAAATCGTCGTCCAGGTCGAAGACTCCTTTATATCCCTTCAATTCGACTTTGAGTTCCTCGGCCACTTCGACGATTTCGTCGAAGTTCTTCCCGGTGATTTGAATGTGAATGTCCTTGCCGCCCGGTCCGCCACTCAGCGATTGCCAGGTGACGGAATTCACGCCCGCCAGACCATCCGAAGCCGCTCGAAATACGGTCAGCAGCTGTTGACTCGAACGCTGACCCGCGGCGTCTCTGGCGTCGGAGGCGTGCAATTCGATGACGAGTTGGCCCAGGTGCGATTGGCTTTTGTCGCCAAGTGCTCCAGCTCCTTCGATGTCATACTGACGCGAAACGAACATTTGCACGTTGGCGACTTCGTCCATCGAGTTCGCCAGGTCGCTGAGGTGTTCGAGACGGCGCTTCGTGTTGTCCGCCGTCGTACCGACAGGCATCTCGAGCGCGCAAATCATCGTTTCGCCGTCCATCTCCTGCACGAAAACGCTTTCAACGACTTCACCTGCGACCATACCTGCCGCGAGCAATAGCGTCGAAACCGAGACGGCCACCGTCACGTACCGCCACTTGAGCGCGAAACGTAGAAAGCGTTCATAGATGTCAGGTAGTACGCTCTGGAGCATGGAGTCCTTGAAACGAATACAGCGCCGCACGCTGCGCGAGATCGCTCCGAATCGAGGCGGTCGTTTGGCCTTCTCTTCTAGCTGCTGCTTCGACGGCAGATGGGCCAGATGCGCCGGAAGTATCACCAAGGCTTCGACCAACGACACCGACAGTGCCGCAAGCACGACAATCGGCAGTTGACCCATGAAGTCGCCGATCTGTCCTTTGATGAAAAACAACGGCGCGAAGGCCGCGATCGTCGTCAGCACGGCGATCGTGACCGGCCACATGACCTCCTCGGCCCCCTTCACGGCGGCTTTGATCGGCGGCATTCCCTCTTCGACGTGGCGATAGATGTTCTCGCCGATGACGATGGCATCATCAACGATAATTCCCAGCACGATGATCAGCCCGAACATCGTCAAAAGGTTGATCGTCACCCCAAGTTGCCACATGACGATAAACGTGCCCAGAAAGGAGACGGGCAATCCTATAGCAGCCCAAAAGGCGACCCGCCAATTGAGAAACAGGTTCAACGAGATCAAGACGAGCAGCAGCCCCGTCCTGCCGTTTCTGAGCAGCAGATCGAGCCGGCCTTCGACAAAACGGGACAAGTCGGTGTGCAAGGCAAAGTCAAACTCACTTGCAAAGGGTGTTTTCCGGCTCTGTTCGTAGAATGTCGCCGGATCGGGGCGTCCGGTGATCTTGATCACCAACCACGACACTCCCGCACCCGCGTAAGCCACGGGACGGAGATACCAGTCCGTGTCGGCGGCCGCTTCGAATCCGTAAGCGTCGAACGGCTCATTCTGTTTTCCCGCCACGTAGGCTTTGATCAACGTCGCGATTTGAATGACGTCCTGTGACCTCGTCTTATAGACGTTGCAGCTGACCTGCGGCTTGCCGTTGAAGTAAGCTTCCAGGTCGCTTTCGATGAATTCATCGCGAATGTCAGCGACGTCGCGAATGTGGATCGTGCGTCCGTCCGACTCGCCGCGAACGACGATATCCAACAGCTCATCGCCTCGTAGTTTTTCTCCCAGAGTACGGACCGAGATCGACGTACGTTTGCCTTTCAAGTTTCCGCCGGAGACGTCGATGTTCGTGCGGCGTATCGCATCGGCCACTTCAGCGAAGGTGACGTTGTATTCCAGCAACCGCTCGGGGCGTATTTCGACACTAATTTCGTCGTCCCGCGTTCCCGTGAGTTGGACGTCACTGACGCCCGGCAGCAGTAGCAGGTCATCGCGCAGTTCGCGACCGGCCCGCTTGAGATCGACTTCGGTACCCGACCCGAAAATGGCGACGCTAATCACCGGAAGCCGAGGTTCCATCTTTCGAATCGTGATCCGGTTTAAGTCATCCGGCAAATCCTCGATGGAATCAACGGCGTTCTTGACTTCCTGTAAGACCACGTCGACGTCTTCAACGTCGTTGAACAAGGAGACGGCCGTTGAGCTGAGACTGTCGCCGACCGTCGATTCGACCTTCTCGACGCCCTCAATGTCGCGGACCGCCTCTTCGATCTTGATCGTGATCGCCTTTTCGATCTCTTCCGGATGAACGCCGTTGTACACGGCAAAAATGGCCAGTCTGTCCGGGCGTATTTCGGGAAACATCTCCCGAACGAGCGTGAAGGCAAACGCTCCCCCCGCCACGAGGATGATGACCATCATCATGTTGACGAGCACGTGATTCTTAACGCTCAGTGAGGGCAGTGACACAACTCATCCGGTCCTGTGAAAAAAGGGCGGCGCGTGATCGCAGCGCAATCGCAATTTGTTTCGACTCGACGTAGTCCTGAAACCCTCTGTTGGCTCAACAGCATTGTTGTTTTGATATGTCGATTTCGCCCACAACCGGGTTTCAGGATGGGTTCTAGTTTCGCAGACCGCCCGGCGGCATGCAATCGGCCGGCATCTTTCCCAATCACAAAGTTATTGGGTAGGGCCGCCACGTATGAAATCCGAATGAGTCGAGTTCCCGTTTCGTGAATCGCCGCCAGGCAGCGGAGAATGGCTCGCAGCGACGTAGTGCCCGGGCCGTGGAAGCGTGCAAACACCGTTCTGAGTGCCTATGATGATCTATGACAGGCGAGGCGAGTCGTTTCGCCTTCGAAGCAACAAAGAGCCCCTTTTGTCTTTCATCAGAGGTGCTGGCTCGCATTTCCGATTGCGTGATCAACGGTGATCGCGATTGTGGAAAGATGCCGGTCGAGGAAAGTGCTGCCGATGGCCAAATGTGATGAAGGATACCTCTGCGAAGTGTGCGGGGAAGCTGTGAACGAGATCGTTCACAGCGATCTGTACCTCCGCTACATCATCGGCGAAATCGATTCGCGCGCGTTGTCGGCAGCACCAGAGCGGCACGTACGCTGTAACCCGGTCATGGCTCAGTTCATTGTCGATGCCGCGTTCGAGCCGGTTGCCGTCGAGGGGCGATTCGACAAGCAGGAGCTGGACGCCGATGACGTTCGTCGGCGTGAAGAACTCATCACGCGCGGATGGAAACGGCTCCAAGAAGTGCAGCGACTCGGCATTCCGATCGACGACTATCCACTCGAAGAGGTGCGCGTCGGCGATGACTAGTGGAGTGTGCCTGCATAACATGCCGCCAACCGGCGCTACGCATCATCTTCTTCTACCGATAAACCAATAACCCAAGAGCATGTGGCCCGATTCCTCTGAAACGCAGGAACTTCTCAAGAACGCCGGCAACGGGAATGCGCAGGCGGTCAACGCGCTATTGGATCGGCATCGTGTGTCGCTGGTGCGGATGGTGCAGTTAAGACTCGATCGCCAGCTTGCGGGCCGAGTCGATGCGAGCGACGTTGTGCAGGACGTGCTGTTGGAAGTTAACCGTCGCCTAGCCGACTACATCGCCGACCCCAAGCTACCGTTTCATCTCTGGCTGCGGCAACTCGCCAAGGATCGCATGATCGACATGCACCGCCGGCATCGCGTCGCCAAACGCCGTAGCGTCGACCGCGAACGGTCGTTGGCATCGCCGGCCTACGCCGACCGGTCTTCGATCGACCTGGCGGCTCAGTTGAAGGATCACGAACTCACACCGGCGGCCGCGAACATTCGCAAAGAACTCGAGGCCCGGTTTCTGGCGGCTCTGGATCAACTCGACGACGACGATCGCGACATCGTCCTAATGCGGCATCACGAACACTTGGGAAACAGCGAAGTCGCCCAGGCGCTGGGAATCAGCCCACCGGCGGCCGGAATGCGATACCTGCGCGCACTAAGAAAGCTGCGCGCCATTTTGGGCGAACGGCCTTCGATGAGTTGATCGCGATGACGTTGATGTTTTGAATCGGCAACACGTCGCTCGGGTGGCGGGTCGTATCGCATATCGGCGATCGATGTGTGTCACCGACACGATCCGCGAGCAGGCATTTCAAAATGCGTCAAGTTTGCGGCCATTGCGGTATACTTGAAGGCTCGAGAACGCGACCCGGTCTTGAATGGGTTTCCCGTGCCACTGACTAAATGAGGTCACGTATCATGAATCACCACACCACAATCTGGTGTTCTTTCGTTTGTGGGCGCGGAATCGCGATTCTGCAGTGCTCAGACTGGGGGCTCTAGTGATGACGATAAGGACTCCGGAGCAGACTGGGTCCCAGCGGACCAACCACAGCGAGGCGAAGTCGATGACGCGTGTGGCAACGCTGGCGATCGGAGTGCTTGTTCTTCATGCGATCGCCTGTGGCGGTTATGGGCAGTCGAGCGATAGCGCGAAGGACGCGCTAGGTGATGACGCCGAAGCGAAACATCAGTTGAATGCCAAGAGCAATCCGACTACGCCCAAGGAGTACAAGTCGCTGTTTAAGTCGCTAGGTTCCGAAAACGTGGAACGACTCAAGCAACACCAGCACACGGGCATTGCACTACGAGCCGCGTGGCTTCAGTTGCTAATAGCGACGACCGTACCGAAGCGACGGAAAACTGTCGAACCAGCTGAGACTCAACGATTCCTTGGATTTGTGGAAGGGCGATTGGGAGTCGGCATTCCAGAATCCTGGGAGGCAGCCCTGCTTCGCGCGAAACCTCTCGCCAGTGCCGATGCGGTATCTGTGGGCGATGAATGGATTTGTTTCTCAAGAGGCGACGAACTGTTTTACAAGCAGACAGAATCAGGTTGTTCTGCTCCGTCGGGAGTTTCATTGAAGAAGCGACCTGAAGAGTGGTCTTTAGGCGTGGGTGACAGTTCGATCGGCATTCCCGCGTCACTTGTGAAGGAACTAATTCTGAATGAACTAAGGGACGAATTCGGGCCAAACGACGACATGAAATCTCTCGGCGTGACCGCGCTGCTGAGTGCGGATGATTGCTATCTGGCGTTTCACGACGTCGTATGCGGGCGATATAAACTGGTCAGCCTCGACCCCCGAACGAAGCAGGTTCGCTGGAAGGTGGATGTCGAGGCAGATGTTACGGGCAATGTGAGGGGCCTCGACACGTATGATTATACGGGATGGTTTTATCATTGGGTGACGCTGGTCGAAAAGAACGATGTGCTCTTCGTTTTTGGCGTCAGCTGGGAGTGCGCCTACATTGAAGCGTTCAACACGAAAGACGAAACCAATCTCTTCCGTTTCAGCACCGGCTACTGAGTGATGTATGGAGTGGCTCCCAAAGTACGTTCGTGCTTGGAATGTTGCGGTTGGCCTCAACATCGAGAGACAAGACGGTCCTCCTCTGGGACGTGAGCGAACTTGGATCGGACTCCAAGTGACATTACCTCGATCCTGAAACGGCTTCTCCGGCTTCAATTCAATGAGGTCACGTATCATGAATCATCATATCGCGATCTGTTGTTTTTTCGTTCTTGCATGGACTATTTCGATTTTGCAATGTTCCCCCTCGATGGCTGACGTCGCGGACTCTCGAGTCGAAGGGCTAGAATTCGACGACGACATCGATCGCAAACCCAAGAAACTGCTGGAAGCGGCTCTGAAGGCCGAGGGCCCGGGGGATGTGATGGAAGCCTTCGTCAACCTGTTTGTACGCGGACCCCGGCCCGAGATCATCGAGCTGAAATCTCACGACCACGACACCATTGCGCTGCGGGCAGCATGGGAACTTGTGGAACGGACGATTCCCGAAGAGCCGGGCTATGACGCGGATGAACTCCTGACGAAAAAAATCAATCGCCGCGCGCTGCACCAGTTTGCCGGCTTTGTCGAAGGCAGGCTCAAGACCGATCTTCCCGAGTGGTGGAAGACGACGCTTCTAAAGGCTAGCGCCTATGGACGAGGCAATATAGATTTGCAGCGACAGAAGCGGAAGCCGTATCTGAAAACGGATGCCGGAGTGTATGCCCCATTGGGTATTGGAATTACGAGACCCGAAGAAGGGGGAATCGAGTTCTACTCATTCGAAACTGACGAATCGTGCCGGGTACCGGCTCAACTGTGGCGCAAAACGACTGACAAAATGCTGGCCCCTGCGGTCACCGCAGTGTTTCATGAAAAACGTTGCTACGTCGGAATTCACGGGGCCATTTCGGGCTCGTTTCAATTGCGCTGCCTCGAATGCGAGACGTCAAAGGTCGTTTGGTCGGCTCAAGTCTGGGCGAGTTTGGCCGGGGGAGGCTTCTCGGGACCACCGGCGAACTTGCACTTCGTAACTTTGAAGCCGCGCGGCGACCGAATATTGGTTTTCGGAAAGGAGCCTGGTGGAATGTACGTCGAAGGTTTCTCCCTCAAGGACGGCAAAAACCAATTCCGCTTCGGCACGCCGTATTAGACCAACGGTCAATGAACCAGGATTCGACAACGTGACAACACCGCTCCCCGAATCAGATGCAAATTCGGCAACCAACAACGAGCAGCGGCTGGCTGAGTTGCTCGAACAGCTTGTCGATCAAGCGGCTCATGGGAATGCGCCCGACTTCGAATCGATCGTTCGCGCGCACCCCGATCTTGCAAAGGACCTTCGCGAATTGTGGGCCACGGCGATGATCGCCGAGGACTTCGGCAGTTTCACCGGCGAGTTGGGTGACCTGACCGGAGCGGCCGAGGCGGACGCCAACACCTCGCCGACCGCGCTGAACATGCCAGCGGAAATTGGCGATTTCGAATTGCTGGAAGAAATCGGCCGGGGCGGAATGGGCGTCGTCTTCAAGGCGCGACAGAAAAGTTTGGGGCGTGTCGTGGCACTCAAGATGGTCTTACGTGGCGAGATGGCGTCGAGCATCGACGTCGCCCGATTTCGAACCGAGGCGGAATCGGCGTCAAGGCTCAGCCATCCCGGCATCGTTCCCGTATACGACGTGAGCGAACACGAGGGTCTGCCCTACTTCAGCATGAAGTATATCGAAGGCACGACGCTGGCGCAAAAGCTCAGCGGTGGCCCGCTGCCCCCGCACGAAGCCGCCGAAATTCTCCAACACGTGGCGCAGGCCATCGCCGACGCGCACGAAACCGGATTGTTGCACCGCGACTTAAAGCCGTCGAACATTCTCATCGACGGCGACGGCCGGTCGTACGTCAGCGACTTTGGATTGGCCAAATACGTGTCGCCCGCGACGACTGATAAGCGTGTCGAAGAGGCGACCGCGGCGAACTGGGCGACGGGATTGACGCTGAGCGGTGCGATTCTGGGAACGCCCGGCTACATGGCCCCGGAACAGGCGGCTGGCGAGCGGGGAGAGATCGGACCGGCGACCGACGTTTACGGTTTGGGCGCGATCCTGTTCGCGATGATCACCGGGCAACCACCGTTTCGCGCCGCCACGCCGCTCGACACCGTGCTGATGGTGTTGGAACAGGATGTTCCCCTCCCGCGCACGTTGAACCACGACGTCGACCCCGATCTGGAAATGATCGCGCTGAAGTGCTTGCAAAAGCCGACCGACCTGCGTTATGCCTCGGCGAAAGAGCTCGCCGGCGATCTCAAGGCTTATCTGGACAACGAGCCGATCTCCGCCCGGTCGTCTCAATTCACTCAGGTCGTGAGCCGAGCGTTTCGCGAGACTCACCATGCCGGCGTGTTGGAAAACTGGGGGCTGCTTTGGATGTGGCACAGTTTGGTCTTGCTGTTATTGTGTCTGACGACCAACGGCTTGCAGTTGTCGGGCGTGACGTCGCGCTGGCTGTACGCTGGACTGTGGGGAGTCGGGCTGGGCATCTGGGCGGCGTTCTTTTGGAACGTGCGTCGTCGCGGCGGTCCGATCACGTTTGTCGAGCGACAGGTGGCCCACGTTTGGGCGGGTAGCGTGATCTGCACGACGTTGCTGTTTGCCGTCGAAGCCCTTTTGGGCCTTCGGGTGCTCGAGCTCTCGCCGGTGCTGGCCCTGGTGAGTGGGATGGTGTTCCTGGTCAAAGCGGGAATTCTCACGGGACGGTTTTACGTCCAGTCATTGGTCCTGTTTTTGACGGCGGCCGTGATGGCGATGTTCGATCGATCAGACATGCCTCCGCTGGGAATCTCCGTGTTCGGCATAGTCTCGGCCGCCTGCTTCTTCTTCCCGGGGCTGAAATACTACCGGCAACGTGTTCGCCGGGCGCCGTCTCACCGCAGGCACGGTTGAACAACGGGCACAAGGGCTCTAGTCTTTCGTCTTGTGCAGCTTGCTGATTTGTTTTGATGCGCGGGGAGGTGTGGCGTTTCGCGGATCGCGCGCACTGCGTGAGCAACACCAAACTTTGATTCCGTCGAGCCGGCTTGCTTGAGTTTTGGCGATGGCGGTGAATCGATCGCCCCGTTGTTAGGGAAACGCCTGAATGCCGAACACTGTTCGCTACTTATTGTTGCAGATGCGCAACCAAGACGACCCGATGCGCACGAACGAGGTCGAGTGTTTTTCCCGGGCGCTGGCGACATCGCCGGATCAGATCGGCGTGTTCGATTTGCTCTCCGGATTGCTCGACGAGACGGCGATGGATCGAGCCGACATGTTTCTGTTGGGCGGCAGCGGCGACTACTCGGCGGCCGGTGACGCCGATTGGCTGGATCGAGCTCTTGAATCGCTTCGCCGCGTTCACGCCTCCGGCAAGCCGACGTTCGCTTCCTGCTGGGGTTTTCAGGCGATGGCCCGCGCGATGGGAGGCCGCGTCGTACATGACGTCGACACGGCCGAAGTCGGCACGCATCAATTGTCATTGACCGAAGCCGGGAAGGCGGACCCCATATTTGGCCCGGCCGGTGAAACGTTCGGTGGGCAGATGGGGCACGAAGATTGCGTGAGTGAATTGCCCGCGAACACGACTCTGTTGGCTTCGTCTGAAAAGACGGTCAACCAGGCTTACCGGTTCGATGATGCACCGATTTACTGCACACAATTTCATCCTGAATTGACCTGCGAGGACCTGTTGCTGCGCGTCCGCGCCTACCCAAGGTACATCGAGGAAATTGCCGGGTTGCCCGCCGAACGATTCGTCGAGATGATTGTAGAGACGCCCGAGGCGAGCGCGTTACTCCAACGATTTGTGAAACACATGCTCGGCGAAGTGTGACTCGTGACTTCGATCGACGATCAGTCAATCAAGGACCCAAAGGCGGTCCCCCCCTAACTCTTGCAGTATCACAATTCCCCGCAACCGGGATTGAGTTGCCTTCTATGCACATCGCCATCGTGACCGCAGGCGGAGCCGGAATGTTTTGCGGCTCGTGCATGCACGACAACACCTGGGCGCGCGCGCTGCAAGCGCGCGAAGCCGAAGTGTCGCTCATTCCCACCTACACTCCCATTCGAGTCGACGAACAGAATCTGAGCGAGCACTCTGTCTTCCTGGGCGGGATCAACGTTTACCTCGAACATCGGCTGCGGGTCTGGCAAACGATTCCCCGCGTGCTGACGCGTTGGCTCGACAGGCCTTGGGTCATTAACCTGGCGACGCGCATCGGCGTCAGCAACGACGCCGGTCAGCTCGGCGCGCTGACGCTCGCGATGCTCTCTGGCGAAGCAGGGCCACAGCGACGCGAAGTCGACGAATTGGCGCAGCATCTGACGCAGGGGCTCAAGCCCGATGTCATCTGTTTCAGCAACATCTTACTCGTCGGTGCTGTCCGCCGGCTGAGGGAGCGGTTCGCGGGTCCGCTGTACTGCGTTCTTCAAGGAGACGACGTGTTTTTGGAGGACTTGTCCGAGCCGTATCAATCACAGGCTCTGGCGATGATTCGTGAGCGGTCGGCTGATTTCGACGGCTTCATCGTACACAGCGTGTACTACCGTGACTTCATGTCCACATACCTCGGTTTGCCGATCGAAAAGTTCCACATCATTCCGTTGGGTATCGACATGTCCGGCCACGACGGGCAACCGCGCTCGGAGGCCAACGACGATATTACGATCGGCTATTTCGCCCGCATCTGCGAGGCGAAGGGGCTTCGGCAACTTTTTGAAGCGTTTAAGATTGTGCATCGCGATATTCCCACAGCACGACTGCGCGTGGGGGGATATCTCTCGAAGCAGGACACGCCCTATTATCAGGGCATCGCCCGGGACGCAAGAACTCTGGGCGACGCATTCGAGTACGTCGGTAGTCCGGACACGCATGCTGCGAAAGTCAATTTCTTGAAATCGCTCGATGTTCTTTCAGTGCCGACGGTGTACCACGAGCCGAAAGGGCTCTATGTTCTGGAAGCCTGGGCGAACGGTGTGCCGGTTGTCCAGCCTCGGCACGGATCGTTTCCGGAGATGATCGAAGCGACCGGCGGTGGATTGTTGGTGGAAGCCGATAGCGCCGACGAATTGGCCCGTGGGCTGAAGGAGTTGATTACGGATGGAGCACAGCGCTATCAACTGGCCCAAAACGGGCATGCTGGCGTCCGACGACACTACGATTCGATCAAAATGGCCGACGCGACGCTTGACATCTTCCGTTCCGCGCTCGGATGAATCGACGACGGGAAGGACGTGACACACACCAGACCGAGCGGGAATGTGAGCCGCACATTTCACCGCCGACACGACGGCGATCGTCGCCAATCCCTGGGGATTTCATAGGCGGAAACCATTCTAGCAGCACGCTTTCGGTGACATCCGACGAAATGCCTCGTTCCAAAAGGGTCGTGACGGGAATGTATCGATAAGAACGACTTCTCCGTACAGAACAGTACGACCATCCGATGGACGGAGTTGACCACCGCATGATCGCGGCATAAAGTTCAGTGCGCGCCGCCGGAGAACCTACGTTCTGTGGCGGCGGGCGTTCGGCACCACCGGTGGTCGAGCCGCTTTCTTATCTGGAGTCTCGAAATTGTCTTCCTCTCACGATCGGCCCCTTGAGCCTATGGCGCCTACCGAGCATATGTTGCGATCATCCAACCCCCCGCCGGAGTCGTCTGATCCCGAGACGCCTGAGCCGCCGGACGGTCCGCGGCAAGGGAATTCGAAACGTCCCGATCGCCAGCCGTCAAACAATCTGTTCTGGTACATGATGGGCGCGCTTTTGCTAGGCGCCGTCATCTTTGCGGTCGTGCAGAACGACAACAAGCGAGAAAAACTCAGCTTCGGTAAATTCACAAGCGGCATGGAAGGCAGCGAAGCCACCTGGGACAAGACCAACGTATTCGAACTCACGATCAACGACGATTACATCTTGTTTCAAGACCAACCCGAGTCCAACGCCTCTGATTCGAGCCCCACTGCCAGCACGATCAAATACTATCGCATTCCGGCGTACGGAATCGACGAAGACAAGCAGAAGCTCACCGCTTTATTGGATAAGAAAAGTATCGATTACAACTTCGGGTCTCCGCCGCTCGAATGGTTGTCGGTGGCGTACTTTGCCTTCTTGTCGCTCATCTGCCTGTTCTTCTTCGTGTTCGTGTTTCGTCGAATGGGGGGCGCTGGGTCGGCGATGGCGTTCGGGCGAAGCCGGGGCAAGCTGTACGCTCAGGAAGATGTCGAAATCACGTTTAGCGACGCTGCTGGGATTGAAGAAGCCGTCGAAGAGTTGCGGGAAGTGGTCGAGTTTCTGCGCACGCCCGGGAAGTATCAGGCGCTCGGCGGACGTATTCCTCGTGGAGTACTGCTCGTTGGCCCACCGGGAACAGGCAAAACCCTATTGGCCAAAGCCGTTGCGGGTGAATCGGGAGTTCCGTTTTTCAGTCTGTCTGGTTCGGACTTCGTCGAAATGTTCGTCGGCGTGGGGGCGGCTCGCGTCCGCGACATGTTCCAGCAGGCCGGCCAACGCTCGCCGAGCATCATCTTTATCGACGAACTCGATGCGCTGGGCAAGGTGCGCGGCAGCGGCATGCCGGGTGGTCACGACGAACGCGAACAAACGCTCAACGCTCTGCTCGTCGAGATGGACGGCTTCTCATCGGATCAGAGCGTGATCGTGATGGCGGCGACGAACATTCCCGAAACGCTCGACCCGGCGCTACTCCGTCCGGGGCGATTCGACAGGCACGTACTTGTCGACCGACCCGATATCAAGGGCCGCGAAGCCATTCTCAAGGTACACGCCGCCAAGATTCGCATGGACGATGACGTTGATCTCAAACGTGTGGCGAAGCTCACGCCGGGGTTCGTCGGTGCCGATCTTGCCAACTTGGTCAACGAAGCAGCGCTGATGGCCGCCCGCCGTGATAAGAAAAAAGTCACGACGGAAGAATTCGAGGACGGGATCGAACGCATCGTTGCCGGTCTCGAAAAGCAGACCCGCGTGATCCACGAAGACGAGAAACTTCGCGTGGCTTATCACGAGTGTGGCCACGCTCTCGTTGCGTGCAGCTTGCCGCACACCGACCCCGTTCACAAGATTTCGATTATCCCGCGAGGCATGGGTGCCTTAGGGTACACGCTTCAATTCCCGGAGAATGACCGGCAACTGCATACACAATCGGAATTGGAAAATCGCATTTGTGTTCTGTTGGGTGGCATCGTCGCCGAAGAAAACGTCTTCAAGGAGATTTCGACCGGTGCCCACAATGACTTGCAGCGAGCGACCGGTATCGCGCGGCGGATGGTGACCGAATTCGGCATGAGTCCCAAGCTGGGGCGTGTCAATTATGCCGAAAGCCAAACGTCACCGTTCCCGCGCGGACCAAACGGCTCGTCTGACCAGGTTCATAGCGAAAACACGGTCCGTGAAATCGATCTCGAAGTGCGGCGCATCATCGATGAGTCTTCGAAGATCGTTCAGGACATCTTGAGCGACCGCCACGAAGTACTCGAGCATATGTCGCGCGAGCTGATGGAAAGCGAAACGATGGACGCCGAACATCTCAAACGAATTCTCGATCAGTACAAGACGAGCCCCCAGATTAGCCCGGGAACGCGCGCCGCTTCGCCCGAAGGCTCGCCCGGCAATCTCGGTGCTGGAGCCGACGCGAGCGATCTCGGATCTGGTCGGGGCGACAGCCCGTCCCGCGAATCTGCGGATGGCGCTTAACAGCCTGTTGAGAACGGGTGCCACAGTCATCCCAAACGGGATCTAGCCGATCGTCTTCTGAAAGCGGTCGACCGCCTGTTCGACGTTCTCCCGGCTGTTGAACGCGCTGAGCCGAAAGTAGCCCTCGCCGCTAGCGCCGAAGCCGCTGCCCGGCGTGCCTACGAGATGGGCCTTGTCGAGCAGGTGATCGAAGAAGTCCCAACTGCTCATCCCGCCGGCCGTCTTGAGCCACACGTACGGCGCGTCTTCGCCGCCGTAGACGGTAATTCCGACCGCCTCCAGCCCCTCTCGCAACAGCCGTGCGTTCGTGAGGTAAAAGTCGATCAGTTCGCTGATTTGTTGTCGGCCTTCCGGAGAAAAGGCGGCCAGCGCACCTCGCTGGGTGATGTAACTCACGCCGTTGAACTTCGTCGACTGCCTTCGATTCCACAATTGATGCAGCGGCTGCCGCTCTCCGCCGGACGTCTTGCCCGTCAATTCTTTTGGCACGACGGTAAACGCGCAGCGGGTTCCCGTGAAACCCGCTTGCTTGCTGAAGCTGCGAAACTCGATGGCGACGTCCCGTGCCCCTTCGATTTCATAGATCGAGTGCGGAATGCCTGGGCTGGTGATGTAGGCCTCGTAGGCGGCGTCGAACAGAATGATCGCTTCGTGTTCGCGTGCGTAGTCGACCCACTGTTTGAGCGTCTCTTTGGTGGCCACGGTGCCAGTCGGATTGTTGGGGTAGCAGAGGTATATCAGATCGACGTGCCGCTCGGGCAGCGCGGGCACAAATCCGTTCTCGGCGGTCACCGGAAGGTAGACCAGCCCTTCGTATCGCCCGTTATCGTCAGCCGAACCGGTTCGGCCCGCCATCACGTTCGTATCGACGTACACCGGATAGACGGGGTCGGTGACGGCGACGATGTTGTCTGGCCCGAAGATGTCGAGAATATTGCCGGTGTCGCACTTCGAACCGTCGGAGACAAACACCTCGTCCGCAGAAACGTTGATTCCCCGCGACGTGTAGGCATGTTCGGCCAGCGCATCACGCAAAAAACTGTAACCCTGCTCTGGGCCGTAGCCGTGAAACGTCTCCCGGTCCGCCATCTCGTCAACAGCGGCGTGCATCGCTTCGACAATCGCCGTCGGCAAAGGTTCGGTCACGTCGCCGATGCCGAGACGGATCACGTCGGCGCCCGGGTTTGCCTTGCAAAAGGAAGCAACCCTGCGGCCGATTTCCGGAAACAGATACCCGGCCGCGAGTTTCGAAAAGTGTTCGTTGATCTGTGCCATGGATCTGCTCTGATGTCGTTATGTTTTGTCGTCGCACTGTCGGCTTGTCGTGGCTGCTGTTCGTTCTGCCGCAAGTCGCGTTCGAAACGCTGTTCGATCGAACCGTTTTAGAGCTTCCCCAAGTCGAATGCAACCGATGGCCGGCCGGCGCGCTTGGCGCGAATTCAGAACCGGGGTCTCGAATTGAGAACGAAACCGTCGGCTGCCTGAGGGATCTCAGACACACCCTCAAACCGCCGCATATCGCGTTTCCCAGTCCACCGGTCGGCGGCCGTTTCAATTTCTATTCGTATGCCCTCGGCCAGCTCGTACTTCTCAGCCAGCGCGAGCGCGACGCCCACCTGGAATCGGCTCTGTGGATACAAGGGCACGTTCAGCGCATCGAACGACCAGCGGTCGATGTAAAACCGGTGATTGTCATCGGCGAACTGCGACGGGCCGACGTAGCGCTTGAGTGACTCAGGCAATCGCTCTACAGACACGCTGTCAACGAATACGTTCACCCGTTCTGGTTTCGTGGCATACAGCCCCCACGACGGCCACACGTCGAATCGGCCGAACGGCTCTAAGAAAGGCAACAGCAGCACCGCGACAACGATCATGTCGACCCCGGCCCGTGCAGTGCGCAAAAGAGCCGATTGCCCCGAGCGAGGCGAATTTATCTCGTACGCCTTACGCCGATTCGATCGCCGTTGGGAGAGCGTACTAAACAAGACAAGGTCCTGGCCGATGAAGTATAGGTTCCAAATCAGCACGCCCGGCTTATGACCGAGCCCCCAAGGTCCGACGATAAGAATCAACAGCAGGTGCATAATTATCGCCGCATACAACGCCCAACGCCGACAGCGTGGAATGCAAAGTCCGATCGCCACCAGAAACTCACCTACCGGGAAGAAACCCGCGAGAACCGTTTTTGTGCCAATCGGCCATCCATCGGTGCTGCCTCCGAAGACCTCCACTAACGCCGAGAGAAACGTCTGCCCCTGCGTGTGCAGAAAACTGTAGTCACATTTTGAGAGAGCCGAGTGGAAGTAGATACTGATCACCAACAATCGCAGCAACGCCAGCCCTCGCTTTGCCGATGAGACAGACAGGATCAGCGCAACGATCGCAAATTGATACGCCCAAGGCTGCAATCGGTGTTGATCGGCGAGCGCCATGCCGACGAGCGCGATCACAAACAGCACCAGGCCCGTCCGCCGCGCGCGGCTCAGTTCCGGCGCACACAAACCGACCGCTGTCGCCGCAACGAGGAGCACAAAACAGACCCACTCGAATGCGGCAGGAAGTGATCCGAACGCGCGAAAAGAGGGAACTCGTGGAAAGATAGTTTGAGGTGTCCACAACCGCCAGGTTGCACCGATCAGCACCAAGCCGGCGAACATGGTGAGCCGGCGGAGTTGCATCGCGGTTCGCTCGGCGCAGTCATCTGTGCCGATAACGGCAGAAGGCTTGATATGTTGCGGCGGGGTCACGGTCGCTTCTCACGATTTCGACGCAATCACGGCAATTCCCACCGCAGCGAGTGCGGCGAGAACCGCGCAGGTGATCTTGATCCAACTGTAGGGCCGCTCGCCTTGAACCTCGCCCGTGGCCGCATTGACGATCACTTGGTACGTCTTCTTCTGATAACGATAGGCCAACAGCCACGTCGGCAGCAAGAGATGCTTAAACGTAATCGCGTCGTATCGCGACTGAATCGAATGTACGCGCTGCGTGTCTCCGCCGATTCGTGAACGCACGTCGGAATCAATGGTTTCGTCAATTCGCGCCTTGGCCGTTTCGAATCCGCCTTCCAGTCCGGTCTCGTAGGTGCGAGCCAGGTGGCCGGCCAGCATTTCCTGGTTGGCCGGAACGCAGTGACCCAGCGGCCAGGGTTCCAGCCCACGTAGCAGCTTCCGCGGCAGGTCTTTCGTGGCCGCGACGAGCACGTCGTCGAAGAATCGCTGGAATGAACCCGAAGCGGGGTACCACCGCGTCCGGCGTTCCCTTCGTTTGTTCTTGCCCGAGCCGACGGTGACGTAATAATGCTCGCCCCGTTCGCCGGAATAGTTGTTGAACGTCAACGAGTCGAACGTCCAATAAGGCAGATAGACGCCGTTGAACTTCCCGTCCGCGCCGCGGCGGCGAAACTCGTTCGGTGCGAACCAACGCGATTTCACCCAACGCTCGAGGTTCTCGCGGGCCTGTTCACGGGTTGTTAAGAACGGCAGCACGGCATCGACGGGAATTCGCCGTATTGCCAGCCGCACCGAATCGAGTTGGATCGGCGATCCGCAATACGCGCATTCGCTACTCGTCAGTGAGCCGACGAATACGACGTTCGCGCCGCAGCTTTCGCAGCGAACTTCATTGTAATCGTGCTGCTCGTCGGCGGGCTGTTGCTCTTCATTGTGGAGTTGTTCCAAATGGGCCAACATGCCGTGGAAATCCTGCTCTTCGATCCGCGCGTCGTCGGCGAGAACGATTTCCTTTTCGAATTGGCAGAAGGGGCACTTCAAAACCTGTTGGCCGATATGAAACTTCAGATCGGCCCCGCAACTTTCGCAGGGGAAAATGCGTCCCGCCGAATCGTCGATCGTCTGACCGGCCGATTCGGTTGTGCCGGCCGTTTCAGGGAAAATCGGTGATGAGGCATCGTCGGGCATGAGCTCTCGTCAACGGCTGAGGCACAAGTTGAGGTGTTGCGACCTGCTTCGATCAGGAAGCGTCCAGGTGAGACCAGCGGCTGCATTGCCCCGCTCAATCGTTCACAAGCAACACGTCGTTCTGAGAACGCGATCATTCGAAGCTCGACGCTGTCGCAGCGGCCGATCATCAAATCGGCCGTCTACTACAGCGGCGGTGGCTCGGGCGCCGCCGGTGGTTGAAAGTAAGGGGCCAATTGCTGAACGCTACCGGCCGGTGCCCATTGTTGCATTCCGGCGCACCAGACGAGCGTGTCTTGTTTGACGCGGCCTTTGGCAATGGAATCGGTCAGCTTTTCACCGCTCACCGGACCCTTTCGTTCTCCATCCACGGCGATGTGCCAGGCGACCGGTTGAGGCACCGGTGGCGGCATTCCGGGAACGCCCGCCGGCGCTGCGCCCGTCATTCCTCCGGCGCCCACCATCCGGTTGGCCATGGCGAAGCCCATGCCCAGCCCCATGCCTTCGGCGGCGCCGCCTCCGGCCGGGTTTTCGGCGGCTGAGACCATCGCCTGCCCCATCTGATATTGTTGGAATTGGTTCATGTCGCCGATGACGCCCATACTCGTCCGCGTGTCGAGGGCCTTCTCGACCGCTTCCGGCAGCGAGATGTTGACGATGAACAACTGCGGCACGTCAAGTCCGTACTCGTCGTCGACGCGCTCCACAACCAGCGTTCGCAACTGATCCGACATCTCGCTGTACTTCGATGCCAGGTCGAGGGCCGCGACTTGCGATTCGCCCAGCATGTCGGCGAACGCGGAGTTGACGATCGACCGCAACAGTTCGGTGACTTCGTCGGCCTCGAATTCGGCGTCGGTGCCGACAAGTTCCTGCAACAGGGCTTTCGGGTCGACGGCTTTGAGCGTGTACGTGCCGAACGCGCGGAGCCGAATCGGGCCGAAGTCCGGGTCGCGGAGCATGATCGGGTTCGGAGTGCCCCACTTGAGGTCTGTAATTTGGCGGGTGCTGACGAAGTACACTTCCGACTTAAACGGACTGTCGAATCCGTGCTTCCAGCCCTGGAGCGTACCGAGTATCGGCACGTTATCGGTCGTCAATTCGTAATTGCCCGGCTCAAATACGTCGGCCAACTCGCCGCGATGCACGAAGACGGCCACCTGCCCCGGCCGGACGATAAGTTGGGCGCCGTTTTTGATCTGATTGTGATAACGGGGAAACCGCCAGACGAGCGTATGCCGCGTGTCATCGATCCATTCGATGATGTCAACAAGTTCGCCGCGAAGTTTGTCGAATAGCCCCATGCCTCGTTCTCCCCTCAAAAGGTGAAAGCAACCCGCTATTGGTCGTGGTCACTATCGTTTGAGATCTCGCCGGAATCAGCGAATTCAAGTGGCCACGTGAAAAAGTCAACGGCTCCAGACATCGCTGAAATGCTGTCGCCCGTCCGCCGGACACACGGGAATTGTATCGCCGGATTCTGCCGGGCATCAAGAGTCAAACGCAGCTTGGGCGTGTTTGGATCACAACGAATTCGCCCGAGTTGCAAGAATCGGCTCATCGGCGGTTCGTACTGTGCGATCTTGTCAAAAGCCGATGATGGCGTTATGAATCTTCTGTATGTCGGCGCGGCCGATCCGGTTGTCGATAGCGGCCTGTGTGACCATCATCCCGGGCTGCGAAGAACCGAGAGGCATCTCAGGATGAGCCTGGCGGCGAGTGGCGTGCTCGAACTTCACGCCCGGTTTTATTGTCTTGAAACCGTACCAAGATCCGGTTGCGGTGCGTCTCGGCGCTATGAATATAGGGCACATGTCGCCTATTAGCGGGTTTTGAGCCCGCTTGAATCGTGCTCACCCGACGACATCATTCGTCAAACTTTGCGTAACGTGACATAGGGAGCTGCGTGAATGACTGACAGCGAACCGGCCGCACCAATGAACTTTGTGAGTGCGATCGTTGCCGAGGACAACAAAACGGGCAAATTCGACGGCCGCGTGATGACACGTTTTCCGCCGGAGCCCAACGGCTATTTACACATCGGTCACGCCAAATCGATCTGCCTGAATTTCGGCATCGCCCTCGAGAACGAGGGAGGCCAGTGCAACCTCCGCTTTGACGATACCGACCCAGCCAAGGAAGACGTTGAATACGTCGACTCGATCAAGGAAGACGTGCACTGGCTCGGCTTCGACTGGGGTGAGCGCGAATACTACGCCTCTGACTATTTTGAGCAGCTCTACCAGTATGCCGTGCAACTCATCGAAAAGGGCAAGGCCTACGTCGACGACCAAAGTGTCGACGAGATTCGCGAGAATCGGGGCACGCTCACCGAACCCGGAGCAGAAAGTCCGCATCGCAACCGGCCGGTCGAGGAGAACCTTGACCTGTTCGCGCGGATGCGCGGCGGGGAATTCGCCGATGGGGCGCGTGTGCTGCGTGCCAAGATCGACATGGCCGCCGCCAACATGAACATGCGCGACCCGATCATGTATCGCATCCGCCACGTGACGCATCATCGCACCGGAGACACATGGTGCATCTACCCCATGTACGACTTCACGCACGGGCAGTCCGACTCGATCGAGCGCGTGACCCATTCCATTTGCACGCTCGAATTCGAGGACCATCGCCCGCTCTACGACTGGTATATCAAGGAACTCGGCATCTTTCCCTCGGAGCAGACCGAATTCGCGCGGCTCAATCTTACGTACACCGTGATGAGTAAGCGGCGGCTGTTGGAGTTGGTTGAAGAAGGGCGCGTCGCCGGTTGGGATGATCCACGCATGCCGACGATTAGCGGCCTCCGGCGGCGAGGCTACACGCCCGAATCGATTTGCAACTTCTGCGAACAGATCGGCGTGACGCGTTTTGACGGCGTCATCTCTAAATCCGTCTTGGAAAACAGCGTCCGCGATGACTTGAACAAACGCGCCCCGAGGGTGATGGGGGTTATAGACCCGATCAAAGTCGTCATCGAGAACTATCCCGAGGATCTTGTCGAGGAGATGGACGCCGCCAATCACCCGGCCGACGAGAGCATGGGAAGACGCAAGGTTCCGTTTTCGCGGGAAATCTACGTCGAACGCGACGATTTCCGCGAGGATCCGCCGAAGAAATTTTATCGGTTGTCACCCGGGCGTGAAGTCCGTTTGCGATACGGCTATCTCGTCACCTGTACGTCGGTTGTCAAGGACGAACAGACGGGCAAAGTGATCGAACTGCGCTGCACGTACGATCCCGAAACCCGGGGCGGCAATGCGCCCGACGGTAGGAAGGTCAAGGCGACCATCCATTGGGTTTCGGCCGCCCACGCGGTCAAGGCCGAGGTTCGGCTCTACGATCATCTGTTCTCGATACCCGATCCCAGCAAAGTCGAGGAGGGAGCCGACTGGAAGTCGAATCTGAATCCGCATTCGCTCGACGTGCTCAGCGAGTGTTACGTCGAACCGTCGTTAGCGGGAGCCGAGCCGGGCAGCCGCTACCAGTTCGAACGACAGGGCTACTTCTGTGTCGACTCGAAGGATTCGACGCCCGATCAACTCGTCTTCAACCGCACCGTGCCACTGCGCGACGCCTGGGCGAAAATCGAGAAGCAGCAGCAGAACAAGTAGCCCGCGTTTGCTACATCTCAGACGTCTTCCGACCCGGCGCTCACCAGACGTTCATCGCGTTCTCGAACAGCGCCGTGAGTTCGGGTTCCCCGGCGGGGCGGGGCGAGAGTTTCGTCACGCGGTGTTGCGGCAACGTCCCTTTGACCAGCGCGGGAATGTCGGCTTCGGTATAGCCGACGGCTCGTAGTCCGTTGGGCATGCCAAGTTGTCGCATGAAATGGATGACGCGGCCTGCGAGCACATCGGCCGCGTCGTCGACGCCGGCTCCGGAAACGTCGGCCCCCAGCGCCGCCGCCGCGCGGAGATGCCGCTCGGGACAGGCCGAAGCTGTGAATCGCACCACCGCCGGCGTGTTGATGATCACCGAAATTCCGTGCGGAATGAGCGGATGATCGACGTCATAACCGGCGGGTAGAAAATCGCGAACCATGCCCGCGACGGGGTACGACATGCCGTGCGGCAAGTGGACGCCGGCGTTGCCGAAACCGATACCAGCGATGGCGGCCGCCAACAGCATGTTGCCGCGGGCTTCATCGTCGGACGTGTCGGCAACAGCCCGGGGCAAATACTCGGCCATCAATTCGAGCGCGCGGATCGACCAGATGTCGCTAATCGGATTCGTCCCTTGATAAGCCGGCCGTTCGAGCGGACGGGCCGGCTTCGGCCGATCGGTGTAGGGCATCGCGGTGTATGATTCGAGCGCGTGGCTCAACACGTCCAGACCGCTCGAAGCAGCCACCGCAGCCGGAAGCGTGCGCGTGTTGTCGGGGTCGATGATTCCCAGCGTGGGCTTCAAATAGCGGTGGGCGATGCCCGTCTTGGCGTGTTTCTCGACGTAGTCGAAGATCGCGACGCCCGTCGTTTCGCTGCCGGTTCCTGCCGTCGTGGGAATGGCGATTAGAGGCTTAAGGGGCCCCGGAACAGGCAACCCCTTGCCGATCGGCGCGTTGACGTAGTCGAAGAAGTCGGCCGGGTAGGTTGAGTACAAGTTCGCCGCTTTCGCCGTGTCGATTGTGCTACCCCCGCCGACGGCAACCAGCGCGTCGAACTCTCCCTCGGTGGCAAAGGCGGCCGCCTCGCGAAAGCTCGTATCGGTCGGCTCGACACTAACACGGTCGAAGACGTCGAAATTGATGTTCGATGCCTTGAGCGACGCGAACAGCGTTTCACCTGTCGGCAACGCTTTCAGTGCAGGATCGATGACGACCATCGTCTTACGGGCGCCGAGGTCGACGAGGTCCATGCCGACCTCGCGCGTCGTCCCCGGACCATAACGGATGTTCGACGCAGCCATCTGAAACGCGGTGTCGTGTTGCATGCTTTTGTCGCAGTTCTTGGTTGCGGCACGAGAGGTCTCAATGAATGGGCAACGGAAACTTTGAATTGCCCGTTTAATGCCCCGATGAGTCCTGTTTCAGCCAGGCGTCGGCCACCTTCAACTGCTGGGCGTCGTCGTTGTCCGACAGAGCCGTCAGACGCGCGCGGTTTTTCCGATGAGCCGAGTTCATGTAAAATAGGCCCGTTTGGAGTTCCCGCTGCCGCGACGATTCGTCGATGTCGTTGCGTGACAACAGAGACGACAAACGCGAATAAACGCAACTGGCGTGGAACAGCTCGGTGGCGATGTCTCCCAGGCGAGCCTGTACGCATTGTTGTTCGAGAATTCCTTCGCGGTATTTGACGAGTGCGCGCTGGCAGGCGCGGCTGAAGGCGCGGATGTCGCGGCCGAGCACGGCGCTCGCCGGTTGCAACAGGCTGTGGGCGACCGGAATTCTTGGTGCGCTTCGCCATTGTGAAGCTAGTGTCCACGGCTTTTTCAATACGCTTTCGAGGTCCTTGCCGACGTTTCGCAGGCCGATCATCGCGTTGAAACAGCGAAGCACCTCGTTGGCGCCCTCGCCAATCTGGTTGAGCCGGGCGTCGCGCATCATGCGTTCGAAGGGCCGGTCGGTGAAGAAGCCGGCTCCTCCGTGGATTTGTAACGTGTCGTTGACGATCCGCCACAAGGCATCGCTGGCGAAGACTTTGATCATCGACGTTTCGAGCATGTAGTCTTCGGCGCCGCTGTCGATTAGCGCCGCCGTGTGATACGTGGCGCTTTCCATCGCATACGTGTCGGCGGCCGCTTCGGCGATCTTTTGCTTGATGAGTTCGAACTCGCCCAGCGTCTGCCCGAATTGCCGTCGCTCGTTGGCGTAGGCGACCGACTGTTGTACGCAGTACTTCGCGGCTCCCGTGCAACTGGCGCCGAATGTCGTTCGCCCGAAATCGAGCACCGTGAGCGCGAGCCGAAGTCCTCCGCCGAGTTTGCCCAGAACGTTTTCTTTGGGAACGTACATGTTGTGAAAGGCGAGCTTCGCCGTCGCCGTTCCGCGAATGCCGACCTTATCCATCCGCTCTTGGACGACTTCAAACCCGGGCATGTCGGGTGTGACGAGGAACGCGGTGACCTTGCCGTCGGGATCGTTGGCGTCGGGCGTGCGAGCCATGACCGTGAGCACCTGCGCGATGCCGCCGTTAGTGATGTAGCGCTTTTCACCGTTGAGCGTGTAGCCGCTTCCGTCGTCGGTCGGCTCGGCACGTGTTCTCACGTTGGCGGCGTCGGAACCCGCTTCGGGCTCGGTCAGCGCGAAGGCGGCCAGTTGCTCGCCGGTCGTGAGTGCTGGCAACCAGCGCTGTTTTTGATCGTCGGTGCCGAACAGTTCGAGCGAGCGTTGCCCGATCGAGTGATGGGCGTTGACGAACACCGCCGTCGAGCCGCAATGGGCGCCGATGACTTCCATCATCCGGCAATAGATTTGTTGCGAGTAACCCCGTCCACCGTATTGAGGCGAGATCGCGGCTCCCATCACGCCGATCTTCCCCAGCCCCAGCATGACTTCGCGGGGAATGTCGGATTCGCGATCGATGCGATCGGCGTCGATGTGGTCGTCGGCATATTCGCGCACGGCGCGGACCGCTTCGTCGGCGGTCGCCTGATCTTCGGCCGACAACTCCGGGTAGGGCATCATCGATTCCGCCCGAAACCGGCTGAAGAACAGATCTTTGGCGAAGCCCGCTTTCTGCGTTCCTGAGAACAGCAACTCCTCGGCTTGTTGGATTTGCTTTTGCCTCAGTTCTTCGACGGCGGTAGACATGGGTGGCTCCGAGACTCAAATGAATTGTGCGGCAGCGGCGAGCTGGCCGGCTCGCGGGAAGTTGCCGCTTGTGTGGCTGTTTTCTGAACCCTACGATAGAAGCATTCTACGACAGACGTTGTATCACACGAACATCTCTCAGGGAATGTTGAGGATGCAATAATGCGATTATCCGTGGCCGTAACGGGACTTGTGATGCTCGGTTTGTTGGGGCTGGCCGGGAGCCGCTTCGACGACACTTGTGAAGTGACCGTCAAGTTGACCAGCGCGGCCGACGGGAAGGAGTTGCCGGGGCTGCTGCGGATCGTTGACGGCGATCAGCAGCAGATCGAAGTCGACGCCTTGATGTCGCGCGGATTCGGCCTGGAGGGAAAGTTGGGCGTCGCGAAGACCGCCGACATTCATCGCTGGAGTGTATTGCCGGAGTCGACCGTGATTCGCCTGCCTCAGTCGCCGGTGACGATCGAAGCGATCTCGGGACTGGAAACCGAAGCGTCGACCGTGACCGTCGATCTGTCGGGGCGCAACGAAGCAGAGATCACGATTCCCCTGTCGCGGTTTGCCGATCCGCGCGCGCGGGGGTTTCGCTCGGCAAATACGCACCTGCACCTGATGAAGATCAGCCGAGAGGACTGCGACCGTTATCTGGCTGAGGTTCCCAAAGCCGACGGCCTCGACGGCCTGTTCCTGTCGTACCTTGAACGAGCCGTCGCGGACAAGGAGTACACGTCCAACCGATACACGGACGGCGACTTAGCGTCGCTCGAACAAAAATCGGGCACGCGGTTCGGCAACGGCGAAGAACATCGGCACAACTTTGGCGGCGGTGGAGAAGGCTACGGGCACGTGATGCTGTTGAACATCAAGGAGCTCATCCAGCCGGTGAGCATCGGTCCGGGAATCATGAAGATGGGCACGGACGGTTTGCCGCTGCGCCGTGGCATCGATACCGCGCGACGTGACGGTGCGACGGTCGTCTGGTGCCACAATGCCTGGGGAACCGAAGCGTTGCCGAACTTGCTCACGGCGCGAATCGACGCGCAAAACATTTTCGACGGCGGTTCTCGCAACAGCTACAAGGACAGCTTCTACCGCTACTTGAACGCGGGGATCAAGGTGCCCTTTTCGACGGGCACCGATTGGTTCATATACGACTTCTCGCGTGTTTACGTGCAGATGGACGGGCAACTCACGATCGAGCGCTGGCTCGATGCGCTGCGTGCCGGGAAGAGTTTCATCAGCAACGGCCCGCTGTTGGAGTTCCGCGTGAACGGAAAGAGGCTCGGCGAGACCGTCTCGCTCGATGCGCCGGCTTCGGTTTCGGTGAGCGCCGTCGCACGTGGCCGGATCGATTTTGAGCGTCTCGAACTCATCAGCAACGGGCGGGTTGTCGAAACACAATCGAGCCGAGCAGTCGGCGATCATTACGAAGCAGAGTTTGCTCTCGAATTGCCGGTTGGCGAACCGTGCTGGTTGGCCGTTCGAACGCCGCCACCGCCGGTGAAGGATGACCCGTCGCTTCAGCACCCCGTTCCGAAGAACGAGCTGGGACGGGACCTGTTCTCGCACTCCAGCGCGATCTACGTTGAGGTGGCGGGGCGGTCGCACTTCGACGAGACGGTGGCACGGGAGTTATTGGCCCAGATGAAAGCGAATCGCGAGGCGATTGCCGAAAACGCAACATTTGCCGATGACCAAGAACGCGCCCGCGTGCTCGACGTTCACAGCGACGGCATTGCCGTGCTCGAAAAGCGGATCGCCAATCATGGACTGCGCGGAAAGTGATGCGGACATCAAGCGGGCGGTGACAGCTCGCGCTCGGTCGCTTTCGTATCCATGTCCTTAGCTAAGAAAGGCCCGCCCATGTCGGACATTTCTCAAAGTCGCCGGACGGACCGGGACGAAGCAATCGACCGCCGCCATTTTCTCAAGACGGGTGTCTTGGCCGCGACGGCGATCGGTCTCAACAACGGTACGGGGCGCGCAGCGAACAAAAAGCAATATCCTTCGCTCGGCGATGCGTCGCAGTTGTTCGTCGATGACGAGCTGATCGAGCCGCTGGAAAATGTTCAGCGCGTGTTTCACCAAGCTGAGAAGCATTCCGCCAATCCGGTCATCCGTAAGCAGAAACCGTGGGAGACGTTGTATGGCACGTGGGGGACCGTGCTGTATGACGAAACGGAGAAGGTTTTCAAGGCCTGGTACGGCGGGCAGGGCCGTTCGACGGGCATCGACAAGCCCGGCTTCCAGAAAAAACGGCACGTTTTGTGTCATGCAACGTCGACCGACGGTGTGCATTGGGACCGGCCCGAGTTGGGATTGCACGCATTCGAAGGCTCGAAGCAGAACAACATCGTGATCGGCGATGAGTACCATTTGGGCATGGATCACTGGGAATCGATTCTCAAGGATCCCCTCGATACCGACCCGAAGCGGCGGTACAAAGCCGTCGGCTGGTCGAGTTATGATTGGGACGGGCCGCTCAGCGGCATCTACTCGATGACGTCACCCGACGGGCTGAATTGGACGCATACGCCGGAACCCGTCTTTCGCTACCATCCCCGGCCGGGAACCGCAGACTTGGGGCCGGTGGGAGACGCACAGTCGATGATGATCGATACACTGCGTGGCCGATACGTTGCTTTTTTGCGAACCATACCTCACCGCGCGATGAGCGTGAGCACGGACTTCATCAAGTGGACTCCGCCCAAACGCTGTCTCGAAGCCCGCGCCGAAGAGACCTCGAACATGGTCTACAACCACGTGGGGTTCGTCTACGGAGATCGTTACTTGGGGTTCCTCACGTACTTCGATCGCGATCCGCAAGACCCGCTTTGCACGGTTCGGCTGTTGAGCAGCCGCGACGGCGAGTCCTGGCAGCGGCCGACCGACGAGCCGTTCATCGACGTCGGCCCGATCGGCGAGCCGGACCGGTTCTTGAACATGCTCACCGGTGGTTCGCCGATTCGTGTCGGCAATCGGCTTTACATCTACTACCGATCACTGGCCGTGCGCCACAATCCGTATGAAGGTGACGATGACACAGGTGGTCGCTATCCTGGGGGCATTTCACTGGCGACACTTCGTGTTGACGGCTTCGCGTCGTTGGGAGCCAGCTACGACGGCGGCCGCGTGACGACTAAGCCGTTCCGGTTTTCAGGCAGCCGGCTCACGGTCAACGCCAAAGCCGACTTCGGCCGCTTGCATGTCGAAGCGCTAACTGAATCTGGCGAGCCGATCAGCGGTTTTTCGTTTGATGACTGCCGGCCGATCGCCGCGGACGGGCTGAATGAATCGGTCACTTGGATGAATCACACGACTCTCAAGACGCTGAAGGGCCAACCGATTCGCCTGCGATTTCGCCTCGAAAATGCGCGGATCTATTCGTTTCGCATCGCGTAATTGTTCGAATTATTTGAGTCGTCCCATTTGCCGGACGGGGTCTTTTCAGGAACGTGTCGTGAACCTGCACCAGGAACTGAAAGTGATAGCCGGTCGGCTTTCGAATGATGCCGATGACACGCGTCATACGCTGTTGGATGTCTCGGCGCGGTTTCTGGATGCGACGTTCAACAAGGCGCGAATTCCCGAGCCGTTACGGGATGAGGTTGCTGAATTGCGTCGCGAACTCGATGAGATTCAGCCTCGGTTTCCCAGTCACCGCAATACGTCGGTGCTGTTCGATCGGGAAGCGTTGGGCGCCGCGGGCCGCAAGCGGGCCAAAGAGATCGCACTGAGAATAGTGTCCGTCGCGAAGTCGCTCGACCGGATCGAATCCAGCGAAAACGGCTAACGCCCATTCCGAGATCACTCGTTCCCAAGCTCTGCTTGGGAACCCACTCATAGTGCGACCGGCCGCGCGACGCGCTAGACGACGTCTAGTTCTGTCGTAGCGACTTCAGACGCGATCGAAGCTGAAATACGAGCATTTGAGTCGCTACAGTCTCGTCAAACTCGCGCTAGATGTCGTAATACATGGCAAATTCGTACGGGTGGGGGCGTTCACGGATCGCTTCGACTTCGTTTTGTGTTTTGTACCAGATCCACGTATCGATGACGTCTTCGGTAAACACGTCGCCTCGCAGTAGGAAATCATGATTGGCTCGCAGTGCCTGGAGTGCTTCGTCCAGGGATCGGGGCACCTTGGTGGCCTCGTCGAGTTCGCTGGGATCGAGATCGTAGATGTCCTTGTCGAGCGGTTGACCGGGAGAGATCTTGTTCTGAATTCCGTCGATTGCGGCCATCAACACAGCCGACATCGCCAAATATGGATTTGACGAGGAGTCGGGGCAGCGGAACTCGAACCTCTTGTTGCCGGCCGTCGGGCTGTGTACCGGTATGCGAATCGCCGCCGACCGGTTGCGGTAACTATAGGTGAGGTTGACCGGGGCGTCGAAGCCGGGAATGAGCCTCTTGTAGCTGTTGGTCGTTGGGCAACAGAAGGCCAATAACGCGGCGGAATGCTTGAGAATACCGCCCATCGCGTAGACGGCCATGTCGCTCAGCCCGCCATATCCCGAGCCGGCGAACAGGGGCGTCTCGGCCTTCCAGAGCGAGAAGTGCAGGTGCATGCCCGAGCCGTTGTCGTTCCAGAGCGGCTTGGGCATGAAGGTGGCCGTCTTGCCGTGACGGGCCGCGACGTTCTTGACGACATATTTGTATCGCAGCAGGCCGTCCGACATAGTAACCAGCGAACCGTACTTCATGTCGATTTCGCATTGACCACCGGTGGCCACCTCGTGATGTTGGGCTTCGACCTCGACGCCGCACTCCATCAACGTCAGCATCATCTCGGTGCGGATGTCCTGCAGCGTGTCGGCAGGCGGGACGGGAAAGTAGCCATCCTTGTAGCGAATTCGGTATCCGGCGTTCTGCTCACCGTCGGCGATTCTCGCGGACTTTCCGGTGTTCCATTGGCCTTCGATGCTGTCGACGTGATAATACGATTCGTGTTCGTTCTGGTCGAAACGGACGTCGTCGAAAACAAAAAATTCCGCCTCGGGTCCGAAATTAGCGACGTCGGCCAGCCCCGTCGACTTCATGTAGTTTTCGGCTTTTCGGGCAACGTTGCGAGGATCTTTGGCATAATCTTCTCGCGTGATCGGGTCCTGGATGTTGCAGATCATCGTGAGAGTCTGGTTCATGAAGGGATCGACGTACGCGGTATCCGACTGGGGCGCGACAAGCATGTCGCTTTCGTTGATCGCCTGCCACCCGCGGATCGACGAGCCGTCAAAGCTGAATCCTTCTTCGAAGCTACGCTCCGTAAGTGCTTTGACTGGAATGGTAAAGTGTTTTTGCGTACCGGGGAAATCCATGAAGCGCAGGTCGATCGCGCAGACCTCCCGTTCACGACATAAAGCGAGCACTTCTTTGGGCGTCATTGCGGCGGTTCCTCGGTTGGCTGGCATCGAGCGGCTGATCAGGGTTGATCCCCATGATACAATCTGAGGAGCAAATGCTATACCGACAGGCAGCCGATGCACAAACTTGGCGCACGTTGTGTCTTGGCGCACGTTGTGTACGAGTCATGCGGAGTTTGGAGTTGCGGCGTGGCGAGACAGGCTTCGCGCGATTACCGCTTGAACGGGAGCCGGGCCGGCTGGTTCGACGGGAGGCCGTCCCCAAACCTGGTGATGGTGGTGGGCTTTCGGCCCGCTAGAGAGGTTACGCGTTGTCCATCAGAGGGTTTAGGGCCACTTTGAGAGTCCGCGGGCGACAAGGCGGGACACGGCAGAGCGCAGGTCTGAATATTGAAAGTGATCGTACCATGCCACGGTTCGTCGTCCTGACGCACGATCACCCATTCCTACATTGGGATTTCATGCTGGAAGCGGGCGACACATTGAGAACTTGGCGGCTGCACGACTCGCCCGAGAGCCAAAGAGGAATTCTGGCCGATGCATTGCCGCATCATCGCTTGCACTACTTGAGCTACGAGGGACCGGTGAGCCGTGGGCGGGGTGAGGTGCGGCGCTGGGACTGGGGGGAATACGTGTCCGTTACCGACGAGCCGTCCTGCGTCGAAGTTACACTTTCTGGCCAACGCCTGCGTGGCCGGGCGACGCTCGAGCTCGAGAAGCAAGGGGAGAGTTGGACGTTCACTTTTTCTGACGATCGTCCGGCTCTTCCCGGATCTCAATCGAGTCGTCCTCGTTGAGCGCGTCTGAATCTAAGCGCGGCACTGACGCCGGTGCCGCCTCCAAGTCTGGAAGCGGCACTGATTCAGGTGCGGATTCTGATTCTCGGGGCAGGTTGCCCCGTACCGGACGATCGTGATCCTTGTCAACTGAAACTCGGCTGCCGGAAATGTGCACCAGGCCATCGGTTACTTGGACGGCTTCGAGTACCGGTTGATCTGATTCGGACGGCGGGAAGTGAACCACAAGCACATCGTGGGAGTTCTTGAGTTTCCATTGGGTCTGCCAACCCTCGCGATGCAAGCGATCAGTTATGTGTGCGGTGACGGCATCGAGCGAGATAGGAATGTCACCCGCTTTGACGGACTCAAATTCCAGCGCCAGGTGGTTCGGCTCGGTCACCCTGGGTTTGACGTTCAGGCTCACGATTCCATCGAAGCTCTTCCCATGATATCGAAAGCCGACAAGCACATGATCGTTGCGAAGCGTGACCCGCGGGTCGCTGATGGCTTGGGGGATCGTGTCGGCGAGCGACGTGTCGAATTGTTCAGCAAGCCAGCTGTTGATTTGTTCTTGTGTGAACTCTTGCGAGAAGCGGTCTTCGTGACGAATTTCTTTAACCAAGTCGAGGGTCTGCTGTTCGAACTGCTTCGCCGCTTCCTTCCGCACGACTGGGTCGGGCTGTTCGACAAGGGCCTGCGCATAGAACTCGGGGACTTCCCGCAGCGCCTGGAGCGTCAATCCGACTCCGATTCCCACGAGCAGTAGAAACACTACTAGAACTCGAACGAGGAGTCTCAGCCGCTTTCGGGTCATGCTCGGCTCCGACGGGCCTGACGTCACCGTTTGACGGACGTGGCAAGCAGCTTGAGCGTGCTGAATGAACGTTCGAGTTGGTACGAGCCGGTCGGGGGAATCGTATGGTGAGCGCTGGGGGATGGTCAAGTTGGTCCGATCGGCCGATGATGGGAGAATCGATTCCCGGCAGACTTTCCCCGGATTCAGCAATCTGTACAATCAAACGGGGATTCTGGGTGACGACCGCGTAGGAACCCCCGAATTTCTTGCAAAAGGTGAAACGCGGCCTTACAGTGGAAAATCCACAAGCGGAAAGTGCCGCGGGCCTCGTGCGCGAGTGTCGGTCATGCAAGAGATCGCTATTCAGCGACACCCGGCAGTGTCATCGGTGTGCGGGACAGCGGCGGCGTGAAGCCGTAGAGGGCCGTACGCAGTTCGTAGATTTCTTCAAACAAGGGTGGATGTTCCGTCGTAGAAGCGCTAGCGCCCGTGTTTTCGGCTCGTAATTCGGCGTCCGGGACGTCGCCGGCGCAATTGCTTAGCCGGCGCTGGTGCACGATATTTGTACGACGAACTCCCGAACATAGCCCGTAGACAATGTAAATGGTCAAAGGACTTCGATGGAAACAGAATCCGTCATTCAGATTCGCAACCTGACAAAAATCTACCGTGATTTCTGGGGCAGGAAGAAGGTTCGTGCACTCAACAATCTCAGCCTGGACGTGAACAAAGGCGAGATATTCGGACTGTTGGGGCCGAATGGTTCGGGCAAGACGACGACGATCAAGCTATTGCTTGGCCTGTTGTTTCCGACGAACGGCGAGATTGAAATCTTGGGTGCAACGGCGAGCGACGTCGAAAAAAACGAGCGGATCGGTTACTTGCCGGAAGAATCATATCTGTATCGATTCTTAAATGCTGAGGAAACGCTCGATTTCTATGGACGGCTGTTCAAAATGTCGGGCGAAGAGCGGCGCCGTCGAACGGACGAGTTGATCAAACTCGTCGGCCTGGATGTTGCCCGGAAACGACAGTTGAAGGAATACTCGAAGGGCATGACTCGGCGCATCGGATTGGCTCAGGCCCTGATCAACAATCCAGACTTGATTCTTCTGGACGAACCGACCAGCGGGCTCGACCCTATTGGAACCCGCGAGATGAAAGACACCATTCTCAAGCTGCGGGATGAGGGCAAGACGGTTGTTCTGTGCAGCCACCTATTGGCCGACGTGCAGGACGTCTGCGACCGAATTGCCATCCTCTACGCTGGCGAGTTGAAGGTTCTTGGCCGCGTGGAAGACTTGCTGCAGGAGCAGGGGCAAACTCAGCTGCTGACGCCCAAACTTGATTCGGGCGTCATCGATGAAATCAAGGCCGTTCTCGCGAAGCACAACGTCGAGGACGTCGCGGTAGAACATCCTACTGCCAATCTTGAAGACTTGTTTCTCAAGACGGTCAGTGAAAGCCGCGAACGTCCCGGACAGCGATTCGTGCCCGAGGTGGCTGAAACCGCGGGGAATTCGGATTCTGCGGGCGGTTTCAAGGAGTGAAAGACGCACCGCGACAACGACCAGGTTTGCTGTTATGGTAGCAGGAAGTTCTGGGCTGAATCCTCCAACAAAAACACATTTGTCAGAAAGAGATGGCTTCGCGAATCTGGTCTATTTCCCGGTTGCGGGAAGCGCTTGTTCCAAGACCTGGTCTCGATGTCCGTTCGTGCGTAAGCAGTACGCTTTCAGTGTTGTGCCACGCACGGTCGCGGGCGTATTTTCGCAAGCATGCCGATTTCAACTTGTTGCCGATTCGAACAATCTTTGAGTGAGCTATGCCGTTTAATCCTGAACCATTTGAATTGCTTGAAGCGCTTAAAATCTTTTCTTACGTCTTCCTCGGCACGACTGCGCTTGTGTTCATCACGATGTCGCTCATTGCGTTAGGCGCGCGTGGGAAATCGGGGCCTGGGATGGTGTTGCGCCAGGTTTGGTCGGGCATTCGCGAGTTGACTGAAATCTCACTCCGTCGAGTCGCGGCGATCGCTACGTTGACATATCGAGAATCGGTCCGGCGTAAGGTGTTGCTGGTGTTCGTCTTGTTCGCCGTGTTATTCATGTTCGCAGGCTGGTTCATGGGCGATTCGGGCGCAGAGCGGCCGGACCTGGAAGTGCAGTTTCACGTGAGTTTCGTGTTGCGTACGATCAGCTGGCTGATGCTGCCGGTCGTTCTGTTGTTATCGTGTTGGGGACTGCCCGAAGACATCAAGGCCCGCTCACTGCACACGGTTGTCACTAAGCCAGTCCGCCGCAGCGAAGTTGTCCTGGGGAGAATGCTGGGCTTCGCGAGTATCGGCACATTGGTGCTGATGGTCATGGGCGTCGTAGGCTACATATGGATTCAACGCCAGGTGCCCGACGGCGCAAGGGAGATGCTCGTCTGCCGTGTGCCCGTTTATGGGGAGATCGCCTTCACCGATCGGGATGGTGATATCTCTTCCGGGACCAACGTCGGATTCGAATGGGAGTTTCGCAAGTTCATCGAGGGGGGGACGAAGGCACGTGCGATCTGGAAGTTTGACGGGATCACCGCTGATGCGGCCGATGAAGAGGGTTTTCTGTTGTTCGAATCGCGTTTCGAGGCGTTTCGTCTTCACAAGGGTGATATGAGTCAAACACTGCTGTGTGTGTTTAACCTCTACAACGAAGATGAGACGCTGAGGGCATCGACACCCGCATTCCCGTTGGATGAATTTGGGCACAACCTGACTCGAATCGATCGCAGGTTGGTGGCGTACGACACGAAAACGAACGAAAGCGTCACCGTCGATTTGTTTGACGATCTTGCCGAGAACGGTACGTTGATCGTCAAGGCCCAATGCGTCGACGCCGGTCAGTTTCTAGGAATGGCTCAATCTGATTTGTTCGTCCGTCTGAAGAACCGCAGTTTCTTATCTGGTTTTGTGAAGTCGATTTCCGGGACCTGGCTGATGATGGTGCTCGTCGTCATCATCAGCGTGATGGCCAGTTGTTTCCTCAAAGGTCCGATTGCCGCGATGCTCACGTTCACGTTCATTATCATTGGCGAGGGCTTCCGCGAGTTCATGGAGACGCTCGTCTCGTTTCAGTTTACCGGTGGTGGCCCCGTCGAGTCGATATACCGCATGGTCACGCACATGAACATTCAGACAAAAATGGATGAAAGTATCGGCGCCTACGCAATGAAAGGCATCGACAGCGTGCTCATCGGTGGCCTGTGGCTCGTGCAGCACATCATTCCGAAATTTGATCATTTCAGTAGGTTGTCCCAATACTTACCGAATGGTTTTGACGTGAGTTGGAGCGCGGCGCTTTTGCCCTGTTTGGCGACCACGTTGGCGTTTATCTTTCCGTGCGTTTTGGTTGGTTGTTACAGTTTGAAACTCCGTGAGCTTGAGTCCAAATGAACCGTCTCACATCGAAGCAACGAAAATTCGTTTACCTTGCCGGGATCGTCCTTCTTGCCGTGCCGATCATGCTGTTGGGGAGGCCCTCGGCCGGCCAGCAGAGCGCCGGCGGCAAGATCGCGCAATTGCGGCAAGAACACGGATTGGGTGAGGCGACCTTGGGTGACGTTGATCCGTCCAGCGCAACAATGAACTTAGTGTTGTTGGGGTTGCGTGGCGTGGCCACCAACTTGTTGTGGATGGATGCTCAGGATGCAAGTAAGAAGAAGAATTGGGGGCGAGTTCGCGCAAACGTTGACTCAATCATACTTCTTCAGCCGCATTACACCAAGGTATGGGAGTTTTACGGGTGGGATCTTGCTTACAACGTGTCTGTCGAATGGGATGCCGTTCCCGACCGTTATTTTTGGGTGAAGGAAGGCGCAAAGTTCACCATTGCCGGAACGAAACGCAATCAGAAAAGCGCCGATTTGAATTACCACACAGGAACGCTATTCGGAAAGAAAATTGGCCGCAGCGATGAATGGCGGCAATTCCGGCAGTATTTCCGTTCCGACCCCGACGAGCAATTCGAGGGTGGTCCGGATCCGGATCTCAATCGAGATAACGAAGACAACTATCTCGTCGCCAAGACGTGGTACCAGGCAGCCAACGATCGAGAACGAACAAACGGCCAACACGTGATGGCGACAGTCCTGTTTCGCCAATACCCGGCCATATCGATGTTGGACTACCCGGATGCCCTTCAGCGGGAAGGGAAATTTGGTGATGTCACCCGCATTGCCTGGAGCGAAGGTTTTGATTTTCTCACGGACGACTTCGGCAAGGAACGATTCGTCACTGAATATGCACGAAATCCGGGTGTCTTCATCGAGGCTGAGCCGGAAGATGTTGAAGCCATGGCGTTAGAAAACGAGTCGCAACCCGAGTTCATTCGAAAAGATATCGTCTCGCTCCAACAATTGTGCAATTACGTCTCCCGACGTGCACGATCACGAATCGAAGCGACACCCGAGATGGTGGACGCTCACCGCAACATTTATGAAGGTCAGCAGAAATTTAAGGAAGGCAAGGTCAATCGTCGCGAAATTGATGGTGAAGACCGTCCGTCAGAGGCCCAAGAGCAATTGGAACTGGGCATGCGACAGTTCGACGGGCTGTTCAAAGCAAACCCATCGTTGATCAGAAACCAGGAGGCCATGGAAGAGGCCATCATGGCTGTCGTTTATTGGCATCAGATTCACGTCTTGAATGACCTCGCCCCACCCGAAGAATTTCCCTTGTCCTATTTCTACGCCCGCAATGCGGACCTGTACCGCGAGCTTCGAGGTCAATTCCGACGCGAGAATAGCTTCTGATCGGCGGGGCCGCGGAAAGTTCTTTTTTCGGCCTGAAACGGGGTCGGGCGGACGTTGCAATTGACACGTTCCACCGCTACACTCAGCCACTTAATTGTAGTGGCATGCCCGGTTTGCGCTTGCCTCCCACGTCCCTCCGCAAAACCCCAAGCCGACCCAGGAGCAGACTCACAGGATGAACTGCCTGAATTCGTATAAGCGACCGTTCTCAAACGTACTTCTGACCGTATTGACAACCCTTGTGCTGGCCGTCGTTTCCGGCCCCGCTTTCGCGGCAGACGGCGACGTCCAAGGGGCATCGAGTGGCGGTAGTGTGCTCGCCGGCGTTGCATGGCTGGTGGCATTTGCGGGCTCCATCGCGGCCCTCGTATTCGCTCGCAAATTCTTTGTCTGGATGGTCGCCCAAGACGAGGGCAGCTCGATTATGGTCGAGATTGCCCAGCACGTTCGTGACGGCGCCGCCGCGTATCTCAAACGCCAATACATCGTTGTCTTCCTGTTTTTTATCGCCACCGCGATTCTGCTGGCAGTGATGGCCTTTGTGTTCGAGGTTCAGTCGAAACTCGTTCCCTTCGCCTTCCTCACCGGCGGGTTCTTCTCAGGTCTGGCGGGATTGCTCGGCATGCGGACGGCAACGCTCGCCAGTTCGCGTACCGCCCAAGGCTGTACGAACAGTTTGAACGAAGGTCTGCAAGTGGCCTTTCGTAGCGGCGCCGTGATGGGGCTGGTCGTCGTCGGGCTCGGCTTGATCGACATCTGCTTGTGGTTTGCCGCGCTGTATTGGCTCTCGCCGATGCTGTTTGACGTCACGTTCTCGCTCGAAGAGATCACGGTGACAATGCTCTGTTTCGGCATGGGTGCCAGCTTTCAGGCCCTGTTTGCCCGTGTTGGCGGCGGCATTTTTACGAAAGCCGCGGACGTCGGTGCCGACTTGGTTGGTAAAGTCGAAGCCGGCATTCCCGAAGACGACGCGCGTAACCCGGCGACAATCGCTGACAACGTTGGCGACAACGTCGGCGACGTGGCCGGCATGGGAGCCGACCTGTATGAATCGTATTGTGGTTCCATTCTCGCAAGCGCCGCCCTGGGAGTGGCCGCCTACAACGGTGTTCCCAGCATGCAACTCATGCTGCTGCTCTTACCAATGGTTCTCGCCGGTTGCGGCATCTTTTTGTCGATTGGCGGCATCTATCTTGTCCGCACGGAAGAAGGGGCCACGCAACGAAACCTGCTTAAGGCCCTGGGCCGAGGCGTCAATGGTAGCAGCCTAGGAATTTCAGTGGTCGCCTTCCTGTTGGTCTGGCTTTTCCTTGTGTTTCCTTCGAGTGGTGATGAGATAACAGCGCTGCTCACCGACATGGGCTTGCGACACGGTACTCAGCTGTTCGGGATCTTAGGGTCGGTGGTCGTGGGACTAGCATCGGGAATCATCATCGGTCACTGGACCGAGTATTCCACCAGTGACGAATACGCACCCACCAAGCGGATTGCCGATCAGGCGGTGACGGGACCGGCAACGGTAATCATCGCCGGCGTGGCGGAAGGGTTTTACAGTGTGTGGGTGCCGATTGTCGTCGTGGGCGTTGGAATCCTATTGGCCTTCGGTTTCGCAACCGGCTTCGATTTCCAAGAGCCCCAGATGTTCGCCATGGGCTTGTACGGCGTCGCCATCGCCGCCGTCGGCATGCTCAGCACGCTTGGTATTACGCTGGCCACCGATGCTTATGGCCCGATCGCTGACAACGCCGGTGGTAACGCGGAAATGAGTGGGCTCGACCCCAGTGTTCGCGAAAAGACCGATGCACTCGACAGTCTCGGCAACACAACCGCCGCGACCGGCAAGGGGTTCGCCATCGGTTCGGCGGCACTAACGGCCCTGGCCCTGCTCGCGGCTTATGTTGAAGAAGTCCGCGTTGGGTTCGACCGCTGGGCGCAGTCGGAAGTGGCAGTCGAACAGACCACCGACTTGACGCAAGCAAGTGTTGTCAAGCTGGGCCCGCGCGTCATTGTCGCTCGCCAGGAAGGTGCCGAAGAAAACGCGGCCTATCTCGTATTTCAACGTGCCGAAAAGAAAAGAACCGGTGATCTGCAGGCGATTCATGACGCTTCGCCCGGAGAAGCGCTAACTCTCAATCTTGAAAAACTGATCGGCGAGGACAAGATCGTGCCGAATCACACGGCGACGATTCCCGATTTCGTTCGTTACTACAACGTGACGATCATGAATCCTAAGATCTTAGTCGGTATGTTCCTGGGAGTGATGTTGGCATTCGTGTTCTGTGCGTTGACGATGAAAGCCGTCGGCCGCGCAGCCGGAAAAATGGTCGAAGAAGTGCGGCGGCAGTTCCGCGATATTCCGGGCATTATGGAAGGCACTGGAAAGCCGGATTATGCGTCCTGTGTTGCCATCAGTACGGCTTCCGCCCAAAAGGAAATGATCGTGCCGGCGTTGTTGGGGCTGGTCGTCCCAATCCTCATCGGCCTGTTACTCGGCGTGGGCGGTGTGATGGGCATGCTGTCGGGTGGACTCATCAGCGGTTTCGCCGTGGCCATCATGATGGCCAACGCGGGTGGCGCTTGGGACAACGCCAAGAAATACATCGAACGGGGCGCACATGGCGGTAAAGGGACCGAAGCCCACAAGGCAACCGTCGTGGGCGATACCGTCGGCGACCCGTTCAAGGACACCAGTGGGCCGAGTTTGAATATTCTCATCAAGCTGATGAGCATGATCTCCGTTGTGTTCGCTGGGTTCATTGTGCGATACGCATTGACGTTTTGAAAGTTCAATGTGCGGCGATCAGATTTGCCCAGCCTCGGCGAATCGGAAATCCAGCCACCTATCGGGAACCTGGTCGCCGATCGACGTGTCGTATTACCTGGTATTCGTCGGTATTCACTCGAACGGTGCCGACCGCCTGTAGGTTATCAGCGGACATACGTGCAGAATCGTGTTGCCAGACCGCGTGTTCTCGTCACGCTTAGTGACATACCATTGCCCGTTTACAGCGGCGCAGTTCGATGAGAAAGCAAATTGTGAACGGGAGCGTTTCCATCATCCAGCCGCAAGATTCATCGGCCTACACACCAGCGCAGCAAAAGGCACTCGATCATGCCTGTCTGTGTGCGAGGGTTGCCGATGAATATCGCGGCGGGGATATCCTCGTGCTCGACATGACGGGCGTCACGCCTATCGTCGACTTCTTCGTGCTAACCAACGGAAACAGCCGACGGCAGATGCACGCGATCGCCGACGAAGTCGACCGCGTTCTGAGCGAGCATGGCTCCGAGCGCCTGGGGCTGGAAGGCTACGACGGATCGAGCTGGCTGTTGCAGGACTACGGCGACGTCGTGCTCCACGTCTTCAGCCCAGAAGCGCGCGGTATCTTCGATCTTGAGCACCTGTGGGCCGATGCACGGCGAATCGATTGGCGCACGGCGAGCGCTCCCGATGAATCGAGCAGTTAGCCTCAGAACCCGTCCTGAAACCCGGTTGTGGGCGTCGACACGTCAAAGCAAGCGTGCTCTTGAACCAACAGAGGGTCTCAGGACGACTTCTAGAGCGTATTCGACATAAGTGTAGCGGGTTCTGGCGGCGTAGAGACGATTTTCAAAGACCAAAAATTGTCCGATAGCCGCCACAGTTATCCCGAACGGGATCTAGTGTATGTGGCGAATTGTCGTAGCCGATTCCAGTTTACGATTCCGGAATCGAAGCATCACGCCATGAGCCACTTGGCATGAAACAGCGCGGCACGGTTAACTCTTTGATCTCGGCGTTATTGGTCCGGACAAGCAATGAACATTTTGGCCGAACTTCGTGCCCGGTTTGAAGCAGCGCTCGAGCCGCTCACGCCCGACGCGCACAAGTATGCCCAAATGGTACGCCCCGCGCAGGATCGGAAGTTCGGCGACTTTCAGGCAAATTGTGCAATGCCGTTGGCAAAATCACGACAGGAGAATCCGCGCGATATCGCGGCAAAAGTGATCGCCGGGGTCGACGTGTCCGATTTGTGCGAGCAGCCCAAAATCGCGGGACCCGGATTTATCAACCTGACGCTGAAAGACGATTGGCTCGTTGAGCAGACAAATCGGCAAATCGCCGACGAGAGGCTCGGTGTCAGCCGCGCCGAGTCGCCGAAAACGATCGTCATCGATTACTCTGCCCCAAACGTTGCCAAGCCGATGCATGTCGGGCACTTGCGAAGTTCGGTGATCGGCGCTTCCTTGTGCCGGATTCTTGAATATCTGGGCCACACGGTCATCGGTGACAACCACATCGGTGACTGGGGCACGCAATTCGGCATGATCATCTTTGGTTACAAGACTTTTCTGGACGCCGATGCATTCGACGTCGACGCCGTAAAAGAATTGGCGAGACTATACAAAACCGTCAATCAGCTTTCGGATTATCATTCGCTGAGGGCCGAACTCCCCGCACTGCGCGAGCGACTGTCTGAGCGGCAGTCGCAGTGGGATGCGGCCTCGGCGGCCGTCGCTGCTGACGACAAGCAGGCGAAAAAGGCAATCAAGGCCGGTCGTTCCGAGTTGGAAAAACTCAAAGAGTTGATGGCCACGAACGAAGCCAAAATTCGCGCCGTCGACGACGACCCGAGGCTGTCAGCTCTGGCAAAGGCGCACCCCAACATAGCAGCCGCGTCGCGTGGCGAAACCGCTAAGTTGCACGCCGGCGACGCAGAGAACCGAGATCTGTGGGAGCGTTTTTTGCCCGAATGTCTGTCGGCCTTGCAGCAGGTGTACGATCGGCTCGCCATCGACTTCGATCTGTCGTTGGGCGAAAGTTTTTACCAGCCGATGCTTGCCGACGTCGTGTCTGAGCTACAAGAAGCGGGAATTGCCCGTGTCAGTGAAGACGCCGTCTGTGTGTTTCTCGAAGGGAATAGCGCGCCGCTCATCATCCGCAAAGCCGACAGCGCTTTCACGTACGCTACGACCGATTTGGCGACAATCAAATACCGCGTTGAACAACTCAATGCCGATCTGATTCTCTATGTGGTGGACGCACGGCAAAGCGAGCACTTTCGTCTGTTGTTCACTACGGCGGCTTTGTGGGGGCTGAAGAACGTTGAATGCCGGCACGTCGCGTTCGGCACCGTCATGGGCGATGACCGACGCCCGTTCCGCACCCGCTCGGGAGACACCGTGGGGTTGGAAGGCCTGCTGGACACGGCGATCACCCGCGCCCGAGCGATTGTCGACGAGACCGACGACGCAAAGACCGATCGTGACGATCAACCCGCACCGGAACTCGACGAGACGACGCGCGCCGACGTCGCCGAGGCGGTTGGAATTGGAGGCGTCAAGTATGCCGACCTGCATCACAACCGGGAAAGCGACTACGTATTCAGTTGGGAAAAAATGCTCGCGAAGAACGGTGACACGGCGACATACATCCAGTATTCCTATGCTCGCATCAACGGGATTTTTCGCAGAGGAGGCCTCGGCCGGTCCGAATTACGAAACTCAGCCGCGAGAATCTTGCTGACCGGTCCGCACGAACGCAGTTTGTCGCTCCAACTCGGTCGTTTTTCAGATGCGCTCGAAGAAGCCGCCCGTGAATTGCGTCCCAACATTCTCACGCAGTACCTGTTCGAGACGGCCAAGGCCTACAGCACGTTTTTTGAGAATTGCCCCGTGTTGAAGGAACCCGACGAATCGATTCGTCAGAGCCGTTTGCTATTGTGCGACCTGACGGCGCGCGTACTCGACACGGGCCTATCGCTACTTGGTATTCGCACGTGCGAGCAGATGTAGCGAAACGCACTTCGCGGAAAGCGGGCGACTCCTACTGTCCCGTCTGATGGACCTGTCGTCCGAAGATCATCCGTCCTGCGCTGCTTTGTAAAACGCTGGTCACGATCAGGTCGACCTCCTTGCCGATCAAGTTCTGGGCCTGTTCGCAGATGACCATCGTCCCATCATCTAGGTAGCCGACGCCTTGCCCGGGCGATTCCCCGTCCTTGATAATGCGGATTCGCAATCGTTCCCCCGGGAGGTACCGAGGCTTGAGCGCGTTGGCCAGATCATTCAAGTTGACGATGCCGATCCCCTGGACGGTCGCAACCTTGTTCAGGTTGAAATCGTTGGTGACGATCTGCCCCTCCAACTGTTTTGCCACCTCGACAAGCCGCT
>Ga0315336_1001148_pt1 | contig 56054 bp, 42 predicted proteins | sample ASW5metaG_FD_204512 | JGI IMG/M metagenome (GOLD analysis project Ga0315336, IMG submission 204512) | Ammonia-oxidizing marine archaeal communities from Monterey Bay, California, United States - ASW #5 | ecosystem: Environmental > Aquatic > Marine > Intertidal zone | place: USA: California...
GATGACCCCCGAGCGCAAGGCCAAGGCCGAGTATTGGGAGCAGCGCCGCATCAAAGAGGCCAAAGAATGGCACGGGAACGTGAAGAGGCTCACCGATGAGTGGCTTGCGACCTCTGGTCTGGAAAAGGAGGTCTCGACCGCGGTCCGCAGTGCAGTCACCAAGATGCTCGAGACCGACAACATGATCCGCGGCCAGATGCGCGCCGGCGAGATCAAGGCGAAGGAGGGCCGAGGCCGGCTGTTGATCAATCGCGGAGCTGCCGCAGAGGCCATCACGGGCATCGCGGGAGAATCGAAGATGAAGGCCTTGCGGGCACACCTGACATCGGTGGGCGGCGCGTTCTAAGCTTGGCTTGATGCGCTATCGCCTCGGCGAATTCGAAATCCTGGAACCCCTGGCCCAAGGGGGCATGGGACGGGTCTGGCGTGCGCGACATCCGGCACAGGATCTGCCCGTGGCGGTCAAAGTCATGAGCGCCAACCTGGCCAAGATGCCGATGTGGCGGGAGCGGTTTCGGACCGAGATTCGATCTATGGCCTCTCTCGAGCATCCGGGAGTGGTCTGGGTCTTCGACTACGGGGAGATCCCGGACGAGGTCTCGGCGCAGAGCAATGGCCTGCTTCCGTCCGGTGCCCCGTGGATGGCTATGGAGTTTGCGAGCTCCGGCACCCTCGACAAGCGCATCGGCAGCCTGGATTGGTCGAGCATCCGCGCATTGCTGTTGTGGATGCTCGACACGCTCGCCCACGCTCACTCCCGGCGGGTGATCCATCGCGATCTGAAGCCGGGCAATGTGCTGCTCTGTGCCACGGGAGACCTACGTCCGGGGCCCAAAATCACCGACTTCGGGATCGCCGCCAGCCTCGAGGATGACAGCACCATCGGCGAGCGCATGTTGGGCACGCCCTACTACATGGCACCTGAACAAATCCTCACGGTGCGGTCCGATCTCGGGCCCTGGACCGATCTGTATGCGCTGGGCTGCGTCGCCTGGGAGATGGTGTGTGGAAGGCCGCCCTTCTACGACCGGGAGAAACGACAGGTGCTGTTGGCGCACGTTTCCTCCGTCCTGCCGGATTTCGCGCCGCGGATTTCAGTGCCCGCGGAGCTCGTCGACTGGCTCCGGACGTTGCTCGCCAAGTCACCGGAACGCCGATTTGCGTCGGCTCCAGATGCGGCGCTGGCACTCAGGTCCTTGACGGGTAGTCCCGAGGAAGAACCAGCTGATCCGACGCTTCGCGCGTTGACCCATTCCGCGGCCCACAGCACGCTGCCGATGACTGGAGGTCCGCGGTCTCGGGCACCGCGGGCGACCTGGTTCGACAATCCGGATCTGGTCGACGCTTCGGCGCGGCTCGATGACGCGGAGGGCCGCGTCTGGCCGACCCCGCTGTGTCCCAACGACTGGAGGCGGCCCGTTCCGGTGCGTCGGTCTCGGCAGCTGCAGGGCGCGGGGCTCGCGCTGGTCGGGCTCCGGGCGATCCCCCTCGCGGGTCGCCTCGAGGAACGCGATGTGCTGTGGCGGGGCATGGTGGGCGTTCATCGCGAGCAACGGGGCCGCGCAATCGTCGTGCGCGGACCCGCCGGCACTGGCAAGACCCGTCTCGCCCGCTGGCTCGGTGAGCGGGCCCTGGAGGTTGGCGCAGCCCGCTATCTGGTCGCGCGTCACAGCCTCGAAGATCCGCCTGGCGAAGGCATTGCAGCTGCGATTCGGTCCGAGCTTCGGTCCGGGAGACTGAGCCCCGACGAGCGTAGAACACGTCTCACTCGACTGTTCGGGAACCCCCTCGGTCGCGTCGCTGCGGGGTGGCTCCACCCCGAGGACGAGATCGATCCGAGTCCGCTGCCCGCCGGAGAACGGTACGCCGCCATCGGAGCCATCCTCACCCGAATGGCCGAGGATCGACCGGTCGTACTCCACCTCGACGACGTGCATGCGTCCGGAGATTCGGTGCGTTTGGTGCGGTATCTCCTCAGCCGCCAACGCGTCGAGCCCATCCCGCTGCTGATGATCCTGACCGCGCAGGAGGAGGCGTTGGCCGAGCGCGTCCAGTACGCCCGACAGCTCGAGAAGGTGACGTTGGGCGACGATGTCGACACGGTGCACCTGAGTACGCTGGACCGTCCGCAACGGGTCGCGCTCCTCGACGGGATCCTCGGGCTGGATCTGGAGACCTCGGCCCAGGTGCTCGAGAGGACGGGTGGAAACCCCCTCTTCGCGGTGCACCTTGTGGGCGAGTGGGCGGCTCGAGGACACCTGGTGGCTGGGCAGGGTGGATTCCGACTCGCCGACGCCAGCATTGCCAACGCCGTCGGCAGCCTCGATGCCCTGTGGGCACCGCGCATCGAACGCGCGCTGTCTGGCCTCTCTGAGGGGGCAGGCGTGTGGCTGGAGCGAATGGCGGTCGCCGGCGAATCCCTCGAAGATCGGTATCTGCAGCGCCTCGCGTCGGGGTTGCGACTCGACCGGCAGCTGGCCATGGATCGGTTGTGCGATGCCAGGCTGGCTGCCCGCAGCGACGGGCGATTCAGTTTCGTGCACGGCTTGGTCCGGGAGGCCTTCCGAAGCCGTGCCGATCGCGGTGGGCGACTAGCCGAGCACCACACCCTCCTCGCCGAGCACCTCATGGAGCGAACGTCCCCCGATCCGGTGGCGATCGGCAGACACCTCCTGCTCGGTGGGCATGCGTCACAGGCCTCTCGCCTCCTGGTTCGCGGATTGGCCGAGCATCGCCTGCGATTTGGCGAGCGCGCTGGACTGATGGCATGCGCGTTGGCCGAGCGCGCATTGGAGGGGCGGCCCGACGACGATCCGGACTGGGGCCGCGTCGCCCTCGAGAACGTGCGGGCGCTCCATGGGGCCGGCGAGATCGACGCGGCAAGGCGGGCGGCGGAGGTGCTGGTTGAGAGGGCCACCGACTATGAATGGCCCGCCGAGGTCCGAATTGGTGCGGCCCTGGAGCAGGCGGGCATGGTGGTCCGCTCCGACACTCCGCTGGAGTCCAAACCGCTCCTCGACGCCATTGAGGCGGATCCCGAGCTGACCGAACAACACCGTTTCAAGATCTATTTCTGGCGATACGCAATGGGCGAGATGATCAATGATCTGGATCAGTGTCGGCGCAATGGAACCATCGCCTGCCGGGTGCTCGAGGGCCTCGGAGACGCGAGCTCGAGGTTCACGGCCGCCCAGATCCGCGCCGTTCTCGGTTTCATGTTCGACGACATCGACGAGGCGGAACCGTGGGCCTTCGAGGCCGTAGATCGGGCTGAGCGAACGGGCTCGATCCAGATGCGCGCCAAGGCCCTGCACAACCTCGGCAAGGTGCACTGGTATCGCGGCCGCTGGGACGAGGCGGAACGCGCATTGGAGAAGAGCGAGGCCCTGTATTTCCAAGCTGGCAGCGTGAGTCTCGGCAATCCTCGGCTCATGCGAATTCAAGTCCGTCTGGTGCAGGGGGCCTTCACCGACGCCCTGGCGCTGTGCCGGGACCTGGTGGACAAGCTCGTGCACGAGAGCGTCAGCCTGCGCATTCTCCACCTCGTTGCCCACTCCGGACTCGGAGATTGGGAGGGTTTCGAAGCCCGATTCAGTGACATCCAAGCCGGCCTCGTCAAGCGGGGTTGGTGCAATGGGGAGGACGCCACCGCGCTCGAACAGCTCGGCCAACTCGCCCTCGATCAGGGCATGCCGGACCGCGCTCGCCGAGTCTGGGAGGAGGCCCTGGACCACTGGGAGCGCCACGACAAGCGGGAGCACAGGGAGGAGCGGGTGCGTGCCCGGTTGGCCGAACTCGCTGAAAGAGGCGGATTAGCGCCTGAACCGTAGAGATAGGGCCATTGGCACCGAGTCTCGCTGCTCCGGCGGCAATCGAAAGAGCCCGTCTTCTCCCTCTTCGCAGGTGGCGAGCATCGGGTAGGGCAACCCTTGATGTTCGCCGAGGTGCTCCAGGGTGAGCCCGGCCTCGATCAGGGCCTCGAGGATTTGCTCGACCGGGTGCTGCCACTCTTCGGTCCGGTTGTGGGAGGTCTGGAGATTTCGGTCCGCATAGGAGCCGGGCTCGTCGAAGATCAGGGCTTCGCTGTTCGGGAAGTACGGATAGCGGAAGGCCAGGGGACCGGTCTCGGTTTCGTCGTCCAGGGCCAGCGCGTACGGGTGGCCATCGACAAAGAAGAACCGCCCGCCAGGCCGAAGCGCCGCGGCGATATTCCGCGCCCAAGGCCGCAGATCCTCGAGCCAGGAGATGGTGCCATAGGACGTGAAGACCCAGTCGAAGCTGCCTTTCTCGACCGGAAGGTCCTCGCCATCGACCCGGCTGTGCACAAAGGTCCCAGGCAGTTCGAGGCGATGGCTCAGCTCCCTGGCGACGGCCAATGCGGGCTGGGAAAAGTCCACGCCCGTTACCTCGGCGCCGAGGCGTGCCCAGGAGAGGGTGTCGGTCCCGATGTGGCACTGCAGGTGGAGGAGGCGCAGCCCGCGAACATCGCCAAGCGCCTCACGCTCTAAATCGCAAAGACTCACTCCGCCGGACTCAATGGCGGCGACGTGTTTGCGGTACAGCGGCGTGTCGAGGTGCAGAGCCGCACGCTCGTCCCACCAGGCCTGGTTGAAGTCGGACATGTGCTGGGCCTTAACTGGGGATCAACGCCACTGCGCCTCCAGCTCGTCGAGGAGAGCCAGGTGGGGGGCCTGGAATTGGGCGGCGTCCAGGTGCTGCCTGGCGGCCCAGGTGTCTCCGGCATCGTGGAGTTCTGCAGCGCGTAGGGCCAGGGCATCTGGGCAGAAGAGCAGCCGCCGAAGGGCCTCACTCGCGGCGATGGCGTCGAGCGTCTCGTTCTCGAAATCGGGCGCCGCAATGCGCGAGGTCGAGTCCGGACCGACACCGTTGAAGGACAGGAAGGCGTCGGAGCTGTAGGCCGCTCGGGCCACCACCAGAGTGCGTCGCAGCCTCTCGTTGTCGGGGCATTTCGGACACCATTCGCCGATTCTGGACGGGTCGATCAGATCGGAAGGAAGTCGGGTCTGCATCAAGTGGGAGACCTGTGCGTTCTCGAGCATGGGTCGATTGTCAGTCACGGCGCCCGATTCCGCAGTGGCCTGCGCCAGAACGGACGCCGGAGAGGCGAAGGTGGCGGCGAGCTCTCGCGCGGTACCGAGACCCAGCCCCTCCAGGTCGGCCCTGACCTCCGGGCGGGACTGGATTCGCCTGTCGATAGCGTCGACATTCAGCTGGGAAATCCCACCGACCAGGATCATCTCCCGGCCGGAGCCCACGAGGAGAACGGCGTCGTCGAAGACCTCGACGAACGACCGGACCAGAGCGCGCACCACCGGCTCGGGCACCTGGTAGGCAGGCAACCACTGCGTGAGGACTCCGTGGGTCGAAAGGCGACTCTTCGCGAGTTCGTAGAACTCTCGGGTGTAGAGGGAGGAGACCCCTGTGGCAGCCAGGGGAGGCGGTTCGAGGGTGATCAGATCGAAGTGTCCTTCGGGCCGCATGTACAGGTGGTGTCGACCGTCGTTGACAAACACCGAGACCCTCGGGTCTTCCAACACGTTGCGGTTGGCGTGGCGGAACAGGGGCGCCAACTCGAGGATGTCCCGCGACAGGTCGGCCACTTCGAGCTCCCGCAGCGTCGGATGCAGGGACGCGGCGTGCAGGGAGTTCCCCGCTCCGAAGGCAATGACCAGAGCGCGTTCAGGCGACTCCTGGGCGAGCAGCGGCAGGTGGGAGAGCAGGCGCATGTACCGCTGGGCGTGGGGTGTTGTGCTCGTCATTGGGTGGCCCGTCGTCCACAGGCGCACGGGGCCTGCCTCCTCGTCCCCGGTGACGACGATGATCTGCTCCAGACCCTCGCGGACGGCCAGCACACCCTCGTCCTTGGCGCGGTTGGCCGGGAACGTCCTCCACAGGAGGTGATCTGGCGGCAGGAGGCCGAAGATGGCGAGGGCCAGCCCCGCTGCAGCGGTGGGGAGAGCGATGGCCGACCACCGGAGGAGAGGGAAGGGGGCCACGGCTGCAACTACCGCGAGTATCAGCACCGTACGCTGGAGTCCGACACCCGGTAAAAGTACAAAACCCGCCAATAATGCGCCGATGACGTTGCCGAGCGTCGTGGCCAGGTAGAGCTCGCCGACTCTTCGGCCTACTTTGTCGGCGGCGTCCTGGGCCAGGGCGTTCCCCAAGGGAAAGGCGGCGCCCATCGCGATGGAAGGGAGGAAGACCAGGAGCGCGATGGTGGTGCCGTTGACGCGGTGCAGGAGTACCTGACGCCACGCGGGTCCGGATTCGAGAAAGGACAGGGCGACGCCGAGCTGTCGGCGGAGCACCTGCTCGGGGTCGAAGGCGGCGAGAGCCCAGAGCGCGGTGATCACAAAGGCGGCCTGGGCGATGGCAAAGAGGAGGGTCGGCCTGCCGAATCGCCGGTGAGCGGAGCCCGCCAATGCCGCACCGAGAGCCAATCCCACGAGCATCGTCGCGAGGAGCACCGAGAAGACCGCGCGGTAGGGACCGAGTGCTCCCGCCAGGAAGCGGAACCACGCCATCTCCATGCCCATCGCCGCGATTCCAGCCAGGAACAGGCAAATCCAGACGCCGGAGAAGCCGGCCGATTTGGCGTCCTCAGGTGCCGAGATCTCCCCGGATCCGGAGATTGCGAGGGCCACTGTGCCGGCGAGCACGTTGCCCCCGACGGCGAGCAGTTGAGTGCCGAACAGCCCCAGGAGCGGCACCAGTGCCAGATCGGTGACCAGCGCTCCCAATGCGGCCCCAGCGGTGTTGACTCCGTAGAGGAGACCCATACGCCAGCCCGCTTCTCCAGCGGAGCCGATCTGGTTTCGCGCGAGCAGGGTCAGCGTTGCGCCCATGAGAATGGCCGGCGGAGCCAACCCGGTGGCGGCGATGGCCAGGTGGGTGAATCTCGAACCGGCGGACAGGGTCTGCCACCCGTTGTCCAGGACTGCGTAGCTGGACAATCCCGCTACGGCGCCGCTCAGATTCGGTAGGGCGAGGGCGAGGATCAGTGCCAGTGCAGCGATTCCCAATTCGACGAAGCCGTAGGCCCGAAGTGCACTTTCGCGGCGCCGATCTACCCAGGCCCCGGCGGCCCAAGCGCCGACTCCGAGTCCACCCATGAAGACCGATGTCACCAGTGCTGCGGAGTGCACGGTGTTGCCGAGAACCGTGCCGAACTGCCGCACCCATGCGACCTGGTACACGAGCCCGCTGGCGCCCGAGAGGAAGAACAGCAGATGGATGGCGACGCGATGCATGCTCATCGCTTCTATGCGGGTCGGGCCCCGCATTCACCGAGCATCTCGTAAGCCCCGCCCGGGCTGTCGTGGATGAGCAGGATGAGCAGATCTCCATTCTGCGACCCTTCCAGCATCGACGCGACGCCTTGCCGTTCGTCGTCGACCATGCGGATCTGATCCTCCGGATAACCAGCTCGCAAGAGACCTTTTCGCAGCAGCGACACGACCTCTCCGCGCTCGCGGCCACGCAGATACTTGTGCAGGCCCTTGATCACGACCTCGTCCGGCGCGAATTCGGCGATGACGGCGGTGAGCTCCGCCATGTCCTGGTCTGTCCGGTCGCCGGCCTGCCCGATGAGCAGGATCCGCCGCTCAGCTGGCCAGCGCGCCGCGGTCTTTCCGACCTGGGCCACGCCATGGGGGTTGTGTCCGAAGTCCACGAGCGCCGTCGCTCCGTTGGGCAGGGTAAAGCGGTTCATGCGCCCGTAGCTCGACTCGGCGGTGGGCCTGAATCCGGCGAGGCCATGGCGGATGGACTCGAAAGAGAGCCCGGCGGCTTCAGCTGCCAAGGAAGCTGCCATCGCGTTTTCGACGTTGTGCCTGGCGGTTCCGCCGTAGGTCATCGGGACTTCAGACCAGTGGATCTCGCCGGACTCCAGGGCAAAGCTCTGGCCGCCGTCGTCCTCGAACCAGATCACGCGCAGATCCGGCCGGCGCTCGAGCAGCTCGGGCACGGCGTCGCGAAGGGGGACGCAACCGCGATTGACGACGAGCACCCCGCCCTCTCGAAGTCCCAGGGCAACGCCCAATTTTGCGCGCGCCATGTCGGCGACGTCGTAGACGCCCCATTCCCCGAGATGGTCTGACGCGACGTTGGTCACCACCGCCACCTGGGCGCCGCCGATGACCAGTCCGCGCCTCAGGAGTCCGCCGCGGGCGGTCTCGAGGATGGCGAAATCCACCTCCGAATGCCGCAAGACGTTCCGGGCTGCGCCGGGGCCAGTCCAGTCTCCGCGCTCCTCGATAGCGAGGCCGACGCCCCAGGCATCGCTGCTCGTCCACCCCGGTGAACTCCCGGCTGCGAGAGCAATGCGAGTGAGCATCCGGGTCGTGGTGGTCTTTCCGTTGGTGCCAGTGATGAAGACCAGGGGGATGCCCTCGCCGCCAGGGAGGCTCGCGGGATCGGGAAGGTCGTCTAGCGGCCACGTCTTGCTGAACCGCCCCAGGCCGAGGGTGAAGCCGAAGTCGTCGTCGGAGAAGACGGGCCCGGCCTTGTGCTCCAGGAGCTCTCGCAGTCGCGGATTCTCCTCTCCCAGGCGCTCCTTCTCGACCTCCGCCCAGGAGCTGCCGGCGGCCCACTCCAGGAGCGCGCAGGCGGTGTAGAGCAGATCTGGCGGTGCCTCGATGCCCACGGAAGTTCCGCCGGCATGGGTGCGGATCACCGGCACACCGCTCCACCCGAGGCGTTGCAAGCCTTCAATGGTGCGAGCAACGACTTCGTGGGCCTCCCCGGTCAGCTCGATGACGGCGCCAGGCCGGTCGAGGAGGAGGTGCGGCCCCGTGATTCTGCGGGCCTCGAGAGCCAAGATCAGTCCTCTTCCTGTTGGGCGACAACGTAGACGCCGCGGGTGTCCCGCGCCCACGAACCGTCCGCGGGTTCGTTGGGAGGCGGGGGCGGCGGAAGTGCGACCTCAATCTCGATTTCGGAGGTCAGCGGTCGCGTCTCCGGGCGATCCTGCCCAAAGTAGATCACTTGCTTCCAGGTGCGTTTGATGCCGTCGCAGAAGATGAGGACCAAGTCCCCGGGCTCGGCCATTTCCAGCGCGTGGTTTACAGCATCGGGCTCGGCGATGACCACGTCGATGTCGTCGTCGGAGATGCCCTCGTCCATCAGCGTCTTGCGAAGCAGCATCGGCACCTCGTCGTCGCCGCGACCTCGGCGGGCGTCGTCGCGGCGGCAGATGAAGTGGTCGAAGGTGGAGGAAGCGCGCTTGGCGACGGCGGCGATGTCCTCGTCCCGTCGGTCTCCGGGGACGGCGAGCACGACGATCTTCTTGCCGGTGCCCGATGTCCGGCCGCTGCCGGAGTCGTCGGAGAGCCGGTCGACCAGCGTGCACATGGCGTCGATGGCCGCCGGGTTGTGTCCGTAGTCACAGATGACTCTGAACCCGTGCTTGTCGTGGATGTTCATGCGTCCCGGTGCCTGGAACCAGGTCGTGTCGAACGTGCGCAGGCCGTGGCGGATGTCGTCGAGCTTGACGCCCATCGCGTATGCCATTCCGGCGGCAAACATCGCATTCTGCACGTTGTGAAGGGCTTTTCCCTCGAGGGTCGCCGGGACCAGGTGGGTCCAGAGCAGCGGCATATGCGACCCGTTGTCGTACAACGTGATCATGTCGCCGTTGAGCCCAGGCTCGAGCGCGATGGCGCGGCCACCGGCCCGGATGTGCTCGCGAACGAGGGCGTGCTGGGCATTGAGGGTGACGTAGCAGATGTTGTCGGCTTGGCTATGGGCCGCCATGTTCAGGCAGAGCGGGTCGTCGGCATTGAGCACGACGGTGTCGGAGGCGACCTCGATGGGGATGCGCTTGACCTCGGCGAGCTGCTCGAGGGTGTCGATGCCCTTCAATCCGAGGTGGTCGGCGGCGACGTTCAGGCAGCAGGCCACGTCGGGGCGACGGAAGCCCATGCCGGCGCGGAGAAGTCCGCCGCGCGCGGTCTCGAGGATCGCGACACTGACCTTGGGATCCCGCAGGACCATCCTGGAAGATGCCGGCCCTGTCATGTCTCCTTCGACCGTGCGCTGACCGTCGATATACACGCCGTCGGTCGTGGTCATTCCGACCGTTTCGCCGGCGAGCTTGTGGATGTGGGCGAGCATGCGAGTGGTGGTGGTCTTGCCGTTCGTGCCGGTGATCGCCGCGATGGGAATCCGGGTTCGCGTGTCTCCAGGGAAGAGCATGTCGATGACTTTGCCGGCGACGTCTCTGGATTGTCCCTCGGACGGCGAAACATGCATGCGGAAGCCAGGCGCCGCGTTCAGTTCGCAGATGCCGCCTCCGAAGTCGCGATAGGACTTGCCGATGTCCTGAGTGAGGAAGTCGACCCCGCACACATCGAGGCCGACGGCGGCCGCTGCCCGAACCGCCATCTCGCGGTTGTCGGGGTGCACGATGTCGGTCACGTCAATGGCCGTGCCGCCGGTGCTCAGGTTCGCTGTGGACCGCAGATAGAACACATCACCGGCGGGGAGAACGGTGTCGGCATCGAAGCCGGCGGCCTTCATCAATCGCTCGGCCTGATGGTCGAGTTCGAGCCGCGTAAGAGCCTTTTCGTGGCCGATACCCCGGCGTGGGTCGCTGTTGACGACATCGATCAGCTGGGCGATGGTGCGCTCACCGTCGCCGCGAACGTGGCCGGGAACGCGCTTGGCGGCGGCTACGAGCTCGCCGTCGACGACCAGCATGCGATGATCGAACCCGGGCAAGTAGGACTCGACCAGGACGCACCGGCTGTGCTCGCGGGCCTTGTCGAAGGCGACCTCGACCTCGGATGAGGTGGTGAGGCCGATGCTGACACCCCGACCGTGGTTGGCATTCAGGGGTTTGACCACGACCGGGTAGCCGATTCGCCGGGCGGCTCTGACAGCGCGACTGGGGCGGTAGGCCTGGTACTGCCGCGGAACGGGAAGACCGAGATCGGCGAGGATCTTGTTGGTCTCTTCTTTGTCGGACGCGATCTCCACGCCGATGTGGCGGGTTTCGCTGGTGATCGTCGCCTGAATGCGCTTCTGATATTTGCCATGTCCAAACTGGACCAGGCTGTACTCATTGAGGCGAATCCAGGGGATGTCGCGGTCGTGGGCAGCGCGGACCAGGGAACCGGTCGACGGTCCGAGGGCGCGGCGTTGCGCAGCCCGAATCAGGTCTTCGAGCTCCTCGTTGAATTTGAAGTCCTCGTCCAGCTCGGCCTCTCCAGCCAGTTCCTTGGGAACCAGGTGGTGGAGCAGCTTCATCGCCAGCTTGCCCGCCTCTTCTCCGACCCACGCCTCTTCGTAGGCGTAGACGACGTGGTACTGACCTTTGACCCCGAAGGATCGCGTCTTGCCAAACGTGACTGGCGTGCCGCACAGGTTCTGGAGCTCGATGGCGACGTGCTCGAGGATGTGTCCCATCCAGGTGCCGCCGTCCTCGCGGAGCCGGCGAAGGAAGCCACCCGGCTCACCATAGGAGCAGCCGTGTTCACCCAGCGTGGGAATGGCTTCGACGAGGGCGTCGACGAAACCGGGGATCTTCGCAGAGGGGTGTTCCTCCAGCGGTCCGAGGTCCAGGGTCAGGCGAATGACCTGGAAGTTCGCGTACAGGTTGGGGCCGATGTAGGCCCGCTTGTCGATGATTCGCATCTCAGTTTCCCCCCGAGTGTGCGGTGTGGGTGTCCAGCTCGTACCGGGCACCGTGGCGAAGCATATGGAGTTTGACTCCAATCAATTCGACTGTGTCGCCCTCGTCTGCCTGGGCCATGCTGCTGTGCTGCAGGTCCGACACGTCGACGACGGTGAGCACGCCGGAGCCCACGACCTCGATGACGCGGTTGGCGTTGATGAAGGCGGCCGTGTCCTCGTCGAGTCCGATACCGGTGAGGAACGGGTTGTAGGCCAGGGCGGTCAGCAGGCGTCCGAGGCGGTTTCGCTGCCGGAAGTGCTGGTCGACGATCACGCGGTTGGTGAGACCGAGCCCAGGGGCGAGGGTGACCTTTCCGGCGACCGGTCGGGGCCCCTCATCTCCAAAGGCGATCATGTGCTCACTCGAAAACGCTGCGCCCGCGGAGGTTCCGGCGACGTGACAGCCCTTGGAGTGGCAGCTGCGGATGCGGCGCGCCACCTGGGTGCCGCCGAGAATGGTCGACAGGCGAAGCTGATTTCCACCGGTCATGAAGATGCCCGTCGCGCCGTCCATGAGCTCGGAATTCTTCGGGTCGTCGGCGTCTTTGCGGCCCTCGACATCGAGCACGCGGATGTGTTGCACGCCCAGATCGCGGAACAGATCGCGATAGCGATCCCCGGTGTCCGGAAGGCGAGAGGCGGTCGGAACGACGGCAATCCTGGCGCGCGAACCGCCGGCGAGCTCGACAAAACGTCGGTGGATCGTGCGATCTCCGATCTTGTCTTCAGCTCCGCCGATGGGGATCACGTAGCCGCGCTTGTGGCCGGGCGAGGTCGATGGCATGCAGATCCCTGGGGAAGCGCGGCAGCTAATTTCTCAGCGCCCGATCCTCAAGGAAATATGACGACCCCGATGGTGACCACGGTCGAGGCGGTGCCAATGCCGCACATCGTCTTGTTCTTGCACAGCGCGTATTGGTGGGATCCTGTGACCTCAGGTACGAGTTTGAGCTTGCTCCTGTTTGCGATGGTGAGTCGGCGCATGGCGTCGGAACCGGCCACTCGCAGCACGCCTTCATCGAAATCACCCTCGCTGAACGCGATGGATGCGGTCTGGTTCATCGACATTTCGAGAGAGATCTCGCTGCCCTTCTGGGTTGTCACGACCTGGTCCCCCTCGGTGACAGTGACCGTCACGGTGCGCGGTTCGCCGGGCGCGAGGTCGTCGGTGTCGACGGGGGCAGCCTGGACCTCGGCAGATGGCGGGGCTGGTGCTGGTGCTGGCTCTGCGGGCGGGCTGCCGCACGCGACCAGAAGGAGGAGGGTGGCGATGGTCATTGCAGGCCGACGAAGATGCCGAATGCGAGTGCCGCCAGCGCCAGACTCAGAGAGATGCACCCGACACCGACGCCGAGCGCCATGAGTACTGGAGGCGTCCCGTCATCGGCTGATTCGGGTGGCGGGGCTTCGGCTTTCTTGGCGATCTTCTCCTGTTTCTGGATGACCTCGGTCGCCGTCGGTGGCCACTTGGGCTCGTCTCCCCGACGCCGCGCAGCCGCCTTGCGCACATGCTCTTTGAGAGGGCCATTAATCGCCTTGGGAACCGCGCTCTGGCCCAGCCGCCGCAAGACCTCTTTCGCGGACTCCGGCCGATCGCCGGGGTTGTCGGCGAGCAGGTCGTTGAGCAGGGTGACCATGCCGTCAGAGATGTTCTCGTTGAGTTCCTGCGGATTCGGATGGGTGCCCGCCGCCCGTTGCTTGATGATCTGCAGCAGCGTCGTCCCGTCGTAGGGCGGGCGACCACAGAGCATGTGGTAGAGCAGCGCGCCGACACCATAGATGTCCACCGCCACCGGGTTCTGGTCCTTGTTGGTGAGCTGCTCGGGCGACATATAGGCCGGCGTTCCGAAGGTCATCCCGGTTCTATTGGTCGCGGATCGTCCGCCTGCTATGCAGATGTTGTAGATACCGAAATCGGAGAGTTTGGCGTTGGTGTCGTAGTCGCTGGCAGCCAGAAGCACGTTTGCTGGCCGTAGATCGCGGTGGTGGATGCCGGCTTCGTGGGCCACATCGAGACCCCGCAAGATCTGAGATGCGATGCCGACCGCCTCGTATTCGTTGAGGGTGGCGTCCTCGAGCAGGACTTTGAGTGAGCAGCCATCGACGGGTTCCATCACGAGGGCGGGCCCAGAGCGGGTCTGCACGACGCCGCGGTGACCCACGATGTTCGGGTGCCTGAGGTTGACGAGTACTTCGCCCTCTTCGACGAGGCGCTGAAAGACTTTTTCGGAGCCCGAGATCAAGAGCTTCAGGCAGTGGCGGGTCCGCTCCTGGGTCTCGATTGCACCGTAAACGCAGGCGAGCTGGCCCTGGCCGATGAACGCCTCGATTCGGTAGCCTTCGACTTCTTCTCCCGGGCGGAGCAGGCCGGGTCCCGGATCTTCCATGGGCGGCAGCCTATCAGCTACTCGTCGCCGATGTAGTGGTGGTCAGCGCTCGAAGGCCCCGCGGACCACTGGCTCTCCATCGCGGACCATCCATCGCCCACCGGCGATCAGATGCCGGGTTCGACAGCGACCATCGAGCACGAGCACATCGGCGTCCGCTCCAACCTCAAGGCGACCCTTGCCGTGGAACCGGAAGAGGGCGGCTGGATTGGCCGTGACGACGGCGATGGCCGTCTCCATCGGGACCCGGCGATCGATCAGAGATTGGACCATCTCCAGCAGACCGTCTGGCGATCCCACGTCCATGCCGGTGAGGACACCGTCGGGGTCGAACTGGGGGAGACAGCCGCCTCCGTCGCTGCTGGCCGTGATGCGAGAGGGGTCTCGACCCGCCGCCAGCCACTGAGAGACGGCCTCTGCGGCGGACGGACCGGCATCATCCTCCGGAAACGCAGTGACGTCGGCGAAAATTTCGAGATCAGCGGCAAGTGTGACGGCCTCCGCCCATAGGTCGAAATTTCGATTCAGGTGGGTCGGATGTAGAACCCGGTGTGGCAGCTCGGTTTCGGTCAGTACCCTTCGAACCAGCTCCAGGCCGCGCTCCCCATCGCCGAGATGGAGGTGAACCAAGCCCGCTTTTCCGGTCATCATTCCCGCGACGTGGGCGTCCGCGGCGATCCGGGCCAGCTCTTCGAAGGTCGGCTGCGAGCTTCGGTGGTCGGAGATGGCGAGCTCGCCGACGGCGACCACTCGGTCGATGTTGACGATGTCGCCGCGAACCGATCCAGTGACGGTGGGCGGCGGGACCTCGTATGAACCCGTGTAACAGTAGGTCGTAAGGCCGTGATGGGCCAACCCTCTCGCGGCTGCGAGGAGCTCGGGCAGCGCTCGGGTGGTGGCGTCGGTCCCAAGGAGTCCCACCGCGGTGGTGACTCCGGCTCGGGTGAATGTGGAGAGTCCGACCGGCGGCACGCGGGTGTGGGCGCCGCCTTCTCCACCACCTCCGGAGAGATGGGCGTGCACATCGACGATCCCGGGTACGACTGTGGCGCCTTCGACATCGACGACCTCGACGTTCCAATCCTTCGGCGGAGGCTGTAGATCGGGGCCGATGGCGGCGATGCGGCCACCGGCCAGGAGGATGTCGGCGTGCCCGACGCGCTCGGGTGCGTACACGTCGGCGTTGCGAAGTAGGGTGATCATCGGCCGACCCTATCGCGTGATCGAATCCGTCACGTCGACAATGCGCAGTGTCCGCCAGTCAGCGCCCTTCTTGGGGAGCGCTGTCCAAGCCAGAAGCGTCCGCCCATTCTGAACGGACATGGCGGGTTCTCCAGCGCCGACGCCGTTGACTTTCACATCGAAGCGGGCGGTGCCATCGGTTCGAATCAGCGCGATGCTTCCCGATTTCGACGGGTCGTCGTGGGCGCCGGCAACCCAGGTACCGTCTGGCGATACGGCGGGCGCAGCGCGGTGCGGCAACCGGACATCCCGCAGGAGGATCAATCCGCGGTTGCCGATCTGGGTGCTGACGAGGTTCCAGTCGCGGCCGGTTTTTTCGAAGAACACCAGCCGATTGTCGGCCTTGGCCGGACGGGTCTGGTCGCCGGGGCCACCGACGATCTCTCGCTCTGCCTGACCCTCGAGACCCACGGAATAGATGTCCAGGCCGTCGCCAATTCGGGCGAAGAGCAGCGTCTCGTCCCAGCCAAAAGTCGGTCCGGTCACGGTCGGCGCCCCGTCAGTGAGGAGCGCGACCTCGCCGGTGTTCGTGTTGCGGACGCCCAGCTGACCCTCGGCCGTGAAGGCCATGAACGCCCCGTTTGGCATGGCTATTGGCCACTCCAGGCGGGCGGGCAGCTCTCCGAAAGAGAACATCTCAGCGGCGCTGCCCGATCCCGGCTGGTGGTAGTAGATGCGCGAGGTCCTGCCGGCCTGTGTGGCCTCGAAGAGCACGATGCCGCTTGCGTGCCAACTCGGGGCCTGGGCCTGAACATCTTCGCGGCTCGGCGCGCCGGGCAGATGCACCGGCGTTCGCTTTGGATCGGGCTCTACGGTGGCGATCTCCAGGGAGGAGCTTCCCTCGTAGTGAACTTCGTAGGCGATGAACTTGCCGTCGCTAGAGAACACCGGATTGACGATGTGGCCGTCTTCCTGGGGTTTGATCTCCAGGCCAGTCGCCGGCACCAGCACCTGAGATTCGGCGTCGTCGCCAGGCTCTCTGTCGCCCTCGTCAGCGAAATCCAGAGCGGCATCTGTGGCGGTGATCGCCTGTTTCGCCCGATCCGCCTTGGCCATTCGGTGGTCTCGACCGTTGGCGTCGGCCGATCTGGGGGGCTCTCCGGCCTCTGGGGAGGATGCCGGCACGGGCTTGGGCCAGAGCAGGATCGGACCGATGAGGAGGGCGGCGATCAGTGCCGTCAGCGCGCTGGCACCGCCCAGGAAGGCCAGGCGCGGATCGGGTCCACTCGGTCCCGAGTTCGGCAGCGGCGCGCCGCGCAGCGCCCCGTCCCACCAAATGGCCAGGAACATCGAGGCCAGGTAGCCGCGGCCGCCCTCGAACCCCTTCTGGACCAAGGTGAGTCGCGTGCCCTGTCCTTCGGGTCGCAGGCGCACTGCGACCACCGTGTGCACAGGTCCTCCGTCCCAGGTGAAGACCAGCGTCCGCGGAGGATCGACGGTGACGACCTTGCACTGGACATGGCCGTCGAATCCGGGCCCCCGGGTGGTCTGCAGGGTGAACTCGCAGCCGACCTCGGGCACAAAATCGCTGGCGGCCAACCAGGTGGCGATGGCGTCACTGTCGGTGAGCGCGCTCCAGACCTCGGGAGGGGAGTGGCGGTAGTAACGGTCGATGCGGAGATCACGTCCCATGGCGATCCTCCAGGACCTGCTCCAGAGCGTCGAGTCGGTCTTCCCAGAAGGCGCGATAGTGCTCGATCCAGTCGTAGACCTCGCGGAGGTTGTCCGGGCGCAGCGCGTACCAATGCTCCCGCCCGCGACGGTCGTAGTGCACCAGGCCGGCGTCGCGGAGGATCTTCAAGTGCTGGGAGATTGCGGGCTGGCTCATGTCGAAACCGGTGGCCAGGCCCTTTGCGCGGCTGTCTCCTCTGGCGAGTCGATCCAGGATGGCGCGGCGGGTCGGATCGGACACGGCTCGGAAAACGTCAGCTTGCAAGGCGACCCTCAATTCATAAGCAAAGGCTTATCTTAAGGCGTCGAGACTGTCAATAGTCGGTCCCGGAGGCCACGAACCCCGCCCAGTCCTGTGGTCGGACCACCGCCGAGTCCGGTCGAGCATGCGGAGAGCACGACCAGTCGTGTGCTGGACAGGTCGATCGAGGCCACCTCTGCGGCGGTGAGGATCCCGTCTTCGGCTGCGAATGGATCGGGGCCTGGTTGGCTCCGGCGAGTGCGAGACCGGACAGTAGCATTGGATCGAAGCCGCCGCCGTCCCCCTCGAGTGCAGAACGGCAGCGACCGGTGGCGAAGAAGCCGTGCGTGGCCAGGTGCACCAGCTCTCTGCCCTGAAGTGCCCGGCCGACGGCTGCCTCAGTGGCGTCCGCGCTCGCGAGCTCCTCCAGCGGCCGTCGCCACTTCGTAGTCGACACCGCCGACCACGAGCGCACCGACGGCGGCGGGTGCTTTCTGCCGCAAGAGCTCGTGGGAGCGGTCCACATAGGACTCTCTTGCTGCATCTGGTGGGCGGCGCCGAAGTCCTTGAGGACACTGTGAATCGTCGCCAGGGCATTGAGGCAATCCGCGACGTCTCGATGTCGATTACCCAGTGTTTCTCTGGAGATCGACAGGCTCTCCTCGTACAGCGCCACGGCGGCCTGGTAATCGGCGATCTGGTACTTGAGGGTCGCGAGGTTGTAGAGGCCAGCGGCCACGGACGGGTGTCGGGGCCCGAGCGCCTCTCTCTCGGAGGATGGCGATAGCCTCGTCGTACAGCGGCCTGGCCGCCCGGTAATCCCCGCGTTCGAGGGCCAGGTTGGCGAGGTTTCCGATGTTCGATGCGAGGTCGGGGCCCTTCGGGTCGAGGTTCTCGCGGAGGATGGAGAGGGCGTCTCCCAACAGGACCCCAGGCCTCGTCGTACTCCCCAAGCTCGCGCTTCAGATTGCTCAAGTTGCCGAGGGTGTAGGCGACCCGCAGGTGGCGTTCGCCATAGACCTCCCTCCGAATGTCGAGGCTCTCGGTGATTATGGCCTCGGCCCGGTCGTATTCGCCGAGGACTTGGAGCAGTCCGGCCAGCTTGTTGACGACCAGCGCGTAGTTTTCGTGGCGTTCGCCGATGGTCTGCCGGTAGATCTCGAGGGCGCTCTCGAACTCCCGCCGCGAGCCGTCGTAGTCGCCGCTGGACTTGAGAATGGTCGCCAGAATCGTCCGGCTGGTCGCCACGTCGGGGTGCGCCTTGCCCAGCTCCGCTACTCGGGTGGCGAGTACATCTCTCGCCATCTTCTCGGCGGCGCCCAGGTCGCCCTCCCGGTGGAGGGCCTGGGCTTGCCGATCCAGCTCAGCCAGGTCCTCCAGTCTACGGGTCGGGAGGGCATTCCCGGTCACTCAGTGCCTTCAGTTCCGCCCGCAGTCCGGCGATCTCGTCCTGTTGCTGCTGAACCGTGGCCACCACCGAAGAGATGTAGGCGTAGAGGTTGACCCGTTCGCCGCCCTTCTGCAGGAACGGACCCTCGGTCTCCTCGATGATGAAGCCGAGCTGTTGACCCTCCGCTCCAGCACCCTCCTTGTACGTGTACGAGGCCAGGTCGAGATCGAGCACCTGCTTGGCAACGCGGTTTCGCTCATCCGTCGTCAGGTGGTGCACGTTGTCTTTGAGGTCCCTTGAGCTGGACGGGCAGGGGTCGTCGGCGAACTCCTCGGCTTGACAGAACAAGTAGGCGGCGCTGCGAATCTGCGTGGTGGGGTCGCTGTCACAGGCAACGGCCTGGTCGACAACACACTGATCTCCGTCGTTTTCGCACAGGTCTCCCGCTGCGATGCCCTCGTCTGCGCACAGGGGCCAGGTCGCGTCGTCGAGGGGCACCTCGGTCTCGTCGGTACCGCACTCGAAAAGCACCGGATCGCCGTTTCCACACGGGTGTGCAAAGTAGGTGAGCTCGGTGGTGCCGTCGTCGGTGTCGGTGTCTGTGTCGGCGGATCCGCCGTCTCCACAACCGACCAACAGAGCGACGAACAGGGACTTGTACTTCATGGAAACCTCACTTTTCCGCTCTCATAGGTTACAGCCGCGCCACCCGGGGGGAAAGATGCGAGTTGGTGCAGGAATTCTGGCGCTGGCCCTCGTCGGTTGTGTTCGTTCTTCGGACATCGCCCAGGTCGAACCCATCACCACGCCGTCAACGTCGACGCCGCCCACGACGACCCCTCCAACGACAATCGAAACCACGCCGACCACCCCGACCATCGACGGGGTTCCGGTGCCTCCCAATCTCTCGAACGTGGTGATCAACGGGATCGCTGCCGACATCGACGAGATCCTCGACTCGGTGAACTACTCCCATGGCGTCTACATCGTCGACGCCGAAAACGGGCAGGTCATCTACGCCTCCAACGAGGATGTGCCCTACAAACCGGCGTCGAACACGAAGCTGTTCACCACCGGGGCCGCCATCGATCTCCTCGGCCCCGATCACCGCTTCGAGGTCGCTGCCTTCTCCCCGGCGCTACCCGATGGCCAAGGGCGAATCGGCGATCTCGACGTGGTCAGCTTCCACGACTTCACCTGGTCGAATTTCTTCTACGTCGACGAGTTCTTCCCGGCGGATCGCCTGGCCGACCAGCTCTGGGATGCGGGCGTACGGCGGATCGACGGCACCCTCACCATGCACGGCGAGGCGGTGGTGAACGGGTATCAGCTCACCGAGTGGTACGACTGGGACGGAAACCGCGACGAAGCCCTGGCCATCGTCGAGGATGCACTTTCCCTGCGTGGAATTGTGCACACCGGCTTCAGTGACACCTCCTCGGGTTTCTCTCCCGTCGGTGTGGAGCTGGCCTCGCGCCTGTCGCCGCCACTGTCGACGGCCTGCCACCCCCTCAACGTCTACAGCCACAACGAGTTCGCGGACGATTTGGCGCGCCACAACGGCCTCGAGCTCTGGGCTGGGAGCAGCTACGCCGATGGCGAAGCTGCGGTGGTGGACTGGATCAGCGGGCTCGGCATCGACAGCACGCCGCTGGAGTTCTACGACGGCTCGGGGCTCGACCACGACAACCGCATCACCGCCCGGATCGTAGTCGAGATGCAGCTGGCGATGATGGAGCGCCCGGGCGGGGAGGCCTGGCGGCGGACCTTCTCCATCGGAGGGGTCATCGGCACTCTCGCGGGTCGACTCACCGGCGCCGATACCAGCGGTCGATTCTTTGGAAAGAGCGGCACGCTCACTGGTGTCATCGCCACCAGCGGCTACCTCGTCAACCGGCACGACGGGCACCAATACGTCATCAGCACCTTGATGAACGACGTCGCCAACAAGACGACCGCCAGGTCGCGGCAGAACGAGATCATCGAGGTCATGGCCCGCGATCTGCGGAGTGGGGGAGAGCGACCGTCAGCCCCCATCCTGCAGTCGGTGATCGGCCGAGGCGACGGCACACTCTCAGTGAGCTGGGAGCCGTCCTCAAACGCCGACGGCTACACGCTCTGGCTGACTACCGATGGCGTGTGGCGCCGCACCGAGGCCCGCTATGTCGACACCACATCCGTCGACCTCGTCGCCCTGGATCTGAACCGCGCCTTCGACATCCGCATCACCGCCGATGGCCCCGGCGGCATCAGCGATCCGTCCGACGTGTACTCCGCTCGTACCTCCCAGATGTTCGCCGACGTGCTCATCGTCGATGGAAACGACCGCTACGACGGCGCATGGGAGAACACCATGGGCATCGGTCAGGCATTCGCTTCGACCGCCGCCCACGCACTCGGGAGCCGCGGCCACGACACCGTCTCCAACGAGGCGCTCCTGGCAGGCGTGGTCTCGCTGGCAGATTATCCAGCCGTCATCTGGGTCCTCGGAGAAGAGTCCGTCGACGATCTGACCTTCGATCCAACCGAACGCGGGCTCGTCGACGCCTACCTCGCCGCCGGAGGCAACCTGCTCGTCTCCGGAGCGGAGATCGGCTACGACCTCGACAACTTCGGCGATGTGGACATGCAGGGCTTCTACAACGGCTCTCTGCACGCCTCCTATGTGCGTGACGACGCCGACACCTTCTCCGCCGAGCCCGTACAGAGCGGGATCTTCTCCGATGTGGGTGAGATCGGGTTCCTGACCCAGCCGACGATGCAGGTGGACTACCCCGACGTGATCACCCCCCAGAACGGTGCGGTCTCCGAGCTTCGTTACATCGGAGGAACCGGTGGAACCGCGGCCATCAGCTACAGCGGCAGCTACAAGCTGGTGCATCTCGGATTCCCGCTGGAGACCGTCGACAATGGGCCGCAGCGCGAGGAGATGATGGACGCGATCATTGGGTTCTTCGGGATCTGATTCCGATTACGGTTGTCTGGCTCGATCACTCGAACGGGGTCAGGACGGCCGTCGCTACGCCGTCGGTGACCGTCACCACCCACATCTCACCATAGCTCGACTCCTCGATGATGGGCGCGTCGGCTCCGAGGCCTGCGATCAATGCCGGAACGGTGTTCGAGTGCCCCGAGCTGATGACCGTCTCGCCATCGTGGGTGGCGAGGATGTGCGCGGCGAGCTGAGTCGTCCCGTCCCACGTGGTGTCGATCTCCAGGCCGTGGACGTCTGCGGTGGGCTCGATCGTACCTATGGTGCGTTTGTACGGCGTCGAGTAGGCCGCGGCGAGCTCGATGTCGGTGAGGAAGGTCGCCAGCGTCTGGGCGCGATCGGTGCCGACGTCCGTGAGCGCGGGATCCTGGTCCCCGGGCGTCGTCTCTTTCTCCATGTGGCGGATGGCATAGACCACGACGTCACCGGCCGCATCGGCGCCGATTGCCGGTCCTTGTTTTTCGGTCGCGCAGGCGGTCAGGAGGGCAATCAAGAGGAACATCAACGGTATGTAGCCAGAAAAATGTCCAGGATCGACAGGCCGATCGACCTGCGGCCGATAGTTCCTGTCGAAACACCACTTACGTGACGCGCAAGCGCCCCACTGGGAGATTCCTTTCAAAGTCGACACTCAAAACGGGCGGCGCAAGCGCCTTATTTCCCGTTTTGGGCGCCGACAGTGAAAAGAATCTGTGAACCGATCCCGTTGGGTGCGGTCAGAGGACCCGACACGAGGGGTTTACTCGTTCTGCGAGGCCAACATGGCGAAAGGTGCGCTTGGCAAAAAGGCGCTGAGGATTGGTGTAATTTGCGGCGGCCGCCTCCTGCAGGAGAGGCTGCTCAACAGAGGTGAGCGCATCGCTCTCGGCGATCTCGCGAGCCCCGAGTGGGTTGGAGACGGGGAGGATCCGTCGTTCACGGTCTTCTCGTTCACCCGCACGGGATGCACGCTCTTCTTCGACGGCCAGACCCAGGGCAAGCTCATGGCTGGCGGTGCCGTGGTGGCGCTGAAGAAGCTGCGGGCCGACCCCTCTCTCACCTCGAAGCAGGGTGCGTGGGAGCTCCCGCTAGCGATGGATGACCGCGGCAAGGTCTCCTTCGACAAGATCACGGTGCTGTTTCAGTTCGTGGACGTCAACGACGACGTGTGGGTCCCTCTGGGCGAGATGGATTTCCGGGCCAGATTCCTGGACGAGGATCCTGTCTTCCTCACATCCATCGGCATGTGGATGGGACTCGCGGCGATCTTGACGGTCTGGGTCACGACCCAGGATCCGCTGGAATTCGAATTGGAGGATCTGCCGGAGATCTACACCCAACTCCAGGTGTTTGCGCCTACTGATGCTCTCGATTCCGATCCTGAGCCGGAGGAGGTAAACGACGAGCTCGAGCCGGAGGTCGCGGATGCTGAAGTGGCCCCGCGCATCGACGAGGACCCGCCTCCCCAGAACGATCTGCAACGCGCCCAGGACCGCGAGCAGATGCGTCAGGACCTGCTCGCCAACAATCCGCTGCTCGCTCAGACCGGCGAAGGCCTGAGCTTCGTGAAGAAGTTCTGGGGCGATGATCCGGGAATCGACTACGACAAAGCCCTGGGTGGCCCGTCGGACAAACGCGGCGAGGAACCTGGCTTCAGGCCCGGCGAGATGGGTGGTGGACCCGAGATCCCCATCGGCGTGACCGATCCGCGACCGGTCCCCATGGACCCCGGCCCCGGGACGACGCCGTTTGTTCCTCTGAACCCCATCACGCCGGTGGTCGAGGAAGAAGAGCCGACGTTCGATAACGACGATGGCGGAAATCCCATCGTCCACGATGTCGTCTCCAGCTACGTCGGGCAGCTCCAGTACTGCTACGAGAAACGCATCAAGGTCGTGCCCGGCCTCGGCGGACGCGTCGAGATCGGCTGGCGGGTGGTCGACGGCAAGGTGGAGAGCGCGTGGGTCGTCACGAACTCGACCGGCGATGGCGAGCTGGCGAACTGCGTCGTGCAACGCATCAAGCGTTGGAAGTTCGGTCCAGGCATCGACGAGGAGGTCAGCTGGCCCTTCGTATTCCGGACAAAGACCAACAACTAAGCGGGGTCAGGCGTTCGGTTTTGGTTCCCGAATTTCTAGAGCTCGGAGGCGATTCGTTTCCAGAGTCGCTGGGCGCTGTCCTCGTCCCCGAGGTGACGGAGCAGGTACAGCAGCGGGATGGCTAGCGTCAGCGGCGAGTGGCTGTCGTGCCCGGTGGTGGCGACGACCACCCCCTCCCCAATGTTCAGGGCTGGGGCCATGGCTGCGCCTCCGACGAGACCCGCGCTCATGTCCGAGACGATGTCGCCGAAGAGATTGCCGCAAAGAAGCACGTCAAAGCGGCTTGGGTCAAGCACAATGCGCATGCAGAGTGCGTCGACGATGAACTCGTCGCATTCGATGTCCGGGTAGTCCTCGGCGACCTGTCGCCCCACCCGAAGGAACATGCCGTCGGAGAGCTTCATGATGTTCGACTTGTGCACGATGGTGACCTTCTTCCGGCCTCGCGCTCGTGCAACGTCGAAGGCGTAGCGGGCGATACGCTCACACGCGCCGCGCGTGGTGACCTTCAAGCTCTCGAAGACGCCCGGTATGGACTCGTGCTCGTGGCTGGTGTACACGTCTTCGGTGGTCTCGCGGACCACAAGGATGTCGACACCGGAGAACCGAGAGGCGACACCTTCGAGCGTACGAATCGGGCGTTCCTGGGCGTAGATTCCCAGGTCTCGGCGGAGCTGTACCGCGGGGGGCAGCTCGCCTTCGTCCCGACGGCCGCGCTGAAATCCAACGAGGGCGGCCCCCGAGTTGCGAATGGAGGCCGCGAGGTCGTCACCGGGATCTTCCCAGCTCACGTCGATTCCGGCGTCTGCGACCGTCGCCTGTAGTTGGTGGGCGAGCTCCGGTATGTCGCCAGGAACCAGGGTGATGCGGTGTCCCATCCCTACAACTCCTCGATGATGGCCTGGGTGAATTCGGCGGTATTTGCGGATCCGCCCAGGTCTCCGGTTCGCACTTTTCCTGCCGACAACACCAGGTTGATGGCGTTGCGCACATTGTCAGCCACCTTGCGCTCGCCCATGTACTCCATCATCAGGCAGCCGGAGAGGAGGACCGCCAACGGGTTGGCGATGCCTTTGCCCTCGATGTCCGGCGCGGTTCCATGCACGGCCTCGAAGACCGCGATCTGTTCGCCGACGTTGGCGCCGGGCACCACGCCGAGGCCTCCCACGAGGCCGGCGCAGAGGTCCGAGACGATGTCGCCATAGAGATTCTCCAGGAGCAGCACATCCCACGGATCGGGGTCCTGAGCGAGGCCCAGGCAGACGTCGTCCATAGATGCCTCCTCCTGCTGGATGAAGGGATAAGCGGCTCCGACCTCCCAGAATGCGTCGCAGAAAGCCCCGTCGGTCAAGGGGAGCACCGCCTTTTTGTGGCAGACCGTGATCTTGCGTCGGCCGGCGTTCTTGGCGTACTCGAAGGCCCAACGAGCGATGCGGAGACCGGCGTCGCGGCTCGAGATCTTCAGGGAGACCACCGTGTCGTCGCTGATGGCGTGCTCGATGCCAGCGTACAGGCCCTGGGTGTTCTCACGGAGCACGACGACGTCGACATCGGCATATCTGGACGCGACCCCTGGGAGGCTCAGGACCGGCCTCCAACCGGTATACAGCTGGAGTCCCTGACGCAGCTGTACGTTCGCGCTCCGAAAGCCCTTGCCTTTTGGCGTCCCGAGGGGCCCCTTCAATCCGACGCGGTTGGCCCGCAGGCTGCGCAGGACGCCTTCGGGGAGCGGATGTCCGACCTCGTCGTAGGCGCGCTGCCCGGCGTGCACGGTCTCCCACTCGACTGGAGCACCAGCCGCTCGGAGAATTTCACAGGTTGCACCGGTCACTTCCGGCCCGATCCCGTCGCCGGGAATCAGTGTTGCTCGGTAGGTCATCCCACCTCCGTTGGGCGGCTTCTTTAACGCCGCGGTAGACTGTCGCAATGGCACTTCGAAACACCGTCTTCGCGTTGGCGCTGCTCATTTCCGGACCGGGCTTCGGCGCGACGATCAAGGTCCCGGAAGATCGCGCCACATTGGCGATCGCGGTGTACGACGCGGAGTCCGGCGACACCATCGAGATCAACGCCGAGCAATACCAGCGGGACGTCGACGACGTGGGGATCAACTTCAAGGATCTCACCCTCATCGGCATCAACGGTCGCCCGGTCCTCCCGAAACTGTCGATGACGGCGTCCGATCTGACCATCGAGAACGCGACGCTGCGAGGAGACGACGATCCGTTTGCGGGAGAATTGGGGGACTACGCCATTGTTCAAACCGGTGGGGTGCTGACTCTCGAAGACGTGATCCTGGAGCCGATGACCTACTCACCGGGTGTGGTCGTGATGTTCGGAGAGACCTTCTTCAACGACGTGGTCGGCTCTCACTTTGGTCCCGGTGAAGTCGCCCGAGCCGTGAGCATGTGGGGGGGTGAGCTCGAGGTCTCCAACAGCACCTTCGAGGACAACGAGGCGGGGGCCATCAGTTCGTGGGGCGGCCGAATCTCGATCATCGATTCCACGTTCTCCCGCAACTCTGCGGGCATCGGCGCCGACCTCATGGTGGTCGGGGGAGATTTCACCGACCTCAGCATCGTCGGCTCCACGTTCAGCCAGAGCTCCAGCGACTCTCTGGGCGGGGCGATCTTCGCCACCCAGATGAACGTCGAGATTTCGGACACGACGTTCTCCGACGGCTGGGCGCTTCTGTCGGGCGGAGCCATCCACGTGGACCCGTTCGTCCTCTTCGACCCCACCCTCACGCTGACCGATGTCATCTTCGAGCGGAACGTGACGATTGGCTCTGGCGGCGCCGTGTTCGCCGGGCATTCGGACACGGTGATCGACGGGTGCACCTTCCAGGGCAACGGGTCCTTCTGGGTCGGCGGCGACCTCTACTTCGGATCGGGAAGTGCCGTGGTCTCCAACTCGGACTTCAGCGAGTTCGGGTCGGGAGGCATTGGCGGATCCATTTTCGCGGAGGCGTTCTACGGCGCAGCCGGTATGGATCTGACAGTAGACAACTCGACTTTCACTGGATTCCCCGACGCCAACGAGTCCTTCAATGGCGGGGCCATTGGCCTTGGCGACGGTTCGACTGGGGTCGTCGTGAGCTCCACCTTTGACGACGTGAGCGCCTTCGAGTCGGGCGGGGCCTTCTACGCCTGGCGCGCCTCGCTCGAGGTCGACGACATTCAGGTCGCGGGGAGCTCGGCGGGCTGGGGCGGCGTCTTCGATATGTACGTGTCGGACCTGGTCGTCCAGCACAGCACGTTTTCCGACAACGTCGCTGACGACGCGGCCGTCGCGTACATGCACAAGGCCCCGCTCACGGTCGAGGACTCGACGTTCACCAACAACAGCGCGTCCGACGAGTTCAGCGTGTTCCACATGGATCAGGCTCAGGGCTCGTCCATCTTGCGGAGCTGGTTCTGCAACAACCAGGACGTCGACAGCGGCACGATCGGCATTCTCGGGCGCAGCGCCGGCGAGCACTATCTCGCCAACAACGTGTTCATTGCCAACGCTGGCGCTGGGATTCTCGCCTACTCGGAGAGCGATGGGGTCGGGGCCGGTGACGAGCGACCCATCGTGTCGATACACAACAACGACTTCCTCCATAACGAAGTGAGTTCGGTCCTCTTCTTTGGCTCGGGGCAAGTCGACGTCCGCAACAATATCGTCGGCGGATCCAAACAGGGTGTCCAGACGATCAACGGAGAAGGGGTGACTGGCGGGTACAACCTCTGGTACGAGCTCGACGCTACGTCCAATGACGACCGGTTCCCCGCGATGGGTGGACTCGTCGGTGTCAATCCGATGTTTCAGGGGTACACAGCGCGAGACTGCGACGGAAATGTGTGGTTGTCCAGCGACTCTCCCGCTGTCGATGCGGGTGACCCGACGATGACGGACGTGGACGGGTCGATCGTCGATATCGGGGCGTATGGTGGGGAGAATGCCGCCCTCGGGGACGGCGATGGCGACGGCTGGTTCGAGGATCAGGACTGCGACGACACCGATCCGCTGGTTCATCCGGGCGTAGAGGACGTGCCGTACGACGGTATCGACCAGGACTGTGACGGCGGGGACCTGTGCGACGTCGACGGCGACGGTTTCGACGACCCCCTCTGCGGTGGCGACGATTGTGATGACGGGGCTCCAGAGGTCTACCCGGGCGCGACCGAGCAGATCAACAGCTCGACCGACGAGGATTGTGACGGGTTGGAATCCTCCACGTGGATGAACGGTGGCGGGGGATGTTCCACGGCTCCGACGAATCCCGCGATCGGATGGCTCGGGTTCTTGCTGCTGGTGGCGCGACGGCGGCGCTGAAGTCAGCCGCCCTTTTTCTTGAACAGGCCTTTCTTCTTTTCGGGCTCCGGTGCAGGCGAAGGCGCCGATGTGGGCCTTGGTGCCGGCGCGTCGGCGCCCCATGGGTTGTTTGGGTCTGACGGTGCTGGCTTGGGAGATTCCTCTGGCGGCGGCTCTTCCCCAGGTTCCGGCTCAGTCTGTCCACCCCCGGCTGCCCCTCGCTCTGACGCCGTGGCATCGTGCTCTTCAGGGGGATCTTCCCGAGCCGCGGTTTCGACGGGCTCTTCCGGGTTCCCACTCGGGCGCGTCGGGGTGGCAGGGGAGGGGCTGGGCCTCGGCTGGGCCTTCGTGGGTGCGGGCTCGGGAGTCGACTCGGCCGAGCCGGAACCGCCGCTAAAGGCGAACGCCAAGCCAAATAGAATCAGCAGGACTACGCCCGCCGCCGCAGCACCTCCGGCCAGCATCATGACGGGCAGCGCGGCTTTTCCGGTCGGTTCTGGCTCTTGCCACTCGGTGAGATTGGCGGGTGTAGGTGTGTTTCGTCCCTCGCGCTCGGGCGCTGGTTCTCCAGTCCTGGAGAACCAGCTATCGCTCTTCTCAGCGGGCGGCGGCGTGGTCTCCGAGTCGTTGGTCGTCTGTTCCTCACCGTGTTCATCGGCTTCTCGGAGGGTGTCTTCCTCTTCGCCAGCTTCCGGGGGCGGTTTATCGGCTGCCGGTACACCGCCCCGGCGATTCAGGGGCAGGAGCGCGGGCGCCGGGGTTTCGTTGAAGATCTGGGCATAGACCGGCGGCAGTGAGTCTTCGGCGCTCGGAGCGGAATCCTCGTCCAGTGGATCCGGTGGTGGCGGCGCCTGCTCCTCGACTGGGCTCGTCGGTGGTGCCCCTTCGGGTTGCGGCGCTTCTGCACTTTCCGCTTCTACTTTTCGCCGTGCTGGCCGCTTGCCGCCCGAAAGCAGGCTGCGCCTTCTACGCCCCACGTGTCCTCCACAAGGGCCATTGTGTCATATTGAAGACCATGGATCCGCGTCAACTGGAGCTGGCCGTCGAGTTCTGCACTTTGGTGAAGTCCGATCACCTGCTCGGTTTCCTGGGTTTGGAAGAGGATGTCTCACCGAAGGCCGCCCAGGACGCACTGAAGCGCAAACGCAGCTTCTACCAGTCGATGCAGAACAATCCCAAGTACAAGGGTCAGGCGCGCTTCCTCATCAAGCACTACCGGGCACTGGATGCTGTCCTGTCCAACCCTGGGGAGCACCTCGCCCAGGTCGCCGAAGCGCGGGCCATGAGCCAGTTGCCGCTGCTCGAGATGGCGATCGACAGCGTTCTCGCCGATGGCATCCTCGATCCGAAAGAGGAGATATTCATCAGGGAAAACGCCCAGATGTTGGGGATTTCCGATGCGCTCCTGGAGCGAACGCTTCGCGAACGCGCCAAGGCTGCTGGCGTCGAGCTGCCGAACCTGAGTTTCAGATCGCTGCCGCCGGCGCCGAATCTCACGTTGCCGACCGGCACCACGACGGCCGAGATCGTGTTGCCGCGAAGCGACGCCGGATTTGCGACACAGAGTTGGTGGGATGGCCACTTCACCGACGCGCTTCTGAGGGTCATCCCACCCGGAACGACCCGAATGGTGGATCTGGCCTGTGGATTGGGCTGGGGCGCGTTGACGATTCTCCCGAAGCGGCCCAATACCGAGTACCTGGGTATCGACCAGGATGGCGCTCGACTCGAGATGGCCGAGAAGTCGTTGCGAAACTCACCGATGGGGGATCGGATCGCCCTCCTGCCCGGGTCGGCGGCAACGATGCCGATTCCGGATGACGCAGTGGATCTGGTGTTGTGTGTGATGAGTCTGCACACCTTCTTGGACACGTCCGACGTCTTCACCGAGGCCCGCCGCGTGTTGCGTCCCGGCGGGCGATTCGTGGTCGTCGAGCCCGATCGCAGCGGCCAGTCTTTCTATTTCGACCGACCCCTTCCCGGGGTCAACGAGGCGGTCCGCCAGTTGGCGATGATGGTCGACGAGAACCTGGAGCACACGATTTCGATGTGGGGGCGGCCCGGCGTCTCCCTGGGTCCGGCGCTTGGGGCTCGTTTGTCGTATTCCGGCCTCAAACCACATGAAGTTCGCATTCATGCGATCCAGGACTCGCGAATCGACACCATGGGAGAGTTCGCCGATCGACTCTCGAAACTGGTCATGGATCTCGGGCACATGGGTCGCCTCGACTCGACGGTGCCGGTGGTTCGAGCGGCGAATGCAGCGATCGATGCTGCAGAGCTCCGGATCGGCGCCGACACGGCGGGGCTGGCGAGCACGATTCTGCCCGCATTCATCGCCGTCGGCCTCAACACCTAAGTCAGAAAGTCGTCGATCCTGATCAGGGCTGGATCGGCCTTTTCGCCGTCGGGCGAGCACACCGTCCCGTGCAGGAAGTGTGCGGCGTCCGGAAACGCACCCAAGAACATGTTCGCGTTGCCGGGTTCATTCTCGAACGTGGCGACCACGATGCCATGGTAGGAGCGGATCACCGAGATCGCCTCATCCTTGAACGGCTTGTCGGGCTCGTCGAATGTGGGCTTCAAGTGGAGCACGGCACGGCCGCGGTAGTAGGGGTAGTTCGCGTCGACAAGCGCCCGGGCTGTACCTGCTCCCATACCGTGCACGTCGCGACCCGTGAGGTAGTACACCAGGCCGCCGCGGTCCCAGAAGGCGTTGACGAACGCGGGACCTCCTACTGCGGGCTCGTCGTGCAACACGTAGTCGTTCGTGAAGAAGCGCTCGAACCAGAAGCGACCGAGGCGCTCGAACACGTCGTCGTCGTCGAGTCCGCGTTTGCGCAGGGGGCCTGTGACCGACCATGCAAACTCCGCGGCTCCAATGTCGGCCACTAGCGGGGCGATTTCTGGGACTTCCAGCGAAAAATCCTGAAGGATCTTGAGGTGTCGCCCCGCGGTGTTGAACAGTGTGGAGTCGAGGTCGAACACTGCAATCGGCAGTCTGCCGGCGGCCACGAGGCGCTCGGTATCGGCCAGAACGGCCCGTAGGGAAACCTTGGACATCTCCAGATGCTAGCCTCTGCGACCTGCCGGCGCTCGTCGCCCTGCGAAAGGAGATCTTGAATGCCCGAGTGGCTCCAGGAGATCATCCCCATCATCGGGTTGCTCGTTGTGGTCTCGGTCGTCGTCTTGCGGCTTCCCAAGGTGGAGGTTGGACACTCGGACGCGTTCCGTCGCCGTCGATTCCTGAACTGGTTTCCGCTGGGCATGACCTACGCCTTTCTCTACATGGGTCGCTACAACCTCACTGCTGCCAAGGGAGCGGGGGCGCTGACGGGCGAGCAATTCGGCGACATCTTCGGAGTCGGCGCCATGGTTTATGGCCTGTCCTTCTTCATCAACGGACCCATCGCGGACCGGTACGGCGGTCGGGTCACCATATTGATCTCGGCGTTTGGTAGCTCGATCGCCAACTTTATGATGGGGGTCCTCCTCTACACGCGAACCGAGGACACCAACATCGTCCTCACTTTCAGCGTGCTGTACGCCATCAACATGTACTTTCAGAGCTTTGGGGCGGTGTCGATCGTCAAGGTCAACGCTGCGTGGTTCCACGTGACCGAGCGGGGCGTGTTCGGTGGGATCTTCGGCGTGTTGATCAGCCTGGGCATCTACTTCGCGTTCGACGGGCTCCCCAAGGTGGTCGAAGCGTTCGCGCTACCACCACACTGGCTCTTCTTCCTTCCCGCGGGCGTGCTGTTGGCGGCGTGGTTCGTCGACTTCGGTTCAGTGAGGGCGTTGCCGTCTGACGCGGGACACATCGACTTCGATACCGGCGACGCATCGTCTGGGGACGACGGCCCGCCCGACCCGGTACTGCAAGTGCTCGGCAAGATGCTGTCGAACCCGATCATCCTGACTATCGCCGCTATCGAGTTCTGCAGTGGCTTCCTGCGGAATGCGATCATGCATTGGTATCGCGATCTCGCGAAGGGCCTCAGCCTCACCGACCAGTTCGTGTACGACAACTGGGGCATGCTGCTTTGCGTCGCGGGCATCTTTGGAGGCATGTTCGCCGGTGTGATCTCCGACCGCGTCTTCCAGTCTCGACGAGGGCCCGTCGCGGGCGTGCTGTACGGACTCATGATTCTCGGTGGTATCGGCGTCTACTTCGGCCTCAACGCCCCGCTCACTGTCGGCTACCTGGTGATCTTCATGTCGATGTGTGTGATCGGTGTTCACGGCATGTTGTCGGGCACAGCGTCCATGGATTTCGGTGGGAAGAAGAACGCCGGGGTCGCTGTGGGGCTCATCGATGGGTGTGTTTACTTTGGCACGACACTCCAGTCGTTCATGCTCGGGCGAATGCTACCGGCAAAGGGCAGTGTGGAGGCCACCCAGGTGGAGAACTGGACAATCTGGCCGCTCGTGATGGTCCCGGTGGCGGTGATCGGCTTCGTACTCACTTTGAGAATGTGGAATGCGAAACCAAAACCCAAGGGCGAAAGTACGCATTAGCGAGATCCGCGCGCACTCTCGCCGATGGCTGTAGGGTGATCGGGTTGCTGCACCACCGGCCCGACCCGGGATGTTGGTGCACCAACCCGATCACCCAAGAGGTGCGGTTCAGCGGGACAACATGATCCGGTGAAAGCCTTGGTTAGAGACTAATAAACGCTGACGAGCTTTTCGTCGCCCTCGGCGGTTACGGTCCAGTCCCCAGGCGCCATGTCAGACAGCGTGTAGTCGAGCGTCCAGGGACAGACACAATTGCAGGTGTCCTCGGAGACGTCGAAGTAGGTCACGGAAACCTCGAAGGCCTCGATGTTGTACTCGTAAGCCCATTCCGCGCAGCACTGGTCCACGACCCCGACGTGGCTGATGGCGATGGTACCCACCCCGCCGGTGAGACGAAGCTCCTGGGGTGTTGTCCCGGTGGCCCCCTCATCGCAGGTGGTGTCGTCGAACGTGAGCAGCTCTCCGAAATCGGTGGATTGCACCGTGTCCGTGTCGCCGGGTTCCTCGACGCCATCGTCGTTGGCGTCGAGCTTGTCGCCGCCCAGATCTTGGCCTCCAAAGTCACGATTTTGACCGCACGCCAACAGGAACGCCAGAGGGAGAATTCGAATCATTACTCGACCTGTGGTCCGTGCCTGGAAGAAATGTGCCTGGCCCCAAGCAGACCGTCAAGGATTCCGGTCGACTTATCTGTCGGAACATGGACTCAGATCGATCGGGCGAGCCTGAATCCGAGGACCTCGGACCGGAAAGAGCCGTTTGTTCGTCGACGGTGGCAGAGCCTGGACATTCGGTCGTCAAAGGACCAAGCTCCGCCGCGAGTAATGCGGGACTGGTCGTCGCCATCGGCTCGGCCCACTGCCGCAATGGGGAGTTCTGGAAGCGCCGGACCACGCGGCTCGAAGCCGTCTCGGCACCAATCAGAGCTGTTCCCGGCCATTCCGCGGACGCCGTACGGGCTCTCATCCGTCTCGAATTCGTCGATAGTGGCGGGCAGGGGTCGCGTCGCCCGGCTCTCTCGGCTGCAGGCCCAGACGCCGTCCATAAAGTCGCCCCAGGGCAGGAAGCGCCCGTCGACGCCACGGGCCGCCTTTTCCCACTCCAGTTCGCCAGGGAGTCGCCACGGCACGCCGCTGGACGCCTTCCACTCGGCGTAGGCAACGGCATCGTGCCAATCGACCATCAACACTGGATACCGCGGGTGCCAGGCGTCCCCATCGGCGTCCGACCGCAAGTGATAACCGCGCTCGTCCAACCCATAGATGGGGACGGTCTCGTTGCCGGCAGCCCGCTCTCTCGGAACGTGGCGTCGGGCATCCTCAGGTTGCCCCCTGGCGAGAAGATCGTTGAGAAAGGCCAGGTAATCGGCGTTGGTTATGGGGTGTTGCTGGATGATGAACGGGTCTACCCAGACCCTGCGTTTCGTTGGCGCGGATGGCGCGTCGGGGTCACCACCGTTGATGAACCAGCCGCCGGGGACATAGATTTCGCCAGGTGCCAGCTGATCGGGGCGCAGCATGCGCACGGGGTAGGGGGCCGTGGTGCCTGGGCGGACGCCGTCCCAGATCTCGTTGCGTCCAATGGACACGGGGTAGCGAACCTCTCGGTATCCATCCTTGCGAAGGACCAACAGGTAGCTGCCTTTGGGTAGAGGGACCTCGGTCAGCGGCGTCGTGCCGGCCGTGCGCCACAGCTGCGGGATCAGTCGCCGATTACTGGGGGCGAAACGCAGCAGTTCCACCTGAACGCCCGGCGGTTCCGTCACCAGCGTGAACGCCCCATCACCTTGGAGATACGCCGCGTATCGACCGTTGTCGTAGGCCTTTAAAAGGTGCTCGTAGCGAAGCGCAGCGTTGTCGTCCCGACGGGTCTCGGCTTCTGTATGGCGGGTCTTGTAGAGGTCGGCCAACAGGGTGTGGGCCTCGGGTAAACCCGGCATATGAGTGAGTGCAGCCTGCAGGAGCTCGGTCACGCGGAGCTCTTCGACATCGGCCGCAGCCGCCAGCCGCAGGGACTCGTCTTCGAGTTCCCACGCGGGTTTCTTGTCCTCTTCGGTATCGCCTCGTTTGTGATCCCGCTCCAAGCGCTGCGCCTCTCCCCGGTACTCGAAGGCCCGCTGTCGCAGCGTGTCGACCTGGGGTAGAGCGCGTTTGGCCTCCGCGACGACCTCCAATGCGCGCTCTCGCTTTCGAGCGCCTTCCTGCCAGGCCGTGATGACCTCCGCCAGGACCCCTGCGTTTTCGGGCCGCAAGTGGCGGTCGCGCTGCATGGCGTAGGCTCGAAGCTCCTCGAGTTCCTCCGGGATCGGGCGGGCTGTTTTGGGCGGGGGAGGCACCTCCTCGTCCCGGACTTGCATCAGGATGTCCCTCGCCCCTCCGAGATCGTAGACCGGCTCGCCGTACAGGATGTCCCAGAGGATCACGCCGAGGGTGTAGACGTCGCTGCTCGGGTCGAGCTGATCGAGGTCGCCCCGCGCCTGCTGGGGCGACATGTAGGCTGGGGTGCCGGCCACCGTGCCCAGACGGGTCCGCAGGCTCTTGCTCACCGAACGGTCGGTGACCACGGGCAGCAGGCCCTCCTCGAGTGGTTCGTCCTCGCCCAGGATCTTTGCGAGACCCCAGTCCAGAACGAGGACCTCGCCGTAGCGTCCCACCATGATGTTGTCGGGTTTGAGATCCCGATGGATGACCCCGCGGGCATGGGCGTGGGCGACCGCCTCGCATACGCGTCGAAACGCGTCGATCAAACGTCGAAATGTCCATCCCGTTGCCGCCGGTCGCCAGGTCGCTTCGGTCGACGCGGCATGTACGTCGCCAATGACTTCTGTGAGAGTCTGACCGCGGACGACTTTCATGGTGAAGAACAGGCGCCCGTCGTCGAGGGTGCCCTTTTCGTGGACGGGGACGACGCCCGGATGCTCGAGCTGGGCCGTCGCCTGGGCCTCTTCTGTGAAGCGCGCGACGATGGAGGTGTGGACTACGAGGTGGGGGTGCATGATCTTCATCGCCAGCACACGGTTGAGCTCGCGATCGCGCACTCGCCGCACCTCGGCCATGCCGCCCATGCCGATAAGGCCAAGGTCTTCGTACCGCTCGTGTTCGACCGGACTGCCCTCGGTCAAGGCCTAGTCATCTTCTTCGGCGAGGTCTGACCACTTGTCCTTGCCAGCGCTGCGCAACGTGAGCCCACCAATGCCGACGCCGAAGATACCCATGACCGCGAGGCAACACAGACTCGGACAGAGAACGACGGGAGAGAATGGGCGATAGAAGACGTAATAGCTGATCTGTTCGCTGAATCCGGCCGGGTGGGTGCCCGTATATGTACTGCCGCTGATCATGGCCTCGGCGGCTTCTGGAGTCGATGCGTCCGGCGATCCGACCACCCAGGTGAGGGCAATGCCTTGATCGTAGGGCACAACCGCAGCGGACAGACCGGCCTGTGACAGGTCGTAGACGAAGCCGACACGGTCGTCGAGGTCGACCCGTTTCGCTGGGTCGACCTTGCCGCCGAGGACCTTTGACTGGAGGATCGGGTCGACACCTTCGAAGCTGTACTCGTCGACGACTCCGAGCAAGAGGCCCACCTGACAGGTGATCATGGCGTCGGGTTCTTGGCCGTCTGTGCGCGGGCGGAATGCGGAGACGCAGTGCTTTCGGTCTTCGATTTCGAGCTTGGCGATTCGCTTGTTGTAGAGCGCCATCTCCTGCCGGAGAGGCACTCGCCAGCCCTCGGGGAGGGTGGTCGAGATACCATCGATCTCGAGGGTCGCGCCGAACTCGAGGTTGGGCGCCGCCGTCAAGATCTCCATGCGATCGAGCAGTTCGCCTCTGGACTTTTTGGCGAACCGAGCGCGCTTTTCGCCGGATACGAGGGCGAAGTGGAACATCTGACCGGGGACCTGGAAGGTACCGCCGTACATGTTGCCCTTGGCCTTGCCCTCGGCGAACTTGAGGTCGATGTCGATGAGGGCGACGTCGCGGCCGGCGATCTGGGCGACTTCGGTCTTGCCGACCTCAGGGCTGCTGCCCCCCATTTCCTTCGCTTTGTCGAGGTAGGGCTGTGTCCATGCCGCTGGGTCGGTGATCGGCGACTGGATTGGCGTCGCCCACGCGACGACGAAGACGTCACCCGCGGTGGTCTCACCCTTGAATTCCCAGTCCGCCCACTTCGACATCCGCCAACCTTTTGGAAGGTCGATGCGAACGCCGAGATCGGCGAGCAAGAACTCTGGTGCCTCTTCTCCCCCATCCTGGGCGAAGGCCGGAGCCGTCGCCAGCAGACCCGCCAACAATGTCAGTGTCGTGGTGCGCATGGGCGGCACAATAGCGGCTCGGTATGATGATGTCGATGTCGACTGGACGCTGGCGTTGGGTGTTTGCCGCAGGCGGCAGTTTTGTCGTCGCGGCTACCGTGTGGCCCTTTGTGCGCGCGGCGGTGCAAAGCATCCCCGAGCCCGGCGCTGAGACCCTCGATCGGGCGCAGCGGGTAACGATCCTTCGGGATTCCTTTGGCGTCCCACACATCTTCGGAAAATCGGATGCAGACGCCGCATTTGGTCTGGCGTACGCCCATGCGGAGGACGACTGGCCACTCATACAAGGCGTGCTCGCCGCCGCGCGGGGTCAGCTCGGTCTGGTCGCGCCCGGCAAACAGTCTCTTCTCAACGATTTCTATGCCTCTTTCGTCGATGTTGATGGTGAAGTCGAGCGACAATGGGAGCAAATGGACCCCGCATATCGAGACATTCTCGATGCGTACGCCGACGGATTGAACCTCTACGGCCACCGGCATCCCGAGGAGGCCAACGCTCTGCTTTTCCCCTTTGAAGGCCGAGACATCGCCCGTGGCTTCGCACATAAGATCCCGATCATGCTCGGGGTGACCGATTCCCTGAAGGCCGTCACTGAGAGCGAGAATCTCGCGGCGGGGGACACCGTCTTTCCCGGGTCCAACAGCCACGCGATCGGCAGCTGGCGGTCCGACGACGGCGTGACCCGACTGAATATCAACAGCCATCAACCCTGGGAGGGGCCAGTCGCCTGGTACGAGGCGCACATTCACAGCGAAGAAGGCTGGAACATGAGTGGGGCCACGTTCCCCGGTGCGCCGATGATCCTGCACGGACACAACGACCATCTCGGCTGGGCCATGACGGTCAACGCACCCGACCGCGTCGATGTCTACGAGTTGGTCACGGACGGAAGTCGCTACAAATTCGGCGAGGAGTGGCTGGAGCTGGAGAGCGATCGGGCCTGGCTGCCCATCGAGACGCCATGGCTCACCCTTTGGATTCCGCGCACCATCGAACGCAGCGTTCACGGCCCGGTGATCGAGGGCGGCGGAGGCGGAAAGTTCGCTATTCGCCACGTGGGCTTGGACCACACCGCTCTCTCTGGGCAACAGTGGTTTCAGATGAACAAGGCATCGACCTTCAAGGCGTGGCGAGCTGCGATGTCGAGCCTGCATCTACCGACGTTCAACGTGGTCTATGCCGATCGATATGACAACGTATTCTACGTCTACAATGGCCGTTTTCCGGAGCGGGTCGATGGCTTTGACTACGAGACTGTGCTGCCTGGAGACGTTCCAGAGGCTCTGTGGAAGGATGTCTGGTCTTTTGACCGATTGCCTCAGGTCCACAACCCCGAGTCCGGGTTCGTTCAGGGCTGCAACTCGACGCCCTACACGGCGACGTGGGGCCCGGAAAACCCAGATCCGAAGGGCTATCCAGCCACTGCTGGGATCGAGATCCACGAGACCAATCGCGCCCAGCGCACGCTGGAGATCCTCGCTGGCGAGACCCCGGTGTCCAGAGAGGACTTTCGAGCGCTGAAGTGGGACCGCGCCTACTCCAAGCGCGCCGACATCTGGACCGATCTAGCGCCGCTGGACAGCTACCAGCCCACAGATCCCGACGAGATCGCCGCCCTCGCGGTTCTGCGGGGTTGGGATGGGGGCACCGAGGAGACGGATCCCGCGATTGGCGTGCTCACCTGGCGTCACGTCAACGGCGACGGGGCGGAGAAGAAACCAGCTGGAGACGCGGTTGAAGGCTTCAGGGAGTCGGTGGCCTATCTGCGGTCCCAGTTCTGGAAGATGGACGTCGGTCTGGGTGAGGTTCAACGTCTGCGGCGTGGCGATGTCGACCTGCCCCTCGGTGGTGGTCCCGACATCCTCAACTGCACGTACACCGAGTTCCGAGAGGACCGATTCGTCGGAATGCAAGGTGATTCCTACGTGATGTTGGTGGAATTCACGTCCGAGGGTGCGCGGTCGGAGTCGATCCATCAGTACGGCAACTCCAATCGCGCGGACTCGGACCACTACAACGACCAGGCCGCCTCTTTTGTCGACCAGAGGCTGAAGCCGGTGTGGAGAACCGAGACCGACATTCGTACCAACCTGGAGGCGGAGTACCATCCGGGCGAGGAGCCCTAGGCCATTCCCATGTTCTGTCGCGCAGAGTCCCGCAGGAGCAGGTACAGGCCTGGGATGGACAACGGGGCGCAACAGACGCTCATCGTCATCATCGTCAGTATTGGAACCGCGAGCCGCCACGCCCAGAGGCGGCCGAGGCTGACACCGATGCCGACAGTGACCATCAGCGCACCCCAGCCGCCAATCAAGATGCCCTCGCCGACACCGATCATCAGCCCGAGCACGGCGCCATTGCCCGCTCTCGCGAACTCGGGTTCGCTGATCCCGATGAAATATCCCGTCGGCACCAAGGCCAGGCCCAACAGGAGGATCGGTCCACCCAAGGCGATCATCAGAACGCCGGCGCCAACCAGTCCCGGTTCGCGGCCCCTCATGTGAACCGCTCGCGCACGTCGGGTCGAAGCAGAGCGTAGAAACCATGTAATGCCAAGGGGAGATTGCAGAATCCTGCCATGATTCCGAACGCGACCAGTCCGATCATCCACCCCCAGAGGCGCCGACGGGCGATGCCGGCTGCAGCGACGATGAAGATCAGTCCCGGCACGAGGATGAAGGCGCCAGCGACACCGCCCATGACGACGCCGAAGACCCAGGGCACGCCCTGGAAGTCGGGATCGGTGGCCATGCCCGGGCCGCCCACCAGTGGCATGGCCTGAGCGAGGAGAATTGCGGCGATGCCCATCACGAACAGGGTACCGGTGGCGACCTCGAGGTGGGCATCGGCCGTTCGAGCCGGCGGTGTGGCGGTCTGAAGCGGGCCGTCCCCGGGTGGGGAGAAGGGGCCGGCGGTGCTCATTCTCGGCGGCGGCGGAGCACGATCAGCAGTGCCAGCCACTCGAGACCACCCAGCGGCATAGGCACAGTGTTGCAGCCGCCCTGGCCCGGCGCACTTCGGGCGTCGGCATCGGCATTGTTGTCGGGTGCGCCGCCGTCGGGGGCGTTGCCCTTGCCGCAGCCGCAGCCACTCGAGTCGCCCCCACCGGTTGCGGGTGCTGTGAAGTTCGTCGTGCCTGGTGTCGGGGCACCGACAAGCTTCCAGTCTTCGGGCTTGTTGGTATCGACTCCGTCCTCGACGCGAGCGAGGGACTCTGCGCTCGCCGGTGTCGGCGAAGGCACGGCCTCTTCGCCGTTGTCATCGGTCAGAAACTCGACGTTCTCGCCCTCGTCTCCGTACACCACCGTGTCGACCTGGTTCATGTCGCAGTCGAAGAGCACGATCGCGTCGTTGCTGCTGGAGGCGTTGCCGATGAAGTCGTCGGGGCCGATCATGAGGTCGGCCTCTTCGACGAAGTCGCCACCGATGACGTACCAGTCGCGGGCTCCGATGACGGTGCCAGCAGGCAGGCTCACATCGATCTGGTCCTCGTAGGGAATGTTGCTGGCCGCGGCGAGCATCCACCCGTCGAGGATGACGTTGGCGTCCGTGGCATTATAGAGTTCAACCCACTCTAATCCGTCGTCGGTCCCCTCTGGGTTGCTGACGAACTCGTTGAGGACGACGCCGCCGGTGGAGGGGGTGCAGTCGACGGGCTGCGCGTTGGGGCCGCCCGGCGTCATGATCTCGGTGGACTGGAAGTCAGCACCGCTCTGGTCGGTGTCCACCCCGTCGAATCGGCGGGACAGAGACGCGTCGGTCTCTGGTTTCGGAGCGAATGAACTGGCGATGGCTCCGGTGTCGTCGATCCAGGTGATCTCCTCGTCGATGGCCGGATCGCTGTAGATGACGGTGTCGGCCACTTCGCCGACACAGTCCTCGAGCCGAACGCCATCTGTGTTCGAGGTGCCATCACTCATGCCCGTGTCGACGAAAAAGTCCACGACGCTGGCGTCCCCGCCCTCGCCGAGGAGCAGGAATGCGCCGGGAGCCAAAGACATGCCGTCGGGCAGTGTCTCGGTGTTGCTGAATGAGGAGGGCCCATAGGCGACTCTCCACTGTGACATGTCCACGCTGGCGGTGCCGCCGTTGTAGAGCTCCAGCCACTCCTCGCCGCCCGGCTTCACCTTGAACTCGTTGATGACCAGGCCGTCGGCCTGAGCCGCCTGATCGCAGGCGTCCCGGGGATCGATGTTCACATCGCCGAGGGTTGGATCGGCGAGCGCCCAGAAGTCGACGCTGCTGTCATTGGTGTCCGATCCATCGGGGACGCGGGCCAGGACCTCGTCCTCGCCGGGTTTCGGGGCGGGCGCGGCGATGCTGCCGTCGTCATCCCGGAAGCCGTCGTCGTTGTTGGGTCCGTAGATCACGGTGTCGACGGCCGCATTCGTAGCGTCGACGAGTCGCACACCATCTCCGGTACTGGATGCGTTGCCGAAGGAGAACGTCTCGCCGAGGCCGGTGAGGTCGAGGTTGAAGTCCGCGCCCGGGACATTCTCTCCGCCAACAACCAGGCGGTCACCGGCGTTCATGACAACGGCTGTGAAGGTGTATTTGGTACTGAAGGACGATGTGCCGGCCTGGATCGACCAGCCGTCGATGTCGAGGTTGCCACCGCTCACGTTGACGATCTCGATCCACTCGAGCCCATCGTCCGCGCCCGCGGGATTGATGATGAACTCGTTGACGACCACATCTCCCGCGAAAGCGGAGGGCGGATCGACGGTGACGGCGGTGTCTCCCGTGTCTCCGCCGGTATCGATGATGATCTCGTTCATGGCGCCCGGCGTCGGGACCAACAGGATGGAGAAGTCGACGCCGCTGTCGTTGGTGTCGGATCCATCGGGCATGCGGGCCAGGCTCTCGTCTTCGCCAGACATCGCCGCGACCGAGACCGCAACCAGGCCGTCGTCATCCAGGAATCCGTCCGAGTTGTCCGGGCCGTAGATGACGGTGTCGATCACCGCGCCGAACCCGTCGACGATGCGAATCCCGTCGCCGGAGCTCGACGCATTGGGGAAGCTGAAGTAGTCGCCGACCTGAAGATTGAGGTCCGCGAACCCTACGAATTCGCCGCCGACGACCACGTAGTCGCCAGGCGCGAGATCGTAATCCGGGAAGGTGTACTCGGCCGAGAAGGAGCTGGTCGCGTCCTCGATGACCCAATTGCGGAGATTGATGCTGATCACGTCGTTGTTGCGCAGCTCGATCCATTCGAGCCCATCATCCGAGCCTCCGACGTTGGCGAGAAACTCGTTGATGACGACGACGCCGGTCTGAAGTGCGGGGGGCGGCGCGGTATCGCCGGTATCGCCGGTATGACCCGTGTCGCCGCTGGTATCTGGTGGCGGCGGCGGTGGGTTGACAGCTCCTGGAGTGGGGACCGCGGTGAGCAGGAAGTCCACTCCCGAGTCCTGGGTGTCCACCCCGTCGGGCGTCCGGGAGAGGGACACACCCTCCGGCGGCGTTTGTGCCGTCGAGAAGGCGATCGCACCGAGATCGTCGAGGAAAGCGTCGTTGTTGTTGGGTCCGTAGATCACCGTGTCGGCGACCGCGGCGAGCCCGTCGATCAGCCTGACCGCGTCTCCGGAGGCGCTGGCATTGCCGAAATTCAGCGTGTTGCCCGGCAGGAGATTGAGGTCGGCAAACCCAATCAACTCTCCACCGACGACGACTATTTCACCCGGGTTCAGAACGTAGCTGGGGAAGGTGTACCGGGTGCCGTAGGAAGACGTGGCGCGTTCGATCTCCCAACCCGCGAGGTCGATGGGCACGGCGTCGACGTTCTTGAGCTCGATCCACTCGAAGCCCGTATCGGTGCCCACGGCGTTGGGGAGAAACTCGTTGATGACGATCGCACCTCCCACGGGTCCGGCGGGCGTGGCGGTGTCTGTTCCCGCGGAATCGGTCGTCGCCGTGTCACCTGCGGTGTCGGGTCCGGTGTCGGCGGTGTCGCCAGATGTGTCTACGGGTCCGGCGTTCGCCGCCCCCGGAGTAGGGACCGCCAATATGGTGAAGTCCAGCCCGGAATCGTCGCTGTCGACTCCGTCTGCAGCGCGCGCAATGGACTCGTCGGCGCCGGACATCGTCGCCTGAGATGTGGCGATCGCCCCCGTATCGTCGAGGAAGTTGTCGCTGTTGTCAGGTCCGTAGATCACCGTGTCTACTACGGCCGTCAGGTTGTCGAGGATGCGGACGGCGTCACCGCTGCCCGATGCATTGCCCATGTTGAGCGTGTCGCCGGGAAGCAAGTTCAGGTCTGCGAAGCCCACGAGCTCGCCGCCGACCACCACATAGGCTCCGGGGTTCAGCGTGTAGGCCCCAAACGTGTAGCGAGTTCCAAACCCGCTTGTCGCTCGCTCGATCGTCCACCCGGCCAGGTCGACGGGTACGGCTCCATTGTTGTAGAGCTCGATCCACTCGAGACCGGTGTCGGACCCACCCACGTCGGGGAGGAACTCGTTGACGACAACTGCGGCTTGCGCAGTGGACGAGAGCAGGGCGCACCCCACCACCAATGAACGGACTGCCATACGGGTCATCGGGCGTTCTCCATCAGCCGACCCGCCCATGATAGCCCCAAAACAAAGAGCCAGGCGACCCCGAAGGGTGCCTGGCTCCAAAGACTGGCGCGAACGCCGGTCTATAGGTGTGTCAGCTCGAGAACCGACGGCGGCCGACGAAGCCAAGGGCCATCATCAGTCCGAGCCAGCCACCGAGAACGCCGCCGCTCGCGGAGCAGGAGCAATCGTCCTTGCCGCCGATCGCGGTATCGCCGGTGTCATCGGCATCGGCATCGGTATCGGTGTCGGTGTCGGCGTCCGTATCCGTGTCGGTGTCGGTGTCGGTGTCGGTGTCGGTGTCGGTGTCTGTGTCGGTATCGGTATCCGTATCGGTGTCCGTGTCCGTATCCATCATCACGCCCGAGTCCATCGTGCTCATCATGGTCATGCCCGAGCCTGCAAAGGCCGGAGCGGAAGTCATGGCGAGCGCCAAAAGAAGTGTAATACGCATTGGATGTGTCTCCTCAGTCCATCTGCCGGGCAGCATAGCCGTTCGATACCGGGTTTGTCGTGCAATGGTCACAAAATGACCTGATTCGAAACAAGAAAGCCGTGTAGGACGTTTGTCCTACACGGCCGGAAAACAAGTCCGCCGCAGCGGAATCGATCAGGCGGTAAAGCGCCGGCGTCCGACGAAGCCCAGAGCGAGCATCAGTCCCATCCAGCCGCCGAGAATGCCACCACTTGCGGAGCAGGAGCAATCGTCCTTGCCGTTCAGTGCGGTATCGCCGGTGTCATCGGCATCGGCATCGGTATCGGTGTCGGTGTCGGTGTCGGTGTCGGTATCGGCGTCCGTATCGGTGTCGGTGTCGGTGTCCGTATCGGTGTCCGTGTCGGTGTCCGTATCGGTATCGGTGTCCGTATCGGTGTCGGTGTCCGTATCAGAGAAGGTGCCACTGTCTGTCGGCGTCCAGGTCGTGGACGTAGAATTCCACGTGCCGGTCCCTTCGACCACCGAGGTAGACGTCCAGCTGCCGCCAGAATCAGTGCTGCTCCAGGTCGTGGAGTTCCAACTGTTCCCAGAGTCGTAGGTGGTGGACCAGCCGCTGGTAGTGCTGTAGTAGCTACCGCTGCCGCCGTTTGCGAATGCCGACGTAGAAACCGTCATAGCGGCCACCGTCAGAAAAATAAGGGGTCTGCTCAAGATTGTCTCCTCCAACCATCAGGCCGCAGTGTAGTCAGGTCGCGGCATATGGTCGCAAACGTTTTTTTACATACCGGCTGGATGTCGGCCGAGAACCATGGCTTTTTGGCGTGACTTTTTTTGGACGCCGATTGTGCTGGGAGGAGGGCAATTCAGGCCCGATCCGGCCTTAGCACCGCGCCCGATCGAGTCCGACCCGAAAGTCAGAATGTCGATTAAATAGGAAGTGGCGGGAATATCGCGAAAGATCGGATTTCACTATTGGCGCTCCAAACTCCCTTGTTACACTGCGGCGGTTCGTTGATTGGATCGGAGGTTTTCCACATGAACGCATGGATCGAACACAAGGCCCGCAGACTTTTGATTGTCGGCGCCTTGGCATTTGCAGTAGGCATCCCCACCATCGCCTGTACCGGCGGCGGAGAGGAAGCATCAGACGATGACGACGCCGGTGACGACGACGACGCCCCAGAAGAATTTGACGCAGCTGATGCCATTCAAGGCAGCTGGCAGGTTCAGCCCCACAAGGACGACCTGAGGCAGCTCAAAATCATCGACATGGCGATGAAGCCGAAGATCGACAAGAAGAAGTTCAAGGCGAAGCTCAAGCCGCCGCCCAGCGCAGACGAAGAGAAGATGTTCGACGAAATCCGCAAGCTGGACAAAAACAGCCCGGACGTGAAGTTCATGAAGTCGATGATCAAGATGATGAAGAACGCGCGTCTCGACATCGATGATTCGACCTACAAACTCACCGTCGAAGATGACACCCAGACGATGCAGTACGAGATCACCGATAAGGGTGAGAACACTGCGAAGATCAAGCTTTCGAATGGCCCTGGTGGCGATGAGAAGCACGAGCTGACCTGGGACGGCAACGACAAGATCGACGTGAAGATCACCGAGCCGCGTCCGCAGAACCTGGTGTTCAAGCGGAAGTAGTTCCCTCGGGAACTAGATTCCGAAGAATCGCCGGGTCGTTTCGGTAGAGTCGGTCGCGACAGCGTCGTGGTCGCGACCGGTAAAGCCCGAGATGGCCCGACAGATATGAGGGAGGAACGAAGGCTCGTTCCTCCCTTTCTTTGGTTTGGGCCTGAGGTCCCGGGGAGTCAGGAAGGGCGCGTCCGTCTCGATCATCAGTCGATCGGGAGGAATTCGACCGACGATCTCCTGCAGGCCCAGGCCCCGGCGCTCATCGCAGATCCACCCGGTGATGCCGACGTGCAGGCCGCGGTCGAGGCAGTCGTCTAGCGCGTCGCCGCTACCTGTAAAACAGTGGATCACCGCCCCGGGCAGGTCGGGCAGGTAGTCCGCGAGGATCGCGATGAACCGCTCGTGGGCGTCTCGGGCGTGCAGGAACACGGGCAGGCCGACGTCGACTGCCAGCGCCAGTTGATCCGCAAACCAGCGCTCCTGTACGTCTCGCGGCGAAAAGTCCCGGTTGAAGTCCAGTCCGCATTCGCCTATCGCGACCACATGATCGGACGCGGCCAGGGTGCGTAGCGTTTCGATGGTATCGGCTGGAGTTCGCGCGGCGTCGTGGGGGTGTACGCCGACGGTGCTGTACAGATATCCAGGCATCTGTGATGCGAACTCGGCGCTTTCTCGGCTCCCTCGCACGCTGGTGCCGGTGAGGATCAGGCCCTCGACGCCCGCAGTTCGCGCCCGCTCGATCACCTGCATCCGGTCGGCATTGAACGATCGGTGGGTGAGGTTGACGCCGATGTCGATCAAAGTGCGTCGATCGCCTGCTGCACGATGCGGATCCCCTTGGGTACGACCTCGTCCCGCCAGGTCTGACTGCGGGGGGCGAAGACCTCCAGGAGGCGGTCCTTGGATGATTTGATGCTGCTGTGGTCCGGGGGCGACCAGTGGTGTGCCCGGTTCTCGGTGTGCAGGGCCTCGATGACCTTGAGGATATGGTGGGTTCCGAACTCTGCGGCCGCGACGTCGTAGTTGGTGTCGGGCAACAACGCCTTGCACCAGGCGCCCATGCCGCCGCGGATCGCGTAGGAGACCCCTTTCTCTGGTTCCCAAGGCTCGACGACGTCGGTGCCGAAGGCCTCCCCGAGCTCTGCGACCATTGGCGAATCCCAGGCGTGGTCGATGAGCAATTTGTAGGTTCCCGATTTTCCCAGGCCGGTGTGGAAGTCGATGTGGATGACGCGCTCGGCGGATCCGACCCACCTGGGCAGCTGCTCCTTGAGGATCAACTGGGTCTGTTGGGGCCCGGGTCCGCCAAAGAAAAGGCCTTGAGGATAGTCGTATTGTCCTCCTGCAACGGCATTTTTCAGCGCGGGCATTCCATGGCGCATGATGTTGTAGGCCGCCTTGGCCATGAACACCGGCATCGCTCCAGGGGGTTGGGGTGGGTTGAGGAGCGTGTCGAGATCGCCATATTTGGGCGGGCTACCGCTGTAGTCCTCACCGGCGAGGAGGAAGTTGCGGTTCAGGTCGACGTTGTTCTCGTTGACCCTGCGAATCCACGCAAACCCGTAGGGATTTAGGGCGTGGATGAAAATCAGGGCGGTGCCGTCTGCGGGAGTCCATCCCCCGAGTACGTTCTCGAGCAGAGCGCACTGGACCGCGGAGCCAAAGAAGCCCTCGACGCCATGCAGTCCGGACGAAACGACCACGGCCCGTTTGGGTTTGTCGTCGCCGAATCGCGCGACATCAATTGTCAGTTCCAGCCCGTCGGGGCCCTTGCTGCCGATCGGGTGCTGCTCGAGATGCCAACCGAGGGCCAGGGCCGCTCCTCGGAATCGGGCCTGCGCCGCAGTGTAGTCGGGAGAGAATGCGGACGCGTCTGGCATGGAATCACCCGCTCGGGTCAGGGCTGCAGCGCGCTCGGAATAACATCCTCAGCCGCGTGAGCTTCTGCAATCCACCGCAGGTAGAGGAAGTCGAGCTGGCCAGGGTCTGTGGCCTTGTCTTTCAGGTGGCGCATCAGGTCGTCTGCGGTCGCGAACCGGCAGTGCTTGTCGTCGTGATAGGCGCGCAGAGCCGCCGCAAATTGCTCCTCGCCGAGTTCGGTGCGCACCCGATCCAGGAAAAGCGCCGAACGGCCGTAGATCACCGAGGCGTATTGCTCGAGTAGATAGGCCTCCGCATTCAGATTGGCAGGTACATCGGCAATTCCGGCGTCCAGCATGATCGCGTAGGGCTCGATCACGTCGCGCTGCCAGCGGTGTTCAAGGGCATCGCGTCCGTGTACGGCTTCCCAATACATCGCGGTCGACGCATTGGTGAGTCCCTCGTCGACCCAGGGTTCAGCCTGGCTGTCATTGCCGACCTCGGCGTACCACCACTGGTGGGCGACTTCGTGCACCACAGTCCACTCGAGCCCGGCGGGATCGCGCAGATCACCGCGTTCGGTGCGGGCATCGACGGTGACCATGCCGTCGTACTCCATGCCGAGAGCAATGCGCACTCGGGCGTCGACGATATCGAGTTCTCGCATCGGCAGTGGGCCGTACCACTTCGTGAACAGGGTGACCGCACGTCCGCCCCATCGCAGCAGTCGATCGCCAATCTCGGGCCGATCTTGGGGGTAGAAAGCCCGAATTCTGATGCCTTCGACCGTGTCCTGGGCGATGGTGTAGCCGCCCGCTAGATGGATCGCGAAGTCGCGCGCACCGCTGGCGACCGCGACGATTCGCGTGCGATTGGCGGCGGTGGCTCGGTTGACCTCGACGCCGGTGGTGGCCACTGCAAAACGACTGGGGACGTTGAGAACCACGTGGAATTGTGCCGGCTCGAACCAGGTGTGCTCGCCCGACATCGGCAGGGTTCGCTCGTCCCAGACGCCGTTTGGCCGCAGGTTGGTGATCTGCGGCATCCAGAAACCGAGGGCATAATCTCCTTCAGCCCTTCCGAATGCCCCTGTTCCGAGCGCGGTGATCTGTTTTGGCCACCGATCTGGATCCGGGTTGTAGATCGGCACGTGTTGGGCGATCTCCATATGGATCCGGGTTCGCTGGCCCGGCCGAAGAGGCGACGAAAGACCCACCTCCAGAAGCGTTCCGCGGAGTGCCCAGGGTACGGCGACACCATCCGCCCACACTGAGCCGATGGTGGTGAGATCGACCGGATCTCCGCGACCATTGCCCAGGACACGGAACACGACGCTGCGGATCGGTGCCTTGGACCGGTTGGTGTATGCGACGGCCATGTCGATGAACAGGAAGTTGCCGTCCAGTTCGGCTTCCACGGCGTATATGGGTGGGCGATCAAGGACTTTGGCGTGATGGAGGTTCGCGTCGTTGTACGATTGCGCGAACAGCCCAGCCGGATCGGTGGACTCCTCGAGCAACGCGCCGATGTCGCGAGGGCTACTGGACCAGCCGATCCGGTCGGTGAGCGTGAGCGCATCGGACCAATCCGCCGTCGTCTTCATGTCGGCGGCGACGGCGATCCCCGCCCACAGGGTCAGCGACCAGATCACGGGATGATCAGCGCTCGGCGGGCGGCGGATTCGGCGGCCAGGCGCGCCCCGAGCAAGCGATAGACCGGCATCACGTCAGCGGCTCCCGCGACCACACCGGCGACCTTGTCGGCTCCGCTCATCAGGCCGGGCACGTAGGGGCTCGCCGCATCGGCAATCGGTTGGGTGTACTTGGACGTGTGGGCGACGACCCGCTGCAGGGGCTCAGTCAGGGTCTCGAGCATGGCTTGCGCGCCCTCGATGCTGCGCCCGCCGGCCATAGACGCCAGGCGATTGGCTTGGGAGCCTCCTATCTTTCCAAAGAGATCGGACATGAAGCTCGTACCGGCGACCGCGGCGTTGTCCGCGAACGGGAGCGCGACCTCGACCGCGCCGTAATAGACCGCGATGGCCTGTCCGGTGTGGGATTCTCGGAAGCCGTTGGCCTTTTCTGTCAGGGATCCCGGGTAGGCCTTGTGCACCATGTAGGAGATGCCGAGAGCCTTGAGAACGGCGTCGTTGCGCTGCTGGGTGTCGGTGTCCAATGCCTCGACACCATCGCCGCGGAACATCTTCACCGCGCTCCAAAGACCGGTGAGGATGGTGTAGCCCTTGTCGCCCGCATCCAGCAGGCGCGCCATCCAAAGGATGTCGGCGAGGTCGGCGGTGTTCTGGGCGATGTCTCTCGCGCGGGAGAGATCGGATGCCGATGCGTCCGCCTTGAGCAGTCGCGTCGCGTCATCGACACTCGCGAAGTGGGGGAGCTCCGGCGAATACGGGACGACCCTGTACACGCTGCGCAGCATCTTGCACGTCAGGGCCTCGCTCTCGAATTCGCCCAGTGCCTCGTCAACTGTAGTCATCGCCGTCTCCCCATGTTCAACTGGCCCCGATCATTTAGGCGAGGATAGCGCTCATGACCACAGACATCGATCAGGTCCTTGGAGACTTTGGCGACAGTGACTACTCGGTACGGCTGGTACGGGGGGTCTGCAACGTCGTGCCGTTTGCGCCCGATCTCGCGGATTGGTTCTCCATGGTCGAGGGGCTGAAGTCCATCGATCCCGATGCGAAGAAGAAAGTCCTCGACCGCGCCATCGAAATCTCGAGGGGTGAGGACGCCCAGCGGGCCCTGTGGCTCATCAAGTCGTTGGACACCGCGGACTCCGGAATCTCTGTGTTCTCGGGGGTGAAATCCGCGTACAAGATGTACCAGGCGACGAACACCGAAGAGCGCATCGACGCGCTCGAGACCGACACGCAGCAAGCGGTCGACGCTGTCCTCAAGGGCCTGGCGACGGCGTATGTGATCTTCAAGTTGTTCCCCGGAGGACTCACAGAGAAGGTCGATGCGTTCCGGAAGACCAACACCGGTCAGGCGTGGATTTTCTACTACGCGAGCATCGAGGTGGGACTTCCTTTTGCGGATAATGCTCTGGTCGGAGGCGGATCTTTCTTGAAGGGTCTGTTCGACAAACACCAGACCTCGCAGATCGAAAAGCTCGCCGCTGTCGCCGGAGAGAAGGAGGCCGAAGAGGCCAAATCGGTGATGGCCAAGCTCATGGGTCCGATGGAGACGATGGTCGGCATGGCGTCCGAGCACCTCACGCCCGTCGCCAATGCGGCCGCCGAGTTCATCCCGAAGGCCATGAACGTCGGGGACAAAGTGGCTGGCGTTGCGGCGACAGGGGCCGACGTGCTGCCCGTCTACCGCTTCCTGGGTGCGCGACTGGTCGCCGAAGCCTGTCTGCGCCAGGCCTTGTCCGAGGTGGAGAACGAGGCGGTCGAGGCGGTGTCTGAGAATCCAGCCAATGTGGCCGTCAAATACACCCGTTCGGCACAGGACCTCCCCGACGCGCCCGCACGTCGCAAGCGTGGATGCTTCGGATTGTGGGTCGCCATGCTGGCATTCGGCGTCACAGCGGCCGGGTTGATTGGGAGCGCGATGTGAGCGAGGAGACTCCGGAACCCGAGCCCACCGGTCTCGAGACCATCGAGGCGGAGCTGGCTGGCTACCCGTCCCACGTGGTCACCACCCAGATGTGTGCGTCGGTCTTCAAGGTGATCCCAGGGGCACCCAAGATGCCGCTGTATTTCACCCTCGAGGAGTGTGCGGCGGCGGTGCAGCCTCATACGATTCCGGAGGTGCTCGCGAAAGCCAGGGAACTCGGTGACGATCCCGGCGTCGGTCAGGCTGCGATGGCCGCGAAGGCTATTGACGCAGGTGACACCGGGATCACCATCGTCACCGGCGTTCGAAGCGCATTGTCGCTATTCCTGGGTTCCAAGGGACCGGGTGCCGGGGCCGATCAGCAGCAAAAGACAGACGCCGCGCTCAAGGCCGTGGCTCTGGCCTTCATCATCACGCGGTTGATCGGTCACGAGTCCAAGGAGCGGGTGCAGATCCTGAAGTCGATCCCCGCCGGACAGGAGCTCCTGCTCTACTTCGCGGCGGTGGAGATCGCGCTGCCTTTCACCGACGAGGTCAAGGCTTCGGGTGGCACTTTTGTAGCGGAATTGGTGGAGGAGCGGAGCAAATCCATCACCAACAAACTCCTCCGTGTCCTCGGCAAGCAGGGTCTGGCGGATGCCAGGGACGCCCTGACCTACCTGGTCAGCACCCTCGACGACCTCGCGATGTACGTCGAACCCAACGCCAACCAGCTCGCACTGAGCGTGAAGTCGGTCTTGCCGGCTGCGTTCGGGAGTGGCGATTCCCTGCGAGACATCGTTGCCGCCGGCGCCGACGCGCTGCCCGCCTATCGCTACCTGGTTGCCCGACTCACCCTGGAGTCGCGTCTGGCTCTGGCGAAGCTGGCGCTGATGCCGAACATCCCCATGGAGGATCTGTCTCTGGTCGAGCCGACCCCCGTCGCCGCACCACCGCCTGTTTCTCCGGAGTTGAGCGCGCCAGAAAATCCATTTGCCGCGCCAATCGTCGCCTCTGTGCCAGAGCCCGAACCTGCGCGGACCTCGCCGTTGCCGCCTTCGGAGAACCCAACTTTGATGCCTGCCGAACCCGTCGACGCCTTTGTGTTGCCTACGGAGACTCTCCCTCCAGAGGAGAGGTTGAACGGTGTCTATCTGCACAAGTCTCCGTCGGGAGAGCTGTGGCTGGTGTTCACCCGCGAGGGTGTGTTCTCCAGCGAGCCGCCGGCGACCTCTCCCCCTGACTGGCGGGCGCACATCGCCGCAGGCCACCCGGTGGGCACCTACACCCGGGACGCCGAAACGGTGAAGATCAACTGGCCTGGAGGCAAGACCACCGAGAGCCAGATGGTGCAGGAGACCTACGCTCTGGTCATGGACGGCGTCAGCTGTGACCGCTGTGACTTCGCGCTCACCGATCAGTTCATGGCCGGCACCTGGAAGCGTCGGGACAGCGAAGAAACGTTGACCCTGAATGACGATGGCACCTCGACCGCGGGAAGCTATGCGCTCGGGGTCGGTGCCATCACCTGGGACGGCGAGCGAACCGAGAGCTTGTATTCGACGCTGCAGCCATCTTCGGAGAGCCCGGAGACGCTGTATATCGGAGGGATTCCCTGGGATCTATCAGGGTAGGGGTCTGACCCCGACATGGCCGCGGCCCGGAACGCCGAGGTTGATCTCGAAGAGCCGGCCCGCATCGCGATCGGATGCGTAGAGCTTGTAGATGTCGAACCCGCCAACGCCATGCCCGAAACGGATGTTCGGCACGTACCAGGATGGAAGAACAGCCACGACTTCGAAGTTGGTTCCGTCGGCGCGGATCCGCTCGATGTTGCTGGTGTCTCCGAGGCCGGTGAGCACATTGGTCCAGTAGACGTTGCCGCAGTAATCGACGTTCATCCCTTGGTAATTGCCGTTCGGGTCGTGGTGCAGAATCCGCGGCGCGCTCCACTGTCCGTTCGGGCCCTTGTCGAGGGCGATGATGTTCGCGGTCCAGGATTCCATGCAGTAGAGCGTCTGCTCGTCCGGGGAGAGCGCGATGCCATTGGCCTGGTTCAGACCCGTTGCCAGGATCTCGTTGTCGTTGGGGTTGTAGGGGTCCATGCGGACGATCCGTCCAGCGCTGAAGTCGCTGATGAACAGGTGGTCGTTGTCGTCGACCTCGATGCCATTGGGCCAGGTGAAGGCCGCAGAGATGACCTGCTGCGAACCGGTGATGTGGTCGATGAGGGTGACGGTCCCGCTGTTCTGGTCGTTGATGATCCAGTCGCCGGTGGAGAGCACCCGCGTGCCCGATGTCAATCCGCCGACGCCCGGCGAGATGACATCCACGTCACCCGCCTGGTTCTTCCGCATCAGGTTGCCGTTGTACGCGACCCCGACGTAGCCATCCATGTCGAGGTCGAAGTCCTCGGCCTGACCGTATTCGCCCGCCGCCTGCCAGGTCTGTTCTCCCGGCGGAATGGCGTTGCAGTCGAACGGGAAGGTCGTTGTCGTCGTCGTGGGGTCGGTGTCGGTGTCGACATCGGTGTCACTGTCGGCATCGGAGTCGGCGTCGGTATCTGCGTCGCCTCCACCGTCGCTGTCCGCGGGAATCGCCGTTCCGTCCGCGCCGCAACCGAGGACCAGGGTGAGCAGGGACAGCCGCAGCATGGAACCTCCAGAACCTCGCTATCTTAGCTCACTCTCCAGACAGTCGGGCAGCGGTCTCGAGGAGGCGGACCAACTCGAGGTCCTCGGAGTACTCGGGTCGCGTGGCCCCGCGGGCGATGTGGGCGAAGTTCGAGAACTTCATCTCGTGGATATGAGGGCTCTGTCGCAGGAGTTCCGCGAATCCTGCCGCTGAGGTCGCGATGCGGAAGTCGGCGGAGCTCTCATCGAAACTGTCCCGCAGGAGACGCTGGGGCATGGCGTACTTGCGCTCCACAGCTGGCGCCTCGGGGCCGGGCGCCTTGTTGCGGATCCGTACCGTGGCCAGATCTCCGGTCCCGTCGGTGAGCACGACTTCATAGAGCGCGGTCACCTGGTGACCGGAACCGATCTCCCCGGCGTCGACGGCGTCATTGCGAAAGTCCTTGTCGGCGATGTCGCGGTTCTCGTAGCCCACCAGGCGATAGCCCTTGATGAGATCCTCGTTCCATTCGACCTGGATCTTCACGTCTTTGGCGATGACCTCCATCGTCGAGCACAGCTTGTCGACGAAGATCCGTCGCGCCTCTCGCTCAGAGTCGATGTAGAAGTAGTTTCCATCGCCCTGATTGGCGAGTTGCTCCATCATCGTGTCCTGGTAGTTTCCGCTCCCGACGCCGATGGTGGTCAGGGTGATCCCGCGCTGGGCGAAGCCCTTGATCTGGTTTGACAGCGATTCCTGGTTGGTCTGTCCGACGTTGGCGTCTCCGTCTGAGGCGATGATGACCCGGTTCACGGCGCCGTCTGCGTAGGTTTGGTCCGCGAGGCGATAGGCGAGGTCAATCCCCGATCCCATGGCCGTAGACCCTCCCGCCTGCAGTCGATTCAAGGCCTGGAGGATGTCGTTCTTCCGGCTCATGGGTGTCGGCTCGAGCACGACGCCAGAACTTCCGGCGTAGGCGACGATGGCGACGGTGTCCCCGTCCTCCAGCTCTTGAGTGAGCATGCGGAGCGAGGAGCGAACGAGGTCTAGTTTGTCGACGGACCGCATGGATCCGCTCGTGTCGACGAGGAAGGTGAGGTGTACCGGCTTGCGCTCGAAGTAGTTGATTCGCTTGCCCTGCACGCCCACCCTGACGAGCCAGGTGTTGGCGTTCCAGGGGGTCGGCGCACCCTCTAAAGCGACCGAGAAAGGAGAGGATTGGGGCGGGATGTAGTCGTAGGGGAAGTAGTTGACGAACTCCTCGACGCGAACCGAGGCGGCCGGCGGCAGGTACCCCATGTCGAGCTTCTTGCGGGACAGGGTGTAGGACGCGGTGTCTACATCGACGGCGAAAGTCGACAGCGAATCGCTTTGGGTGAACGAAAACCCGTTTACGCCGTAGTTCCGGTAGCCCTCTCCAGACGAGACTGAGTCGCTCCACCAGCGCATGGCGGCTTCTCTGTCTTTTCCGTTGGCGTTGTAGCGGTAGTACCGGCCGTCCACGACAGTCGCTGCGTCTGCGACAGCATCCAGATTGATGAGGCCCCGGTCTCCGTTCTCGTCGTCGTCTCCATCGATGTAGCCGAGCTCTTTGAGGAGACGCAGGCTGCTCTTTGTTCGGAAGACGCGTTCTTTGAGTGCGGTAACGTCCTGTTCGACGCTCTTCAGTTGCTCGTCGTACTGCTTCTCGGCGTCGTCGGTCACGTACCCCATACTGATGAGGAGGTCGCCCTGCGACACATCGAGGTCGTTCCTGAGCGCCACGGTGATCTCGGGTGTCTGCCCGTTGTCGTTTGGCGGGATCTCGAGCTCCCAAACTGCGTCCTGAGGGATCGGACCCTCACCGACGCCTTCCGGCCGGGACGCAGCGTCTGCAACGGTGTTGAACGTGGTCGACAGGTTTCTCCCGAGCTGTGTCACGCCGCCGATACCGACGACCCCGACCAGGGACGCGGCAAGGGCGACTTCGATCAGACGGAAGCGGCGCTGCCCTTGCGTTTTCGGCATCAGGTGTGCAGGCGTCTCCACGGCCTCCGCGTTGTCTTCCCAGACCTGGAAACGGGCGTCGAAGGCCGCGGTACAGGACTCACAGGCATCGAGGTGCAGAGCGACCTCGTCGGGAAGATCGGCTTCTGAGGCCGGATCCCACTGTTCGATGACGTCGACGTAGTGCTGATCGCTCATTGGATCACCCCCTGCTCGCGGGCGACATGCCGTAGGTCACGGCGGAGTTGAATGCGACCGCGGGCGACGCGGGAGGCGACGGTTCCGGGTGCGCAGTCGAGAATGGTCGCGGCCTCGGCGTATTTGAAGCCCTGGCCATCGATGAGCCAGACGGCTTCTCGCTGATCTTCGGGGAGTTTGTCCAGTGCATCTGCCAGGTCGCTCCCGAGTTGGCGGCGAGCCAGGCGACTGTCTGGGTCGCTGTTGGGTCTCGCCAGTTGTACGACGTTGTCGCCCATGGGTTCCTCGACTCGTTTCTTGCGGTTGTTCAGGAACGACCGGTAGACAATCCGGTTGATCCACACCCGAAAAGCCCTGTCGTCTGCGA